>OIWS01002659.1_pt1 | contig 14243 bp, 10 predicted proteins | sample 1587611 | NCBI WGS metagenome assembly OIWS01 (sample SAMEA3888919, study PRJEB22519) | human gut metagenome | biome: human gut; feature: human-associated habitat; material: faeces | place: Denmark | collected 2010 | reverse complement strand
ACCGTGGGTTTCACCGTCAGAAGCCAGTTGGGGTAAAGGTCGGAAGAGCGGCGACAGGCGATGGTGTCGTCGGTTTTCTCATTGATGAATTTCAGTGCCTTGGGATCCAACTGCCCCTTGTCGATCAGACTTTCCGTGAGGCAGGTGACGAGAAAGCCCGCGTCCGCGTCGCCGGTTATGACGGCATCGATGATGTTCGTCATGGGGGCGCCCGTGACGATGACGTTCTTAAAAAATCCCCGGGGGTCGATCCCCTGGTGAATCATTTCGACGAGTGGAATCTGCCAGCCGGCAAACGCGGTTTTGCTCATGACGGCGACAGTTTTCCCCTTGAGGTCGGCAAGCGTTCTGATGTCGTTGCGGTTGCTGCGGGTGACGATGGCGGCGCCGTTGCCGAAGTTGGCGTCGGGCGTCCGGTGCGTTGTGACGGTCAAAAGCGGAATGCCGTCCGTGCGGCTGATCATGAGACTCGTGAGGCCGCTTGAGGCGATGGCGATGTCAAAGGCTTTTTTGTCCGCAGCCTTGAGGAAACCGTCGGGATCGTACGTGGTGACGCGGATCGTTTCCGGCGCTGCGGCTTCTCGGATGGTGCGCACCGTGTCGGCATACCACGCGAATGTGATTTCCGGGCCGTAGGAATACATCAGAGCGACTTCTAAGGGGCGAGCGGATGTGCCGCCGGAAGCGAGGAGGCAACACGCGGAAAAACAAGCGAAAAGACGACGCACGGCAGTGTTTGAGAAAACCAGGGTAACGACAGTGTAGACGAAAACAGCCGACACCTCCGTCGGAAGCATCGGCTGTCGGTCAGACGTCAGTCAAAAGAATCAGTCCTTCTTCTTGCGGTTCGCAAAGAAGATATCCTTCTGAATGTCGGTCGTGCGGATGGTGAAGAGTTCGTTCGTGAGGTTTTCGGTGAGAGCTTCCGCGTCCTTCAGAACCTTGATGTTGAAGTCGTTCAGAAGCTTGTCGGCCGCCTTCGGATTCGTCTTCACGGTTTTGAGGTACTTCGCTTCCATCGTCTTCTGGGCTTCGGCGGTTTTCGCTTCAAAGTCGCGGTAAGCGGTCTTCACCACGGGGGCGAGCTTCTGGTAGTCCGTCATGACGAGCGTCTGCAGTTTGCGGTACTTCCAATACGCGGACTGGCTGTCGGCCTTGTCGGTACCCATGCCGTAGTTCTTCGGCACGGCCTTCAGGCCCTGATAGAACGGAACATAGCAGGACAAATCCGCCATACCGAAACCGACGTACGTGACTTCACCCACGGCCTTCGGCATCCAGGGACGCACGTGCATCACATGGGATTCGTACGTACGGAAGACGCTGATCGGACGCCAGGGTTCCGAGCCGTTCAGCTTGGGAGAGTACGGGTCGTGCGCCGTGCCGTCGTAGTGGTTGCGGAGCACCGTCTTCATGTCTTCCACCGTGAGTTTCTTCTCAGGCTTCAGATACACCGGGAACTTGCGGCCGTCGGCCACGTTCTGCTCAAGGGAAGGATTAAGGAGTTTCTGGATCTGCCACACGCGCGGATCGTTGTAGTCGCGGTCACGGTCGTCGTCACGGCAGAAGGCCTTGGAGAAGTTGAAGTCACCGTCCTTGGCGGCGTCGTAGCGCCCGTGCTTAACGGCAAATTCGATGAGGCCCTTGGAGCCCATGTAGTTGGCGTCGCCCGGAACGTACGCCTGCAGACGGCCCTGGTTGCCGGACGCGAAGTAGCTGTCCTTCGGGGTGCGGTGCGCCATCCAGTGGTGGCCCGTTGCGGTTTCAAAGTACCAGATTTCCTTTTCGTCGACGAAGACGACGCCGAAGCCTTCGCCGGCACCGATCGTTTCAACGATGTTGCCCAAAATTGCCACGCCTTCGCGGGCGGTCTTGGCGCGGGGGAGAATCACGTCCAGGAGGTCGTCTTCAGTGAACCCCGTCGCTTCGTTGTAGGGATCGATCGCAAGCAGGTCGTCACGGGCGAAAATCGATTCCGTGCCGGAGATACCGACGCCTGCTTCGTTAAAGCCCACGGCACCGTGCAGCTGCGTCTTCCAATTGGGAACCGACGTGTAGCGCATGGCGTTCTTGGGGAGGGGATACTCAAACGCCGTCGCACCGTCATGATCCTTTGTGCGGTACATGCCCTTCTGGTTCTTTTTGGCGGGGTGGATCACAAAGTGCTGCGCTTTAAGGGCGTTGCTGTCGGCGGCGCGGGCGACGAGGAAGGAACCGTCTGCTGTGGCTTCTTCACCCACGACCACCGTGGTGCAGGCCAAAGCCGACGTAGAGAGCGCTGCGGTCACCGCAAGCGCCAGGGTGAGCTTCTTAAACATGGCGATATGTCCTTGTTTTGTACACTCCGGTCTTCAGAAAGTCGGCGTCGGCAACCCTACCGGACAAAGGGGAAATTCGTCGGCAGAGCGCTGCACGGACCGGGGCGGAAATTGACGCCGATCGGAAGGAGGGAATTATGAGCCGCTATCCTGCGGAATAGGTATTGATTAGGTGGAAATACTTACATCTCTCGACAGCGTGCGGAAAGACCCGCAGGTCGTACGGGAAAACACCGGACTCGGTACAATGCCGCCGTCATTCAAAATCAAATCGGGCGCCGCGATCGGCGCCGCTTCTATCATGGAAAAAATTCAGAGCTTCCGCATCAATCACGATGTGTTGGAACCGGGGATTTATGTGTCGCGCATCGACGGCGACATCACGACCTATGACCTCCGTACGCGTAAGCCCAACGCCGGGGACTACATGGACGTCATCACGATGCATTCCGTCGAACACATGATCGCGACGCTCATCCGTAATTCCGAGATGGCGTCCGACATCATTTATTTCGGTCCCATGGGCTGCCAGACGGGGTTCTATCTTTTGGTGCGAAACGCCGACAATGAGAAAGTGCTGGCCGTCTTGAAGGATTGCCTCCGAAAGACCCTTGCGCACGAGGGGCCCGTCTTCGGGGCGTCGGCCGCTGAATGCGGTAATTACCGTTGCCTCTCGATTGAAGCGGCCAAAACGGAGTGCCGTCGCTACCTCACGGTTCTCGAAAATCTCGTCAACCCGGACTTCAAATATAAGGAATAAAACATGATAGGCATCATCGGTGCGATGGAAGTGGAAGTGGCGCTTCTCAAGGCTAAAATGGAAAATCCCGTGACGGAACGCGTGAGCGGCATTGATTTTGTGCGCGGTACGCTCATGGGACAGGACGTGGTGCTTGCGCAGTGCGGCGTCGGCAAGGTGTTTGCCGCGGTGTGCGCGCAGACGATGATCGTGAAGTTCGGGGCGACGATGCTCGTCAATTCGGGCGTGAGCGGGACGCTCACGAAAAACCTGCATATCGGGGACGTCGTCGTAGCGTCGGCCTGCGTGCAGCACGATATGGATACGTCGCCCCTGGGCGATCCCGCGGGGATGATTTCCGGGATCAACCGAGTGCAGCTGCCGGCGGATCCGGCGCTCATTGCGGAATTTGACGCGGTCTGCAAGGCGCAGGGCGTGAAGCACTTGGTGGGCATCATTGCGACCGGGGATCAATTCATCGCCTCGGACGCGAAACGCCGTTGGATTGTGGAAACGTTCGGTGCGGTAACGGGGGAAATGGAATCCGGGGCGGTAGCGCAGGTCGCATACATCAATCAGTGCCCGTACGCCATTTTGCGCGTCATCTCTGACGAAGCCGACGGCGCGGCGACGGTGGACTTTCCGACGTTTGTGAGAGCTGCGGCAAAGACCTCTTCGGAAATCGTGCTCGCGTGGCTTGCGCGTCGCAGCGCGTAGTCAGAGCGATTCCTCACGCAATGGAAAACGAAAATAGCCGGCGGGCCCGTGGGAGCTCTGCCGGCTATTTCTTGAAGTCCGGATCAGTCGCCGTCCTTCAAATTCTTTAATTCACGACGCAGGATTTTCCCGACCGGTGTTTTGGGCATCGCCTTCACAAACACTACGGTTCTCGGGCATTTGTAACCCGTCATGCGGGCGCGGCAGTATTTCACCACGTCTTCGCGCGTCAAAGCCGGATCCTTTTTAACGATGACGGCTTTGACGATTTCCCCGACCTTCGGGTGTTTGACGCCCGTCACGCCGCATTCGAGAACGCCGGGCATGGAGGCAATGACGTTTTCGATTTCGTTGGGGTAGACGTTGAGGCCGTTGACGATGATGAGATCCTTCTTGCGATCCGTAATCGTGATTTTGCCTTCGGCGTCCATGTAACCGACGTCGCCGGTTTTAAGCCACCCGTCCACGAGGACGTTGGCGGTTTCTTCCGGCTTTTCCCAGTAGCCTAGCATCACCTGCGGGCCCTTCACGCAGATTTCACCGGTGTAGTCGGAGATTTTTTCGGGATCGCTGCAAAGGCCCAAGTCTTTGAAGTCGTCGGAACGGATGGTGACTTCGGTAGAAGGAATGGGATACCCCACCGAGCCGTCCCACGGAGCCCCGGGGAGATTGCCGCAGACGCCGGGACTCGTTTCCGTCAAGCCGTAGGCTTCAAGAATCGGGCAACCCGTCACCTTGGCCCATTTTTCGGCAACGGCTTTCTGCACCTGCGTGCCGCCCCCGACCGTCATCTTGAGGTGGCCGAATTTGTGGGCTTGGAACTGCTTATTGTTGATGAGGGCGTTAAAGAGGGTGTTCACGCCCGAGATGATCGTGAAATTCCACTGATCCATCAGGGCGGCGAGTCCCGGAATGTCGCGGGCATTGGGGACGAGCACCTGCGTGGCGGCTTTTTTCGCAAAGCAGAGCGTCGCCGTAAAGCTGAAGATGTGATAAAGAGGGAGCGCCGTCATGGCGATTTCCTTACCCACTTCAAACGTCTGCGAAATCCAGGTGCCGGTTTGTTCGACATTGGCGAGAACGTTGCGGTGCGTCAACATGGCGCCCTTGGCAACCCCCGTCGTGCCGCCCGTGTACTGTAAAAGTGCGATGTCGGTGTTTTTGAGTGCGACGGGCGCAAAACCGTGACGCTTCCCGATTGCCAAGGCATCACGGAAATTGACGCAGTTCGGAAGGTTGAATTCCGGCACCATCTTCTTCACGTAACGAATCACGAAGTCCGTCAAGAGCCGCTGGTGCCACGGGAGCATGTCGCCCACCTTCGTGGTGATGATGTGCTTTACCTCGGTTTCGGGAAGCGCCGTTTCCAGAGTTTTCGCGAAGTTTTCAATAATGACGACGGCTTTGGCGCCGCTGTCCTTTAACTGGTGCGCGAGTTCGTGGGAGGTATAAAGCGGATTGACGTTTACTGCAATGAGCCCGGCGCGCAGGATCCCGAGAAGCGCAATCATGTACTGCGTGAGGTTGGGCATCATGACGGCGACGCGGTCGCCGGGTTCCAATCCCAAAGACTGCAGGTATCCGGCAAAGCGGGTGGAGAGCGCGTTCACCTCTTTGTACGAGATGCTTTTTCTGAGGCACACGAACGCCGTACGGTTTCCGTGCGTCTTGGCGACTTCGTCAAAAAGTGCCGGAATGGACGCAAAGGTGTCGGGATTGATTTCTGCAGGAATGCCGGCCGGGTAGTGGGCCGTCCAAGGATGATTCATTGTGCTGTTCTTCTTTTAGTGGCCGGCAGGGATGGGCCCGGTCGGTGTGAGGTGGTTGTTAAAGTGAAAGGGAGCCTAAGCGCAAATTGTGCTCAGAAACGGGGTTAAAAACTCGGGATTACCCTTAGATCGCTGACGCAAAATCAGGTGTTCGGATGAGGTTAATGAGGAAGTTATTGAGTTGCGGTCTTTCAGCGGAAGGTGTGCATGAGGTGATCGAATTGGCTATTTCGGTCATAAACAACCTTCAGGGACAGATGAACCGTTCTGTGTCCCCTTTGGGATGATGGCATCGGTGTAGTACTGCAGGCGGAGAGTTACAGCTTTCGTCCCTCCTTTCAGTGAGAATCGATGGGAGACTTTTTAGCTGATACCGGAATATGGGGTGGCGTGTCTGGGCTGAAGTTGAATAACTTCTTGTTTGATATCAAAGAGTACGATGGTTTGTATTTTGAGTTGCAACTATCCTGGAAATAAGGTATTGTACGTCCGCCTAAAACTAAGATCGACAGAGGTCGGAGAAGAAAATGACGATCAAGACTCACCCACTCCGTCTTGGACAGAAGGGTTTTACGCTCATTGAAATTGTGATGGTGCTTGTGCTGTTGGGGATTTTGGCGGCGGTGGCGATACCGAAGTATTTTGATTTGCAGGAAGAGGCGGAAAAACAAGCGGTATACGCTGTAGGAGCCGAGTATCAAGCGCAGCAGGATGCGGCGTTTGCTGAAAAATTATTGGCAGGTGAAAGTTGTGATAAGGCTTATAGTTACTTAACGGATGTTTTTAATAAAGATTTTCTGAAGGGGCAGACGGTTTTGGTGTATTTGGGATTGGATGAAGGTGAAAATGGCGAGACTTTTCCTTTATATGTAAATATTCATCCAGAAACTGGGTGGGCTAATCCTGAGAGTTGGCCGACAGTGACAATACACATGCCTAAATGTCATGATTGATGAGTAACTTTATTTTTAATGAAACTTCAAAATTATCGAGCAATGTGGGGCCACAGGGCGATAAAGAACCCCGCTAGGACAATCCCGGTTCCTAACACAAACATCGCTAAAACGTCGCAGCACTGTAAAAGCAATAGGAATCTCGTAGCTACTACAACTGACGCAACACTCGACACCGCTAGAACTATGCCGACTGCCGTTGCGCGTACAGCGGTTGGAAAAAGCTGATTGGGTAGCGAATAATCCAACGTCGACTGCATCCCGTACGCAAGGGCATAAAGTCCGAAACACATGCCGAGCAGAGTGGCAGACGGATCGCAGGCAATACCTCCCAAGCCTGCCGCCATAGCGGCAAATGTCCCCACCAGACCCCAACGAGTGGGCAACCAGTCCCCGAATCTCAGCATCGGCAGCGTACCTGCCGGAAATCCCATGTAAATAAGGGCGACTTGCAGGAGCGGGTTGAGGTTCCTGGTTACGCTTTTCAGATTACGGGTGAATAGAACATCACGGCCGTTACAGGCAACGACTGACATGTCCAGAAACTGTAGCAGAAAAGCAACACTTTTCGATACGGTTTTAACGAGGGAACTGTTTTGACGGTTGCGGCTGCTTTGACGGATGAAATTCCTGCATCAGTCGATGCCGTAGCGGCAGACTCAAAAGACACAGGCAGGCGGACAGGGCGTAAAACATGCCACGAACTCCCTTCAATTGTTGTGGCAGAAAGTAGGAGGAACTCCGCCGCGACGGCCGTGAGGGCGCCGACGTACCACGCGAGCATCAAAAACAAGAGACGTTTAGAACGCTTTTCCGGAGCGGAAAGTTCTGTGACGATTGCCTGCGACACCAGCTGGTTGGTACCGATAAATAGACCGATGAGGCACTGAATCATCGTGACGGCGACACGATTGTCCGTGGAGAAAGCGGCTCCGGCTGCGGGTGCCGGAACGACGAGTAATGTCCGACAAAAAATGGATTGCCGTATCGGTCGGCATAACGACCGATGAGGAGCGATCCCAAGAAAGTTCCCGCCATAAAACAGCCCGCAAAAACGGACGTGAGAAATGACGAGGCGGAAAGAAAAACGTGTGCGATGAGAATACCGGTAGCAACGGTAAGGTAACCGTCGAGCAGGGGGCTGACGGAGAGAAGAAATTCCGGATGTCGCAAAAACACGAATCTCATCGTCGGCCGGGTATCGCGGCCGGGTAAAGCGGAGAGGGAATCTTACCCGGCCGGATTTTTAGTAGTGCTTCAGGTTTTCCACGCCGTCGGCGAGGTTTCGCGGGAAAATACGATCCTTCGTGACGAAGGAAACCTTGGCACGGTAGGCGTCGTAAAGCGCCAGGGTTTCCCCGAAAGCTTCCCGTTCGTCTGCAGGGTCTTGCGAAGATCCTCAGCCTGCGAAGCGTGCAGGAGTTCCATCGAATAGAGAGCCAGAATGTTGGACGCGGAGCGGTTGAGACGTTCCGCAATGCGCGGGAGGTTGGAGCCCATGTCTTCAATGTCGCCTTCTACTGCGGAACCGTCCATGCTCACGGGATTGGCGAGATCAACGTTTTCCGCATAAACGAAAAACATCGAATCTTCCGTAGTGCCGAAGCTGTGGCCGTTCTTATAGGTGTCGGCCGTGAGATACCAGGGGAGACCGGAGAAACGATCGTCATCCATGCGGAGCGTACGCTGCACCGAGTTATGAGCAACGTGCGCAAGCGCCACGGCGGTGCGTTCGGCGGAAATCGCGATCGGAAGTGGTTCAAAGTTTGCGGACGGAATGATGGCGCCCTTGAGATCCTTGCTTTCAACGAAGTACTGCGTAACCTGCGCTGACGAGAAGTCTCCCTTCGTGGTGTTGAGGATTACGCTGGGGCCGTCGTCAGAAGGATTGATGCCGGCGTACTTGGCAACTTTCGTCAATTTGCCTTTGGCGGCAAAAAAAGGTGGTGATCTTTGTTAAGACCCACGACCTTGGAGCCCATAGATTTTCACCCCCAGGCGGGCGGCCGTCATCACGAGGTTGTAGGAATCCTTGAGATACTTCATCGCAGTCGGTGCGATGGCGATGGGGGCATCCTGAGCGACGCGTATTTTGACGGAAGACCTCTGAAGAAAACGGAAAACAAAATGAGGCAGAAAGAGCGGGCGTTCTCTGGATCAACGCTTGTGCGTTCTGCGTCGGACGGCGGAATTACAAACCGACCAGATGGTTTAAAATAATACCGTATACAGGGTAAGTAAAAATGCGGATAAGAGCAATTTTCAGCGTGAATTCAGGTAGAATCGAGTATCAGGTAAAAGATGTACTCGGGAGAGTGCTAATTCGAAAGTTGTAGATTTAAAAAACCGACCGGTTGGTTTAAATATAATACCGGTTCCCATATTTGTTCCTGAGAGAGGAAATCACTCATGCAGTTCAAAAAATCGTTGGCCGCTGCCGTTGTGTCGGCAGCCTTGGGCTTCACGGCGCTCGCTTCCGTTGCTGCTCCCGTTACCACCGAAGGCACGGGCGTGGGTAAGCACGGCGACATCACTGTGGCAGTGACGTTCGACAACAACCGCATTCAGTCCATTCGTGTGGTGAAGAACGCCGAAAACCCGGTGCTCGCGAAAAAAGTCTTCACGGACATGAAGGACGATGTGGTGGCTCGCAATTCCGCTGACATTCCCGTCATTTCCGGCGCTACCTTCTCTTCGAAGGGCTTTTTGGACGCCGTGAAGGATGCGGCGAAGAAGGCCGGCGTGACGCTCGTCAAGAACGACAAGAAGGTTGTGAAGAAGGTTGAAAAGGCGCTTCCGAAGAAGAGTACCTATGACGTCGTCGTGATCGGTGCGGGCGGTGCTGGTTTCTCTGCGGCGATTACCGCGAAGGAAAAGGGCGCCAACGTCGTTCTGATTGAAAAGATGCCGGCCGTGGGTGGCAACTCTCTCATTTCGGGTGCCGAAATGAACGTGGCGAAGAACTGGGTTCAGCCAAAGCTCGGCATCACGGACGACAGCCCCGAACTGCATGCCCAGGATACCTATAAGGGCGGCGACGAAAAGGGTGACATGAAGGTCATCAACGTCATGACGCATAACGCGCTCGATGCCGCGAAGTGGTGCCGTGACGATCTGGGCGTGCGCTTTGAAGACGACAACCTGTTCTTCTTCGGCGGTCACAGCCGCAAGCGTGCTCTGATTCCCGTGGGACACACCGGTACGGAATTCATTGCGAAATTCCAGGCGAAGGCGGACGCTCTCGGCATTCCCGTCATCACCAACATGAAGGCTGAACGCCTCATCAAGGATAAGACGGGGCGTGTGACGGGGGTCGTCGCGTCGCGTGACGGTCAGAATTACACCTTCAACGCTAAGGGCGGCGTCGTGCTTGCCACCGGTGGGTTCGGCGCCAACAAGGCGATGGTGAAGAAGTACAACCCGAAGATCGACGAACGCTTCATGACGACGGATGCTCCGGGGACGACGGGTGAAGCGCTTTACATGGCGCAGAAGGCGGGTGCCGAACTCGTCAACATGCAGTACATTCAGACGTACCCCATCTGTGACCCGATTTCCGGCGTGATTGAACTCATTGCGGACGCCCGCTTTGACGGCGCCATCATGTTGAACCAGGAAGGTAAGCGCTTTGTGGAAGAACTGGGCCGCCGCGACGTGTTGTCCGAAGCGATCCTCGCGCAGACAGGCTCTTACTGCTGGGTGCTCTGGAACGACAATATTGGCAAGATTTCCAATACGGTGAAGGAACACGCGACCGAATACGACGCCTTCACGAAGCAGGGCATCATGAAGACGTGCGACGACTTGAAGTGCATCGCCGACTTCACGAAGATGCCTTACGGTCAGTTGAAGGCGACGATCGACCGCGTGGATTCCATGACGGGTAAGGGCAACGACAAGGACTTCCACCATCGTGCCGGTCTGATGGATATGAGCCAGGGCAAGTACTACGTCATCAAGGCCGTGCCGTCCACCCACCATACGATGGGCGGCGTGCGCATCAACGAAAAGGCGCAGGTCATGACTGCGCAGGGCAAGGTGATCCCTGGTCTCTGGGCCGCGGGTGAAGTGACCGGCGTGACGCATGGTACGAACCGCTTGGGCGGCAACGCTTACACCGACATCATTGTCTTCGGACGTATTGCCGGCGCTGCGGCGGCACAGGCGGCGAAGTAATTCCTGTACCGTATGCCCCGGAGTGACGCTCCGGGGTAAATTCTCTCTCGGCCGGTTCCTTTACGGGGAAGCCGGCCGAATTCGTATCCGATGCGGATCATTTTGGATTTTAAAGAGGTAGCCCTTCATGCCGACTCCCAAAGCTTTGCGTACCCGGCAGACGCTCCTGACGGTAGCGCGTACGATTATCCTCAACGAGGGCATCGGTGCGCTTACGATGGACAAGGTGGCGGAAGCGGCGGGCGTGAGTAAAGGTGCCTGTATGTACCACTTTAGAAGCAAGCGGGCGCTGCAGGCGGCATTGCTCGAAGACTATGCCGAGCATCTGAATACGGAGCTCGAGAGGCACGAAGCGATGTTTGAGGGTACCCCGGATGAGACGCTGGTGCCGGGGTACATTGAGTGGTTCAAAAGTTTTGATGCGGCCGACAACGGGTGGGCGCGGGTCGGGGTGGCGCTCCTATCCAATTTTTCGCACGATGCGGAACTCATGAAGCCCGTGCGGGATTGGTACGAGAAACTGTATGCCCGCATCAATGCGCTTCCCGACGATCGCCGGGCGGAGACGCTCGTTGCCATCATGGCGCTGGAAGGGTTTTTCTATACGCACAAGTTCGGCGTGGATTTGGCGGGTGCTGCTGCCAAGAGTAAGGCGTGGGATTATCTGCAGAAAGCATTGGTGAGGACGCCGGCACGCCGCCGGTAAGCCTCTTTCCTTTTTTGGCTTCAACTCGAAAAAGAGGGAAGGCTCAGGATCGAACGTTATGGGCAACCAGTTGTGAGTGCTCGAGGGCTACTTTTTTTTTCTTGCGGTCACTGTAATCGAGAATAGATTTTTTTGACCAGCAAATCCAAGCGAAGGTTGAATTCCAAAGTAGTCTCCCCAAAGTCTCCTCCTCTGAATCTTCGGCAAAACCCTGAGGTTCGTCCACCCAATTTCAGCCCCGAAGGGATACCATTTTAAGGTGCAGGCCATAAGAAGCCTTCGGACTTCAGCCGGTTCGAGGGCGAAAGTTCAAGCGATTCTCCTCACACGTTGGGGATCGAAAGGAGGGACTTATGCAGATCAAGACATTAGCCGTCTCGGTAGCGACGGCTTTAGCAGCGCTCGCAATGAGTGCACAAGCGCAAATTATCACGAAAACCGTCGCCGGCCACAATGGTCCCGTTACTGTGCAGGTAAACGTTCAAAACGGCGCTGTGAAGTCCGTCAAGATAACTAAGAGCTCCGAAACCCCGGGGATCGGTACGGTGGCTGCGGAAAAGATTCCTCAGGCTATTGTTGATGCCGGGTCGACGGATGTGCCGGTCGTTACCGGGGCTTCCGTGACTTCCAACGCTATTAAGCAGGCCGTAAACTCTGCGCTCAAAGAAGCCAAGGGACAGAGGATCGCCAAAGCCCAATTTAACCCCGGGACGTACAACGCGTCGGCATACGGCAGCAACGGCTACATTGATGTGGCCGTAACGGTTTCGAAGGATCGTATTGAGGATATTAAGGTCCTGAACAGCCGGGAAACACCGTTTATGGGTGAAATGGCAATTCCGGAACTGCGTAAAGAAATTATCGGATATCAGACGCTCAACGTAGACTCTATTTCCGGTGCGACGGTAACGAGTGCCGCGTTTAAGAAAGCCGTGACGGAGGCGTTGGAGCAGTCCGGTGTGGACTTTGCCTCCTTGCAGAAGCCGGTGCCGTTGCCTGGAAAACTGAAACCGTTTGTCGGCGTACGTACGGTCTCGTCCGACCTGGTCATCGTCGGTTCCGGCGGTGCGGGACTCTCTGCCGCCGTGACGGCAGCGGAAGTCGGCAAGAAAGTTGTTGTGCTTGAAAAAATGCCGGTGATCGGCGGCAATACGCTGCGGTGCGCCAGCGCGTTTAACGCGGCTGACCCGGATCGTCAGGTACATCTCAATATGACGGATCAGCTGAAGAAGCGAGTCGTTGCTGCGATCAGCGAAAAGCCGGTGAGTGAAGAACACGCCAAGCTGCAGGCGGACGTGAAGGCGAAGTATGACGCGTACTTGGCTTCAGGATCCAAAGCGTTGTTTGACTGCCCTGAATGGCACGCGTTGCAGACTTACAACGGCGGCGATAAGGTCGGCCATATCCCGCTTATTCGCACGTACGCTGAAAACGTGTTGGATACGTTGCATTGGATGCAGGGTCTCGGTACTCCGGTGTTGGATAACGTGAGTCAGGGGGCCGGCGCATTGTGGCAGCGCACGCATCAGGTGGATGCGCCCGCCGGCGTGGGGTTGATTCAGCCGCTTTATGACGCTGCCGTGGCCCACGGCGTTCGCATTATCACCGGTATGCGGGCTCAGGAATTGGTGCTTGATCACGGTAAGGTCGTCGGCGTGAAGGCGACGGACAAGACAGGGAACAAGTACGAGTTCAAGAGTGCCAACGGCGTCATATTGGCGACCGGCGGTTACTCACAGAATAAAGTGTTGCGCCGGAAGTCGGCTCCGCACCTGACGCCGGACATGGTTTCCACGAACCAACCGGGGGCGACGGGGGACGGAATCATCATGGCCGAAAAAATCGGTGCCGATACGACCGGCATGAATTACGTGCAAGTGTACCCGTTGGCAACGCCGGGTACCGGCGCTTTGCAGGGACGTGCACGTAAGGTGTCCGGTCTGGACGACGTGATCGATGTGAATAAGAACGGCGAACGGTTTGTCAAGGAAGATGCCCGCCGTGACGAATTCGTCGCTGCCATTAAGAAGCAGCCCGGCGGTCTGTGCTACGACATCAACGATGCTTCGATTGTGAAGGAAAACAACTCCTTCAATGAGAATGTGGAAACGTTGGTGAAGTTGGGGCGGATCTATAAGGCCGATACTTTGGAAGGTCTTGAAAAGCAGCTCGGGATGCCGGCAGGCAACCTTGTGAAGACGGTGGCCGAGTTCAACAAAATGGTCGAGGCCAAGGCGGATCCGAAGTTCGGACGTACGCTCTTCCACAATAAGATTACGAAGGCTCCGTTCTATGCGACGCCTCGTGCCCCGTCGATTCATCACACAATGGGAGGGCTGTACATCAACTCGAACGCTCAGGTGATCAACACCAAGGGCCAGGTTATTCCGGGGCTCTACGCTGCGGGTGAAGTGGCCGGCGGTATCCATGGTTCGAACCGTTTGGGGGGAAACGCAACGGCTGATGTGCTGACATTCGGGCGCATCGCTGCGAAGTCGGCGTTAGGACTTTAGCGGGGAAAAGACTTCCCTTGACAAGGGAAAGAAAGGTAACTGAAAAGGCGCATCTCAGAGTAATCTGGGGTACGCCTTTGTTTTAGTTGAGATGCTTTTCAAGAGAACTTCACGCCAAGCAGTCTGGCAGGGGGCTTGCGTTCAGCGCCATACCTGGTGTTGACTCAAAACGACTCTGGTGAAGACACCGGCGTGCTGCCGGTAAGCCGTAGCCGCTCTTGGAGCGGGGGTCGGCGTTTTTTGGGGCAAAACAAAAGCCGGTCAAAGTAAGAAACTTTAACCGGCTTTCATGAATTCTGGTGGGAGCGCAGAGACTCGAACTCTGGACCGACGGATTAAGAGTCCGCTGCTC
>OIWS01002657.1_pt1 | contig 14261 bp, 10 predicted proteins | sample 1587611 | NCBI WGS metagenome assembly OIWS01 (sample SAMEA3888919, study PRJEB22519) | human gut metagenome | biome: human gut; feature: human-associated habitat; material: faeces | place: Denmark | collected 2010 | reverse complement strand
AGATAAACGCTGAAAGCATCTAAGCGTGAAACTCGCCTCAAGATAAGATATCCCAAACTTTAAGTTTGTAAGACCCCTGAAAGACGATCAGGTTGATAGGTCGGGAGTGTAAGCGCCGCAAGGCGTTCAGCGGACCGATACTAATAGGTCGAGGGCTTATTCTCAACTGAAGTTGAGATTGGTCGATGATACGAAATTAGCGAATAAACATTAAAAGTCCTGCCACACTTTACTTTCATACGGTTTAACGTTTTCTATGCGGTTGTCAGTCTTTAATATCTTTTGAAGATTGATTCTTTATTTCTTGTATATATTCCGTTTCTTACGGTTTATATATCCATTGCGGTAACGATAGCGCGGAGGATCCACCTGTTCTCATCTCGAACACAGTAGTTAAGCTCCGCTGCGCCGAAAGTACTCGTCGGGTGACCGACCGGCAGGATAGGTAGTCGCCGCATCCCATTCGATAGCCTTACTTTTTGTAAGGCTATTTTTTTATCCATCTCTTCTTTTATCTCTCCGGATAAATTCCTTGACATCTCGTCATTTTTTTTCTTTATACCCGCACTTTTTATTTTCTCTTTTTATTTCTTTTTAACTTGTTTTTCCGGTAAGCATGTGTTATAATACAACGGCTGAAGTCTATAGGCTTTATATCGTACAGCACTTAATAGTTAAGATTTCGGAGGAAAAATGAGAAAGATTAAAATTTCGGTTCTGGCACTGGCAATTTGTATGTTCGGTTTATTCGCTGCCGGTTGCGGAAAGACAATCAATTTCGATTATAATATCGATTTTATCGTCGACGGTAAGACCGTTTCTACCGTAGGCACCAACGGCGATACGATTTCTATGCCGGGTAACCCCGTTAAAGAGGATTATACTTTTGAGGGGTGGTTCTGGGATGACGGCAAATGGGAAGAGCCATTCACTCTCAATTCAATAATGGATCAGCCGTTGCAGGATAAAAACCATTATAAAGTTTACGCCAAGTTCAAATCTACCGTATATTATACGGTGGTCTTTTGCGACTCGGATGACAAGATAACGCAGGAAATAAAGTACGGCGAAGAAACTCCGTTACGCAGAAACACATTCACGCGTGAAAATTATATTTTTGACGGCTGGCGGTGCGGTTCCGATACTTATGAAGACGGAGAATCCGTCCTTAATCTGTGCGAGGCGGGCGAAGAAATCCGCCTTACGGCAAAGTGGAAATATATAGATCCGATCGGTTATTACACAATAACGTTCGATTCCAACGGCGGCGAAGGGGCTATGAACGATGTGGATGCCAGACCGGGTAGTTCGGTATTTTTACCGTATAATAAGTTCACTCGTGAATATTACGTTTTTGACTGCTGGAATACCGATCCGCTCGGTAACGGTCAAAGGTTTTCAGACGGTGCAGTCATCAATGAGGATATTGCCGGAAGAGATCAGACCGTAACACTGTATGCCATTTGGGAACTTGATTCCGGGGTATACATGATAGAAAATCCGGAAGATATGCTTTCCGTCAGAAATGATCTCGGCGGAACATACGTTATGACCCGCGATCTGGATTTTGATGGCAAGATATTAAACGAATTCCCGCTTGCTACCGACAGTGCTTTCCATGGTGTATTTGACGGCAGAGGTTTTGTTATCCGTAATTTATCGATTAGTCAGAATCCGTCGTTATCGCGGTACTGGCAGGATTCATTGAGTATTTTCGGATACAACGAGGGTACAATAAAAAATCTCGGTATCGAAAATTCCGAAATCAAAGGCGACGGATATTCAAACGGTGCGATTTTTGCCAATACCAATGACGGACTTATCGAAAACTGCTATGCAAAAGACTGTACCGTCAGAGTATCCGACAACGGTCAGACCGTTACCATAACCGGGGCGGGCATTGTCGCGCATAATTTCGGACACATAAATAATTGTTATTTTACGGGCAGTATTTATGCGAAAATAACCGACGGCGTAGTGGTCGGTCTCGGCGGTATAGCCTCTTTGAATCAGTACGCAATATCTAACTGTTTCAGTTATATCAATATTATGTTTGAAAAAGACGGCAACGATGCCGATATTAACAGAATGGATGCGATTATGGGTTTTGCCGACGGTGATGCCGTAAAAGCGACGAATAATTTCTGTATGAAATACGAGAATTATATCTATTGGGTTCCGTTCGGTACGACGACCGGCAATAAAATTACGGAAGTCTCGTCGAAATATGCGCAGGATATGACGAATATCAGGAATTCGGCATCGTTCTATACGAATACCCTCGGTTGGAGCGATAAAGTCTGGGATTTTTCCAAGGTCTCCCAAAGTCATTTGCCGACGCTCATAAAAAAGGGTTGACATGCATTTGCCTGTCTGTAATAATTTCAAATTAAACTGCGCGGTGACGCGTAGTTTTTTTATGTAGAAAATTTTTGAAAATATATCTTAAAAGCGTTGACAAACGTTTTTGCAAAGCGTATACTATAAACAGTTGAATAATTGTTCAACTGTATTATAATAATTTGACGGGAGCAGACGAATGAAAGACGAAATTAAAACATGCGAATGCGAACATACACACGATAACGTGCTGGAAAGGGTGCGCGCGTTAATGCCCGACGAAGACGTCATATACGACGTGGCGGAACTTTTCAAGGTTTTCGGCGACAGTACGCGGACCAATATTCTGATGGCTCTGTTTGAAAGCGAAATGTGCGTGTGCGACATAGGTGCGTTGCTCAATATGACGAAATCGGCTATATCGCATCAGTTGCGCATACTTCGTCAAAGCAAACTCGTTAAATCCCGTAAAAGCGGTAAAGAAGTCTTCTATTCGCTTGCCGACGAACACGTTCAGAAGATTTTTGAAATGGCGATAGACCACGTCAGGGAATAAGTTAAATACGCCGTCAAGGCGAAAATGTAATATTAAGGCGTAACAGCCGAAGGAGTAAAATTATGAAAAAAGTAGTAAGAATCAAAAATCTCGATTGTGCAAACTGCGCAGCCGCTCTCGAAAGAGCCGTAGCCAAAATCGACGGCGTAAATTCGGTAAACGTAAGTTTTATCGGTGAGAAAATGACCGTCGACTTCGACGAGACCAAAAACGTCATCGATGAAATCAAAGCAACGGCTAAAAAACTCGAACCCGATTGGGAATTCATCGGTCTCTGATAAGTATTTAGTCGGACATAGCATTTTTCACGGTTAATTTTGGTGTAATAAACCGATTTATGCGGTGTTTTTCGCCTTTTACGGTACGAAAAATGCGCTTTGTTCTGCCCGAATGACCGGGTTCCGTCTTTGCGGTAATCGGCGATAAGGAATGTATTTTATGGATAAAGATTTAAGAAAAAAAGCGATACGCACGGGTATTTGCCTCATACTGTTTTTCGCTCTGTTCATCACGGATAAAATCGTTGCGATAAACGATTACGTCAGGCTTGCGCTGTACGGCGTGATTTACCTTGCGGCGGCTTACGACGTTTTGTGGAAGGCAATACGCAATATCTGCCACGGAAAAGTTTTTGACGAGAACTTTCTTATGATGGTAGCGTCTCTCGGGGCATTTGCGCTCGGCATTGTCAAGATGACGAAGGGCGAAGAAGGCGATTTTGCCGAAAGCGTCGCCGTTATCCTCTTCTATCAGGTCGGCGAAATATTTCAGGATTATGCTGTCGGTAAATCAAGGAAATCGATTGCGTCGCTTATGGATATACGCCCCGATCAGGCGAGAGTTCTTCGCGACGGTAAATGGATCGAGGTATATCCCGAAGAAGTTTCGGTCGGAGAAGTCGTTCAGGTACATGCCGGGGAAAAAATCCCTCTCGACGGCGTCGTCGTAAAAGGTCATACCAATCTTAATACATGCGCGTTGACGGGTGAGAGCGTACCCGTATTCGTCGAAGAGGGTTCTCCGGCGATGAGCGGTACGATAGTTCTCGACGGCTCGATAGAGATTAAGGTTGAAAAAGAGTTTTACGACAGTACCGTTTCCAAAATACTCGATATGGTCGAGAATGCGTCCGGCAAAAAAGCGCGTACCGAAAAATACTATACTCCGTTTGTCGTATTTTCGGCTCTCGCGCTTGCGATAATTCCGTCCGCGGTAATATCGATCGCGTTCGGCAGAAACGAATGGGCAAGCTGGATAGAGCGCGCTCTTACCTGTCTTGTCGTGTCGTGTCCCTGCGCGCTTGTCATATCCATTCCGCTCGGCTTTTTCGGCGGTATCGGCGGAGCGAGCAGTAAGGGCATACTGATAAAAGGCGCGAACTATATCGAACAACTCGAAAAAGTCAACGCCGTCGTATTCGATAAGACCGGAACGCTGACAACTGGGGAATTCAAAGTCGGTAAGGTGTACCCCGAGGACAGACGCGAAGAGATACTTAAAGCGGCGTATATCTGCGAATATAAATCCACTCACCCCGTCGCCAAAAGCATAGTTGCCGAAGGCGTAGGCGAACCCGACGAAAGTTACCAGATAACCGAAGTCGCCGGTAAAGGCATAGTCGCCGAAAAAGAGGGTGTAAGGCTTGCATGCGGCAACGCCGGGCTGATGGTTGCCGAAGGCGTTAAAATCGAAGAATCCGAATTTTCCGGCACGACGGTTTACGTCTCGAAAAACGGCGAATACCTCGGCACGATATGTGTTTCCGACGTGGTGAAAGATGACGCCAAACGCGTTATAGACGAACTTAAATCGCAGAAGACGAAAGTTATAATGCTTACGGGCGACAACGAACGCGCCGCCGCGCCTGTAGCGAAAGAACTCGGTATCGACGAATATAAGAGCAGGCTTTTGCCGCAGGATAAACTCGCCGAAGTCGATAAACTGATTGCCGATAAGAGCAAAAACGACGTAATAGCGTTCGTCGGCGACGGGATAAACGACGCCCCCGTACTTATGAGGGCGGATGTGGGAATTTCGATGGGGCAGGTCGGCAGCGACAGCGCGATAGAGGCATCCGACGTGGTGCTTATGCACGACAGATTGTCCGATATAGTGACCGCAAAGAAGATCGCAAAGAAGACGATGCGGATAGTGCGCGAAAATATAGTTTTCTCGCTCGGCGTGAAAGCCGCCGCGCTCATACTCAGCGCAATCGGTATACCGAACATGATGTGGATTGCGGTATTTGCCGACGTCGGCGTCGCTATGATAGCGATACTCAACGCGATGCGTGCGTTAAGAATAAAATAAATGCGTGAAACGCGTCGCAATGCACGAACGGTTATGCAATCGTCGGCAGCGACGCGATTTTTGTAAAATAATCGCATAAAAACTTGCAAAGTCGGATTATTTATGATAGAATATATCCGTAAACCGAATTTTCGGTCGGGAGGAATAAAATTATGGCATTATTCAGACTTAACGTCGTCTGGAACGACGACAGCAATAATACCCTTGTCTACAAGTATCCGTTCAAAAATTACGGAAGAGAAGTAAACGATAAGTCCACTATTACCGTTAAAGAATCACAGGTTGCGATATTCGTATATAAAGGGCAGATAGCGGATATTCTTACCCCCGGTCTCCACGATATGAAGACCGAAATTCTTCCTATTTTAACAAAACTCGCGGCATGGAAATATGCTTTCCAGACCCCGATTACCTGCGACGTATATTTCGTCAACACAAAGCAGTTCACCAATATCAAATGGGGTACTCTTAACCCGATAATGATGCGCGATCCCGATTTCGGCGCGATCAGGGTAAGAGGTTACGGCGCGTTCTCGTTCAGGGTTGACGACGCGGCTGTATTTCTTAAAGAACTTTTCGGAACAAACAGCAGTTTCAAAACGGAAGACATCACGGGATTTCTTAAGACGATGCTCATCTCTTCGCTCACCGACGCGCTCGGCGAAAGCAAAATATCCGCGCTCGACCTTGCGGCAAACACGTTGGAATTCAACGAGATCGTCAAGGCAAAGATACAGGCGAAGTTCCGCGAGATAGGTCTCGAACTCGTAAATCTGTTCATAGAGAATATGTCCGTCCCGCAGGAAGTCGAAAAGGCTCTGGATGAACGTTCCAAACTCGGCATTCTCGGTGACAAGACCGATACTCTTCTTAAAGTTTCCGCCGCCGAGGCGATGAAGACCGCCGCTGCCAATCAGGGCGCGGGCGGCGCATTTATGGGCGCAGGCGTCGGCATGGGCGCGGGGCTCGGTATGGGCGGCATAATGGCAGGCGCGTTTGCGGGCAATAATCAACAGCAAGCCGCTCAGCCCGCTCAGAACAAAGCGGATGCGGCAAAATGCACGAGTTGCGGCGCGAGCATTCCCGCAGGCAGTAAATTCTGCCCCGAATGCGGTCAGAAACAAGCCGAGGCTAAGTTCTGCCCCGAATGCGGCGCAAAAATTGCGGCAGGCGCAAAGTTCTGCCCTGAGTGCGGTAAAAAACTTTAATCCTTATTATCCGTCCGAAATTCGGTTCGGATTTACGATAAGGTATAAAAAATCTGAAAATAAGAATTCTAATTTTACGGAGAGTAAATTAACATGGAAAGAAAAATTACGGAAAACACGATTATCACCGAGGCTTTGGATATTAACCCCAATGCGGCTGAAATTCTTATGCGTTACGGGATGCATTGTCTCGGTTGCGCTATCGCTCACGGCGAAACCGTAGGCGAAGCCGCAGCCGTTCACGGCGCGGATCTCGAACAGATGCTCGCAGAGCTTAACGACGTTAAATAATCGTTAAAACAAACAAAAATTGCTTCGCCCCGAAATATTCGTTTCGGGGCGAAAACGGTTAAAGATTATGAGTGAAATCGATTACACGAAACAATATAAAAACGTTGCGACGGATTGTATTAAATGCCCCGGTTGCGGCGGGACGTTGATTTTCGACCCCGATACTCAGACGCTTAAATGCGAACACTGCGGAAATACCGTCGACTTTGAAAAGGATAAATCCGTCAAGGAAAACGATATTAACGAAGGTTTCGATAAAGCCGAACGCTGGGATACGAAAGAGCAGGTTACTTATAAATGCGACAACTGCGGCGCGAAGATTATAATAAACGCCGACGAAGAGGCTACGGTATGTCCGTTTTGCGGAACGACGCATATCGTAAGGGGCGACGGTTTCGATGGCATACGTCCGCAAGCGGTTCTTCCTTTCGCATTCGGGACGGATAAAGCGACGGCGTATTCAAAAAAATGGGCGAAATCACGCATATTCGCGCCGAGAAAGTTCAAAAAGAACCTGAATCAGGAGAATATGCGCGGTGTGTACGAACCTTGCTTTACTTTCGACAGCAATACATATTCGACTTATTCTGGAAGGGTGGGGTATCGCCGAACCCGCACTGTCGGCAGCGGTAAAAACAGGCGTACCGAAACTTACATAGAATATAAGAATATCAGCGGAACTTATTCGCAATTCTTCGACGACGTACTTATCGCAAACAGCGAAAATTTCGATCAGAGCAAAATAAACATGCTTTCGCCGTTTCAGACCGCCAACGCATGCGTATACGAAAAGAGTTATCTTTCGGGTTTTGTCGCCGACGGATATACCCGCAGTCTGCGCGACGGTTGGCAGAGCGCGAAAAAGGAAATGGACTCGCTTATACGTTCGGGTATCAAGCAGGAATATAACGCCGACGTTGTCGACTATCTCAACGTAAGTACTTTGCACGAAAAAGTCACTTATAAATACATCCTTTTGCCGGTATATTACATGACGTACAAATACGGTAAAAAGCGTTACGGAATAATGGTAAACGGCAACAGCGGAAAGGTTAAGGGCAAAACTCCCGTATCTCCGCTCAGAGTTCTTCTGGCCGTACTGCTCGGCGCGGCTGTGGTTATCGGTGCGGCTTATTTGTTTATGCGTTACGGTAGTTTCGACAGCGGCGAGGTCGAATTTGCGATGAATACCGCAAAAAATCTTTTGGCGTAAAGCGTTTTTTCAGTCAATTTACATAAAACCGACAAAATTGCGTTGACTAAAAACGTTTATAATGTTAAAATAATACAAGAATTATCTTACGCGGGCGAGTTTTTCGTCTGCGCGGAGGCATAAATGAAAAACTTGCTTAAAAAAATATCGGCAACCGTACTTGCCGCCGCAACCGTCTGCTCGTTCGCCGGTTGCAGTAAAAAAGTCGTAAAAGACGGCAGCGTTATCGAAAATATGAGCATCGTTCTTGCTTGCGGTGATGACGAATACACCGTAAAAATCGAACTTTACGATAACTATGCGCCCGCGACTATCGAGCATATCAAAGAATTGGTTAAAAACGGATTTTACGACGGAACGATAGTCAGCGACATAAGTGACAGACATCTCGAATTCGGTGAGTTTTATCTCGATAACGACGTAAGAAAGTCCAGATACGACACTGCTGCGTCTTTGAATTATTATTCGATTATAACCCCTGCATACGCCGAGGGTAAAAAGTGCGGCAACGACACCAGATATACCGAAAATATGTGTATTCGCGGCGAATTCAATAACGGCGGCGAAGTTTATTCCTCTAAATATATAACCATATCCAGAGGTTCGCTCGTATTGAAGAGAGATATCGTAAGTTATTCCAAGGATCACAAAGACGCCGGTCTGAAAGAAACCGAGGCTCTGGAATCCGCGCGCGGAACACTCGCGCTCGTAACCGGCAGCGACAGTTATTATACTCAGGGCGATTTTGCCGCGATAGGGTATATAACGAGCGACCTCGACGATCTTAAGGATTTTCTTACCGACGATTACAGAAAGGACGCAAACGGTTCTACTTATTACTATTTCGATTATGAGAACTGCGTAGACGACGTAGATACACTTGCACAATTCAACGAACTCGGACACGAATTCGTCAAAGATTCCGACGGATATTATTTTGCCGGTGATTTACGCCTTGTCGGCGACGAGTACGAAGACGTGCTTGCGGCGTTCTCCAATACGAAATTCATGCGCATTATTCCCGCCAAGACGATAACTGTAAAAAGCGTCTGCGTAGGCTGAGCAAATAAAAATCGATCCGACGAAGTTTTCTTCGTCGGACTTTTTAATTTCGATAAATAATCCGGTATCGCAAAAAGCGAACCGGCGAGGAGGCAGATATGATAAATGCATTTTGTAAATTTCCTCTATGGGAATGTACCCGTAAACTTTCGGCGGTCGCGCTCGGAAGAGAAAAGGCGGACCTTGTTATAACGAACGTTAAATTGGTCAACGTCTGTACGCACGAAATACTCGATAATTACGGCGTCGCCGTGTCTATGGGGCGAATTGCAGCCATAGGTGACGTGTCGGCGTCGATCGGCAAGGATACCCGCGTCATCGACGGAAAAGGCAGGTATCTTGCGCCCGCGTTTATGGACGGGCATATGCACATAGAATCGTCTATGCTTACCGCCGGCGAATATGCGAGAGCGGTAATACCGCACGGAACTTGCGGCATATTTTTCGACCCGCACGAAATTTGTAACGTAATAGGTCTTGACGGCGTCAGATGCATGCTTAACGATGCCGAAACGACGCCGCTCAAAGCGATGCTCACCACTCCGTCATGCGTGCCCGCCGTACCGGGATTTGAAGATACCGGGTCGGAAATTCATCCTGCCGATATTGCCGAAACTATGAAGTGGAAAGAATGCGTCGGTCTCGGCGAAATGATGAACTTCCCCGGGATTATCGGTTCCGACGAACATACGCACGATATAGTCGGAGAAACGCTGAAAGCGGGTAAAACCGTTACGGGGCATTTTTCCGTTCCCGATACCGGAGCCGCGCTCAACTCGTATATTGCGGCGGGTATAAATTGCTGTCACGAATCCACCACCGAAGAATCCGCGCTTGAAAAAATGCGCAGAGGCATGTACGCGCAACTCCGCGAAGGCTCGGCGTGGAAGGACCTCGTAGAGGTGGGCAAGGCAATTACTAAACATTCGGTCGACAGCAGGTTTGCATGCCTTGTTTCCGATGATTCGCACCCGCATACTTTAATAAGCGACGGTCATCTCGATCATATCGTCCGCAGAGCGGTAGAAGAGGGGATCGAGCCGATTACCGCCATCCAGATGGTTACGATCAATACTGCCGAATGTTTCGGTCTCGGCAGAGAACTCGGCTCGGTTACGCCGTCCAAATGCGCGGATATGGTTTTGCTTTCAGATCTCGAAAAATGTATTGTCGACGAAGTGTTTATCGACGGCGAGCTTGTCGCGAAGAACGGCAAAGCGTTGTTTGAGAAACAAGAGTACGAATATCCGGAAGAGTATAAACACAGCGTTCATCTTCCGCTTATGGACGAAAACGCATTCAGAATTCCTGCCGAAGGTAAGGTTAAAGTGCACGTTATAGACGTTATTTCGGGTAAAGTCGGTACGACCGACAAACTCGTCGAAATGACCGCGCGGAACGGCGAACTCGTTGCCGACGGCGAAAGGGATATTCTTAAAGCCTGTGTGTTCGAGCGTCATCACGAGACGGGTAAAGTCGGTAAAGGTTTTATATCGGGTTTCGGCATAAAACACGGCGCGCTTGCTCAGACAGTCGCTCACGATGCGCATAATCTGCTAGTCGTCGGGTCAAACGATAACGACATGGCTTTGGCTGTCAATACCCTTATAAAGTGCGGCGGCGGACTTGTCGCCGTCAAAGACGGTAAAATTCTCGGACTCGTCGAATTGCCCATAGCGGGACTTATGAGCAGTCTTTCCGTAGAAGAGACCGAAAAGAAAGTTAAAAGGCTCGAAGACGCATGGAAGGAACTCGGTTGCGAATTGCCGTCTCCGTTTATGACTATGTCGATCGTGTCGCTTGCGTGCCTGCCCGAAATTCGTCTTACCGACCGCGGTCTTGTCGATTGCAGAACATTCGGATTTGTCGATCTGATAGAAAAACAATAATCCGAACACGGTTTAACGAAAAAGGCGAATCCGTAACTTCTAATTACGGATTCGCCTTTTTGTTGCAACTAATAACATCAACGCTATCGGTAACATTCCTGCCGTACGACCGCCGCAACCGTTTTGCGTACTTGCGTTTGCGTTTTCGTCGTCAGGTGCTTCGTTATCGTCAGGCTTTTTATCGGTTTCCTTCTTCGGAATTTTCAAGTCGGCAATTTCGTTACCGTCTCCATCGAAATGCTTTCCGCATACAAGGCAATCTTTATGTCCTTTTATTCCGTCGGCTGTTTCTGTCGCGGGAATTTCGTCTTGCCACTCTCCGAAAACATGACCTGCGGGTATTATTAGGTCCCGATCTTGTATTTCTTGCGTCGCCGACGAATCTATGAACGATTTGTTACAATTTTCACACTTAAAATATGCCTTTTTACCGTTCTTCAGACAACTTGCGCCGACGGCGGAAATTTCAATAAGCCGATGTCCGGCAGGAATGACAAGATCGCTTTCGTTTAATTCTTTTTCTGCGTCTTCGTCTTCAAATAATTTGTTGCACCCGGTGCATTCGTAATGCGCTTTTCGTCCGTCGACGGTGCATGTGGCTTTAACTTCTTCGTATTTTACGAGATTATGCCGATGTTCGGGTAGGGGATTAAACGCATCGCCGCAGACGGAAAAAGTCAAAACTCCGTCGGATATATTTTTAACTTCGACGCTTAGATTTTCCGTAAGATCGATATAATCGTTTATTCCTAACGCGCAGTCGATTTTCGTGGATTGTATTCCGCCGGAAACGACGTAATAATTCCAGTCTTCGCCGACCGTATGCAGGTTAGACGGAAATTTCATTCCCGTTTTGACCATATAACATACAAGTCCGCTTTTCGGATATTTTTGTTCCACCGACAGGCTGTCGTTGCCGCAATAGTGTATCCGTTTATTTTTGTCGTCATATTTGTTTCGCTGAGAATCGAAGTCGCGATATTCGAGATATAAAGTTTTTTCTCCGTCAGGCAGATCGAATTTATACGCTACTACGCCATCGGATGACGGGGCGAACGGTTGTAAATTGTACGTTCCCGAAGACGTCAGAGTTTTTATCTGCTTTTCGTTTACGAAACCGAGGTCTTCCGCCTCTTTAACCGAAATCGATTGCGCTATCGGCGAAATTCCTTTTCCCATAACCGACATAAATCCGATTTCGCTCGATAAATCCGAGCGGTAAAGATCTTTAAGCCCGAAAACGTGCAGGGTTTCGTGACATATTACCGACGGCGCCACGATCGGCAAGTCGTCCTCGGCTTTATAAAGTACGGATCCCGAATCGTTTTCGTACGAAAGCGTCAACTGAACGTAAGCGTTGCCGATATACGTTTTTCCGTTTTCGGTTATCTCTACACCCGAAGTATAATCCTGATAATTCAATAACGGCGCCGCCCACGACGTATTTACGGTCGATGGGGAATTTTTGTATATTACGGTTATGCAGTCGATTTTCCCGTCGCCGTTTTTATCGAGATCCGATATGCGATATACGGAGTTGCCGTCCGCACTGCGCGGTAAATTTCCGGCGTTCAAAGCCCGGTTTAACGATTCGCTCCAATCGTATCGCAGATCGACCGTTCTGTCGGCACCGTTGCCGTCGTACCCGTCGGGATTTTCGTCGCTCTTCTGAAAATAGTATCCGCGTTTTTTCGACAAAGTAACCGAACCGTTGCCGTCGAACAGATACAGTGTCTTCATTTTGACTTTGCCGCCAGATATATTGGCGAAATAATCCTTGACCGAATAATAACTGTTTGAATATGTGTTGTCGATGATGTCTCTGACTTTCGTATTTTCGTAAACGTCGTCGATAAATTCGCTTTCGCCGTTAAATTTTGCGAATACCACCAGATTGGTAAAATTCCAGTCTTCACCCGGTTCGGAATCGCACAGGGAAGTATATGCCTTTATTCTTCCGACAAAGTTGCCGAGTTTTGAATATCCCGACGACGTTCCCGCATAGGACAGATCTCTGCCGTTTTTGTAACCGAGCCTGATTACCGCATTGCCCGAAGTTATTCTTACTATAACAGAAAACCATTCGTCTTTTTCAATTGTTATCGGATTGTCGAATTTTACCGTCACGAAACCGCCGTACTTAAAAGAACGACGCATTATTGCGGCGGATACGCCGCCCGACACGGGTGCGTCGGAATTCCCGAACGGCGAATCGAGGTGTCTGTAAATTTCGACTTCAAGAGTATAATCTTCACCGTTGATGCCGATATTTACAGCCTTAATCTGTTCGTCTTTGCACGGATCGTCACTGCCTGCCGCCCGATAGACGTTTGCAACGATTTTATCGTTACGCAGCGAAAAATCGTCCGAACCGCCGTCATAATAATAATTTCTGTCGTATGCGTCGCGATTTGCATATGTAAAGGCATAACATACAGAACTCGTGTTGTCGTAAGAAAGATAGAAATAAGGGTATCCGTCGGGCAGTCCGCTATAACTGTTCTTTACCAGCCAGCCGCCGTTTCTCGTTGCGCCACCGGGCTGAAAATTCATTGCGGGGATGTCGTCGTTCCATCCGATCAGCGTGCAGGCATGAGGGGAGGAATTGCTGCCTTTTTCGTTTTTCGGGTTGTAATATTCGTAGTTGTGCGCATTGTTATATTGAAACGTCACGGCGCCATATTCGGCAATCGCCGATTTAATCGCCGTAACTCTCTGTTCGTAATCGTCTTTATGTTCCGAGATATGAATCGCATTTTCAAATCGATATTCGGAATTCTCAAAGGGGTCGACAGTCGCGTCGTTGCCGGACACAGGTCCCCACCAGCCGGAGAACAACGTCGCGATTTTCGACGGAGTGCCTGTGGCGGCGGTATAATCTCCCGAAATCAATTCGCCGTCGGTATTGTTCAACGGATCGGATTGTCTTCTTTGCATTCTGTACGCAGCCGCGATCGGGTTAAGATTAAGGGTTTCGCTTGTGATGTTACCGTTTATTCCCGATTTCAGTATACTCGTTTCCGATGCCGATACGGAAGAATATGCCCAGCAAAGATTTGTGTCTCCCTGACTTTTTACCGGCGTTACAAGACCGTAATTTCTTCCGTCGTATTCAGTCATCGCGACAATTTCTTCCGTACTCGGATTATCTGTCATTAAACTGCCGTCGACCTGCGTTAAATAATCGTTTTCGAGTGTATTGTTGCGGCTCAGAGCAAAAGACGCGCTTGCCGAAATACAAATTATCGTCAATACGGTCAATATTATATTAGAAATTGATTTTTTTCTGTTTTTCGTTTGTAAAACTTTTAATGTGCGCATATGCCGTACCATGCATATTATTGCATATTTCGGGCGGAATGTCAATATATTGCGAGATATGTGTTCCGACG
>OIWS01002649.1_pt1 | contig 14274 bp, 7 predicted proteins | sample 1587611 | NCBI WGS metagenome assembly OIWS01 (sample SAMEA3888919, study PRJEB22519) | human gut metagenome | biome: human gut; feature: human-associated habitat; material: faeces | place: Denmark | collected 2010 | reverse complement strand
TCAGGTGTGCTTCGCCGGTAGAGATCCATTCTTCGACGATGTTGCCGTTCTTGTCGATGATTTGCAGCGTTGCTCCAGGAAGTTCCTTGCCGCTGGTCAGATCGTACTTGGTGATAGATACCTTGGTGGTATCGTCCTGCATATTGACCTTGGTGATAGAGCCATCTGGATTAACGGTAAACTGCTGATCCTGTGCCAGCACATAGCCTGCCGGAGCGTTGGTTTCGTGTAATGTGTAGGTTTCGCCGGCAGTCAGCTGTGCTTCCATGTAGTTGACATCCGTGCCGGAGATCCACTCGTGGATCACATTGCCGTTTTTGTCAATGATCTGGAGTGTTGCACCGGAAATATTCTTTTCACCGGTGATGTCGGTTTTGCTGATGGATACCTTGGTGGTATCATCGATCATCTGTACATAGTCGATCTCGCCGGTTTCGCTGACAGTAAACGTTACGTCCTTTGCCAGTGTATAGCCAGCCGGTGCAGATACCTCATGCAGTACATAGGTCTGACCTGCAATCAGGACACCTTCGATCATATGCGGCTCGCTGCCGGAAGTCCACTGGTCAATGATGTTGTTATCCTTGTCCAGTACCTGCATCACTGCACCCGGCAGTTCGTCCTCACCAGTGATCGCTTTTTTGCTGATCTGTACCTTGGTGGTCTTGTCCAGCATCTCCACATGGGTGATGGTATTGTCCAGATTAACGCTGAACTCTACCTTTTCGGAAATGACATAACCGTTCGGGGCAGATGTTTCAATCAGCGTGTACTTTTCGCCTGCAATCAGCACCGCTTCGATGATGTGTGCTTCGTTGGTAGATACCCAGGAATCCACCAGATTGTTGTCCTTGTCATACAGTTCCAGGAATGCACCCGGCAGTTCTTTGCCGGTGGTGATGTCCTTTTTGCTGATGTGGACGGAGGTCGGTGCGTCTACCATGGAAACCATGTTTACGCTGCCATCCTGGTTGATCGTAAATGTGACATCTTCAGCAACAACATAACCATTCGGAGCAGACACCTCATGCAAGGTGTAAGTTGCACCGGCAACCAGTACGCCGTTGATCTGATGTGCCGTACCGTCAGATACCCACGCATCAATCACATTGTCATTGGCATCCCGTACTTCCAGTGCGGCTCCCGCCAGTTCCTTTTCGCCGGTGATGTCTGTCTTGCTGATGGATACCTTGGTGGTATCGTCCTGCATTTCGACGTGCGTTACGCTGCCGTCCGAATTAACAGCAAAGGATACATCCTCTGCAATGACATAGCCTGCCGGTGCAGATGTTTCCCGGAGCGTATAGGTTTCACCAGCAGTCAGAACTGCTTCGATCAGATGTGCTTCTTCTGTGGATACCCATTCTTCAATGACGTTGTCATTCTGGTCGATGATCTGGAGCGTTGCCCCTGCCAGAGCCGATCCGGTAGTGATGTCCGTCTTGCTGATGGATACCTTGGTGGTATCGTCATACATAGAAACCACATTGAGACTGCCGTCGGTATTGACAGTAAAGCTTGCATCTGCGGCAACCACATAGCCATTTGGTGCGGATACTTCATGCAACGTGTAAGTTTCACCGGCAGTCAGAACGCCGATGATCTCATGTGCCTTGTCTGTGGAGATCCATGCGTCAACCACATTGCCCTTGGAATCCAGCAGCTGCATCGATGCACCCGGCAGTTCCTTTTCGCCAGTAATTTCATATTTGGTGATAGCAACCTTGGTGGTGTCATCACGCATCTCTATTCTTGTGATATTGCCATCTACATCGACTTCGAACTCTACGTCCTCGGCAACTACGTAGCCGTTGGGAGCAGAAACTTCATGGAGGATGTACTTCTTTCCGACCGCCAGAACGCCAATGATCTGATGCTCTGTGCCGTCAGATACCCAGGCATCAATGATGTTGCCGTCAGTATCCTTAACTTCCAGTGCGGCACCTGCCAGTTCCTTTTCGCCGGTAATGTCTTTCTTGGTGACGTGCAGTTTAGTCGTATCGTCCAGCATGGTGACTTCCGTTACCTTGCCATTTGCATCAACGATAAATTCTACGTCAGTTGCAACTACATAGCCATCCGGTGCAGATACTTCATGGAGAATATACTTCGCACCAGCTGCCAGAATGCCGGAAATTTCATGTGCTGTACCGTCGGATACCCAGCTGTCAATGACATTGCCCTGCATATCCCAGACTTCCAGCGTTGCACCGGCAATTTCATTTTCGCCGGTGATGTCCTTTTTGGTGATCGATACCTTGGTGGTATCGTCCTTCATGGAAATTGTTGTGATTGTGCCGTCCGGATTAACAGTAAACTGCATATCGCTTGCCAGTACGTAACCGTCCGGTGCTGTTTCCTCATGGAGGATATATGTCTGTCCGGATACCAGTACGCCTTCGATCACGTGAGCCTTGTCGGTAGATGTCCATTCATCCATGACATTGCCGTCCATGTCCTTGACCTGAAGCTTTGCTCCCGGCAGTGGATTGGTTCCGGTGATGTCATACTTGGTGATCTCTACCTTGGTCTTGATGTTGTACAGAGTAATTGCATTGGGTGTGCCGTCCAGATTAACTTCGAACTGCTGATCCGCAGCAGTGTAGTAGCCAGCCGGAGCAGCTGCTTCCCGAAGGGTGTAGGTCTGACCGGCAGTCAGTTTTGCGGTCAGCGTATGTGTTGTGCCATCGGTGATCCACTCATCCAGTACATTTTCGTCCTGATCCAGAATCTGCAATGTCGCACCAGAAAGTGGTTTTCCGTCCGGATCAACTTTGTCCACCCGAACAACAGTTGCAATATCTGTCATAGATACGCTAGTCACACTGCCGTCGGTGTCGACAGAGAACTGCTGATCCGGAGATACCACATAACCTGCCGGAGCGGATACCTCGTGCAGGGTATAGGTCTGACCAGAGATCAGCTGAGCCGTCAGCACATGAGCCGTGCCGTCTGTCAGCCATTCGTCTACTACGGTGCCTGCCTTGTCGATGATCTGCAATGTTGCACCGGAAAGCGGCTTGTTTTCTTCCGTTACCTTGTTGATCTCTACCTTAGTGGTGTCATCATACATTGCAACGACAGTCACAGTGCCATCCAAATCGACTGTAAATTCTACATCGTTTGCGACCACATAGCCGTCTGCCGGAACAGATTCATGCAGGATGTAGGTTTGTCCGGCTACCAGTACGCCTACGATCTCGTGGGCTTTTCCAGTCGATGTCCAGCTATCCAGTACGTTGTCATTCTTGTCCCGTACCTCCAGCTTTGCACCGGGGATTTCTTTCTCGCCGGTGATGTCGTACTTGCTGATGGATACTCTGGTCTTTGCATTGTACAGAGCCACTTCATTGACCGTAAATGTGATGTCCTTTGCTTTGTAGTAACCGTCCGGAGATGCTGCTTCCCGCAGGGTGTAGGTTTCTCCGGCGGTTAGTTTTGCAGTCAGAGTGTGTGCCTTGCCATCAGATGTCCATTCGTCTATTAGATCGCCGTTCTTGTCCAGCAACTGTAATTTTGCTCCGGACAGCGGCTTGCTGTCAGCATCCAGCTTTTCTACGTTCACCCGTGTGGCGAGGTCGGTCATGGTGAGAATCTTTTTGCTGCCGTCTGCCGGAACGACAAACGACTGATCCGCAGCCTTGCAGTAGCCTGCCGGTGCAGATACTTCGTGCAGCACATAGGTTGCACCAGCTGTCAACTTGGCAGTCAGTACGTGTGCAGTGCCGTCAGTTGTCCACTGCTCCACTTCCTTGCCGTCCTTATCCAGCAGCTGTAAAACTGCACCCTTCAGAGGTGTGCCGTCCTCGGTAGTCTTATTGATCTCTACCTTGGTGGTATCGTCCTTCATGGCTACCTTTGTGACAGTGCCGTCCGGATTGACTACAAACGGCACGTCACTTGCAACAACATACCCATTGGGGGCTGCGGTTTCGTGCAGAATGTAGGATGCACCGGCGGTCAGTTTGCCGATGATCTCATGTGCCTTGTCGGTAGATGTCCATTTCTCAATGGCATCGCCCTTGCGTGTGTAATTGCCGTTGGCATCTCTTTCCGCTGCGTACAGTTCCAGAGATGCTCCTGCCAGTTCCTTTTCGCCGGTGATCTCGTACTTGGTAAGAGATACTTTGGTGGTCAGGTCGGTCATAGCGAAGCTTTGCAGCTTGCCGTCTGTGCCGACAACGATGGTCTGATCTGCTGCAACGCAGTAGCCTGCCGGTGCAGATACTTCATGCAAAGTATACGTTGCACCAGCTGTCAGCTTGGCGGTCAGGGTATGTGCCTTTCCGTCTGTTGTCCAGGCATCGACTTCTTTTCCGTCCTTATCCAGTAACTGCAAAACTGCACCCTTTAGGGCAGTTCCGTCCTCGGTAGTCTTATTAATTTCTACCTTGGTGGTGTCATCTTTCATGACGACTTTTGTGACAGTGCCGTCCAGATTGACGACAAACGGCACATCACTTGCAACAACATACCCATTGGGTGCTGCGGTTTCATGGAGAACGTAGGTCTGACCGGCTGTCAGCTTGGCGGTGATCATATGGGTTTCCTTGCCGGAAGTCCAGCTGTCCAGTGTATTTCCGCTGAGGTCACGTACTTCCAGTTTTGCACCTTCCAGTTCTGTGTCGCCGGTAATCGTTGTCTTGCTGATCTGCACCTTGGTAGACATATTGGTCAGCTTGACACTGGTCAGACTGCCGTCTGCGTTGACGGTGATTTTCTGATCCGCAGCGATGCAGTAGCCGTCCGGAGCGGACACTTCGTGCAGCGTGTATTCTGCACCGGCAGTCAAGATCGCATCCATGCGATGTGTTGTGCCGTCGGTTGTCCACTGGTCGATTTCTGTTCCTGCTGCGTCCAGGAGTTGCAGAACTGCTCCGGACAGCGGCTTGCCGTCCTCGTCAACTTTGTCGATGCCGACTTTGGTTGCAATGTCCTGCATAGTGACGTTCTGCACCTTACCGTCTGTACCAACAATAATCTGTTGATCTGCTGCCTTGGCGTACCCCTTGGGAGCAGATGCTTCTCGGAGGATATATGTCTGACCGGCAATTAATTTGCCGTAGATCTGATGGACGCTGCCATCTGTGATCCAGCTGTCCACCAGTGTTTCTTTTCCGTCTGCGTCTGTTGCGATGATTTGCAGGGCAGCACCGCTCAGCGGTTTGCCGTTTTCATCGACTTTCTGGATCTCGATTTTTGTTGCAAGGTCTTTCATACGGATCCACATTTCGCCGGATTCGTAATCGTCACTCTTAACAAATTCGCCCTTGTCATTCAAGGTGAAGTGAATGTCCTCTGCCACACAGTAACCGTCTGGTGCAGATACTTCATGCAGCGTGTAGGTTTCGCCAGGTGTCAGAACCTTGCTGATGACGTGCTGTGCATTCTCGGTAGTCCACTCGTCCAGCACATTATCGTCCTGATCCAGGATCTGAAGCACTGCACCCGGCAAAAAGATGATATTCTGTCCTGCAATCTGTTCCTGAATGTCAGAGAGTTTTCCGACTGTCAGATCTGTCTGCTTGATGTCCTCCATGATGACACGCTGTCCGGCAGTGAATTCAAGATCCTCGGAAAGGAAATATCCCTCCGGTGCAGATACCTCATGGAGAATATATGTTTCGTCCGGATTCAAGACGGCTCTCATCTCGTGTCTGGTGCCGTCTGTGGTCCATTCTTCGATAACATTGCCGCTCTTATCCTTGACTTGCAGAACGGCACCAACAAGGTCACGACCTCTGCCGTCTGTTTTCAGAATGCCTGCCCATGTTGCATCGTCCACCATGCCGATGGATACGGTGTCTTTTCCCAAGGAAAATTCCATATCCTCTGCGGTGTAGTAACCGGTGGGGGCTGCTGCTTCATGCAGGGTGTATGTTTTTCCGTAGATCAGTTTTCCTCGAATCACATGAGTGGTGCCGTCTGTGACCCATTCCTCGACCACGTTTTTGTCGCTGTCCAGAATTTGCATCTTTGCACCGCTCAGCGGTTCTTCGTTGTCGTTATATTTGCTGATCTCGACCTGTGTAGCGTGGTCTACCATCTGTAGTGTGATGGGATTGCCGTCCAGATCGGTCACGCTGCCGTCAGCCTGAATGGTAAAGTAGATGGGATCTGCCTTGATATATCCATCTGGTGCAGCGGATTCCCAATACTCATACTTCTTTCCGACTGCCAGCTTTGCGGTTACGGTGTGACTGCTGCTGTCTGTTGTCCAGGAATCTACAACAGAGGTGCTGCCCAGTTCAAAGATTGACATCTTCGCACCGGAAAGAGCATTGCCATCCTCATCGACCTTGAAAAATTCAATGGTTGTCGGGTGATTGACAATATCTTCGCCCAGCTGGACTTCTTCATTTGCCTTGTTGACTTTAACTGTAACCGGATAACTCTGATCCGAGAGGATATAGCCGTCCGGCGGTGTGATCTCGTGTACCACATACTTGCCGTTGGGAACGTCCTCAAAAGTGAATGAACCATCATCACCGGAAACCGCAGTCATGCCCGTGTAGGTATTTTCCAGTGTAAATTCTGTGGTATCCGGCGTAAACAGTCCGAGAACTGCTCCGGCAAGTCCGTTGCCGTCCTCGTCTACCTTCTTTCCGACGATGTTGCCGGGGTTTGTAGTATCGATCAGCGTTCCGGCACTGTAATCTGTAACACCGCTGGAAATGAAAAATTGTCTGGTGATCAGTTTGTATCCGGCATTGTTCTTGCAGCGGAGTTCCTGCAGCTTGTAATGACCGCAGATCAATGCACCCTTCGTTCTGTCTGCCTTGCTTTCATCGCCGAACCACACACCCAGCTGTGTGATTGCTTCGTTTGTAATCGCATCCGGAACTTTCAAATCGCCGTTCTCATCAGTTGAGAGAAACTGCAAATAGTCGTCCAGATCATTCAGCTGTCCACGCCCAGACTTGGAGGAGAACTTACCATGCACGTCTGTCATGATGATGTGCTTTTCTCCGGTGTCTGTGTTGGTCAGCAGAAACGGAATGTATGCCAGCGATCTTTGGTTGCCATCTACCTTATTGAAGCTGAGGTCGCCACGGACAATATCTTCCTTGAAGTTTGCAACATATTTTACCTCAGTTCCAGCTTCCTGAATGACTGCTTTGCCATTTTTCTCAACAATGTGCAATGTGCGTTCCAGACCGCTAAGCTTATATCCAGTTGGAGCTTTAGATTCTTTGATCACGACTGTGCCGAGAGGAAGATAGGCATCACCATCGTTATCAGTAAACAATGTGCCTGATTTCAGCCAGTCTTTTCCCAAATATGCTCTTCCGTTTTTATCTGTAACCAAAGTCCATGTTCTAGTCGGATTGCCAGTTGCAGAAGTACCAGGATAGTACTTCATGGTGAATTCTGCACCCTCCAGAGAAGAAGAAATTTTGTTTTGAGGCACTGCCTTTACTTCATTTTCATCAATCTTTTCGATCTTTTCGGTTTCCGAATCGAGTTTTTGAATCCTCAGAAAAGTCGGGTCAAAGTGAGGTGCTTCCTTTTGCTCTGCCCACGGAATTACTACATAAGTGTTGGTTTCTGCTTTTCCGTAGATTGGATTAATAGAATTCTTTTCAACACTGATAATTCCATTGCCGTTGACCGGTCCAGACTGCCACCAACTATCTGATTTACCATCACCCATATAGATGCCGATATGATGATTTTTATCACGATTGCCTAAACCAGTCAATCCAGTACCACCACTTGCTTTGTTGACGCACCAGATAATATCGCCCTTTTGCAGCACGCCGCTTTTCAGCATTTCATCTTTGTCACTGAATTCGTAATAGTGCAGATTGTTCTGCGTGATAAAGGCGTACCAACCGCCGCCGTCCCAGCACTTGTAGGAATAACCCATTTGGTTAAACTTTGCAAGGTTCGGGACATATGGGCTTGTTGTGCTTACCGGAACTTTGTTGTAGTACGCCAATCCATGTGAGATGATGTACCAGACAAAGCCCTGGCAGTTCATGCCGCTGTATCCCTGCCACTGATTGCCTTTGGGGGAAGCAGCATACAGACTGCTGTTGTATGGTGTTCCCAGATAGTAGTTCTCTTGACCGCCTGTAGAATATTCGGTCAGAAACGCTTGCCACTGTTCTTTGGTTTCCTTGTACTTATTGCCGCTCAGACGATACAAAGCATCGCTCAGATACACAGAACCATTTAGCTTTGCCGCCGATGCCTGGAATTCCGTTCCGGTCAGAATGCCGGAGGTCAGAACCATGACGGTGGCACAAAGCACAGTAAAACCACGTTTCAAGCTGCCTTTCAGCTTTGAAAGAAATTTCATTTTTTCTCCTTTCGGTTCAAATTCGGATATTCGGATGCACTTGTTCTCACATGGGATTCATTCCTTTCTGTTGGTTTCACCAAAAAAGACCGCCGAAGTGCATTCCGGCGGTCTTTCCTGTGGGATCTATACAAAAAGCCAATGGCTTCTGTAAGCAACGGATGCTCTCAGCCATAGATTTGACAAGTATTTTGCCAACCTAATATACTGGAAGCATCCTTCTGTAAAGGAGGTGATCGTATGAAAAAAGACAACAACCTCATTCTGTTGGAGTATTTCTTTACTCTGATTCTGATGTGTCAGTAATTCATACTATCACAAAAGGCGTTTGAGAAATAGCAGTTCCCAAACACCTTCATCTATACAAAAAGCCCGGTCACTTTTCGCAGAAGTTTCCGGGCTTTTGTATACAATAGATGCTCTCAGTCGCAGATTTGACAAGCATTTTGCCAATCTGATATACTGAAAGCATCTGAAAAGAGAGGAGGTGATCTTGTGAAAGATGTACTCAAGGACAAATTCTCCAACTTTTTAGACGGTTGGATTCGTTCCAGCACAATAGCTGCTTTGTTTCTCGCAGTCTTTTTTCTTCATGTGATTTTTCTTTTTGAAAGTGATATTGCCGAGTGGGTCGATACACTTTCGAAATGGCATGATTTGCAGTTTCACATGAAAAATTTGAGTGCGATCGGTTTTGACTTTTTCGTCTTAGAATACCTAGCAAATATTCTATGGAAAATCAAAAATGAAATAACACATACCCATCGTATTTATGGTTCTTTGGAATATGAGGATTATTTTCAAAAAGAACAAAGACGGCATTACTTTTCCGCTGGAATTCCCTCTATTGTGCTAAGCGTTTTTTTCATTGACATACTTGCAAATAGTCAATGGGATCTTATCATGATTACATGGGATCATCTAAAAAGTGGATTTTGTGCGAAGATCACATTTGTCACAATAGGATTGTACTTCATATACGCAGTATTCCAGGAAATCATCTGGAATCGAAGCGTAAATGAAGCATAACCTAACCACCACAAAAGGCGTTTGAGAAATAGCAGTTCCCAAACACCCTTATCTATACAAAAAGCCCGGTCACTTTTCGCAGAAGTTTCCGGGCTTTTGTATGCTTATTCAATTATTTTAGTCCTGCACCCAGACTTGCTCATCATAAGCTGCTTTTACGATCTGGGTTTCATAATGTCCTTGGGCAGGGGTGTCTTCGTACCAGAATTCATAGGTACAATGTTCGTTATAATCGTCAAGCAATGCATCACTATGTGCCACATATTCATCAAACGAATTTAATCTCAACCCACATCTGCACTGGAAAATCTTTTTTTCTCCAGCCGGAGAATCTTCCACCCAGACTTGCTGTGTCACAGCTTCGTGGTGGATGGTTTCGTAGTGTCCCTTGGGGGCAGCTGCGGTGGTTTTCTTTGCCGGAGTAGGAGATGCCGGCTTTGCTGTGGTAGCTTTGGGCTTGTCTACCACCGGTTCTGCTACAGCAGTACCTTTTTCCGGCTCCTTCTTGGCTTCCGCTGTGGCAGCTGTTGTTGTGGCTTCTGCCGTGGTACTCTCGGAGGTTTCCGTGGTTGTCTTTTCAGTCGTTGTGGTAGTTTCCGTGGTGGTTGTGGTTGCTTCTGTGGTGACGGTGGTCGTTGTAGTTGCCTTCGCTTCTGCGGTGCTACTTTCTTCTGGCTCACTGCCGCAAGCGGAAAAAGCAAGTACCAACATGGCAAGCATTCCTGCGATCACACCGGTTTTCCAGACTTTACGCTTATTGTTTTTCATGTGTCATTCCTCCTTGTACCTCGTACAGGTCAATCATCGTTTCTACCCTTATTGTACCTGTTCTGAATTTTTTTGTCAAATCTGCAATTGCAGATCACTCAATTTTTAAAGAATATAAAGTGATTCGCATCTTTTACTTTCAAAAAGAAAGCTAATGATTCTTTTGATACCATAGAATCAACAGTCTGCTTCCAACTGCAATGGCGATAGAGCCGATTGCTGCAAGAATGACCGATGGAATTGCAGGCAACCGGATCTTGATCCAGAAGAAATACAGCAGCAGGATCAGACTGCCGCAAAATGCAAGTACAGCCACAGACCGGGTAAAACCTGTATTCGTGCTGTTCTCGTAGCATTTTTTGCAGTAACCGTTATCGCCCTTTGTGACCTCTACCGGATTTTCACCGCAGATGCAGCATAGCTGCTTTTTCCGGAAACAGCTGTTACAATACCATTGCCCGTGATACTGCGTTTCCACCAAGCAGCTGCCACACTTGCAGCACCGTTTTTGTCTTGGACGTTTCATGCATATACCAACTTTCGGATGTTCTCACAAAACACCTGTTCGCTCTGGACAAATTCAGCATCACGCTGTTCTTCGTCCCATTTTGCAGATTCTCTCGCCAGGATCTGAAAGTCCAGAATGCTGTCCGGCTCACCGGATCTCATGATTTCCGCTATGATCGCTTGATTCATGTTGCCGCTCCTTCCGATTTTGCAAAATTGCAATGGTCTGTCGTTTCCATTCCGGGAATTTCCGGAATGTTTCTTTTGCCGTGCGAATGTCAGCTGCGATCAGCTTCAGCAGAAAAAATACACCCGCACATACTGTAAGCATCACGCAGAGCAGAAACAAAATGTCACGCATCTGTCACACCTCCATTTTCCATTCCTGCACCTGTTCCAGTGTCAGCGTGTAGTACTGCACCACACTGTACAGCGATGCGTAATGGGCTTCTCCATGGGAGAGAAACCGCTCATTTCCGGTGATTTTCAGCAGTCCACGCTTTGCAAACTGCTTGACATCGTTTCCAGTGATCCCGAATTTCTGCTGAAACGGATAGGAACTCACACCCATATGGCTGCAAGCATAGTTTCTCCACGCCGATCGCATCCATGAGAAATGCGGCGATCTCTGACTTGCTCCAGAGATTACTGACCGGAACGTGGTTTTCTTCTGCCAGCCGGATCAGATCCGCCTTGGAAATACAGTTCTGACTGCCACGATTTCGGGTGATCTGATGCAGCACATAGGCTTCTGCGGTCGGAAATTGTTCCATATATGTCATGTGTTTTCCTCCTGTTCTTATTCCGGCACTTTGCCCCACAAATATCCCCAAAAAGCAATTCCGCACCTACTACGAGCAACTGTATGGAGGTTTTTGCGGAGAGGATATTTGCAGGGCAAAGCACCGGATATGTGGCGTAATACTGGCATTTTCAAGTACGGATAGTCTGGAAATTCGATGATTGAAAGGAGTGCATAGGGGGTAACTATGCAATTTGGGGAATGCGACTATCCGCATTTGAAAATGACAGTGTTGCGATTGCTATTTTTGCAACGCCCGACAGATCAGATCTGCCGCTGCTCTGGACGGTGCAGAAAAATCAAATTGTCTGCGGCAGGAAAGGCAAACAGCACGGTACTGATAACCGCCGACATATGTCACGCACATGGTCTGTTTGCCGCAGTACACGCAGGAAATGGCTTCTTTTCTTGCTGCTTCCATGTTCTTCACCTCAGTGGTTGTCAGCACAAGTTGAAGATAAACGATTCATAAGCATCGGCGTTTTCGCTTCTGGGGATTGCGGATGCTGCCATACTGTCGGCGGCATGATACAGACAGGTCAGGAGATAGCTCCTGCGGTTTCGGATTTTTCGGTTGGCAGTATTTTTCATCACTTCTGCTGTCTGCTCTGCGGTCAGGGTCTGCAATTTTTCCCGAACGGTTTCTGTCTGCATTTCTACGCCGCCGACTTTCAGCGTTTTCTTGGCGGTCTTTGCAACCCATGCCAGAATGGCAGCGATCTCTGCAATTGCCTTGCTGCCGAATCGCTTTGTTTTTTCCGATGTCACTTGTGTCTGAGCCTGTTCCAGCTTTTTCTCATAGCTTGCTGCCGAATCGCTCTTCGGCTTTGCCGAAAGATCAGAAAAAGGTAAGTTTGTTTGTGGTAAGTCTGATTCTATATAGCGAGTATGATTTTCATACCCGCAGGTATGATTTTCATACTCGACAAAATTCGTCACAGTCTGACAAGTTTCCTCGGTAACTGCTTCCTTCGGAATGTCGTTATAGAACCGCATCACATAGATCTTGGGATGCTTTGCAATCCCGCAATCCTCCTTTTCGATCAGACCGGAATGCACCAGTTCCTTGAAAGTCTTGCTGACTTTCTGTCTGGCACACTGCAAGGTGTCCATGGCTTCGTCCCAAGAAAAGTAGACAAATGCTCTGCCGTTCTTGTCTGTAAAACGATCTGCATTCTTCAAGGAAAGATTGCTGCGATCCAGCAAAAAGCAATACAGGACTTTTGCTGCCAGAGAGAGTTCTTCCTTAAACCCAGCGGTCTTAAACAGCACCAGCGGCAATTTCATGTACTGCACGATTTCTGCTTCTGTTGGTGCATTCTTTTCTGTGATGTATTCCAGTGTCATTGTTCTTTCCTTACCTTTCTATATCGTTCTGATCAAGCACATTACTCTACATTGATGTGCTTGTACTTCAACATATCTTCATTGCAATAGACGTAAAATTCGTCGGTATCATTTTTCTTTGCGATCATTCCCAGCTGGATCAGTTCTTCGTAGCACTTTTTGCTTTTTCCAGTTCCATATTGCAAAAGGTCTACGGCTTCTTCCAGCGGAAAAGACACATAGACTTCATCGTTTTCGTTGCAGAATTGCTTGCCCTCATGAAATGGGTTATTTGTCCAGTCCAGTGTCCGGTTGAGCATGAAGCTGTACAGCACCTTTGCTCCCAGAGAAATGTTGTGATACTCTCGGTGGATATTGCTGTACATCAACGGCTCCGGAAAAGGAATCCAGCTGTGCTTTAGTTTTTCGGCGATCTCAGAAAATTCCTCGACAGCGAATTTTCGTGTCACGATCCAAAACGGCAGCGGTTTCTTTTCCGGAATGTTATTTACTCTAACTTTCATGAATCTTTACTCCTTTTCTCGCTATCACTCATCTTAAATGGAACGTTCCCATGGCTTTCGGTTGCGGTTTGCTTCCTGCATACGGTCTGCAATTTCCTGTGCGTGCTGTTCTTGCAGCGAACTTGCATAAAATGCAATTGCTTTACCGATAAAGTCGGTAAAGTCTTTGTCTTTCCATTCCTCTGGTTTCAGATACGCTGGTATCTGTTCCAGAAGATCTTCTTTTCGTGGAACATACCGAACGTGTTCGATCTGATTTGGTTTATCCACTTCCATGATGTCTACGACGGCATCCATATCCAATGTTCCTGCCTTGGACAGCTTTCGCATAGCGACCGCCTGTGCTTTGTTTGGATAATGTTCAAATGCGGTGAGTTCCATCTCATCCCAGACATCTCGCTGTTCTTTTGCGGTGAGATAGGATAATTCTACACCGGTCACCATGCCGATCTTATTGTCATCAATGAGAGTTTGTAATTCTGGAATTAGATAAGACAGGCGAATATATCGTTGCACATTGCGTCCAGTCATGTTATACGTTTCGCCAAGCAAATCTCGTGTCTTAACATTCTTGGGGTATTTTTCGTTGTTTGGATTAGAAATACGTTCTCTTGCTTCTACTTCCATTCGCAGTGCATTGCCACGTTCACACGGGAGAATATTCTCTCTGGTCAGCAAGTTGCTCTCTGTCATAGCAACGATAGCTTCATCCATACTCATGTTATGGATTCTGACTTCCAGACGATGATCTTCCGGAAAAATTTGTCGTGCAACATGGGTCCTGCGGTGTCCAGCGACGATATAGAATGTATCCTCACCACGCTCATTCTTCTCTTCGGTGCGGATCACCTCAATTGGTGTCCGGATTCCGGAATTCATAATGGATTCTTTCAGCTTGCTCATATCCTCATCGTCCCGGATGTAAAACGGGTGATTCGGAAATGTTACCAGCTGCCGGGGATAGATCATCAGCCGCTCTGGCATAGCAGCTTCGTCACGCTGCTCCTGATTGG
>OIWS01002646.1_pt1 | contig 14305 bp, 10 predicted proteins | sample 1587611 | NCBI WGS metagenome assembly OIWS01 (sample SAMEA3888919, study PRJEB22519) | human gut metagenome | biome: human gut; feature: human-associated habitat; material: faeces | place: Denmark | collected 2010 | reverse complement strand
TAGTCCCGAATGGCCCGGCACATCCCCACCGCCGCTTCGGGAGTCGCCGCCACGTCGATCTTGCCCGTCGACGTCTTGACGAAATCGGCGCCGGCGAACATCGCCAACAACGCGGCGCGGCGGATCAGCTCGGGCGTCTTCAACGCACCCGTTTCCAGAATCACCTTCAACACCACGTCTTCGCCGGCCTCACCGCGCAACACTTCTACTTCGTTGGCCACCTCGTCGTAATGTCCTTCGAGCATCTTGCCGACGTTGATAACGATGTCGATCTCGTCGGCTCCGTTCTCGACGGCCATCGCCGTTTCAAGCATCTTCACTTCCAGAAAGGTCTGCGACGAAGGAAATCCGCCCGCGACGCTCGTAATGCGCATCGGCGTATCGTCCACGGCGAGCCCGACCGTTTCGACGAACGGCGGATAGATGCAGATGGACGCGACATTGGCGATCGCGGGATAATTCGTATAGAACTCCACGGCCTTCCGTGCAAAAGCCGTCACCGACTCCACCGAATCGCTGCACGAAAGGGTCGTCAGGTCGATGGCCGAATAGCAAAGCCTGTAAACCTCGTCCGTTTCGTATCCCTTCGCGGCTGCCCGAATGCGTGCGACCTCTTCGGCCACCTGCGCTTCGCTCGGGGCCGGAGCATATTCCGATAGATGATTTGCGTACTCCATAACAAGACAGTTTTCTCTACTATACAAATATAACCATTTTTCCGCTACACACGCAGAATTCCGACCAAAATATCAAAAAAATTCCGGGCTCGAACCGAACCCGGAATTCGTAATCCGTACATCCCCGCTTATCGGAGAGCAGCGTATTCTCAGAACTTGAAACCGCTCTTGAACAGGGGCTTGAGGTTGACATCCTTCGACGCCTTCTTCACCAGGGCGGAATCCTTGGCGACGGCAGCCTTCAACTGGGCGCCGGCAGTCTTCATATCGCCCTCCTTGGTTGCGATCACGGCGCGCAGGTAATCCGCATCGGCCGAGTTCTCGCCGGCCAGCGCCTTCTTGGCAGCCGACAGGTCGTTGTTCATCACGGCAGCCACGGCAGCGTTGTAGCCTTTGAGCTTGGCAGCGGCGTCGCCGTACTGGCCCTGAGCGGCAGCGATCAGGCTCTTGGTCTGAGCGTCTGCGGCAGCGGCGTATTTCTTCGCCTCGTCCACGTTACCGGCAGCCAGGTTGGCCAGTGCCAGATTCGAGTTCAGCTCCTGCGTGTTGCCGCCGAGCTTCACGGCCTGCGTCAATGCGGCCAGCGCCTTGTCGGCGTCGCCCATTTGGAGATAGGCGGCACCGAGGTTGGTGTAGGCGCGCGAATCGTCGTACTTCTTGGCGGCGTACTCCAGCACCTTCGCCTTCACGGCATTATCCTCAATCAGCGTGGCGACGTGGAGCAGTTCCTCGTTGTTCAGCTCATCGAGCTTGCCGCTGTTGACCAGCGCCTGCATCTCGGCGTCGCTCTTACCGGTGATCTCCATGTTGTTGACCAGCTGGGCGCGGCGCAGTTTCGGCAGCACGTCCTCTTTGAGTTCGCCGTAAACCGACGACATGTTCTTGATCTGGTTCTCGCGCTCGGCCGACGAATCGTACATGCTCAGCACCTGAAGAATCAGATCCTTGTCCTGGATGTTCGACTTCTCGACCATCTCCTTGAAACCTTCCCAGTCCTCGCCGTAACCGGCAGCGTCGATATTGAAACCGTACTCGGCCAGGATCTTCTCGACGGCCTTGCGACCGGTCTCGCTACGTGCGCTGGCCAGCTTGTCGTTGAACTTCTCAGGACCGTCGGGCGAAGCGTAGCCGTTCACATAGAGGCTCTGCGCGATGCGGTCGTTCTCCTTGTTGGCCACAGCGGTTTTCTCGAACTCGGAGAGCTGTTCGTTCTCTTTGAGCGCCTTCTGGTTCACCACCGAGCTGTTGATCTTGTAGAGGATCTCGGCCTTGTCTACCTGATTCGTCGTACGCTTGTAGTTGTTGGCAGCCGTAGCGGCAGCGTCGCCGAAGTTGAAATCCTTCTGCATCGTGTTGACGCCCTCGGCGATGAACACGCCGCACTGAGCGCGCAGCGCCATGGCCTCGGCCGACTTCGGATTGGCCAGCACGGCCGCTTCCTCCTTCGTCACGGGTTTGCCCGTAGCGGCGTTGAACATCACGTACTCGCTGGCGCCGTTGCACTTGCTCTCGATCAAAACGCGCAACTCGCTCTGCTCCATACGGTCGTCGTAGGGGAATTCGACATGCTGCGTGTAGGTACCGCCGTTGTCGGCCGAAATAACGGTATAGTTGTCATTCACCTTCTCGCCCTGGACGTATTTCGGAGTACCGGCCACTTCGCCGCCCTCGAACACGATCACCGGCGTCAGACGCAACGTAGCTTTCTTGTTGAAATAAGCTGCCGGGAAGTTCACCGTAATGTCGGCGCTCACGACGCCGTTGTTGAGCGTCAGCACCTTCGGTGTGCACGAGTAAGTAACCTCATCCTGTTTCTTACCCATCTTCTTGAAACAGTTGCAACCCGATAAGGTCAAGGCAGCTGCGGCAAGAACCAAGCTAATTTTTACTAAGTTCTTCATAATTAATTAGTTATTAAAAATTGTTATGCATTGATTTCGTCTCTTTCCGTTTGCCTCCGCTCCACGCACCCCATTCCCGAGGCCGTTTGCAGCAGAATACATGCAAATATATAAAACCCATGCAGATTATGCAACTTTTTCCGTAAAAAAACCACCTCGAACTTTCGTTCGAAGCGGTTTTCGATCGCCGGCGCACGAAAACGCCGTCTATTTCGCGTCGGAACGCATCCGACGGATCAGTCGCGGTGCCGGTCGTCGCGGCGACGCTCGCGGTCGCCCCGCGGACGGCGTTCACGCTCGACATATCCTTCGGGCTTCGGAAGAAGCGCGCGGTGCGAGAGTTTCAGCTTGCCGGTCTTCTCGTCGACGCCGATGAGTTTCACGTCGATCATCTCGCCCTCTTTCAGGCCGCTCTCCTCCATCGTCTCGAACCGTTTCCAGTCGATCTCCGAGATATGGAGCAGCGCCTCCTTGCCGGGCATGATCTCGACGAACGCGCCGAACGGCACGATCGACTTGATCTTACCGTGGTAGGTCTCGCCGATTTCGGGCACGGCAACGATCTCCTTGATACGCTGCAACGCAGCGTCGATCGCCGATTTCTCCACACCGAAGACGTCGACGATACCCTTCTGATCGTCCTCCGTAATGGTAATGGTGGTACCGGTCTGCTTCTGAATCTCCTGGATCACCTTTCCGCCCGGGCCGATCACGGCGCCGATCGAATCCTTCGGGATGTGGATCTGCACCAGACGCGGCACGAACGGCTTGTAGTCGGCGCGCGGCGCGGCGATGCAGTCGGTCAGGATGTCCAGAATATGCAGACGCCCCTTGCGCGCCTGCTCCAACGCGGCGGCCAGCACCTCGTAGGAGAGGCCGTCGACCTTGATATCCATTTGCGTGGCGGTGATACCGTCGCGGGTACCCGTCACCTTGAAGTCCATGTCGCCCAGATGATCCTCGTCGCCCAGGATGTCCGACAGCACGGCCCACTTGCCGCTCTCGGAATCCGAGATCAGACCCATGGCGATGCCCGACACGGGCTTGCGCAGTTTCACGCCGGCGTCCATGAGGGCCAGCGTACCGGCGCAAACGGTGGCCATCGACGACGAACCGTTCGATTCCAGAATGTCCGACACGACGCGCACGGCGTAGGGATTCTCCTCGCCCAGCGGAATCATCGGTTTGAGGGCGCGCCATGCCAGGTGGCCGTGGCCGATCTCACGACGGCTCAGACCGCGGGCGGCCTTCGCCTCGCCCGTCGAGAAGGGCGGGAAATTATAGTGGAGCACGAACTGCTCGGTACCCTGCACGAGCACCTCGTCCTTGACCTTCTCGTCCATCTTCGTGCCGAGCGTAACGGTGGCCAGCGCCTGCGTCTCGCCTCGTGTGAAGAGGCCCGAACCGTGGGCTGCGGGCAGGTAGTCGGTCTCGCACCAGATCGGACGGATCTCGTCCGTGCGACGGCCGTCGAGACGCTTGCCCTCGTCGAGAATCATGTTGCGCATCGCCTTCTTCTGCACGTAGTCGTGGAAATAGCGGTGGATGAGCGGGGCCTTCTCCACCAGCTCCTCCTCCGTGTAGCGGGCGGCGAACTCGGCCTCCAATGCATTGAACATATCCTCGCGCTCGTGCTTCATCGTGCCGCTCGTGGCGATGGCGTAGGCCTTGTCGTAGAGTTCGGCGATGATCGTCTGTTTGAGCTCCTCGTCGTTGACCTCGTGGCAGTAGGTACGCTTCACGTCCTTGCCCAGCTCCTTCGAAAGTTCGATCTGTACGGCGCAGTGCTTCTTGATCTCCTCGTGCGCGAACTTGATCGCTCCGAGCATCACCTCCTCCGAAACCTCTTTCATCTCGCCCTCGACCATCAGGATGTTGTCGATCGTACCGCCGACCATGATGTCCAGGTCGACGTCGGGCATCTGCGAGAAGGTCGGGTTGATGCAGTACTCGCCGTTGATGCGCGCCACGCGCACCTCCGAAATCGGGCCGCCGAAGGGGATGTCCGACACGGCCAGTGCGGCCGAGGCGGCCAGACCGGCCAGCGCGTCGGGCTGGATGTCCTTGTCGGCCGAGATGAGGTTGACCGTCACGTAGACCTCGGCGTGGTAGTCCGACGGGAAGAGCGGGCGCAGCGCACGGTCGATCAGACGCGCTACGAGCACCTCGCTGTCGTTGGCCTTGCCCTCACGCTTCATGAAACCGCCCGGATAGCGGCCGCATGCGGCGTATTTCTCCTTGTATTCCACCTGCAACGGCATGAAGTCCGTGTCGGGTTTTGCATCTTTGGCGGCCACGACCGTCGCAAGGAGCATCGTATCGCCCTGTTTCACGACAACCGAGCCGTCGGCCTGCTTGGCCAGTTTGCCGGTCTCGATCATGATCTCGCGTCCGTCGGCGAGCGTGATGAACTTCTGAACGGCGTTGTACAGCTTCTTTTCTTCCATAACGTCAAATAATATACTTCGAATCTTGAATTTTCATGCAAAATGGAGCGGCCACCCGCAGTGACTGCCCCATTTTCCGGCACCCGTACTATTTACGGAGATTGAGCGTCTTGATGATGGCGCGATAGCGCTCGATGTCGATCTCCTTGAGGTACTCGAGCAACTGGCGGCGCTTGCCGACCAGACGCAGCAGCGCGCGCTGCGTACCGAAGTCGTGACGGTTGCTCTTCATGTGCTCCGTAAGGTGGCTGATACGGTAAGAGAACAACGCGATCTGGCTCTCAGGCGAACCCGTGTCGGTGTTGGACTTTCCGTACTGACCGAAAAGCTCCTGCTTTTTTTCTGCTGTTAAATAAGCCATTTTGAAAGATTTATTCGTTCCACTCTACGACGCATTCCCCTTACTATGAAATCACGCCAGAGCGTGGTGCAAAGGTACACTAAATTTATTTAGAAACCAATTGTTTGGCCGAAAAAAAGCATACTCCGCCCGCGCTTCGTGCGTCGATTCCCGCGAAATTCGCCATATTCGGCTTGCGCCTTGGATACTCCCGCCCGGCAAAATGCAAACGAGTTTGCTTTTGCCCTCGCTTATCCGTATCTTTGACTGCGTCTTAATACTTCGTCTCGGCATAATCAAGCTGACGCTTGCTTTCGCGCTCGATTTTCCGTATCTTTGACTTCGTCGAAGACACTCCCGTTCGGCAATGTTCAAATAAATTTGACATTGCTCTCACTTATCCGTATCTTTGTCGCGGATTCAACTTTTCCATACGATGAAATTCTCCGCATACCGCCTCGTCCTGCTCCTCGCAGCGCTACTCTGCGTGGCCGGCTGCCGCCCGTCGACGCACTACGTCACGGTCGAGGGTTCCGTACTCGGAACGACCTTCCGCATCAAAGCCCGGACGACCCTGCCGGCCGACGAAATCTACACCGAAGTCATGGCGCTCGACGAAGAGATGAAACATTCGATGTCGATCTTCGACGAGACGTCGCTGCTGAGCCGCATCAACCGCGGCGAGAGCGACTCGCTCGACAGCCACCTGATCTACAACATTCTGGCCGCCGACTCCGTGAGCCGTCTGAGCGACGGCATGTACGACATCACCGTCAAACCGCTCGTCGAAGCGTGGGGTTTCGCCGGAAAAGAGGGACAGAAAACACCGAACATCGATTCGATCCTGCCGCTGGTGGGCTACCGCAAAATCCGCATCGAAGGGAACCGGCTCGTCAAGGACGATCCGCGCATCCAGCTCGACTTCAACTCGATCGGCAAGGGCTACATGGTCGACCTGATCGCCCGCATGCTCGAACGAAACGGCTCGGAGAACTACCTGGTGACGATCGCCGGCAGCGGCCGCTGCCGGGGTGTGAACGAGCAGGGCGGAAAATGGCGCATCGGCATCGAAACCCCTTACGACAACAATTTCTCGGACCGGGATCTGCAACGTATCGCGGAGGTGACCGACATCAGCTACACCACTTCGGGCAACTACCGCCGCTTCTACTATACCCCCGACGGCCGCAAGATCGCACACACGATCGACCCCGTCACGGGCCGGAGCGCCGTCTCGCGGCTGCTCTCGGCCACGGTCTTCTGCGACAATGCCGCACGCGCCGACGCGCTGGGGACGATGTTCATGTCGCTCGGCTCGGAACGCGCCGTGGCGAAGGCCCGCGAACTGGAACGCGAAGGGGTGATGGCCTACTTCATCTTCGCTACCGAGAAGGCCGACGGGCGACAGCGCGACGAATCCCCCGACGATTACGAAACATGGGCTTCGCCGGCCCTCGAAAAACTGTTGAAACGTTAACCTATCCATGCAAAAAGCGCTCTTTCTCTACAATCCCGCCGCAGGACGCGGCCGCATCGCCCGCAACGTCGGGGGCATCGTGGACATCTTCTCCGAAAACGGGTGGGAACTCACGCCCGAAAAGATCGACTTCGGACGCAACCCGTTCGACGCGCATCCCGACATCCGGATGGTCGTCGCCGCCGGCGGCGACGGCACGGTCAATTACGTCGTCAACCGGATGCGCGAACGGGGGCTGTCGCTCGAACTGGGCATCATCCCCGCAGGCACGGCCAACGATTTCGCCGGCATCGTCGGCATGGCCAAGGACCCGCTCGAAGCGGCCCGACAGATCGTCACGGGCGAGGTGCAGGCGCTCGATTGCGGCGTGGTCAACGGACTGCATTTCGTCAACATCTTCTCGTTCGGCATCTTCACCACCACTTCGCAGCGCACGCCCGACGAACGCAAGCACCGTCTGGGCAAGCTGGCCTATATCATGGAGGGCATCAAGGAGCTGCGCCATATGCACGCCATTCCGCTGCATGTGCGCACCGAGAGCGGGGAGTTCGATTTCAACGCACTCATGGCACTCGTCTTCAACGGCGAGACGGCCGGCGGGTTCCGGCTGGCCAATACGTCGAGCGTGCGCGACGGAATGTTCGACTGCCTGCTGCTCGAAAAGCGCAACTTCCTCGTATCCTGCTTCGCCATGGTACGCTACCTCTGCGGCGGCCATCCCCGCAGCGTCCGGCACCTGCGCGCAGCGACGTTGCAGATCTCCTCGCCCATCGACGAACCCACCGACGTCGACGGCCAGCGGGGCGCCCGCTTCCCGCTCGACGTGCGCTGCCTGCCCGGCCTGCTGCGCGTGGTCTGCCCGCGCGACGGCAGAAGATAATCCGGCCCGGCCTCTCCCGTACCGAACGGATTCGAAGACGATTTCCGGTGAATAAATTCCGAATTCGTTCGTTAATCGCCGTTTTTTGTTACCTTTGCCGTCGATTCAGACAATCGATGAGACGAAAAACGGGCTATAAGATCCTGCTTGCCGCGATGATGGCGCTGGCCATCGCCAACGTTTACGTGGGCAAGGCGCTCGACGTGCACGCCAACGACCCGCTTTCGCGGGCCGAATGCGCCGCTTCGGGCAGCGACGCCACCGTCGAAGAGTACTGCCTGATCTGCCATTTCCACCTGGCGGCCTGCACCGAAGCGGAGTCCTTCCTGCCGACGCTCGTCACCCTCTTCGAAGAACGTCTCTACCGATGCTATCTCGCCGGAGGCTCTTCGCCCGTCCTCCACGGGTACGGCCTGCGCGCACCTCCCGCCGCGGTCTGACATTCCGACGCCGGATGTACGCATCCGGCCCGTACAACCGATCCCGCGATCGGTATCCGGACATTCCTTATCCACTAAATCCATCGCATGAAATCATATATTCTGCTGCTGGGCCTGCTGCTCGGCGGCTTTACGGCATATGCAGACTCCACTGCCAAAAAGGAGACCGAAGCCATCCTGATCGGCCACGTCGTCGACAGCCGCAGCGGCGAACACCTCCCCTTCATCACCATCACCGTCAAGGGAACGACGATCGGCACCACGACCGACGTCTCGGGCCACTACCTGCTGGGCAACCTGCCGGTAGGACGACCGCTCACCGTCGTGGCGCAGTCGGTCGGCTACAAATCCGCCGAACGGAGCGTCACGCTCGGCGCCCACTCCACCACGGAACTGAATTTCGAACTGGAAGAGCAGGCCGTCGACGTCGGCGAAGTGGTGGTCGAGATCGACCGCAACTCGGTCATCCGCAAGGAGACGCCGTCGCTGGTCAACATTCTCAACAGCAAGCTGTTCGAACGGACAAACGCCGCCACGCTGGCCGACGGTCTGAGTTTCCAGCCGGGCGTGCGCGTCGAGGACGGATGTCAGAACTGCGGCTTCGCGCAGGTACGCATCAACGGTCTGGACGGCCACTATTCGCAAATCCTGCTCGACTCGCGGCCGCTCTTCTCGGCCCTCAACGGCGTCTACGGTCTCGAACAGATTCCCGCCAACATGATCGAGCGCGTGGAGGTGATCCGCGGCGGCGGATCGGCGCTCTTCGGCGCGTCGGCCATCGGCGGCACGATCAACATCATCACCAAGGAGCCGCTGCGCGACTGGGCCGAGATCGGCCATACGCTCATGTCCGTGGGATGCAGCGGCGCCTACGACAACAACACGACGATCAACGCCTCGCTGGTAAGCAACAACCGCAAGGCGGGCATCTACGTCTACGGGCAGAACCGCTACCGTTCGGGCTACGACCACGACGGCGACGGCTACACCGAACTGCCCAACCTGCGCAATCAGATGTTCGGCATGCGCTCCTACCTGCGCACGGGCGACCACTCGAAGCTGACGCTCGAATACCACGGCATCAACGAGTTCCGCCGCGGCGGAAACCGGCTCGACCTGCCGGCGCACGAAGCCAACATCACCGAGCAGACCGATCACAACATCAACGGCGCGTCGGTGGCCTTCGACCTCTTCTCGCGCGACGACCGTACGCGCCACCTGAGCGTCTACTCGGCCGTGCAGCAGACCACGCGCAAGAGTTACTACGGCGGCACAGGCGAAGGCGCGACCGACGAAGAGCTCGAAAACGCCCGCAAAGCCTACGGCCGCACCGACGGACTGACGGTCATCAGCGGCGCGCAGTTCCTGCAACGGTTCGAACGGCTGCTGTTTCTCCCCTCCGAACTGACGCTCGGCGTGGAGCACAGCTACGACCACATCGACGACGTGACGATCGGCTACGACATGCGCACGAATCAGAAGGTACACATCCTCAGCGGCGTGATCCAGAACGAGTGGAAGGCCCGCAAATGGAGTTTTCTGCTCGGCGGCCGGTTCGATCACCACAACATGGTCGACCACGTGATCTTCTCGCCGCGCATCAACCTGCGCTACAACCCCACCGAACAGATCAACTTGCGGCTGAACTACGCCGGCGGCTTCCGCGCACCGCAGACCTTCGACGAAGACCTGCACATCGCCCTCGTGGGCGGCGAACGCGTGGTCACGCAGCTCGACCCCGACCTGCGCGAGGAGCGTTCGAACAGCCTCAGCGCCTCGATCGACCTCTACCGCTCCTTCGGCAGCGTGGAGACCAACCTGCTCGTCGAAGGCTTCTACACCGCACTCGACCATATCTTCGCCACGCGCTACCTGCCCGAACCCAACGAAAAGGGCGAAACGGTGCTCGAACGCTACAACGGCGGCGGAGCGACCGTGGCAGGCGTCAACGTCGAGGCGAAGGCGGCCTTCTCCCGCTGGTTCGACTTGCAGGCCGGCATCACATGGCAGCGCAGCCGCTACGAACACGCCCAGCATTGGAGCGACGACGCGCCCGACGAACGCCGCATGTTCCGTTCGCCCGACTGGTACGGCTACCTGACAGCCAACTTCGTCCCCGTGCAGCGGTTCGACATCTCGCTGTCGGGCACCTACACCGGAGAGATGCTCGTCCAGCACGCCGCAGGTTCGGGCACGCCGGTCGACGTGGCAGTCACCACGCCCGACTTCTTCGCGCTGAACGTCAAACTGGCCTACGAATTCCCGATCCTCCGAACGCTCACCCTGCAACTCAACGCCGGCGTGCAGAATCTCTTCGACTCCTACCAGTCGGATTTCGACCAGGGCTGGGAGCGCGATTCCGGCTACGTCTACGGGCCGTCGCTGCCGCGCAGCTGGTTCGTCGGGGCGAAAATCCGCTTCTGAGAACCGTTGCGGCGACACACGAAAAAAGGGAGACGTGCGTACGACACGTCTCCCTTATCGTTCGCCGCCGGCGAACCCGACTTACTCCCACACCGAGAAACGGCGCACGCAGGCTTTTCGCGCAGCCTGCTGGCAGGCCGCGGCGCTCTCGTCCGTCACTGGAGTATGTCCCTTCGGATCGGGACGGAACGTATTGCCTCCGATATCGGTGCGCAGACAGGGCGCCACGAGCGCCTGGAACCACGTGCAGGCCGCCGTATAACGGCCGCAGCCGAAATCGAGATGGTAGCCGTCGCGCGTGAAATCCGACGGCGGATTGTTGAACTCGCCCGCCCGCAGGTTCTGGATCGCCGTACCGGTGGGAATCACCGTTTCGATCCCGCACTCCTCCGTCACGCGCCGCGCGACGTGGACGACGGCCGCATACATCTGCTGCGGATCGTTGTCGTACTTCGGGAACGCACCGTGGTCGGAGCCCGAGCCGTAGGCCCAAGTCATCTGCCACGCCACGCAGGCGCCGGCATTGGGGCAGTAGAAACGCACCCGTTCGATAAGTCGTTCGAGCCACGGATGATAAGACGTATAGATTCCCGAATAAGCCGAGGATTGCTGCACGACGAGTACATCCCACCGCTCGTCGCCGACCGCTTCGCGCAGGGTGGCCGCCTCGGAGACCGTCGTCCAGCGGTTGCGCTCCGACTTATAATAGGTATATTTCGGTGCGTCGGCGGCATCGAACTCGCAATGCTGCCGCAGCGAACAGCCCGGGTAATAGAGCCGTCCCAGCACGACGTTGCGGATGCCGGCCGCTTCGAGCAGCTCGGGCAGGTACATCATGCCGTCGTCGGTAAAACTGTTGCCCACGCCCAGGATACGGAGCGTATCGGGCCGGACGGGCAACGGAAAGTTGGGTGCTTCGGACTGCGCGCGCAGCGTCAGCACCGCCAGCAGAGCGAATGCGCAAAGCGCGAAACGAAACAGTTTTTTCATGCCGTTGTCTGATTTAGAGGTGAAAAAGCCGTCCTTCCGCAGGGAGGACGGCCCGTAAAATCCGTTGAGAGCGGCCGCTACTCTTCGTCGGCCTCCTTCATGTTGTGGTAGACGTTCACCACGTCGTCGTCCTCTTCGAGCTTCTCGACCAGCTTCTCGATCGATTCGCGCCCCTCGGCGTCCAGCTCCTTGGTGTCGGTAGGCACCCGCAGCGATTCGCCCGATACGATCTCGAAACCATTGTCCTCCAACCATTTCTGGATCGTACCGAACTGTTCGTAGGGCGCTTCGACCGTGACCGTCGTCTCGTCCTCGGGACAGAAATCGTCCACCCCCGTATCGATCATGTTCAGCTCCAGCTCCTCGAAATCGGTGCCGGCCGGTACGCGGAACTTGAACGAGCACTTGTGCTCGAACATGAAAGCCACGCTGCTCGACGTGCCCAGCGCACCGCCGCACTTGTTGAAATACATGCGCATGCTGGCCACCGTGCGGTTGGTGTTGTCCGTGGCGGTCTCCACCAGGAAAGCGATGCCGTGAGGGCCGTATCCCTCATAGACCACCTCCTTGTAGTCGGACGTATCCTTCGAGATGGCGCGTTTGATCGCCCGCTCGACATTCTCCTTGGGCATGTTCTCGGCCTTGGCGTTCTGGATCAGAATACGCAGGCGGACGTTGGCCGTCGGATCGGGGCCGCCGGACTTGACGGCGATTTCGATCTCCTTGCCGATTTTGGTAAAAGTGCGGGCCATGTTGCCCCACCGTTTCAGTTTGCGCGCCTTGCGGTACTCAAATGCTCGTCCCATGACAGTTATCTTTTCGTTATTATCTTCAACAGTGGTGCAAAATTACGACATTTCACCGAAAAAGGAAAAAAATCGCCGGCAAAAAACGACCGCCTGCCGGCAGCGGCTCGCTCTCAGGGTTCACTCCCGACGAAGACCGGTGCGCATGCACGCCCCGACCGCACCCGGATGCAACCCCGGATCGGTCCGGCGTCGCCGGCCGCACGCAGGCGAATGTCGGGAAAACGGCCGTCGGGCGTCACGTCGATCGCCGCCCGTCGGCCTGCACGAGCATCCACTCCTCGACCTCGTCGGGCAGGTAAAGCCGCACGGTGCCCGACACGTAAGGCCAGCGCAGCCGGTCGCTGCCCCCTTCCAATACGAGCTCGGCTCTTCGTGCAGACGACGGTCGACTGACCCTGATCGGCGGGAGGAATCACCTCGCCTACGTTCTCCTCCTTTTCGCAGGGACAAAGCCCGAGCAAAAGCGAGAGCAACAGCACTCCCGAATAATCAGTTCGATACGGGGACAAATACAGCGAAAAAGTTTTCGAGACAATACTTCGCCGAGCGCCGACGAAACGGTCACTCCTCGCCGAAGTCGAAGCGCAACTGCACGCAGTCGGCACAGGCTTCGGGCGTGTTGCCCACCGTGAGGCCGATGAGCCGCACCTTGCGGCCGTGGAAATCGACGCCCGCGAGCAGCTCCTCCGATACGCGGCAGAGCGGTTCGTCGGAGTCGATGGCCGTGAAGAGCGTCTTCGAACGGGTGATCTGGCGGAAGTCGTCGTATTTGAGTTTCAGCACGACGGTCTTGCCCCGGAACTTGTGACGCTGAATGCGGTTCCACACCTCCTCGCGCACGGCCGCCAGCTCCATACTCAGCCGCACGCAGTCGTCGGTATCCTCGGCGAAGGTCGTCTCGGCGCCGACCGACTTGCGCACGCGGTGGGGCTCGACCTCCCGCTCGTCGACGCCGCGCGCATAGCCGTAGTAGGCGTGACCGGCCTTGCCGAAGCGCTGCACGAGCGCCGCCTCGTCCCACTGCCGCAGATCGGCGCCCGTATGGATGCCCATGCGGTGCATCCGCTCGGCCGTCACGGCGCCGATGCCGAAGAAGCGCTCGACGGGCAGCGCGGCGACGAACGCCTCGACCTCGGAGGGCGCGATCGTGAACAGCCCGTCGGGCTTGCGGTAGTCCGAGGCGATCTTGGCCAGCATCTTGTTGACCGACACGCCGGCCGAAGCCGTCAGCTCCGTCTGCCGGCGTATGCGGGCCTTGATCTCGCGGGCGACGAGCGTCGCCGAACGTTCGTGCGTCACGTCCAGAAAGGCTTCGTCGAGCGACAGCGGCTCCACCAGTTCGGTATATTCGCGGAAGATGTCGCGGATCTGCTGCGAGACGGCCTTGTAGACGTCGAAACGCGCCGGAACGAAGATCAGCTCGGGGCACAGCCGCCGCGCCGTCACGGAGGGAAGGGCCGAGCGCACGCCGTAGGGACGCGCCTCGTAGCTGGCCGTCGAGACCACGCCGCGCGGCCCGTCGTGCCCCACGGCGATCGGACGGCCCCGCAGGGAGGGGTCGTCGCGCTGCTCGACCGAGGCGTAGAAGGCGTCCATGTCGATGTGTATGATCTTCCGTTGCGGCATAGTCTCCGAAGACAAAGATACGAATACGTGAGGGCAGAAGCAAGCGCCAGCCTGATTATGCCGAACAGAAGTATCTAAGGCGTCAGCCAAAGATACGAATAAGCCGAGTGCAAAAGCAAACATTTCCCCCATTTGGATCGAACCAAAAGCACAAGAAAAAGAATTTTAAACAAAGAAAAATTTCCCGATCGATTCTTCGGGAAGTATCCCCTCACCTTCGATTCGGTTTTTCCTGCGAGGAGCAGATTTACCACCTTTTGGCACCAAAAGGTGGCGCCAAAAGTGTCCGCAGGG
>OIWS01002645.1_pt1 | contig 14310 bp, 11 predicted proteins | sample 1587611 | NCBI WGS metagenome assembly OIWS01 (sample SAMEA3888919, study PRJEB22519) | human gut metagenome | biome: human gut; feature: human-associated habitat; material: faeces | place: Denmark | collected 2010 | reverse complement strand
TCCAGGCGCCCGCCGTAAAGGCGAAGGTACAGGAGGATCCCCGCCACAAGCTCCGTCCGGCGGAGGCCCCCGTCTCTTTTGCCGCCGCTCCGGGAGAAAAGCATCGCTACTGTTTCAAAACCGAGCAGCTGGCTGACGGTAGCACGCACGACTGGCTCCTGACCGGCATGGATGGCGGAAAAACCGGCCTTTCCGGGCGCGCGGCGGTCCGGAATCGCTCTCTTTCGGTGGAACTTGCTCTCCCGGCGGGATATTATGAGTTGCGCTTCCCCGCGCTCGATCAGCTGTTCGGCATCTCGATCCTGCCGCCGCATCCGGGGAAAGCGGATCCGTTCTTCGCGATCGAAGGGCTGCTCGAAACCCGTACTCCCGACCTCTATCTCAGTTGCCTTGATCTGTTGGCGCGCAACGGAATCCTCCACAATCGCGAATGGACCAATTTCGCCGGACTGCATTCCCGCAAAGAAGAGTACGATCCCCGGAACGACCGTTTCTATCGTGCCGCCGGAGCAAAGGGCATCCGTTCGATCTTCGCTTTCTCGGATTTTCCGGCATGGCTGGAACCTGTCGCCAGTCGGACGGGACGGCGTATTCTGCCCGGAAAATTGATCGAACTCGATCGCGCCATTGCGCGTATGCTGGAGAGCCGTCAGGCCGGATTGGAGGGATTCCACATTCTCAACGAATACGATCTTTCCAACTTCCCCGCTGAAGCCAATCTGCCGCCGCTCAAGGTTGCCGCGTGGGCCGCCCGCGAACGTGAAATTGCCCTGATCGGCGCCGCCTTCTGCAAAGGATCCTCGCTGGTCGAACAGGAGAGCATTGCCGGCGGCATGCTCGACTTCATCGATGCCTTCTGCATCCACACCTATGCCGAACCGGAACGGATGCTCTCCTACGTGCAGGAGTATCGGCGCGATATGAAGGGCCATCCCAAAGAAAATATGCCGATCTGGATCACCGAAACCGGCAAACCGTGGCATCGTGGCGCTACCGGCCCGCTCAAACAGGCTTATGGCGGACCATTGCACAACCTGCATCCGCAGGTGAAAGAGGATATGATCAGCGCACTCTGGATCACCATGAAGGCGGTCGAGGCGAAAGCGTGCGGCGTCGCCCGCTACTATCCCTTCGTCATGCAGTTCTTTCAGGAGAATGACAACAACTTCGGCATGCTCGACTACTACGGAACGCCGCTGCGCTCGATGCACGCCTACGCCTTCGCCGCGAATCTGCTCGCCAATCAGGAGTACCGGGGCGACTGGAAAGAGAATCCGACGGGATTGCAGCCCACCCGCGTCTTCTCCGACGGCAAACGCGCGGTCGCCGTCTTCTATGCCGGCAAGGACGGCGTCGGCGAACGTACGGTTTCTTTGCAGGGATTCCCGACGGGGCAGGGGTATGCCATTGACGGCGCGGAATTGAAAGTGAAACAAAATCAGCTCACCTTCCGCGGCGGCATGGCCTACTGGGTGTTCCCCGCTGAGAAACTCGACGCCGCGAAGCTCAACACCGATACCGAACCGAAACGGATGCTCCAGGCGGCGAAACGTTACCGCCCGGTGAAACGCCGGTACACGCCGCTCATTTACCGCTACGATTTCCGCCGGAGCGGCAACCGTTACACCGCTGCGGGCTATGAGCTGCCGGAAGATGGAAAACTTCATTTCATCGTCACCAACCTTTCCGACCGGAAGATGACGACCCGTCCGCGTCTGACGGTTCCTGCCGGAGCGGTTGTCACCCTGGCGTCGCCCGAATCGCTCGAGTTGCCGCCCCGCAGCGAGACCACGCTTACCGTCGGCATCTCCGCGCTCGGGCAATATCACAATTTCGTGCGGCTGGGGGATGCGGATGATCCGCTTTCGGCTGCCGTTGTGCCGTTGATCGATCTTGCCCGCCTGAAACCGGAGACCCGCGATTTCATGAATCCCGCCCGCTGGCATCAGAACTCCAGCGGGAAACAGACTTTTCACTTCAACGCTGAGGAGAATGCTCTCGAAGTTCGCACCGATTTCCGGAACAAGCGGAATCCTGCGGATAACAACTGGTCTTTCCCCGAGTTCCGGTTCCGGCCGGAAGAGAAGAAAGGAAAACTGGTTGCAGTCTCCTTCGACTTTTGCTATGACGACCGGGGCGAGACGGGAATTCCTCTCTTCCCGCTCCTGATGCTGACCTGCAGTGGGGATAAGGAATACAAATCCTTTCCCATCTCCTCGCCAGGCAGAGAGTGGAAACATTACTGGATTCCTGTCCGGGGAACGGAGGAAGAGAGACCGTATGACATCCTCCGCATCGGTATGGGGGCGCGCGGAAACGATCTTCTGTTCGCCATTCGGAATATCCAGCTCTGGTTTGAGTGAGAGCCGGGGTGTGCCGCCGGGCCCTTATTCAAACGTGACGACGGAGGGCAGCCAGAAGAGTTTGTCGGCGTCGGCAGAGTAGAATTCATCCCGGCGGAGCAGCGGAATGATACCGACGTGCGCATCCAGATAGAGCACGTTCGCCGCATTGGTGTGGACGAAGAAAAGACTGCTCCAGTCGTTCTCGTACCCGTGCGAGCCGGGCGCAAGCCAGGCCGCCCAGTTGCTGAACTTCCGGTTGAACGCCTCCGAATATTTCGCCCGGAAGTTGTCCCCCAGAAACAGGATCGTCGAACTCTTCGACACGGCGGAGAGTTTCACCGCCCGGTTCTGGCTGGAGCCGGCGGGCTGGGCCGGATCGGCCAGCAGACCGAGCCCCCAGGAGTTGTGGCCGTAACCGAACCGCTCCGGCGAGGAGGGGCAGACGCCGACTTTCAATTCCGACGCCTGCTGAAACAGCTTCTGCCCGTACCCGACGGCGGGAAGCGCACAGCCGAGATACTTCCGCAACGCCGCCAGCCAGGTGGCGTCGGCTTCGCCCATATTCAGCGGATTCACCGGTGCCGTCGCGCCCGGAACGATGTAGCCGTCATAATCGCCGGTGTAGAGGTTCCCCGCCTGACCGAGCTGTTTGAGATTGCCGGTGCAGGCGATGGCGTGCGCCTTTTCCCGTGCCCGGTTCAACGCCGGCAGCAACAAGCCGGCCAGAATGGCGATGATCGCGATGACGATCAAGAGTTCGACTAAAGAGAAAAGTCTCCGGTTCATTTGTATGGTATTTTCAGTTGATTGATTCTGAACGGTTTGTTGTAAAACAATCAATATAGCTCCATCCGGAGAAAATGTCAAAAAAAACAGCGGAAATCCGGCAGGAAACGGTGGAGGACAGGGCAGGAAAAGAAGAAAATCCACCCGGAGCATGGCTCGAGTGGATTTTCTGTTTCAGCGAAAGTAAAGCCGCAGTTTAACTGACGGCGGCCCGCCTTTTCGCGGTTCAGTAGCGGTAGTTTTCCGGCTTGTAGGGCCCTTCCACCGGAACGCCGATGTAGTCGGCCTGCTCCTGGGTGAGGGTGGTGAGCTTCGCGCCGAGTTTGGCGAGATGGAGGCGCGCCACCTCTTCGTCAAGCTTCTTGGCGATCAGATAGACGCCGACTTTCCGGTCCGGATTGCGGGCGATGTCGATCTGCGCAAGCGTCTGGTTGGTGAAGCTGCTCGACATCACGAACGACGGATGCCCCGTCGCACAGCCGAGGTTGACCAGCCGCCCTTCCGCCAGCAGGTAGATCGAATGACCGTCGGGGAAGGTGAACCGGCTCACCGGGCAGGAGCTGCCCTTGATCTCCAGCTTGCGGATTCCGGGATAACGCTCCAGCTCGGCGACTTCAATCTCGTCGTCGAAGTGGCCGATGTTGCAGACGATCGCCTGATCCTTCATCTTCGCCATATGTTCGGCGGTGATGATCCGGCAGTTGCCGGTGGTGGTGACGTAAAGATCCGCTTCGGGCAGGGCGTCCTCAACCGTGCACACCCGGAAGCCCGCCATGCACGCCTGCAGTGCGCAGATCGGGTCGACTTCGCTGACCAGCACCCGCGCCCGTTCGTTGCGCAGCGCTTCCGCACACCCCTTGCCGACGTCGCCGTAGCCGCAGACCATCACCGTCTTGCCGGAGAGCAGAACGTCCAGCGCCCGCTTGATGCCGTCGGTCAGGCTGTGGCGGCAGCCGTAGATGTTGTCGAATTTGCTCTTGGTGACCGAGTCGTTGACGTTGACCGCCTGGAAAAGCAGTTCTCCGCGGCTCTCCATTTGAATCAGCCGGTGCACTCCTGTCGTGGTCTCCTCGGAGACGCCGCGCACCGCCGCCGCCACCTTGTGCCAGTGCTGCGGATCCTCCGCCAGCACACGCCGGAGCAGCGCATTGATGATCTGGAGCTCCTGCACGTCGGTCGGCACATCCAGAATCGAAGGATCGTTCTCCGCCGCCACGCCGCGGTGGATCAGCAGCGTCGCGTCGCCGCCGTCGTCGACGATCTGGTCCGGACCGGAGTTGTCCGGCCAGGTCATCGCCCGGTAGGTGCACTCCCAGTACTCTTCGAGGCTCTCACCCTTCCAGGCGAAGACCGGAACGCCGCCGGCCGCGATGGCCGCCGCCGCGTGATCCTGCGTCGAAAAGATGTTGCAACTGGCCCAGCGCACGTCCGCGCCGAGCGCCTTCAACGTCTCGATCAGCACCGCCGTCTGGATGGTCATGTGCAGACTGCCCATGATCTTCACCCCTTTGAGCGGCTGTTCCGGGCCGTACTTGGCGCGGGTCGCCATCAGCCCCGGCATCTCCTGTTCGGCGATCTCGATCTCCTTGCGGCCGAAATCGGCCAGATTGATATCCCTGATCTGGTATTCCATTGAAACTTCACTCCCGAATTATTTGGCGATTTTGCCTTTGATCTCATTCCATGCCGGCTCCGGCAGTTCGGAGCCCACCACCTTGACCACCTCCGACGAGATGAGCGAACCGTACCACGCCGCCTCCATGAGCGGCCGCTCCCGGAGCACTCCGTAGAGAAATCCCGCCGCCCAGAGGTCGCCAGCCGCGGTGGTGTCCACCGGCTCCTCCACCAGTTGCGCCGGCACCTTCGCGGTCTCATTGCCGCGCCGGATCAGTGCTCCCCGCCGGCCCAGCTTGATCGCGGCGATGTCGCACCACGAGGCGAGGCGGTCCAGCTGTTCCTCGGTCGTCAATCCGTCGAAGAGGGCGGCGGCCTCCTCCTCGTTGGCGAGCACGATATCCACATAGTTGCGCAGAATATCCGGCAGATCTTCGCGGAAGTCGCGGACCACCTCGAAACTCGCCAGATCCAGCCCGATCCGGCAGCCTGCCGCTTTCGCGCGCCGCATCACCGTCGGCAGCACCGCCGAATAGAACATATATCCTTCGATGTACACCCAGTCGTACGCGGAGAAATCGACCTTCTCCGCTTCGTCAATCCGCAGCAGCAGCGACGCCGCGAGGCTGGAACGCATCGTGCGCTCCGCATCCGGCGTGATGAGCGAAAGACAGGTGCCGGTCGGCGCTTCGCCGGTGGTGACGAACTCCGCGTCGGAGCCGCCCAGCTCCCGGAACCGCGCCCGGTAGAAGTCGCCGTTGGCGTCATCGCCGAGCTTGCCGAACATCGCGACGTCGAGCCCGAGACGGGCCAGCGCGAACACCGTGTTCCCGGCCGAACCGCCCGGCACCCGCCGCGGATTGCCCGGCAGCCGGTCGAGAACCGACTGCTGGAAGTCGGCATCCACCATCAGCATGCCGCCCTTCTCGCCCGGGATCGTCTTAAGAAACGGCTCTTCCACCCGGACCAGAATGTCCAGGAGCGGAGAACCGACGCCCAGCAGTGCCGGGCCTCGTTTGCCGCGCGTCATCTTCACTTCCGCTGGAACTTTTCCGCCGCGGCCTTCAATTCCGCGGTGCGGTCGGTCTTCTCCCACGGGAACTGCGCCCGGCCGAAGTGGCCGTAGGCGGCGGTGTCCTGATAGCACCAGCCCTGGCCCGGATGTTTGAGGCCGAGCTGACGCACGATTTCCGCCGGCTTCAGCGAGAACACCTCGCGGATCACCTTCTCAAGGTCGCCGTCATCGGCCAGAACGCCGGTGCCGTAGGTGTCGACGTTGATGCTCAGCGGTTCCGCCACGCCGATCGCGTAGGCAACCTGCACTTCGCATTTGTCGGCCAGCCCCGCCGCGACGATGTTCTTGGCGATGTAGCGGCACATGTAGGCCGCGGAACGGTCCACCTTCGACGGATCTTTGCCGGAGAAGGCGCCGCCGCCGTGACTGCCGACGCCGCCGTAGGTGTCGACGATGATCTTGCGGCCGGTCAGACCGGTGTCGCCGTGGGGGCCGCCCACTTCAAAGCGTCCGGTCGGGTTGACGTAGTAGCGGATCTCGCCGTTAAGCAGTTCGGCGGGGATCACCCGCTTGACCACTTCGCGCACGAGCGCCTCGAGCCACTCCTCCGGCATATCCGGGGTGTGCTGATGGGAGACCACGATCGTCTCCACCGCCTTCGGCTTGCCGCCGACGTAGCGGATCGACACCTGGCTCTTGGAGTCCGGGCGCAGATAGCGGTATTTCACCGGGTCGCTCTTGCGGAGACGCGCCAGCTCTTCGACGATCTTGTGGGCGTAGTAGATGGTCGCCGGCATCATATCCGGCGTTTCGTTGCTGGCGTAGCCGAACATCATGCCCTGGTCGCCGGCGCCCTGTTCGGTGAAGCGGCCCATCCCCTCGGTCACGCCCTGCGAGATGTCCGGGGACTGCCGGTGGATGCAGATCATCACCTTCGCATCGTCGGCGCAGAAGCCCACCGCGGGGTCGTTGTAGCCGATCTTGCGGATTGCATTCAGCGCGACATCCTGCCAGTTCACTTTGGCCTTGGTGGTGATTTCGCCTGAGATCACCACGAGATTGGTGGTGGTCAGCGTTTCACAGGCGACGCGGCTCTCCGGATCCTGCGCCAGGCAGGCGTCGAGGATCGCGTCGGAAATCTGGTCGCACACTTTATCCGGATGCCCCTCGGAAACCGATTCCGAGGTGAACACGTGCTCTGCACGGATCTTGCTCATTTTCTTCTCTCCTGTTCGGAATTGATCATCAAACTATTCTGAAAATATGGAAAACGCCCGGCGGCTGCCTCCTCAGGGGAAAACCGTCGAGCGAATGGTTCAGGTCGTTATTGCAACCCGCAACGCATGATGGCGTGAAGCATCAGCGCGGAATCCGCATCGGAACCGGAACGCCGCGGCGATTCTGCCGCCAGACGCTCTCGCCGGATCCCTGGACCGCCGGCTTGTCTTCGCCGTAGCTGATCGTCTTCATGCGCTCGTCGGGAATTCCCTTGCCGGCCAGGTAGGCGCGGATCGCGTTCGCCCGGCGCTCGCCCAGCGCGCGGTTGTACTCTTCGGTGCCGCGCTGGTCGCAGTGGCCTTCGATCAGCAGCCCGAGGGTGGGCTTGTCCGACATATAAGCGGCAATCCGGTCGAGGTTGGCCGTTTCGGAGGGAACCAGAAGGTCCGAGTCATAGGCGAAATAGATGATCGGCATGTTGAGGCGGTTGCCGGAGGGATCGGCCAGAACCCAGCCCTGATCGTCGGCGCCGCCGACATTGCTGGTCGAGTCCACCCACTCGCCGACGCCGGAGCCGGACCCCGGAGCGAACTGCCCGCCGGCTTCCGCTCCGAGACCGGCCGAATTGTAGCCGGGATCATCGATCGCTTCCGGCACGGGGGTGAGATCTTCCGGCGGAACTTCGTTGCTGAACAGACTGCATCCTGCACCGACGAATCCAAGCACCGCCGCGGTGAGGGCGCAACTCATGAAATGTTTCAATACCATGGCCAATCCTCCTTCTCTATAGAAACCAAAATAAAACAGTAGTTTCCGTATCCGGTCATGTTGATTTAAGATAAGCGACAATTGTGAAAAATGCAATCAAAAAGCGGGTAAAACACGATTTTTTTTCAGGAATCTCCGTTTCCCCGCCGCTTCCGCAGGAAAAATCCTTGATATTGACGCCGATGTGCGCTATATTTCTCCTGTCAAATTTCACTCAACCAACTCATTTTGCACGGGAGATTGATGCAATCATGAACATCGACTGGGAGAATCTTGGATTCAAATTCATGCCGACCCGGAGCAACATCCGGTTCCACTACGAGAACGGCAGCTGGGATGAAGGGCGGCTCTGCTCCGACTACAACATCACGGTGTCGGTCGCCGCTAATGTCTTCCACTACGGGCAGGCGATCTTCGAGGGAGGCAAGGCGTTCCGCTGCCGCGACGGAAAGGTCCGCATCTTCCGCCCGGAGGAGAACGGAAAGCGGCTCAACAGTTCGGCCCGCCACCTGATGATGCCGGAGTTCCCGGTGGAGAAGTTCGTCGAAGCGGTCAAAACCGTCGTGCGCGACAACGTCGACTACATTCCCCCCTACGGCACCGGCGGCGCGCTCTACATCCGGCCGGTGATGTTCGGCACCACGCCGCAGATCGGCGTCGGGGCCAGCCTCGCCTATGAACTGGTCATCATGGTCGTGCCGGTCGGCGCCTACTACAAGGGCGGAATCAAACCGGTCGACGCGATGATCTCCCGCGACTACGACCGCGCCGCGCCGCACGGCACCGGGCACATCAAGGCGGCCGGAAACTACGCCGCCAGCCTGATCTCGAGCAAGCAGGCAAAGGATCGTCACTGCGCCGTGGCGCTCTTCCTCGATCCGGCGACCCACACCTATGTCGATGAGTTCGGCACCAGCAACTTCCTCGCGATCACGCGGGACGGGCGCTACGTGACCTCTCTTTCGGATTCGATCCTGCCGTCGATCACCAACAATTCGCTGATGACCATCGCCGCTGACCTCGGCATGCCCACGGAACGGCGCCGGATCGCCGCTTCGGAGCTGCCCGATTTCGCGGAGGTCGCCGCCTGCGGTACCGCGGTGGTGCTCACGCCGGTCGGACGCATTCTCGACGGCGACAAGGTGATTGACTATCACCTCACCGAAATCGGTCCGGTGCTGCATAAACTCTACAATGAGATGACCGGCATCCAGCACGGAGAGCTGCCGGATCGTCACAACTGGCTGACGGAGATCTAGTTCAAATGCGCATCTTTCGACAGGCGCAGGAGCTTCAGCAGTTTGCGCTTGAAACCCGCCGCGCGGGGAAGAGCATCGCTCTGGTCCCCACAATGGGATTTCTCCATGCCGGGCACGCGTCGCTGATCGACATCGCCCGCGGCCGCGCCGACGTGGTGATCGTCTCGATTTTCGTGAATCCGACCCAGTTCGGGCCGGGTGAGGATCTCGACAAGTACCCGCGTGACTTCGAACACGACCGGCTCGTCTGCGAAGAGCACGGCGCGGATGTCATCTTCGCTCCGGAACCCGGGGCGATGTATGCGCCGGACGCCTCCACCTGGGTGGAGGAGACGGTGCTGTCGCGTCCGCTCTGCGGCGCCCGGCGCCCGGGGCATTTCCGCGGCGTGGCCACGGTGGTGACGAAGCTTTTCCACCTCGCACTGCCGGATGTGGCGGTGTTCGGCCGCAAGGACGCCCAGCAGCTGCTGGTCATCAAGCGGATGGTCCGCGACCTCAACTTCCCGATCGAAATCGTCGCCGCGCCGCTGGTGCGCGGGGCGGACGGGCTGGCGCTTTCCTCGCGCAACCGCTATCTTTCGGAGGAGGAACATCAGCGGGCCCTCGTGCTCTCCCGTTCGCTCCGGGCCGCCAAACCGGCGCTGGAGGAGGCGGGGATCTCCGCCGCTCCGGCGATCATCGCCGCGATCCGTCATGAGATCGAGGCGGCCGGCGGGCACGTGGACTATGTGGAGGCGCTCGATGTCGATACGCTGGCGGAGCCGACGGAGACGACCCGCGAGGTACTGCTCGCCCTGGCCGCCTATTTCGGCTCCACCCGGCTGATCGACAATGAACTTGTACAGGTGAAGAAATGAAAAAACTCCGGTTTGACTCCCCCGGTTTCGAAGAGGAGCTGCGGGCGTTGTATGAGCGCCCCTCCTTTCCCCCTGAAGTCGGGAAACAGGCCGCCGCCATCATCGACGAGGTCCGGGCGGACGGAGACGCCGCGCTGATCCGTTTTGCCGAAAAGTTCGACCACGTCTCGCTGACGCCGGACCGTTTCCGGGTCGACGAGGCGGAGATCGAGGAGGCGAAGAAGGCGCTCACTCCGGCACAGCGTCGGGCGATCCGCACGGCGCTCTCTCAGGTGCGCGCCTTCGCGAAACGGACCATGCCGCGCAACTGGCAGGCGGAGGTCCGCCCCGGCGTCACGCTCGGGGAGAAATTTGAACCGCTCGACCGGGTCGGCGTCTACATTCCCGGCGGCACCGCGCCCTTGGTTTCCACGGTGATCCACACCGCCGGAATCGCCTCCGCCGCGGGGGTGAAGGAGATCGTCGCCGTCACTCCGGCCCGGCGGGACGGGACGGTGCATCCGGCGGTTCTCTACGCGATGAAACTTGCCGGCGTGACCGAAATCTACCGCCTCGGCGGCGTCTACGGCGTCGCCGCGCTCGCCTGCGGCACGGAAAGCGTCCGCAAGGTGGAGAAGATCGTCGGCCCCGGCAACGCCTATGTCACCGCCGCGAAGCGGCTGCTCTACGGTGAAGTCGCCATCGATATGGTCGCCGGACCCTCCGAGATTCTGGTGATCGCCGATGAGACGGCTGATCCCGCCTTCATCGCTGCCGACCTGCTCAGTCAGGCCGAACACGGCAGCGGGCTGGAACAGGCGGTTCTGGTGACGACCTCCGCGCCGCTGATGGAACAGGTGGAGGCGGAATTTCTCCGCCAGAAGGCCTCTCTGCCGCGGCTGGCGACGGTGGATCGGGTGATGGAGCACGGGCTCTTCCTGATTCTGGCTCCCGACCTGAACCGGGCGGCCGAAATCGCCAGCCGGTACGCGCCGGAGCACCTGGAGATTCAGACCGTGCGGCCGGAACGGCTGGCGAAGCGGATTACCGCCGCAGGGGCGATCTTCCTCGGGCCGTGGACGCCCGAGCCGGTCGGCGACTTTTGCGCCGGACCTTCTCACGTGCTGCCGACTGCGTCGAGCGCACGCTACTTCAACGGGCTGGAGACGCCGGGATTCTTCCGCCGTTCCAGCATCGTCCGCTATTCGGAAAAGGCGCTCCAGCGCGAAGTTTCCGTCATCGAGGCGTTCGCCGGGATGGAGGGGCTGGCCGCGCATGGCCGTTCCGGCACCATCCGGGTCAAGCGTTTCTGAATTCCGTGTATTTCCCGGGAGGCGTTCGCCTCCCTTTTTTTATGCAAAAAAATCGGCGGCCCGATTTCGAGCCGCCGTTTTCCATTCTGCCGTCTGCCGGATTATTCCGCCGGAACGAAGATGACCGTTCCCTTTTTAAGCGTGCCGTCGGCGGGCAGATCCGCGTTGAGCTGCTTGAGCGCCGCCGCGGTCGTGTTGTGCTGCTTGGCGAAGTCGTCAAGGGTGATGCCGTCCTGCTCGACTTCAAACGGCATGGAGTTGCCGCTGACCACTTCGGTCTTGACTTCGACCGGAGCCGGAGTCGCCGCCGGAGTCGCCGTCGGCGCCTGGACCGGGGTTTCCACCGCCGCCGGAGCCGGAGTCGTCGCCGGAGCGGCCGCCGGAGCGACCGGAGTGGATTCCGCATTGTTGAGCAGAGCTTCAAGCTCGTTGTTCGCGGCCTGCGACTTGGTCGCCGCCGGGGCGGAAGCCGTCACACTGCCCTTGCCCGGCACCACCAGCTTCTGACCGATCTGGAGGCGGCGCACCTGGGCGTCGGAGAGATTGTTCGCCTTCTGCAGGTCGGCGGTCTTCACCTTGAGCCGCCGGGCGATGCCGCCGAGAGTGTCGCCGGCCTTGACCGTGTAGGTGCCGTCAGCGGCAACCGCGGCAGTCGCGGCGGCAGTGCCTCGGACCGCTTTGCCGCTCCGGCGGGCGCTGTTCTTGCGAACCGGGCGGGACGAGGTCGGGATCACCAGTTTCTGGCCGATCCGGAGCCGCCGGGCGCTCTTGAGATCCATATTGTTCGCCTTCAGCATCGCCGAAAGGCTGACGCCGTGCGCGTTGGCGATCTTGCCGAGGGTGTCGCCGGCCTTGACCGTGTAGGTGCCGCCGGCCGTCGCATTCGAGCCGATGCCGCCGGAGGAGGTGACCCCTGTCATCGGCTGGAAGGTCTCCACCGGCGCCGCCGGTTTCTGCGTCGCTGCCGGGGCCGTAGCCGGAGTTTCCGTAACCGCCGGAGTCATCGGAGCCATCGGAGTCGCCTCCATTGGTGCGAGCGATTCCGACCGGGCCGGAACATACCCGCGTTCATCCATCACGACATTGGTGCAGCCGCCGGTGGCAAACAAGCCGCTGAACACCGCAATATGGAGCGCTGCGACACCGACCAGAATCACGAACATATTTTTTTTCACGTCAACTTCCTCCCGGGAAACAGTTTTATGAACAGGAACGCATTGAGAAAACAACACTCTGTCTATAATATATGAACATCCGGCGCAAATGCAAAGCACAATCGGCCGAAAAAAACGATTTTATTTAATTTCCTTTTGCGCCGTCGGCATTGCTCCGGGCCGGAGGGTCGTAACGGAAGACCGTTTCCCCCTCCCGGACCAGGCCGAACTTCTCCCGGGCGACCTTTTCCACCGCCTCGGGAGAGCGCCCGAGCGCGGTGACCTCCGTGGAGAGTTCGGTTCTCTCCTCTTTCCTGTCGTTGAGCTCCTCCTTGACCGCGGCGAGCTCCTGCTGCTTCTTCTGGTAATCGCGGTAGACCGGCAGCAGCAGAACCGCCGCCGCCGCAATCACCAGAATCAGCACGAAAAACAGCAGATAGGTGGAAACGGTGGGTTTTTTCTTGATTTCACTCATTGTCCTGACCTTCCCTGAGTTCCGCCGGATCAATTCTCCGCTTTGAGCGTCAGCAGAAATTCGATGTTGCTCCGGACCTTCTTCAGGCGGCCGAGCAGCAGCTCCATCGCCTCCGCCGGAGGAACGCCGTTGATCGCTTTGCGCAGGAGCCAGACCTTGCTGAGCTCATCCGGATGCAGCAGCAGCTCCTCTTTGCGGGTGCCGGACTTCTCGACGTTGATCGCCGGATAGATGCGGCGGTCGGAGACGTTGCGGTCGAGGTGCAGCTCCATGTTGCCGGTGCCCTTGAACTCCTCGAAGATCACGTCGTCCATCCGGCTGCCGGTTTCGATCAGCGCGGTGGCGATGATGGTCAGACTGCCGTGCCCTTCGATGTTGCGCGCCGCGCCGAAGAACCGCTTGGGCTTGTGCAGCGCGGTGGCGTCAACGCCGCCGGTGAGGATCTTCCCGCTGTGGGGCTGAAGCGTGTTGTAGGCGCGGGCGAGGCGGGTGATGCTGTCGAGCAGGATCACCACATCCTGTTTGTATTCGACCATGCGCTTGGCCTTCTCGATCACCATTTCGGCCACCTGAACATGGCGCTCCGGCGGCTCGTCGAAGGTGGAACTCACCACCTCGGCGTCGACGCTGCGCTTCATGTCGGTCACCTCTTCCGGCCGCTCGTCGATGAGCAGAATCATCAGTTCAATATCTGCGAAAATTTCCCCGGAGTCCTTTATTTCCTTGCATGGAACGGGCCATGGAAAGAGGGGGAACTGCGGATTGACCTGCCGGATTTCCTGTGCCAACTGGAATCCATCCTTTTTAGGCATCATAACGTCCAACACACACATTTCATAACGGTTCTTCAAGAAGGCCTTGTAACCGGCATCTCCGTCCGGAAACAGTTCCGCCTCATACCCCTTTGCCTGTAAATACTCTCTCAGCAACATGCCCAGGCTCTCATCGTCCTCGCATAATAATATTCGCAATTTTTCTTCCATAATTCTTATTTTTTTATTGTTGGTAATGTGATTATAAATTTCGTTCCATGACCGTATTCGCTTTCTGCATGTATCACGCCATTCTGTAGCCCCACGATCTTCTTGACGTAGGCCAGTCCTAAACCGAAACCTTTAACGTCATGTTTATTGCCGGTATGCACACGATAAAACTTATCGAAAATCCTCTTCAAATCATCTTTCTGTATGCCTATGCCGTTATCTTCTATTGAAATATTGATCTTGTCTCCCGTATTCCATGTCCGAAGAGTCAAATGCAGTTCCACATCATCACGCTTATATTTGACTGCATTGTCCATCAAATTGAATATCACATTCGTAAAGTGCATCTCATCCACATAAATCTCCGCCTGTTCGGCTTTGAAATCAGACGATATGCTTCCTCCGTTCTGCGACCCCTTCAAAGTAAACGTCTTAATGACTCCCGCCAATAACTGATGTGCATCCAACTCTTTCTGCTTAAAAGCTATGTTATCTCTGTCGTACAAAGACATTTGCAATACTTTTTCCACCTGAAAACGCAAAC
>OIWS01002643.1_pt1 | contig 14314 bp, 9 predicted proteins | sample 1587611 | NCBI WGS metagenome assembly OIWS01 (sample SAMEA3888919, study PRJEB22519) | human gut metagenome | biome: human gut; feature: human-associated habitat; material: faeces | place: Denmark | collected 2010 | reverse complement strand
GGGTTTTTCGCGTAGATATCTTTTTTGGTTCTACTAGATGGAGCGGGGTACGGGAATCGAACCCGCCTCTGTGGCTTGGGAAGCGACCGTTCTACCGATGAACTAACCCCGCGTTCAATTGTGGTGCTACTATAGCACGGGAGCGGGAAAAATGCAACCGTTTTTTGTCGCGACTGGCGGAGAAACCCAGATATGGTAGAAAAAGAAGGTGCGGATGCAACATTTTGCGGGATGGGCGGCGGATGGACGGGGCTGAAAATTTTTTTACCGAACTGGAAAACTTTTTTGGCTGAGGGAGAAAAAAACGCCGGTTTTTCTTTCCGGAAACAGCAAAATTAACTTGAAAAGGGCGGAAGATTATGTTATTCTATGTAAAAGTCCATAAGGCGTATTCTGCCCTTCGCGGTGTGCGCCGGGCTTGCGGTCAACGGTTGTACGGGGATATGCAACATTTGTTGCGGCTCCTTCGCCGCGCGGCGAAACTGGAAAATCCTATTCGGAAAACCGGATTTTATATAAATATTTCAGAATTTGGAGGAAAGAACGATGAAAAAACGCGTTTTAGCGGCGCTTCTGGCGCTGGTCATGCTCTTTGGCGCGCTGCCGATGTCGGTTTTCGCGGAAGATCTCGAAACCGGAGACGAATTCAGCGACACGTATGAAGAACCCACAGCACCCACAGAACCGGACGATAACGACCTGAAGGACACGCAGCAGCCTCAGCCCGATATCACCGACCCGACGGAGTTTATAGGCATAAAGACTGTACCTGTGCAATGCGACAATAAGGCCGACCATTATATGCAGTATGCGATTGATGGCTTGATTGAAAAGAAGTGTGCGGAACTCGTTTGGTCGACCGGCAGCAAGGAGGCCACGCTCAAGCTGTATCCGGAGAAGATTGCAAACCGTTTTTCCGCCTTTAAAGGTACGCACACTGCGGTCAGCACCAGTGTCGTTACTGTTACGCTGACGTATAACGGCAGCTGGAAAATCGACGGGGCAATCCCGGTTATCTATGTTACTTGCGCCGCACCGGAAATTCCTGATCCGAAGACAGATGTGCGCGAGCTGAACATCTATGTAAAATGTGTTACGCCAGGAGTCAGCCACTCGACCTTGGATGTTGATTTGGGTTCGCTGGAGAGCAGCAGCGGCTGGACGGTTGCCTGGACAAAGCCGAATACAACAGCAACGCTTACGCTGTATCCGGATAAGATTGCCGAACATTATAGCAAGACACTTCCCGGACACACGGCGGTCAGCACGACGGCAATTACCATTGGTCTGACCTATGCGAACGGCAAGTGGGCTGCTGACAGGGTTTTGCCGGATATTGAAGTCAAGTGCGAGCCTGCTATCCCCAACCCGACGGACTACGTGAAAGAGCAGTTCGTGACGGTGGTGTGCGATGATAAGACGGCGCATCCGAACATTCAGTATCTGCTGGAGAATCTGCCCGCCGGCAGCGTGGACGTGCAGTGGGACGGAGCGGCTAAGACCGCGAAGCTTGTCCTGAAGCCGGATAAAATTGCGGAACATTATGGCATGGCCTACGGCGTGCATACTGCGGTCAATCCGGCCGACGTCGAAGTTTCGCTGACCTATGCAAATGACGCGTGGAGTCTCAGCGCAGCGATCCCGGATGTCCACGTCACGTGCAAGCCGGCGCAGGAGATCCCGAACCCGAATGACTCTTTTAACAAGCTGCTTGTCAATGTCGCCTGCAACACGGAAAATTCCGGCCACGACCCGATCGAAGTGCCGCTGAGTGCGGTTGCCAACAGCGTCAATGTGCGGTGGGAGCCGGGTACTGCCACTGCGTACATCACGCTCACCCCAAGCATTTTTGCAACGTATTATAGCCAGCACAACAACGGCGCGAACGGCGCGCACGACCCGGTCGCCCCGGCAGCGGTCACCGTTGAAGCGCACTATGATAACGAGAAGGGCTGGTTCTGGACGAAGCCGACGATCAACGTCAAGTGCGAGCCTGTATACACCATCACCTACAACTGGCGCGGTGTGGTCAAGCCCGCGGACGTTAAGAACGTCAATAACCCCGAGACCTTTACTGCGGATGAGCTTCCGATCACCCTCAAGGCTCCGGATTTCAAGAACAACGAATGGCCGCAGAAGTTCCTCAACTGGCGCGATGCGGCAGGCAATGTTGTCACGCAAATCACCGAGCCCGGCAACGTGGAGCTGTACGCTTACTATCAGTTCCCCGTGAAGTACACGGTCTATGACGAGAACGACCAGAAGGTCGACGAGCTCTCCGTCACCGAATGGTACAACGAGGACGCTTTTGCGGCCTATAGCCTCAGAAGCGGCGAACAGACCGGCCACGACTTCGACGGCTGGTATCAGACCACAAAGGACTTTGGCAACACGAACAAGCGCGTCACCAAGCTCAATATGGCCAAGAAGTGGGAACTGGTCGGCAAGCTGACCCGCAAGGAGTACACCGTTACCGCATCACTTTTCCTGAATGGCAGCGAGGAGGCCACCAAGGATGCCAGAGGCGTGGTTATCTCCAGAAGCGTCAAGGGCCTGTATGGCGATCCCATCAATTATGATGGCGAAAACGGTCTGAATGCGCAGCTGAAGGAAGCGGCGCTTGCGGCTGACGCGGCCAACGAGCCGAATCCGGACTATGTAGACATCAACATCTGCCTGAACGACAAGAGCGGCAAGCCGTTTGACGCGGAAACCTATGGTCAGGAAGGCTACAACTGGCGTGATATGCAGTGGCAGGAGAACAAGTGGATTGTTGCCTATGCCTGGGCTTACGTTGACACATACTACGACGTAACGTTCAACGTCAACATGGAAGGCGTGACGCCGGTCGACACACAGACGGTCAAGTGCAAGGAAACCGCGACTGCTCCGGCTGCACCCACCAAGGAAGGCTACAAGTTCCTCGGTTGGTTCGAAAAGGACGCAGCAGAACCGTTCGATTTTGATACCCAAATCACACAGAAGACCGAACTGACGGCGAAGTGGGAGCTCAACTTGCAGACCGTCAACGTTGTGATCTACCGCAACGGCGACATGACCAAGGCCTTCAAGACGGTTCCGCTCGAAAAGCAGCCGAAGGGTACAGTCATTAATCTGGCTACGCTCAACATTGCCGACTACTACGAAGCGAACTACAGCGGCGAATACGACTTCTACGGCTGGTACAACGACGGCGAGTGGAACAACTACAAGGCGAACCCCGAAAACCCGCCCGCAGGTCTTCAGACGATCACGGTCAACGGCTGGACGAATATCATCTGCATGGTCTATGACTATGAGAAGGTCATCGTCAAAGCGATCACTGACGATAACAAGACCACCGAGACGCAGCTTTTCTCCGGTATGGCTCGCAGAGGCAGCAACCTGCTGGACTACCTCGCAGCACAGAACATCGAGCTGGATAAGGTCGGCCATACGCATGACGAGTGGTATAAGTACGATTCGCCCAAGTGGAAGTTCGGCGAGAACGACACCATCAACGGCTGGACGAACGTTCTGGTGAAGTACGCCCGCAAGGAGTACACCGTTGTTGCGAAAATGTATCTCGACGGTGCGCCGCACTACCGCCAGAACACGGACTTCTATACGTATCAAGTCACTGGTCTGTACGGCGATCCCATCGACTTTGCGGATATCAAGGCGCAGGCCATCGCGCAGGCAGAAAAAGACCGTCCTGCCTCCGCTTCCTATGATGCGTCCGTCATCGAAGACTGGGCTGGCAATGCGACCTGCACGACCTTCGGCGAGCATCAGCCAGACCTGGAAAAGCATTATGTAAACGTCCACGTCAACACCACGCAGCACGTCTACGTCTACAGAATGATCGACGGCAAGATGGAGGCGACTGAGTACCATCACTCCACCGCTCCGTTCGGCGCAAATGTGGTCGAGCATCTCAACGCGAATGTGCAAAATCTTGATATGCCCGGCTACTCGCACGACGAGTGGTTCAAGAAGGACGTTCCGTCGCTGGACGTCAAGTTTGGCGACACGAATACCATCAACGGCTGGACGAACGTTGTCATCAAGTACACAAAGAACGAGTTCCCCGTGACCTATGACTACGCATGCACAGACCCGGCACTTGTGCCGAACTGGAAGGTGTGGGCAACGCTTCCTGAGAACAAGGACACCTACACTGTAGGTCAGAAGGTCACAACGGCAGCCAAGCCTGACGATGTGGAAGACGGCGAATACATCTGGAAGTTCGTTACGTGGAAGCTTGGCGATACAGAGGTTGCACCGAACACGCAGGTTGAGATGGTTGCCGGCGGCCTTACCTTCGTCGGTATCTGGGAGCGCACGCAGAAAGAATACGGCGTGACGTACAGCTATGATCCCAGCCTCCCGGCTGAGGTTCAGGCAACGATTCCTAAGGACCCGGACACCTACACTGTGGGCCAGAAGGTCACAACGGCAGCTAAGCCCAATTCTGTGAGAGTTGGCGAAAATATCTGGACGTTCAAGACGTGGAAGCTTGATGGCGTCGAGGTTGCACCGAACACGCAGGTTGAGATGGTTTCCGGTGGTCTGCACTTTGAAGGCATCTGGGAGACGAAACTGATCCACTACAGCCTGACGATCCAGTACGTCGATAAGAAGGGGAAGGAACTGGCCGAGAGCCATATGGATCTCCTGTCCAAGGGTGAAGCGTACAAAGTAGACTCTCCGAAGATCAAGGGCTACAAGCTCAAGGACAAGGACAAAGCGGTGATCGAAGGTACGATGCCCGGTCGTAATCTGACCATCGAGGTCGTCTACATCAAGAAGAGCACCGGAGGCAGTTCAGGTACGATCGACTCCCCGAACAAGCCTACGACGAAGGCACCGGCGCTGACGCTCAACACCGATGACCACTTCGCATTTATCAACGGTTATCCCGACGGCTCCGTGCAGCCGGAAGGCAATGTCACCCGTGCGGAGACCGCAGCGATCCTGTACCGCATCATGGGCGACGAGTGCCAGTCCTACTACAAGACCAACAGCAGCTCCTATTCGGATGTTGCCCGCGGCGACTGGTACAACACCTACGTTGCTACGCTCGAAAATGCCGGCGTGATCGTCGACACCAGAACGAACGGCAAGTTCCGCCCGAACGACGCGATCACCCGCGCCGAGCTCGCTTCTATGATCGCACAGTTCGCCGGTCTGGAGAGCGCCTCCGCTGCAAAGTTCAATGACGTTGGCTCGCGCTACTGGGCAGCCGAGGAAATCGCGATTGCCGCGAAGATGGGCTGGATCAACGGCTATCCCGACGGCAGCTTCCGCCCGGACCGCAACGTCACCCGTGCGGAACTGATGGCAATGGTGAACCGCGCGCTCGGCCGCACGCCGAAGTCTGCAGGCGATCTGTTGTCCGGCATGAAGACCTGGCGCGACAACGCGAACGTGAACGCATGGTACTACCTCGACGTGCAGGAGGCCACCAACGACCACACCTACACCAAGTCCGGTACCCATGAGACCTGGAAGAAGCTTCTGTAATCAAAAGCGTCTGACAGAAAACAGCATACCCCCAAGGGGCGGCGCAAGCCGCCCCTTTTGCTGCCCAAACGCAGAAACCAGAAGCGCCCCGCTACCGAGTTTGGTAACGGAGCGCTTGCGTATTTGAAAAGGGAACCTGCGGTTACTGCGGACGATCCTCCCATGACTGATTCAGAGCGGCAATCAGGTCACTCGGATGCTGATAGCGGCGGCAGTCATAGACCGAGCGCGCGTCTGTCCGATAATCGATTTCAATCGTGTATGGCGCTTCCAGCGGGCGGACGGAGAAGGCTTCCGGTGCGGATACAAACCTGCGCGCAGCCTCGCAAGCGCTTTCGTAAATCCGGCGGCGCGCCTCCAACGGGTGCAAATGGATCGCCGCTGTGTTGCGCTCGCGATATTCCTCTGTCAGGCATTCCCTGCCGCTTCCGGGAATCACGCCCTCTTTGACGCTGACGGCGACCATTCCCGGGCAAAGCGCGGCGGCTTCCTTGCAAAATGCTAGATCACCGCTGCCGAAAATGGGCTGGATGCCCATGACAACGCCCATAAAAACGCTCATGCCGAATTCGCCTACCGAGATACCGTTGATGCGCTGATCGACAACGCGCATGGAGCTGGTATGCGCCAGATGCGCAAAAGGCGTGCCGGCCTTCGCGTGCTGCCCGACCCATGCGACCGCGTCGAAATCCGGCGTCATACCCAGCGGGTAGGGCCCCGCAAAGCCGCGCTGATAGCGCACACGCTCGTCAAGCCGCAGCAGGTCCAATCCGCCAAGCCCGTGCGCGTCAGCGACGAGAACCTCGTCGAACCCATGCTCCAGGAAGCCTCTGACAGCAGCATTGACCTCCTCGGTCAGCAGCATCCGCCCAGTTTCGTAGCAGCGGCCGCCGGGAAAACACCAATCCTCAGAATTGAGAACGCCCGCGCAGCCCTCCATATCCGTGATCAGGAACAGTCGCATCCGACAAAACTCCTTCCATAAAAAGCATTCTTCCATATTTTATTATACTAAACGATTACTACGTGTCAAGAAAAAGCACACCGTGAATTTGTACAGTAAAGCAATAGTAAAACCGTTAAAACAGAAAAAATTGTGCAAAGTATTGAAAAAAACAAAATATACTGTTATAGTTTGGATAGTAAACGTATTCTTGTTCGCGGAGGATAACATATGGCATCAGACAAAAAGCAGGCAACGATCGTCGAGCTCGCGCGGCGCGCCAATACCTCGACCGCAACGGTCTCGCGCGTCCTGAACGGCGCAAACTATCCGGTCAGCGAAAAGCTCCGTGCGGCGGTCCTGAAGGCAGCGGAGGAAATGAACTATGTTCCGAACGCGCTCGGACAGTCGCTGAAAAACGGACGGAGCAAGGATATCGGTGTTATTATTCCCAGCTTTTCCAACCCCTTTTACACACAGCTGATTTCCGGCATTGAGGCGACCTGCCGGGAACGAGGGTTCAACCCCATTTTCAGCAGCTCCAACGGCAGCGATACGCGGGAGCTGCAAAGCATCGAGCTGCTGCGCAGGAAATGCGTCGAGGGCCTGATCCTGTCGACCGTACACGCCGGACCCAAAGGGATTCAGACAGCCCTGCAGTTTCACAAAAACGTCATTCTTTTTGACCAGGTCGAAGAGCAGAACGTCTGCGACTGCGTAACGTTTGATTATGAAAGCGGCGGATATCTCGCGTTTCAGTATTTGCTGGAAAACGGGCACCGGAACCTGGCGTTTTTGAGCGCGCCGCTGGAAAAGCGGCTGAGCCGCCGGGCGCTGTACCGCGGATGTCAGCGGGCCGTGAGCGAATGGGGAGACGGCGCATCGTGTACGCTGGTCGTAGAGGATGCAAAGGTTGCCGACAATACCTACTGGGAATATGAAAACGGCAGATTGCTGGCCGAAGCGCTCCTGGAGCTCCATCCGCGCCCGACGGCGGTGCTGGTGTATAACGATGTGACAGCCATTAGCGTAATGTCCCGGCTGATCGCAAAGGGCGTCCGCGTGCCGGAAGATCTGTCGGTCATCGGCTTTGACAATATTATCATGTCGGAGTACGCGACGCCGGCGCTTACGACCATCATGCAGCCGGCCTTTGAGACCGGCGCCATGGCGACAAGGATCCTGCTCGATAAAATCGAGGGCAAGAGCGATACAAACTGCCGCATTGCTTTCAGTCCAAAGCTGATTGTCAGAAAATCAGTGAATAAAATAGGATAGCTCAAGGAGGAATGTAAATGCGTATAAAAGAGCAAACCGTTGAAAAATTGCGCGTCCGCATTTTTGAAAACCGGCGGGATCTCGGTGCATACGCCGCATCGGAGGCGGCCGCCGCGCTGCGGCAGCTGCTGCAGCAGAAGCAGGAGGTCAACCTGATCTTCGCGGCAGCGCCGTCCCAATCGGAGTTTCTGGAGGCGTTGTGCCAGGAACCGGACATCGACTGGACAAGCGTCAACGCATTCCACATGGACGAATACGTAGGCCTCAGCATCGGCCAGGCCGGTTCCTTCACAAATTTTCTGAATCAGGCTGTGTTTGACAGACTCCCGTTCAAAAATGTCTACCGTCTGAACGGAGCGGCCGACCCGAAGGAGGAATGCGCGAGATATGCAGCGCTTCTGCGGGAGCATCCGATTGACGCTGTGTTTATGGGCGTCGGAGAAAACGGCCACATCGCGTTCAACGATCCTCCCGTCGCGGACTTCCATGACAGCGCCGCCATCAAGATCGTTACGCTTGACGATACTTGCCGGATGCAGCAGGTTCATGACAAATGCTTCCCAACATTTGATGATGTGCCGAAGCAGGCCTTTACGCTGACCGTACCGACCCTGCTTTCCGCCGAAAGGCTGTTCTGCATGGTGCCCGCCGCAACGAAGGCAAGCGCGGTAGCACGCATGCTGACCGGACCGATCAACGAGTCCTGCCCCGCTTCCATTTTGCGTACACACGACAATGCGACGCTTTATCTGGACCCGGACAGCGCCGCAGAGTATCTGAAGAGCATCTGACGTTCCTTTGCCCGCCCACACATACGTAGTCCGCAGTATTCGTTGCTGATTTTCTTATATCTAAAATAGTAAACGTTTGCTGTAATTAAAAAAATAGGAGGTCCTTATGAAAAAGACAAGTTTACTCGCACTGCTTCTTTGCCTCTGCATGCTGTTGGCTGCCTGCGCGGCATCCACCAGCGGCACACCCGCGAACGAGAAAACCACTGCCCCCTCAGCAGAAACCTCTGACACCACGCAAACCGCAGCATCCGAAGAAACATCCGCAGCCGAAACGACCGGCGAGACCCCGCTCAGCGGCGACATTGAGGTCGGTATTCTGCTGGCTGAGGGTACCGCCGGCTACGAACTGATCGTAAATAACGTCGGCAACTGGCTCATCGAGCGCAACCCCGACCTCAGCATCGAGTACACCTTCGCCAACACCAAGGCGCGCTCCTTCATGGAACAGAAGTGGCGCTCCGGCGACGCACCGGACACGGACTACTTCGTGTTCAACGCGCAGGTCCCGTCCACCTATGAATTCACCGACCGCCTGCTCGACCTCAAGCCGTATATGGAATCCGACGAGGGCTGGAGCAAGTACAAGGACTCCGCAATGTCCATCATGGAGCTGGACGGCAAGATCTACGGCGCGATCACCGACACGCACGTCCAGGGCCTGTATTACAACAAAGCATACTTTGAACAGTTTGGCATCAATCCGCCCGAGACCTGGGAAGATCTGCTGGCCGCCTGCGAAACGCTGAAGAGCAACGGCATCGACCCGATCGCCGTGACCGGCACCTATGCGCCGTACATGGGCGCGTGGCTGGACTATCTGATGATCCGCGAGGTCGGCTATGACGCCGCATACGAAGCGATCCGCAACGGCACGCTCAGCGAACTGCCCGGCGTCAAGCGCGCTGTGGACAAGTGCAAGCAGCTCATCGACAACGGTTATTTCCTGCAGGGCTTTGAGGGCACGGACTTCACCGCCGCGCAGATGCAGTTCTTCCAGGGCAAGGCCGGTATGATCCTGATGGGTACCTGGCTGACCTCCGAAATGGCAGACTCCATCCCCGCCGACTTCCAGCTTGGCATCTGCCCGTTCCCGTCTGTGTCCACGGGCGAGGTTGAACAGACCCAGATCACCAGCCACAGCAACGTGATCAGTGTCAACAAGGATTCGGAGAACCTCGACGCCGCCATCGCCTTTGTCAAGCGCTTCACAAGCGAAGAGGTCCAGACGATGCGCGCTGAGCAGACTGGTCTAATCTCCGCTGTCGAGGGCGTTGCTGCTCCGACGAATGTTTACGGCCTTGGCGATCTTCTTGACAGTGCCACCAGCATGCACGTGCGTCACTTCGCGCTCGAGTTCGAGGCGGACAAGAACACGGCGTACTACAACGAGATCGCAAAGCTGTTCATGGGCCAGGTCAGCGGCGATGAGTTCATCGCAAACGCGGATGCCGTCATGAGCGCTCTGAAGTAATTCTGCTCAAAAAGGGCAGGCTCTGCCTGCCCTTTTCCCCCTTGCGAACTTCGCGCACAGTTATTCTGTTTGAATCCTGCGTTTTGGAGGCTGATTATGTCCGCTCGAAAGAAACTGATTTTCCCCTTTCTGCTGCCGTGCCTGCTGCTGATTGGCGCATTTTTCATTTTACCGGCAATCAATACATTTGTGATCTCCTTTCAAAACTGGGACGGCACATTCCGCACGACCGACTGGAACGGGCTTCAGAACTACGCTAAATTGCTGAAGGATCCCACCTTTGTTGAGGCGGTAAAGCACACGTTCCAATACTTCCTGATCTCGATGATCCTGCTGTTTCCGCTGGCGCTTCTGTTGGCGGTCTGCCTGCAGCGCATCAAAAAGGGCAGAATGCTCATTCAGTTCTGTATTTTCATGCCGGTCACGCTTTCTGTCGTCGTCGCGGCAATTCTCTGGAAATGGTATATCTACGACCCCAATATGGGTATGGTCAACACGGTTTTGCGCGCGATCGGTCTGGAGGCCGCGGCCAAAGCATGGCTTGGCGACGCAAAAACGGCAATGACCTGCGTGATCCTCATGTCCACATGGCACGGTCTGGCGACATGGGTCATCATGCTGATCTCCGGTCTTGACCGGATTCCACCCGAGCTTATGGAGGCGGCGCGCATCGACGGCGCCAATGAATTCCGGGTGTTCATCCGTATTACGCTCCCGCTGCTGTGGGAGGTTCTCAGTTCGCTGATTGTCATGTGCTTTATCGGCTGCATGCAGCAGTTCCCTGTGGTTTTCGCCATGACGCAGGGCGGCCCGCACGGCGCTACAGAGCTCATGGGCACGTACTTATATAAGATCGCCTTTGAGGGCCGGCAGTTCAGCTACGGCTCTGCGATGGCAATCGTGATGCTTCTCACTATTCTGGTGGCGAGCGTGATCGGCAACCGGTTCCTGAAAACCGACCCGATCGAGTATTGAGTATCATTTGAATTCATTGAGGAGAAGCAAATGAGAAATACTGACACAACTATCCGTCGCAAACGACCGCATGGAATGCGGATCATCTATATCGCACTGAGCTTATACTGCCTGTACAACATTTCCCTGTTTGTCCTGCTGTTTATCGGCTCGCTGAAGGGAAAGGCCGAAATTTTCAGCAGCAGCATCTGGGCGCTGCCGGAGGCGGCCGTCTGGCAGAATTACGTTGACGCATGGAACATCGGCAAAATCGGCACCTATACACTCAACAGCATCTACGTTACGGGTATGACCATGCTGCTGACGATTATTCTGGCGAGTATGGCAGCGTACGTGCTTGGACGCATTCCATTCCGCGCGAGCAATCTGATCATGACCGCCATCATGATCGGTATGATGCTTCCGCCCTTCGTGATCGCGATCCCGCTGTTTGATATTCTCAAGCAGTTAAAGCTTCTGAACAATCTGAACGGTCTGATTCTGGTCTATGTCGCAAAGCAGCTCCCGTTTTCTACCTATGTGCTCACCAGCTTCTATAAGGGGCTGCCGTATACGCTGGAGGAAGCTGCAATCATTGACGGCGCTTCTCCGCTGACAACCTTTGTACGCATCATGCTGCCGCTGACCGGCTCAGCCATGATCTCCGTTACCATCAACAACATGCTGAACGTCTGGAACGAATTTTTGCTTGCGCTGATTTTCCTGAGCGACAAGAAAATCTATACGCTCCCCATTGGCTTATTCTATCTCAGCCAGAACGCGGAGTACTCGTCTTCCTGGACGATCCTCTTTGCGGGCATGATCATCAGCGTGATTCCGGTGCTGATCGTATTTGCCCTGTTCCAGAAGCAGTTTGCACAGGGCGTATCGCAGGGCGCGGTCAAGGGCTGACCCAGGCTCCCTGCCAGAGAAAGAAGGAGGAAAAGACAACATGCTTTTAGGAACCGCCAAGGCGTGTATCACGCCGCCGCTCGGAACCTGGATGGCCGGCTATGGCTTCCGTACGAAGCCGTGTGAAAGCATCAGCGAGGATCTCTACATCCGTGTCCATGTCCATCGATTCGAGGACGGACAGATCGTATACATCTACGCCGACCTTGCACATTGGGACAATCTGGTCGTCCGCGATGCGCGCAGGCTTCTGCAGGAACGCTATGGTCTGCAGCCGGGAGAGCTGGTATTCATGGCCTCGCATACACACTGCGGCCCGATGGTCGGCCATGACAGCCTGGAGGTGCAGGAGGATGTGAACTACACCGCGCATGTCCTGTCGCAGATCGTTTCGACAGTCGGCGAAGCGCTTCGCGATCTGACGCCGGTTCATATGACGCGCTACAACGGGCGCTGCCTGCAAAACGTCTACCGCCGCGTCTGGGAAAACGGGCAGGTTTTGATGATGCCGAACTATGAAATTCCGGCAGACCGCAATCTGACGGTACTGGTTCTGCGCGACGATGCCGGGCAGGTTCGCGGCATTCTGCTGCACTATCCCTGCCACGCGAATCTTGCCAAGGGATATTCCATTCACGGCGATTATCCGGGTGCGGCGCTTCGCATGTTGGATGAGCGATATCCGTCGTCCATTGCACTTTTCATGCAGGGCTGTACCGGAGATCTTCGGCCGAACAGCGTCTGCGGCGACGAGTTCGTTCCGGCGTCGTATGAAGAGGTCGTCGAATTTGCTTCGCGCTTCCTGCAATGCTGCGAGCGTGCGATGGCCGGGGCGGGTCTTCCCGTTGAGGAACGGCTTTCCGTTTCGGAGCGGTGCTTCGATCTGCCGCTCGAGGGGCTGCGTGATGAGCAGACGCTCCGCGAAATGGCCGAAAACGAGCGCGGCGTACCGCAGCTCTGGGCGCAGAAGGTACTCGAGCGCGGCAATCACCCCTATGAAACGCTGGAGCTGCGCCGCATCAGCTACGGAAAAGGCCTGGTGCTTTATACGTACAACGCGGAGGTCGTCCAGTCCTACGCCGCCTATGCGCGGCTGCTGGAGCCCGAGGCAGTCTGCGTAGGCTACACAAACGGCATGATCGGCTATTTGAGCAACGCGCAGCAGATCGTGGAGGGCGGCTATGAGCCGCGCGACTCGGCGACATATTTTGCGCTTGCGGGCACCTATACCATGGAAATTGACCGGATCATCCGCGCAGGTCTGCGCGAATTATCCGGAAAGAACGAAAACCAATAAATCTTGTCATTTCAGAAAGGATGGAAGCATCATGCAGCAGGGAACCGTAATGGACGCTTATTACAAAGAAGTTATCGGCATCATTGACGATATTCACACGCATGAAAAAGAGCGCATTCTTCAGGCCGCGCGCGTCATTGCCGACCACGTGGAAAAGGATCGTCTGGTATACGTATTTGGCCCCGGCGGCCACTCCAATCTTGCGGCAATGGAGATTTTCTTTCGGGCGGGCGGCCTGATGCACGTTTCCGCGATTCTCAATCAGGATACCATGCTCAGTAACGGCGCCATGAAGTCCATGCATGCCGAGCGCCTGCCGGGCTACGGACGGATCATCGTTAACGATTACAATATCGGAAAGGACGACCTGCTTCTCGTCGTCAATGCGTACGGCATTAACTCCGCTACCATTGACGCGGCACTGACCGCAAAGGAAAACGGCGCAACGGTCATCGGCGTCTGCTCGCATGAGCACTCCAGAAATACCCCGCTCGATCATCCGGCGCGCCATCCGTCGAAGAAGAACCTGCAGGACATTGTGGACTACACGGTCGACTGCAAGGTCAAGGTGGGCGACGCCGTATTGCAGCTTCCCGGCTGCGAGCAGAAGATCGGCGCGCTCAGCACGTTTGCAAACGCCTATGTTCTCAACAGCATCGTCATCGAAGCGGTCAACATGATGGTGGACGACGGATACAATCCGCCCATCTGGCGCAGCGGCAACTGCGCGGGCGGCGACGAATACAACAGCCAGTTCATCGACCGCTTCCGCGACCGCGTCCGCTGCCTGTAAATGAGGGCCTCGTAACATGACGACCTGCTATTATCACGCGAAGCTCGTTCTTCCCGATGAGATTCGCCCAGGCAGCGTTCTGGTAGAAGACGGAACCATCGCACGCGTTGTGCTCGATGACGACGCCGCGCTTTCCGCCGACCGTTCCATCGACTGCGAAGGCAACTACCTGTCTCCCGGCTTTATTGATATCCATAATCACGGAGCGGGCGGCTTTGACTTTATGGAATCGGAGGAATCGGTTTACGGCGCCTGCCGGTGCCATATGCTGCACGGCACGACCACAATTCTGCCGACGACGGTGACCGGCAGCCGCGAGCAGCTGCTGGAGTTCGTGGAAATGTTCAACCGTGTTCAGCTCGAGCGC
>OIWS01002631.1_pt1 | contig 14367 bp, 11 predicted proteins | sample 1587611 | NCBI WGS metagenome assembly OIWS01 (sample SAMEA3888919, study PRJEB22519) | human gut metagenome | biome: human gut; feature: human-associated habitat; material: faeces | place: Denmark | collected 2010 | reverse complement strand
GGTAATTATACTATTACACTTAAAAGACAATTCTATTTAGATATTAAAATATATTTATTGTCTAATTAGGAATTATAAGTTATACTTTGCGTATAAGTACATTTCACTTATGAAAATTTCTATGTCAGCGAAAGCTGATGTCCCATCCGATTCCCTAAATCATAGAACCAGGAAGAAGGGAAGAGGAAAACCCACACAGAAAGAAAATCAGTTGTATCAGAAAAACAGGTAAGTTATAATGTAGATATGGCGAAATCCTTTTATTTTCGGCGGTATCTATAATTACCTGACACAAAAGGAGGAAACCATTGAATACGGAATTAAAGAGTGCAGTAATGGCAACAGACAGAGACGCCCAATACGATAACAGCGCAAAACGCCTGATAGCACATAAGATTATCCTGGCGCGGATCCTGGTGAAGACCGTGGAGGAATTTAAGGGGATGGATCCGCTCGAGGTAGCAGCACTGATAGAGGGACTTCCTTATATCAGCGCCGTGCCGGTGGAGCCGGGACTGACGAATGCGGTGCATTTTCAGAATGGTCAACGCCTTGTTGGTTTTAATACAGAGAATCAGGAACTGAACGAAGGCCTGGTGCGTTTTGACATTGTATTTTATGTGCGGATGAAGGATGGCCTTTCGCAGATCATCATCAATGTGGAAGCGCAAAAGGACGAACCTAGCGACTATGAGATCCTGAACCGGGCAGTCTTCTACGTGAGCAGATTGATTTCTTCCCAGAAAGAACGGGATTTTGAGAATTCGAGCTACGATGACATCAAATGTGTCTATTCCATCTGGATCTGTATGAATATGGAGGAAAACACCATGGGTCATATTCATCTGACCAAAGAAGACCTGATCGGCTCTTATGAATGGAAGGGCAATCTGGATCTGTTGAATATCATTATGATAGGTCTTGCGAAGGAACTGCCGGAGCATGATGAGACCTACGAGCTGCATCGTCTGTTGGGAGCATTATTGTCCAGAGAGCTTACAGTGGACGAGAAGCTGGATATTATTGGAAAGGAATATGATATTCCATTAGAAGAGAATTTCAGAAAGGATATGAGTACTATGTGTAATTTGAGCCAGGGAGTTAAGGAAGAAGGTATCGCAATTGGGCGTGCAGAGGGTGAGGCAGGACTCATTACAAAAATGTATAAAAACGGTCTTTCAATAGAACTGATTGCATCTGCAACAGATAAAACAATAGAAGAGGTAAAGACGATTATTGAGGGAAAAGAAAAATCCCAAGAGGCCTGAGAATTATTACCGGAAAAAACGCGTGGATGTGTAATTCATGTTTATACATTTCTGCGTTTTTTATGAAATGATAATTGAATAATAAATCGGAAGAGTTGCACGTGATGCAACTATGATATTATAATATGTTAAGCTTATGCTTGTAATGGACGGGGGAAGCGTTCGGTTACAATAAATACATAAGGAGAGATACAAAATGAGGAGCAAATTAATTTTTATCACAGGAGTTATGGCACTGGGGTTGTCTGCCTGCGGAGCACAGGGGAGTGATCCGGTGGGGGGAGTAGTAGTTCAGAGGTTATCGGATCCGCAGAGGCTGCGGTAACGGAAGAGAGCACTTCAGAGACTGGTGAATCCATGGAAGCGACAGTATCCACGGAGACTGTTTCCGACACTACGGCATCCACAACAGGACCTTCCTACGAAGATGAGGACGCGTGGCTTTCCTGGGAAGACTACGGGGAATGTTCCAACACTGTGAAAGACTTCTACAATGACGATGAGAAAAAGACCTATTACTACGAAATGGATGAGTTCTTTTTTTCCGATGAGAAGTATGCCAAAGTGAATGATTATCTGCAGCAGATGTATGAGAATTACAGAACCCAGTATGAGGAGGAAGGGGAGAATCACACCGGAGCGTATGAGTTAGTGGATGAAACTCTTTCCGAGGGACAGCGATACGATGATAATTATCTGGTATTCAATGGCATTACTTTAGCGGATGACGAGTATGTCAGCCTGCATTTTAATGACACGGTTTATTATGCAGGAGCAGCGCATCCATTATCCTATTACATACCCGTGACGATCTCCGTTGCCACCGGCGAAGAAGTCACCCCGGAAGAAGTTTTGGGGAAGACCTGGGACGAGATCCGGGCAGCAGGCTCTATTGAAGAAGAAAACGAAGAAAATTTTAATGCCGATTACGGCTTTTACATCACAGAGAAGGAACTGTGCTATCTCTATCGCACTTATTTCTTTGCAGAAGAGATTCGGATTCCCAGGTAAAAGAACCGGATTGAACTGACAGGGCAAAAGAGGTATACTTATTTCCGGAAACGAACGGAGGTACCGGGATGGAAAAGTTTACCCCTTCAGAGCTTTGTGCAGACATTAAGATCTATGATTATAAGCAGAAAGTAAAATATGATGAGAAATCCCTGGTGATTTTTGAGAAAACAGGGAAAATGATAACAGCCGGAAAAGAGTGCGAAGGCATGCTTTACGCTCTTCCGGCTAATTCTATTGGTTTTTCTCCGATCGTATTGGGAAGAGTCAGCGACTATACCTGTGCGGAAAAGATGCTAAAGCAGATGCTGTGCCGGTATCTTGGCAAGGCATCATTTACGGGATACGGAGAAGGGCTTATTTTTATTCACGAGAAGCTGAACGAAGTGGAAATGAAAGCCTATTTCGATCTTCTGTATCAGGCGGGAGCCAAAAATGTGGTCTATGCAGATGAAAGTGTGAAAGGAATCCCGGAGGGAACTCCTTGGGAGGATGTGATCTGGGGAATGAAGAACACTTATAAAAATCTTCGTTTTGCAGTAGAGATCACGAAGGAACAGCCCATGGATTACCTCAGATATTCACTGGCGCAGTTGGCAGAGAACTGTAAGCGGTGGGGACTGGAAGAGGAAATGTCAAAACTGTATATGTAAGGAAATAGGCTAAGGGTAAATGATTTTATTTATCCTTAGCCTAAATTATTAGCTTTGTTGATAGTAATTATGCCGGTAAAGATGATCGTCTACCTGCTGCGCCAGGTGATTCATTTCTTCTTGTGCATCAGCACCCATGGCAATATTATAAAACGCATAGGAAAACTGCTTACTGAAGAAAGGATATGCGGGGGTCTGCGGTCTGGTAAAAGAGGTGTTCCGTAATTGTGAAAATAAAATATTGCTGTTGCCGGAACCAGCTTGAAAGCTGTCCATTACGTCATAAATCTCTTTTAAAACAGGAATACCCGTTAACTGACTGATCTTCAACTGGTTCTGCAGACTGAAAACATAACGGATAAATTCACAACATTCCCTGGGATATTGTGTCTGTCTGGACATGCATAATCCCCAGCTTCCATGAGGAGAAGCTGCTTTTATACCATGGAGAAGAGGGATTATGCCGATATTACTGTTCCTTTTTTGCGATTGAAAATAGGCACTGGGCAGTGAAAGACTCATGGCAAAGTTTTCAGGAAAATCGGCACTGAGATCCTCTACGTGGGTATAATGATATTTATGAAATAATTCGCCCAGCCAATTCATAGCAGCGACGGAAGCCGGAGAGTTAATATATCCAGAGGTTGCCGTCAGCGTATCGTTAAAAAAGCTGCCGTTGTTCTGCACGATAAATGGCAATCCGGCGTAGCTGTTCCATTCTCCGGATTTTGGAGAAAGACCGCGTCCGGAGTCCATAAGCAAAGGATAGGGAAAAGAAGTTTTGGTCTGTATTGTATGGCAGACATTCAGAAACTCATCCCAGCTCCAGGCATCTTCCGCAGAAGTCGGAATGCGGATACCAAGGGAATGGAACAATTCCTTGTTATACAGAATACATAAAGTGGATTCCGTATAACCCAGATGATATAGTTTTCCCTGATAGGTTCCCTGTGTCACAATGGGAGACAGAAAAGAGGATAGGAAAGACGAATCCATATATCCATCAAACGGCAGCAGAGAATTCATATATGCCCAATAGGGGACATCAGGACCGTCCAGGGACAGAATATCCGGTGCATTTCCACTGGTAAAGCTTTGCAACAGCGAGTCACGCAGAGGAGCCTTATCGTTGGTGAGAAAAGTCGGTGTTACAAAAAAACCGGAAGATGTCAGATTAAACTGTTCGATCAGAGAGATCCAAAAATGTTTCTCATTATCTTCCATAGGACATAAATAAATAGATAGGTTTATTTTATCTTTGGAGCGGTCTGCTACAAAAGTGCCTTTTCCTTGCTGCCGTATAATATATCCTTCAGATTCCAGACATTTCAGGGCTTGTGTAATAGTGCTTTTACTTACATTTAAAGTACGCATTAATTCATTATCGGAAGGGATGAGATCGCCGGGACGATAATATCCGCTTTCGATTTTCTGGACAAATTCATTTTTTATAAGCATGTATTTTGGTGTTCTGGTGTTCATAAAATCCCCCACATTTTGAAAAGTGATTGACAATATATTTTTGTTATGCTAATATCATAGCATAAGTTATTCGAACAAACAAGATTAAAAAAAACTCTCTGCAAAAGCGGAGAGTTAAAAAATAAAACAAGTTATTCGAACAACCGAACAACTAAAAGGAGGAGAAGATGAAAAAGACATTTTCAAAAGAGAAATTATTTGACAGAACACCGCGGGTCTTTAAGCGGGATGCAACGGAAGTTCGTTTTCTGTTGGGCGGAATCGGAACAGGTAATTTTTCAGTAAATTCAAGAGGAAAGTTCCTGGACTGGGAAATTTTTAACTGGCCTTCCAAGAATACGAAATTTCCGCTTTCCTTTTTTGCAATTCGTACGGAGAACAAAGAACTGGAAAAACCTATATCGAAAATTCTGGAATCGAGAATGGTTCCGCCATATACCAGCTCACACGGATATCTTCAGGCTGAATTAGTAAATCTGCCAAGAATGGAAGATTCCGAACTGATTTGTGAATATCCTTTTGCAAGGGTGAATTTCAAAGATTCCGAATTGCCCGTAAAAGTGTCAATGGAAGCATATACACCGTTTATTCCTTTAAATACAGATGATTCCAGTATTCCCTGTGCAATTATCCGATACACGGTGAAAAATATTGCAGACTGTCCGACCAAAGTAAGCCTGGTAGGTACGCTTCCCAATGCATCCGGGTTTGAGGGATATGATGTTATTGAGAACCTGAAGCTGGCTGACAGCGTAAAAAATGAATATCGGGAATTTGATGATGTGAAGGGCTTGTATTATTCACCCGAACATTTGAAAGAGGATCATTTACGGTATGGAAATATGGCGATTCTGACCAGTGGATCCAATGTAACCTATAAAACACAGTGGTTTGACGGCGAATGGGTAGATGGAATACAGGATTTCTGGGATGACTTTACCAGTGATGGACTTTTGGAAAAAGAGACCGTATCTGACAGTGTGGGATGTGAATTTGCACAATTTCATAATTTCAGTTTCCTGAAAAGAAGAGAAAAGATCGGATCTATCGGAGCCTGGGAAGAACTTCAGCCGGGAGAAGAAAGGACCTTCGAATTTGTCATTACATGGTATTTTCCTAACAGAGTAAAGGCATGGATCGAGTTTGACGAGGACTACGAGAAATTCCAGCGCGGTGAATACGGAACAGTAAGAAATTACTATGCAACAAAATTCACAGATGCATGGGATGTAGCAAAATATGTATACCATAATAAGGAACGACTGGAATCAGACAGCAGAAAATTTGCCGATGCGATGTTCCATAAGACTACATTACCTTATTATGTGATTGATGCTCTGACTGCAAACATTACGAATCTTCGAAGTAATTTATGTTTCCGGCTGGAAGACGGAACCTTTGCCGGATTTGAAGGAATACGTGACTACATAGGCTGCGGTTACGGTAGTGTGCCTCATGTATGGAATTATGCACAGACGGTTGCTTTTCTGTTCCCGGATCTTGAAAAAACTATGCGTAATGTAGAATTTTTGAGAGAAACAGATGAGACAGGATGCATGTCTACACGAATGTTTTCCGTATTTGATCAGGAACGGTATGCAATGGTTCCGGCCTGTGATGGAGAACTTGGAAGTGTTGTTCGTGTCTACCGGGATTTCAAGAATCTTGGGGACGTGGAATTTTTGAAGACCATTTGGCCCAAAGTAGTGCTGGCAATGGAATATGCCCTGAAACAATGGGATCTGGATGGAGATGATGTACTGGACGGTCAGCAGAATACAACCTATGATATTGAATTTTACGGACCAAATCCCATGACGGACAGTATTTTCCTGGCAGCATTGAAATGCTGTGAAGAGATGGCTGAGATCGTAGGAGACGAAGAACATCACCAGCTATACGCAGATGCTTACGAAAAAGGAGCTGCAAGAGCCGACCAACTGATGTTTGACGGGGAATATTATATTCAGGTACAGAAGGAGATTGATAAATATAAGTATCAATTCGGAAAAGGCTGCCTGTCAGATCAGCTTCTCGGACAGTTCCTGGCATATATGGCCGGAATCGGGGAAATTTTACCGAAAGAGCATGTAAAATCTGCTATGGAATCCGTATTCAAGTATAATTATAAAACGGATTTTTATCATACGGACAGTGTACACAGAGCATATGCAATCAATGAAGAGCATGGAATGGTAGTAGCTACCTGGCCGAAAGGCGGCAGACCTAAATTCCCGTTATCCTATGCCGGAGAGGTGTGGACAGGAGTAGAGTATGAAGTAGCCGTTAATCTGATTTATTCAGGTTGTGTAGAGGAAGGTCTGACGGTGGTAAAGTCAATTCGGGATCGTTATGACGGATACAAGAGGAATCCGTTCAGTGAGATTGAGTCCGGTCATCATTATTGCAGAGCAATGGCAAGCTGGGGAGTGCTGAATGCATTATTGGGACTGCAAAGTGATATGTATCGCGGAACCTTGTCATTCCATCCTGCAATAGAAGGTGAAATGTCCAGTTTCTTCATCTGTGGAAAAGCATGGGGTATTTACAGTCAGAAGGAAGAGAATGGGAAAATGTGCAAACATATTGACGTCCTGTATGGGACGTTAGATGATATTCATGTACAAGAATAAGGAGGGTACAATTATGATGAAAAAGTATTGGAGAAAAATGATGGCACTTACTTGTGCGGCCGCTATGCTGTTTACAATGGCAGGATGCGGAAATGCAGAAGGAACTACAGATGGTGCAGAGACTGCGCAGAGCTCTACGACTGCAGATGGGTCCGGAGAGATCACGATCCAGTTTGCAGAGCATGTTGCTGATATTCAGGCACAGGAGCCGCATCTGCAGAAGATTATTACTGCTTTTGAAGAAAGCCATCCGGGGATTAAAATTGATATTACGGGCAAAGAAGTGTCCGAGCATAATACGCAGATGACTTTACTGGCAGGAGAAAATAAGCTTCCGGATGTATTTTGGCTGGAGCAGGCAACCGCAAAGGAGTTTGCACAGAATGGGTATTTATCTGATCTGACGGATGCATTGGATCAGTATGGCATCAATGACAGCCTTCTTCCCGGACTGGTGCATTCATGTACCGTTGACGGCAAAGATGTGGGAATGCCCAGTGAAGTTATGATGGTAGGATTTTATTATAACAAGGATCTCTTCCAGCAGGCAGGAATCGAAGAAGTGCCTGTTACCTATGAAGAGTTCCTGGATGTGGTAGATAAGCTGAATGCAGCCGGAATCACACCGCTGACCGTGGGGGCGCAGGATAATTACAGTATCTGGGCATTCGAGACAATGTTGGCAAGATATGGATTTTTTGAAAAGCTTGACGGTCTGAAGGATGGAAGCATTTCCTGGAATAACGAAGACTTTATTCACTATTTCGAAAAAGTAGAAGAAATGCGTGAAAAAGGAACTTTTACAAAGGACATTTCCAATATTGGATATTTTGAAGCAAAAGAGCAGTTCCTAGGTGGAAATGCAGCAATGTTCAATTCCGGAGCATGGGATATCGGTGATTTTGAGGGAAGTGATATGGCTTCTAAAATCGGATTTTTCTGGGGACCTACCTTTTCCGACAGCCAGTATGAGCAGCAGATCGGAATCAAGGCATCCGGCGGTGTTTATGTAGTATCTTCAAAGGCAGCAGAAGATCCTGCGTTGTTAGATGCAATTATGCAGTTCTGGCAGTTCTATTACGGCGAAGAGGGAACCAGGATCATTGCAGAGGATACCGCGGCATTACCGTGCTCTACATATAATGGACAGATTGATGAGAGCCAACATCCTGTACTTTCCACGATGATCACGGCATTAAATGATGACTGGAAAGCAGTAACTGAGCCGTTTAATTCACTTTCGTCCAATGTGGCATATGGATATTTTGATGCTACCTTCGGTGTTATGACCGGCGTTTACACACCGGAACAAGCAGCTGATTATGTAGAAAATTTGCAAAGTGCCGAAAGATAAAACCATAAGAGCGGTATGAAATTAAGTAATACCGCTCTTTTCTATAGAATGGAAAGGGAGAAAGCTATGTATTGGTTGAGTACAAAGAAAGCAAAAATCATTATGCTGCTTCCGACTCTTATGATTTATGCAGTATTTATTATTATTCCTGTGTTTATCGCATTTTATTATAGCTTTACGGACTACAGTGGTCTTGGAAAAGCATCCTTTGTGGGAATAAAAAACTATGTTGCTATGTTCCATGATAAGCTATTTCTGATCGCATTGAAAAATACATTTTTAGTATTGTTATTCAGTGTGATATTCCTGATCGTTGGATCTTTTATGGCAGCATTATTGATGAACAAGAATTTTCACGGAAACGCATTTTTTAAAATGGTGATTTTTGCTCCCTATGTAATAGCACCTATTATCATAGGAATTATCTGGGGATATATCCTGAATCCTAATTATGGGCTGGTAAATAGTGTATTGCATAAAATAGGACTGGATATGCTTGCTATTGAATGGATCGGTGGAACTAAATGGTCTCCATTGTCATTGGCGATCGTATTCACATGGCAGGTACTGGGTTTCCATGGAACTATTTTTTTATCCGGAATCAAAGCAATACCGGGAGATATTTACGAAGCCTGTGATATTGATGGAGCCAATTTGTTACAACGCTTGTTTTATGTGACAATTCCTATGCTGAAAGAGACCTTTATTATTAATATTGTTCTGGTGGTAACAGGCGTATTTAAAATATATGAACTGGTATATCAGATGACAGGCGGAGGACCTACTCATCAGTCGGAGCTGCTTACCTCATATATGTATTTTACAGTATTTACATCCAGAAGGTATGGATATGGAATGGCAATTGCGGTTGCAATTCTGTTACTTTCAATTCTGGGCTCGTTTTCCTATATTAAGATCACAACGAGGAAGCAAAGGAGTTAAACATGAGAAACAAGAGAATATCGATAAAAAAAGTCATTTTTTACATATGTCTGCTGGGATTGATTATTCTTTTGGTCATGCCCATACTGTGGGCTATGTTGCTTTCATTAAAGACAAATAATGAGATTGTCAACAGTCCGCTTTCTTTGCCGCAGACAATAAGCTTTGAAAATTATCAGCGTGCGATCGATACTATTGATTTTTCCAAAATGTATTTTAACACGATTTTACTGGTAGTAATATCTACTTTTTTCAGTATTTTATTCACTTTTATGAGTTCGTTCGCAATTGCCAGAATGGTTTTCAGAAACCATAAGGCATCGGAAACATTGTATCTTTTCCTGCTGATCGGGATTGGCATCCCTATTTATGTACTACTGTTTCCGGTATATCGGATTGATTCATTGATGGGAATTCTTGGAACCCGTTTGGGACTGATCCTGCCGTATGTTGCAGTGAACATCTCGTTCAATACCTTGCTGTTTACCGGATTTTTGAGAGATATCCCCGGAGAATTGGAAGAAGCAGCAATTATCGACGGCTGCAATCTATTTAAGCTGTGTACCAAAGTGGTGATTCCGGTTATGAAACCCACGTTCGTGACGATCATTATTTTTAATGCAGTTTATATTTACAATGAGTTCCCGTTTGCATCAACCTTTATTCAGAATAATGCCTTAAACACCGTGTCATTAATGACATCTATGTTTAAAGGACAATATACCATGGATTATAGTGGAATCATTGCAGCGAGTCTGATGATCATGCTTCCTGAATTAGTATTTTATGTCATTTTGCAGAAGTATATTATAAGTGGTATGACTGCCGGAGCAGTGAAAGGATAAGAAAATGAGAGAAATCGTAAGGCCATCCCTACATTTTACACCACAGAAAGGCTGGATCAATGATCCTAATGGCTTGGTGTTTTTTAAAGGACAATATCATTTATTTTATCAGTATAATCCGTACCATGATAACTGGGACAGTATGCACTGGGGGCATGCGGTAAGCAGGGACCTGATACACTGGGAAGAATTGGAACCGGCACTGGTCCCCGACATGCCCTATGATAACGATAAAAACGGCGGATGTTTTTCCGGATCGGTTGTTGTACATGATGATCAGCTATTTTTATTTTATACAGGAAGAACGGAAGATGAAACCGGTATTTTTGAGACGCAAAATCTGGCAGTGTCGAAGGATGGGATACATTTCGTAAAGGCAGAAGAAAACCCGCTGATAAAAGAAGTCCCGGAAAAGGGAGGAAGAGATTTTCGAGATCCCAAGGTGTTTTTTGCACAAGGGAAATGGAGAATGATCTGTGGAGGATCCACCGGAAGAATTGAACATCCGGACAGCTGCGGAAGAATTTATCTTTTCTCTTCTACCGATCTGTACCATTGGACGTATAGCGGAATTTTGTACGAAGCAGAGCCCGGTGAGGGCAGAATGTTTGAATGTCCGGATGCCTTCTGCCTTGATGATGTCTGGTTTTTGACAACTTCGCCGATGTATGAAAAAGACAGTGTAACGACGCTATATCTGTCCGGACAGATGGATTTTGACAAATGTGAATTCCATAAAGAGATAAGCGGAACTTTGGATCATGGAACTCATTATTATGCAGCACAGACATATCCGGTATTGCATGGGGAAATACGGTCTGTTGCCTGGCTGGGCGGCTGGCTGTGGATGCCCTGGATCCGGGATTTCGGTCCGGAGGAGGGGTATCGTGGAATACTGGATGTATCACGAGTGTGGTATTTAGATGATAACAGGCGTTTGTGCGCAAAAGTGGCTGATAAAGTGAAAGCTGAGATGAAGCTCTTCAGCAGAACATTGGAAAAACATTGGACCGGTGAAAACATACCACCGCAAAGTGAGCCGGTTATGGTAGAACTGAAGGGAAAGCTGCCGGGAGATGGAGAGTTGTTGTGTATTGATCTATATGATACAGATAGACATACCGTGACAATATGCTTTGATTCTTCAAATAAAGAAATGACTGTGAATTATAACCGGGCAGACAGAGCTTCCAGATATGGTATACGGACTGTGCCCTGTGAAATGATGGAAAAAGAAACAGATATTGATATCCTCATAGACGGAAATACATTTACATTATTGTGGGAGCATGGTTTGTATCGCTATACAGGGAAATTATACCCACAAGGAAATATAGGCGTAGATATAAAATATAGGGCAAAACAGCATTATGATATTACATCTCTGGGAGAGATATTGATTGATTTTACCGGAAAAAAAGAGAGTGAAAGACAAACATTGTCTTATACACAAAATCCGGGAGGTGCACCTGCTAATGTTGTGGTTGCGGCACAACGGCTGGGTGCCCAAACAGCATTTATCGGAAAAGTAGGAGAAGACTTCCTGGGTGATTTCTTAAAGGAAACACTGGATAAAAGTGGTGTGTCAACTGAAGGGTTAATAAGTGATGCAGACTATTTTACAACACTTGCTTTTGTTAAACTGGCAGATAACGGAGAACGAAATTTTGCGTTTGCCAGAAAACCCGGAGCAGATATCGGACTGAAGGCTGAGGAAATACGGAAAGATATAATCTGCCAAAGCCGTATTCTTCATGTAGGCTCTTTGTCGTTAACTGATGAAATATCCAGAAATGCAGAATTTATTGCATTAAAAGCTGCGAAAAATAATGGAACAATTATTTCTTATGATCCGAATTACAGAGCCAGTTTATGGGATTCACAGGAAGAAGCCTGTAAATGGATGAGAAGTATTTTAGAATATGCAGATATCGTTAAAGTATCAGAAGAAGAGATTGAGCTGTTAACAGGTTATACGGATGTTCGGAAAGCAGCAGAGAGCATAACAGAATATGGTGCGAAAATAGTACTCATTACTTTAGGCGAAAAGGGATCGTTTGTATATCTGCAGGATCAGCAGGAAGCATATGTTTCAGGCTATTCCAGCAAAGTTGTGGATACCACCGGTGCCGGAGATTCTTTTATGGGAGGCTTTTTATATAAGATTTGTGAATCCGGTAAGCATATAGAAGAATATTCTTTACAGGAAATGATAGAATGTGTCCGTTTTGGAAATGCGGTGGCTTCCCTATGTGTTGAGAGAGAAGGAGCAATACCTGCGATGCCTGTAATGGAAGAAGTAATTAAGAGGATCAATAACTAACATAATCCGATCGATGGACAGTAAGAAGGAGCAACTCTGCAGTACCGGGAGCTGCTTCTTTTTGATATAATTTATTGTATGGGATATGCTTGCTTTTCACATAAATCATTGTCATAATAGGTGTGTTATTATAAAGAGATTGGAGAAATATAGAAATGTTACTGGATGTTTTAGGATTACTGTCAGCCTGTTCGTATGCTTTGGACTGTGTGGAGGCAGAACTGGTACATGTGTCTGACAAACATGCGAAGCGTGTGGCATACATGAGTGTCTGCATGGCAGAGCAGCTGGGGATCAGCGATGAGAGCCTGCAGGATCTGGCAGCATGTGCCCTGTTGCATGATAATGCACTGACACAGTATATTCAGGAAGAATTACATAAGGATGTTGCAAATGTTCCGCAAGCTTCTCAGGTAGGAATTCACTGTACCCTGGGTGAAAAAAATATACAGAGACTTCCCTTCCATACGGATGTGAAGAATGTAATTCTGTATCACCATGAAAATGCCAATGGGAGTGGACCGTTTGGAAAAACATGGGAAGAGATTCCGCTTTTTTCCCGCATCATCCATTTAAGCGATCTGTTGGACCGGGCGTACGGTGCAAAGGGCTTCACGGAGGATATTTTCAATAAAGCTTGTGGATATCTTCACAAAAACGAAGGAACCGTTGTGGACAAGGAATGTGTGGATGCTTTCCTGCAGGCGTTTCCCCTGCCGCATTTTCTGACACTGGGAGAGGATAGCTTTGAGAAAACTCTGTGGGAGAAAATCCCCCGCATCAAACAGGAGCTAAGCTTCGCACAGATCAAGGAACTGGCCCGTTTTTTTGCACAGATCGTTGATTACAAGTCACCCTTTACCAGCACCCATTCCATTGGTGTGGCGGAGGATGCGGAGCGCCTAAGCCGCTATATGGGCTTTGATGAAGAGACCGTGCAGAAAATGTACCTGGCGGGCGCTTTACATGATATCGGAAAAGTGGCGGTAGGTAATGAGATCCTGGAGAAGCCGGGAAGGCTTACGGAGGACGAATTTGCTGTGATGAAACATCATGCGGCATATACCTATTATATTCTGTCAGGCGTAGATGATTTTGACGAGATCCGCGACTGGGCGGCATTCCACCATGAGCGGCTGGACGGAACCGGATATCCTTTCGGGAAGACCGCCGCAGAACTGAACACGCAGGAGCGCATGATGGCCTGTATAGACATCTATCAGGCACTGACGGAAAGTCGTCCCTATAAACAGGGCATGCCTCACGAAAAAGCTTGTGAGATCCTGTGGGATATGGCGAATAAGGGCTGGCTGGATGAAACGATTGTGAAACAGGTCGAGGATTGCTTTCGGGGATAAAAGATGTGAGGGCGATTATTGCAGGATTAATATGACGAAGATATAGGGAAGGTATAAAGATATGGACAACTTTATAGAAGCTTTGTATGGACAACCGGAAGGAACTATTCCGGAGGAGTATGATTGGTTTGCTCCGCTGTTGGGTGATTGGGAGTTTGATTATAAAGATAAGTTTATAGATGGTGATCATAACAGGCCACAGCGTCAATTAAAGGGAGAGTGGATCTTTAGGCGGGTATTGAACGGGATAGGCATTGAAGATATGTTCATATGTCCTTCCAGAGCAACGAGGGAGACTTCTCCACAGCCGGATGGTGAGTATGGTGTTGGACTCAGAATATATAATTCAAAGACCCATTGTTATGATATGGTATATGCATGCAAGAGTAAATTTACAAATTTGTGTTTTACCATGGAAAATGGAATATTGACGGGAACTGTTCTGGAAAATCCCAATCGAAAATGGCGATTTGTGGAAAGAAATGAAAATACATTTCA
>OIWS01002629.1_pt1 | contig 14372 bp, 15 predicted proteins | sample 1587611 | NCBI WGS metagenome assembly OIWS01 (sample SAMEA3888919, study PRJEB22519) | human gut metagenome | biome: human gut; feature: human-associated habitat; material: faeces | place: Denmark | collected 2010 | reverse complement strand
CATATTCTGATATGATTCAGCTTGGTATCCTCATCGTCGGCATTATTAGCCTCTTCATCCAGGTTAATAACAAAAAGAAGTAACCGCCCAATCTCCCCAGATTACGGTTACTTCTTTTAGCAATTCGTAGGGGAACTGCCCGTTTGCCGGTAGCACCCTTCGTATTTTTAGTATAGTCCAGGGGACGCAAAATGTCAAGCGCTGAGGCTTTTTCCTTGGGCGCATTGACTTTTGGCGCGACTTATGGCAACATGGTGTTAAGCGGATTTTTTCTGCGGCAGGGCGAACATGGCGGGCATGCGGCGCGTGATGGCAACGCAGAGAAGGCTTCCGAGCGTGATTTTCAGAAGGTCGCCCGGCAGATAGATGAGCATGCCTTTGCGGATGACCTGCCAGAAGGTAAGGCCCTTACCAAGGTAGCCGTTTGCGATCAGCGCCATATAGGGAACGCCGATGGCGTATAGCACGGCGAGACCCGCGAGCATGGAAAGCGCCGTCCGCCAGAAGGTAAGGGGCCGCTTTGCGAGCTTGCCGATTACATAGGCGCACGGGATGAGGCCCAGAAGAAAGCCAAACGTCGGTTGGAAGATGTATGAAAAGCCGCCGCCGAGCGCGAAAATCGGTACGCCCACAAGACCGATGAGCACATACACGGCCTGCGACAGCGCGCCGTATCCGGCGCCCAACAGCACGCCTGCCATCGCCGTAAAGAGAAATTGCAGCGAGATGGCGGCGAGCGCAAACGGAATTTTGAAGAAGGCCCCGACCGCTGTCAGAGCGGCAAAGAGCGCGCAGAGAATCATTGTTCTGGTTTTCATGGTTCCTCCCGAATTGTAAACTTGATTTTTTGATTTTGAGGTTTACAATAGGAGTATAGCAGATACCGGCCCAAAATACAAGGAGAATTTTTATGACGAAGGATGACGTTCTGGCGCTGTTGGAGCAGGCGGACGCACCGGTTTCCGGCGAGCAGATGTGCAAGACGCTGGGTCTGACGCGCGCAGCAGTCTGGAAGGCGATCGAGGCGCTGCGCGCAGACGGATATGAAATTGAAGCAGCCACGAGGCGGGGATATTTCCTCTGCACGTGCCCACTTACAAAAAGTGCGCTTGAAAGGCGGCTGGCGGGGCAATTCCCCGCGGAAAAGCTCATCGTCCTGTCCGAGGTCGACTCGACGAACAACTATCTCAAAACGCTTGCCGCAAACGGCGCGCCGGACGGGACGGCAGTCCTGTCTCTCAAGCAGACGGCCGGGCGCGGTCGGCGGGGGAGGAGCTTTCTTTCTGAGCCGGGCGGGCTGTATCTGAGCTTTCTGATGCGCCCGCAGGAGCCCGCGGAAGCGCTTTTGCACCTGACGGCACTGGCGGGGCTGTGCGTATGCACGGCGGTCAAACAGGTGACGGGCATGCAGGCCGGGATCAAATGGCCGAACGACCCGGTTCTGAACGGGAAAAAGCTCTGCGGCATTTTAACGGAGCTCTCGGTGTCTTTGGAGACGCAGGAGCCGGAATACGTTGTCATCGGCATCGGCGTCAACTGCAACCAGAAGCGCTTTCCGGAGGAGCTTTCGATGGCGACCTCTCTTCGTATCGAGGGGGGAAGTCCCGTGGATGTGAACGCTGTCGCGGCGGCGCTTTTGCTGGAGCTTTCGCGTATGCGCCGGGAATTTCTGACCCGGAAGGACGCGTGGGTGCGCGCGTTCGCGGAAACGTGCCTCACGGTCGGAAAAGACGTGCAGATCCTGCGCGCAGGAGAAACGAAGCAGGCCAGAGCCGTCGGCATTGGGAAAGACGCGGAGCTGCTTGTCGAGTACCCGGACGGGACGACGGAAAGCATCTCGTCCGGCGAGGTGTCGGTGCGCGGACTGTATGGGTATGTATAAAAGAGCACGCCACATAACTGCGGCTGTCTGCCGGATGACGTGGTGCTGCCCGAATGGGAAAGGAGCATGTTTATGACAAACGAAGTATTGAAGGCCATTGAGGCGCGCAGAAGCTGCCGAAGCTATGAGGAAAAACAGATCAGCGCCGAGGAGCTGAGCGCCGTTACGAACGCGGGCACCTGGGCCCCCACGGCCAAGGGCCTGCAATCGCCGAAGATGGTCGTGGTGCAGGACGCGGAAACGATGGCGAAGCTCGAGCGTATGAACGCAGCGGTGCTCGGAAATCCGGATGCGCACCCGTTTTATGGCGCGCCGACGGCAGTGGTCGTTTTTGCCGATACGCAGGTTCCCACCTATATGCAGGACGGCTCGCTCGTGCTTGGAACGATGCTGCTGGCTGCGTCGTCGATTGGCCTCGGCTCGTGCTGGATCAACCGCGCAAAGGAGTCGTTCCAGTCGGAAGAGGGCAAGGCGCTGATGCGCAAGTGGGGTTTGGCAGACACGTACGAGGGCATCGGCATCTGCATCCTCGGCTACGTCAAGGGCGAAATTCCCGCCCCGAAGGCAAGAAAAGAAGACTATATCGTCATGGCCTGACGATTTCAAAACATCAAAACAGGAGGCGCACCATGAGCTACGAGCAAACGGCATTTTGCAGCGCGGTCGGGCGCGGCGAAGAAATTTTCTGGGTAAACCCGGCCAAAAAGCCCTATGAAGCGGTAAAAGCGTCCCTTCCTTTTTCCCATGCGCAGATCGAAGACGCAGCAAGCAGACTCTCCCGCTTCGCCCCGTTCCTGCAAATCAAGTTTCCCGAGACGGTCCCGACAAACGGCCTCATCGAGTCGCCCCTGCGCGAGATCGCGCAGATGCGCGCGTGGCTGCATACGCCGTGCCCCGAGCAATTTGAAGGGAAACTTCTTCTCAAGATGGACAGCCATCTCGCGGCGGCGGGCTCTGTGAAGGCGCGCGGCGGCATTTATGAAATTCTGCATCACGCGGAAACGCTTGCTTTAGAGCACGGGATGCTGAAGGACGGAGACTCCTATGCGCGCTTCGCCGACCCGGACTTCCGCGACTTTTTCGGGAAATTTTCGCTGCACGTCGGCTCGACCGGAAACTTAGGTCTCAGCGTTGGCGTGATCGGAGCGGCGTTCGGATTTAAAACCTGCGTGCACATGTCGGCGGACGCGAAGCAGTGGAAAAAGGATCTGCTTCGCAGCCGGGGCGTGGAGGTGCGCGAGTACGCATCCGATTACTCCGCGGCGGTTGCGGCCGGACGGAAGCTGGCGCAGGCGGACCCCACGGCCTATTTTGTGGACGACGAGCAGTCGGGCGACCTCTTTTTGGGCTACGCTGTCGCGGCGGGGAGACTGCAAAAGCAGCTGGATGCGATGGGAATTATCGTGGATGATGCGCACCCACTGGTGGTGTATTTACCCTGCGGCGTCGGCGGCGCGCCGGGCGGGATCTGCTATGGGCTCAAGGAAATTTACGGCGACAACGCAGTCTGCTGCTACGTCGAGCCAACGCAGGCGCCCTGCATGCTGCTGGGACTTGGCACGGGGAAGATGGAGAATATTTCGTGCGCGGACGTGGGCTTAAGCGGTAAGACGGCGGCGGACGGACTGGCAGTCGGCCGGCCTTCGGGTCTCGTCGCCCGCGCAACAGAGCATTTGGTCAGCTGCGAAGCGACCGTCAACGACCGCGCGCTTTACCGCTACCAGAGGCGGCTCTGGGACACCGAGGGCATTTTCATCGAGCCCTCTGCCTGCGCGGGCTTCCACAGCTATGTGCAGCTCGCGCGTGCCTGCAAGGATGGCGTTTCTCCTGAGACACTCCACCCGGCGCTTGGGAACGCGACGCACATCATCTGGGCGACCGGCGGCAGCCTCGTCCCGGAAGCCGAGCGAGCGGTCATGCTGCAAGCCGAAACGAGCGCAGACGATCTTTCACAAAGGCCGGTCATCTTCCAATAGACAGCAAAAGCGCGCAGGCAAAGCCTGCGCGCTTTTTGTGCGTTTATTCAGATATCCTCCGATAGAGTTCGTAGGGGTCGATGCCCACATCGACCCATTGGGAAGTTGCGAATTCGCCAGAAATTATCGAAAAAACAGTTGGTTCTGCCGGGGCGATGTGGGCATCGCCCCCTACGCGTATTATTGATACATCAATTGAGTTCTGCAAGTGCGAAAAGTCGCTCAGGCCTCAATGAACCGTACGATCTCGTCGAGGTCATATTCCCCACCGTCCATGTTGACGGTCATTGTCCGCTCCTCGGGAAGCGTGAGCCGCCACTTGTCGTAGAGCGTTTTGAGCTCATACACATACATAAGGTCGAGATTATCCTCATAGTCCCGACCCCTTGCACGCATGTGCTCGAGAATCGTCTGGATGGAGCAGTCGAGGTAGATATACTTGTCGATTTTCGGCATGAGCGAGCCGATACCCGTCGCGAGCTTTTCGAGCACGTCAAACTCCGCCTGCGTCAGATCGCCCTGATCGAGCCGGTAGCGCGCGATGACAAGGTTCTCAAGAAAGCAGCGGTCGAAGAAAAAGAGCTCTGTCTCGCCATTTCCGGGCTTCCACGCCGGGTCGTCAAAGTATAAAGATAAAAAGCTCACCTGCGCGTGGAACGTCCAGCGCTTCGAGTCCGCGTAATAGTCGCAGATGAAGGGATTGTCCTGCGGCCGCTCCTCGTGGAACGATGCGCGCGCGCCAAAATGATCGAGTAGTTTTCCAAGCATTGTTGTCTTGCCGGAACCGACTGTGCCGCAGATGGCGATGTATTTCATAAGCGCGCCTCCCTTCGCCGCGTTTCGCGGATTGTCAACAGCGCCTATCATACCGCAAAGGGCGCGGGTTTACAAGTCAGCAAAACGCTGAAACTTCGGGCGCTTCTTTGGAGTTTCCAATCAACCAAGATGCGAAAAGCGTTCTGCCCCAGCGGTTTGCAGCCAGCGAAGAAGGAGCGCGTCCAAAAAGAGCAGCACCGCGCCGAAGCCCAGCAAAAATGCCTCCGGGGATACAAGCTCCGCCAGCCACATGAGCCATGCAGCGCCCGCAGCCAGCAGAACGCCCCAGCAAACGAGCATCGTCAGTATCACGGCCCAGCTCTGCTTTACGGCCTGCGCTTCGTTCGACCAGTCGAGCTTTGCGTGCACAATGCCCTCGCGCAGACCAAGCGCGTTTGCAAAGCGCGCAAACAGGACGCTGTCGAGCAGGATAAGCGGCGAGAGCTCTGTCACGCACACGCAGCAAACAGATGCGATCACGGCGGCCGGAAGCGTCAGGAGGTCAGCCATCCGGAGCTTTGCCCGCAGCACCTGCGCGCCGGAGACGGGCATGGACTGCAAAATCCAGAGGTTCTTTCCCTCCAGCGACACAGAGCTCGGCGTAAAGAGCGTCATGCCAAGCATCCCGCCGATGGCAAGCGCGAGGAATACCGGCAGGGAAGACGCCAGCTCCGGCATCTGCGCAAGCACATCCAAAATCACGTCCCGCTTGATCACGAGCACAACGGCCGCCGCCAGCAAAAACAAAACGCCAAGACCCGAGTTGAGCAGATATGTTGGACTCGCGCCGAGCCGCCGCAGCTCCCGATGCAGAAGTGCCGTGTCCGCGCTCGCGGTCCTGAGCGTTTTTTCTTCATAGCGCACTTTCGGAAGGCCGCGCTTTGTCGTTACAATCCGGGTAAAGCTTCGGCCAAGAAGCCAGGAAACGAGCCCGAACGGTGCGAGCGTCGCAAGAAGCGACCACACAAGCGCCAGTGCGCTTTCTCCCGCCATCGCCCGGCCGAGCCAGACGAGGACTTTTGCGCCAGATAGCGCCGCGGCGATCTGCGCGCCGTTTTGCGCCAGCTGCGAGATATAGCTGTTCATCCGGAAGATGACGGCAAAATAGAGCCCCAGAAAGACGACCGAACCGATGATTGCCGCAAGGGATTTGTTCCGCACCCGATTTCCAAGCAGGCTCAGCGCCCACGCGAGAAGACTTGTTACCGCGAGGCTAAAGCAGGCCAGCGCCGGAAGCAGCAGGATAAACGAGACGAAGCCGAGAGCCGGAAGCCTTGCCGCCTGCGTCCACGCGAGCAGCGCCGGAACGGCAACCATCACCCCAAACAGTAGGTTCCACAGAAGCAGCGATACCATCCGGCTGGCCAGAATATCGCGCGGACGAACCGGGAGACTGAGCAGCAGCTCATTGTCCTTCGCCTCAAACAGCTGCGCCTTTGCCGTGAACACCGTGCCGAAGACCATCAGCGCAAACGCCGCCACGGCGTACATCGCAAAATAGAGCCAGCCGAGCGAAAGCTTTGCGTAAACGCCTGCCAGCGAGGAAAAGCTCGTGTAAAACAGCATGCCGAACGCGGCAAAGCAGTAAAGCATCAGAAGAAGCATGCCGATTTTCTGTGCGCCCGAGCGCTTTTTCTGGCTGCGCGACGCGCCTGTAAAATAGGCGGCAAAGGCCGCGAGACGAACTTTGAGGAGCGTTTTCAGCATCACGACTCCGCCTCCAGTTCCAGAAATACCTCCTCAAGCGACTGGTTGCCCTTGACGTCCTCCATCGTGCCAGAGGCGATGAGCTTGCCCTTGCGTAAGATGGCGACCTTGTCGCAGAGCTTTTCCGCGACCTCGAGCACGTGCGTCGAGAAGAAAATCGCACCGCCGTTTCGGCAATGCTCGCGCATGAGCTCCTTGAGCAGGTGCGAGGCCGTCGGGTCGAGACCGACAAAGGGCTCATCCATGATGATGAGCTTCGGCGCATGCAGAAGCGCGGAGATGATCGCGAGCTTCTGCTTCATGCCGTGCGAGTAGCTGGAGACCGGCTGGGCCAGATCGCTCGTCAGATCAAAAAGGTCCGCGTAGCGATGAATGCGGCTTTGCCGGTCCTCCTGCGAAACGCCGAAGATATCCGCAACAAAATTCAGGTACTGAATGCCGGAGAGAAATTCGTAGAGGTCGGGGTTATCCGGAATGTAGGCAAGCTCTTTTTTGCAGGCGATGGGGTCATTTGCGACGGATTTCCCCGCGATGAAAATCTCACCGCTGTCCGGCTGCAAAATGCCGCAGCAGGCCTTGATGGTGGTCGTCTTGCCTGCGCCGTTGTGGCCGATGAAGGCGCAAATCTCGCCCGGGGCGATATGCAGCGACAGATCGCCCACCGCGAGCTTGTCGCCGAAGGCCTTTGTCAGATGGTTGATCACTAGCATGGTTCTGATTCCTCCCTTTCGTATCAGATTAGACGCAGCGGCAGGACATTTGTTCCCCGAATATAAAAATTAGCACTCTATTTAAGTGAGTGCTAAAATTCACAGTCCGTTCATAAAAACACGCAGATTTGTTCATAATCCGGAAGTAAACTGAAGCCATAAAAAGAAAACAAGAGGGAACAAAATAAGTTCCCGTTCAGGAGGTAAATTATGATGTTAGTACCGTATAGCCGCAAGAATCATTCCGTTTATAATCCGTTCCAGGACTTTGATGATCTGGAAAAGGCGTTCTTCTCCGACCGTTCGCTGGGCGAACTGAAGACCGATATCAAGGACCTTGGCGAGAGCTACGCGCTGGAGGCGGATCTCCCCGGCTTTAAGAAGGAAGACATTCACGTCGATGTGAAGGACAACACCCTGAGCATTACCGCCGAACGCCATTCCGAGTTTGAGCAGAAGGAGAAGAAGAACAGCTACCTGCGCTGCGAGCGCTCCTTTGGCTCGTACAGCCGGAGCTTCGATGTCAGCGGCATCGACTGCGCGAATATCAAGGCCGCGTACAAAGACGGCGTTCTGACCCTGACCCTTCCGAAGCAGAAGAAGGAAGAGCCCACCGGCCGTCGCCTCGAGATCGAGTAAATGCAATCGCCGGAGCCCTTGACATTTTCTGAAAATCGGATATACTAAACATAGCGAGGGTGCTACCGGCAAACAGGTAGCTCCCCCTGGAATTTGGTTAAGAAGTAACCGTCATCTGTGGGAAGATTGGGCGGTTACTTCTTTTTGTTATTAACCTGAATAAAGAGGCTAATAATGCCGACGATGAGGATACCAAGCTGAATCATATCAGAATATGTAACCATCTGCCGCAGCCCCCTTTCTATAAGTCAGGGGGCAACAAAAAGAGGTGAGTCCGCTGCTGATGTGCATAGGGATCCGCCCGCTTGCCGTTTATCGGTAGCACCGGTATGACAATACTATAATTTGTCGTAAATTGCAACTGCGCTCCAGCAAAAAAATCCACCATTCTTGCTTGAATGGTGGATTTTTTATCAAAAGGCGCTGATCAGGCGCGGTGCGATTGCGATCAGACCCTGCAGGTCCAGCCGAAGGGATCGGGCTTTGTGCCCCACTGGATACCGGTCAGCTCGTCGTAGAGCTTTTGGGAAAGCGCACCAATCTGGTTGTGGTTGACCTCGTACTTGTCGTCGTTCCATGCAAGCTCGCCGATGGGGGAGATGACAGCGGCCGTGCCGACGCACCAGGCCTCTTCGAGCGTACCGTTCTTGGCTGCCTCGAAAAGCTCGTCGACGCTGAGAAGCCGCTCCTCGACCGGAACACCCCAGCTCTTGAGAAGCTCGATGCAGGACTTTCTGGTCACGCCGCGCAGGATCGAGCCCGTGAGCATCGGAGTGACGACGGTGCCATTGATCTTGAACATGACGTTCATGCCGCCGCCCTCTTCGACGTATTTGCGCTCCACGCCATCGAGCCACAGCACCTGCGAATAGCCCTTTTCGATGGCCTTGTCGCCGGCTCGATTGGCCGCTGCATAGTTGCCGCCGCATTTCGCCTCGCCCGTGCCGCCGCGCACCGCGCGCACATCCTCGGTCTCGACCATGATGGGAACGGGCTTGAGGCCGTCTGCAAAGTAGCTGCCGGATGGGGAGAGGATAACGGCGAATGTTGCCTCATGCACGCCGTGCAGCGCGAGCGTCGGGTCGGTCGAATACAGGAACGGGCGGATGTAAAGGGACGTGCCGGGGTCGGACGGGACCCAGCCGGCGTCCATTTTCACAAGCGCCTTGATGGCCTCCAGACCGTCTTCCTCGTCGATGCGCGGAAGGCCGAGACGGTCGCACGAGCGGTTCAGACGCGCGACGTTCTCCCACGGACGGAACAGCTGCACCTCGCCATCCGGGCGGCGATAGGCCTTGAGACCTTCAAAAACCTCCGTGCCGTAGTGCAGAACGCTTGCCGCCGGGGACATGGAGATCGGGCCAAAGGGGACGATGCGGGCGTTGTGCCAGCCGTCTTTTTCCGTGTAGTCCATGAGGAACATGTGGTCAGTGAAAACAGAGCCGAAGCCAAGCTTGTCGGACGCGGGAAGCGTGCCGTGGTTCGGGTTGGGTGTGATGGTGATCTTCATATCAAAAAACCTCCTTGGTAAAATGCAATGAAACGTATCAAAGTTCTTTCAAATGCTCCATGTTCGTGCGGATACCCTCGCAGCAGGCGTGGAACGTCGCCTTTTCGTCGCCTGTCAGCGGAAGCTCGACAACCTCTTCGACGCCGTTTGCGCCGATGACGCACGGAACGCCTGCGAAAAGCCCCGTTTCTCCATACTCGCCGCAGAGCTCGGCGCTTGCGGGCATGATGGCTTTTTCATCATGGAGCACAATGTGTGCCATGCGTGCGGCCGTCGTCGCGATGCCGTACTCGGTGCAGAACTTGCCGGAGAACGTGACCCAGCCGCCGCCGATGGACTCTTTTTGAAGCGCGGCTCTGTCAAAGCGGAAACGCGCATCCTTCTCGGCCCACACGTCAAGCGGCATCCCGCGGAAGCTCACGCAGGACCACGGCGCAAACTGCTGGTTGCCGTGCTCGCCGAGCATGTAGCAGGTGATGGACTTGTGGTCAACGCCGGTCTGCCGGGCAAGGGCGCTGAGAAGCCGCGAGGTATCAAGGCCCGTGCCTGTACCGAAGACTCTTCCTCTCGGAAGGCCGAGACCCAGGGCAAGCTCCCGCGTGACAATGTCGCAGGGGTTCGTGATGTTGATGAGAACGCCGTCAAAGCCGGATGCCTTGATTTTTGCCGCGTAACTGCGGACGGCGGGAACGGTGAAATCCATCTCGGTCAGCCGGTCGTGCGTCTCGCGCAGAAGCTCAATTTTGCCGACGCTGTTGACAATTACGTCGCACTCGCCAAGGTCTGCGAAATCGCCCGCGCGAACCGTCACCCGGTGCGGAAGATATGCCGCCGCGTCGCGGAGGTCCTGTACCTCACTTGCCAGCTTCTGCTCGTTTTTGTCGACCAGTACCAGCTCGTCCGCAATGCCCTGTACCGCGAGGGAGTAGGCGACGTGCGCGCCCACATGGCCAAGGCCGATGACACCAAGAACTCGTTTCTTACTCATATATAACGCATCCTTTCGTAAATCATTTCAAAGCTTACTCCGCCGCTCCGGCTTACATGCCGAAGTTCGGGAAGAGAACACAGGTGTAGAGCATCGCGAGCACCATATACATGCACAGGATGATCGCAAACGCCTTGAGGGTCTTTTTCATAACGTCGCTCTCGTTGCCGATCTGATCGACCGTAGCGCAGGCGGCGACGGTGTTGTTCGGGCAGATGAGGTTTCCGAGCGAAGCGCCTGCATTCTGTCCGGCGAAGATGGTGATGGGGTTCATGGAGAGCGCTTCCGCCGCCTGCAGGTGCATATCGGCGAACATGATGTTGGAGCCCAGGCCCGTTCCGGTGATGAACGCGCCGCTCGAGCCGATCAGAACCGCCGCTGCCGGATAGAACTTGCCGACGACAGAAGCAATATCAGAGGCCAGCAGGTTCATCATACCCGTGCTGGGCGACTGCATGATGTAGGCCACAACCAGCAGGCTTCCCATCGTGACCAGGACCGGTGCAACGTGACCGACCGTGCGCTTGCAGACCGCGCCGTAGGTCTTCCGGCTCACACCGAGCGTTGCCGCGCCGAGCATGCCGCAAACGAGAATTACGAGGTCGACCCAGAAGATGTAGCCGAATGTGCACATGATGGCAAAGCCATTTTCGACGACGGCGGGGAAGCCATAGCGGATGAGCGGGAGCAGCACGAGCATGTAGACGTAAGGCGACATGGCCTTGAACGAGCTGTACTTGCGCTGATGGTTGGCGCTTTCATTGCGGAATTCGTCCGGAGTCTTCACGCCGACGAGCTTGACATACGCAACGGAGAGAAGGATGGAGATGAGACCGGTGCCCATGGAGGTGACTTCCGCGCCGACAAAGTTGGAAAGAACGAACATCGTGAGGCACGTGCTCACGCCCGCGAAGGTGAGGTAAGGGAGGATGCCCTTGTAGCCCTTTTTGCCGAACGCCATGCCGACCATGACGAACGGGATGACGAGCACGCCGAACATGTGGAAGCGGCCGACCATCGCGGCGTTCTGCGCGACGGTGGCAAGGCCCGCGTCAACGAGGGCCGCACCGCCGTTGATGGTCGTCAGGCCCGCGCCGCCGAACGAGGCGGGCGTCGCGTCGCCGAGCAGCGCGATGGCGATGGAGGTGGTGGGGTTAAAGCCGAGGGCCACAAGGAACGGGGCGGCGATGGCGGCAGGAGCACCCGCGCCCGCTGCACCCTCAAGGAAGATCGGCAGCATCATGCCGATGATGACGACCTGCACGCGGCGGTCGTCGCTGATCTGCGCAATGGTGGCTTTCACATCCTCAATGGCGCCGGTCTCGCGCAGCAGGTTCAAAATGGTGAACGCGCCGAAGACCATCAGCACGATTTTGAGGCCTTCCTTGATGCCCTTCCAGACCAGGGGGTCAAGCACCTTGACGTTTTCAGCAAACGTGAGGCCGTCAAGGTTGAAATAGGTAAAGGCAAGGATAAGCGTCCAGGCAAGGGCGATGGGAGAGACGGTTTTTGCGGATTTTTTGAAGCCCAGGATGCCGACAAGCACGACGACAATTGGGCTGAGCGCCATGAGGAAGTTTAAAAAGTCCATTGGAGGGATCTCTCTTTCTGAAAAATGTGGAATGGGGGGATCTATTTCCGCTTTTTTCGCCGGCCGAACGAGAAAAAGTGAAAAAGCTAAGAGGAAGAGGCTCCGTCGAATCGACGGAGCCTCTTTCGTGATATCAGTCTCTATCTCGTGCGGAGAATCGGGAGAGAAGTCGAAGTTGCGTCGCGATTCGGACGGGCTGTTCAGTTTTGTTTCTTACCAGTACTGCCAGAGGCAGAATAATAAAGGACGCCAGCAGAATAAGGCTGGCGTCCAGAATAATCATGCTGTTCATATCAGAACAGGAGAAAGCGGCACAGGCGGCCTGTGCGAAGTGAGATGCAGCTGCATTGGCAAAGAACTGAGTCATCAGACGTTTCTCCTTTCCTGAAGATGAACGCATCTTAACACACATTTTTTCGCCCTGCAAGGGGGAAAAGCGACTGATTATGCAAGATTGGACGAGTACACAAAAAACGGAAATACCCACTTTTCGACATTGTTAAAAAGACATAATGAATCCTAATGGTTCCTTCATGTCATGGAAAGAAGCACTGCATAGGGACTTCCCGTGCGGCCATAGGATGGAGAAAAAGAGGAGGCGTTTTTATGCTGTCGATTGCACTTTATTTGCTTACGCACGCCATGCTGCTCTCGCTCCACCTGTCGGGCGGCTCGTTCCCGCGCCCGCTCTCGGCACAGGAGGAAAAGAAATACGTCGAGCGCATGCTTGCGGGCGACATTGAGGCGCGCAACGTGCTCGTTGAGCACAATCTGCGCCTTGTTGCGCACATCGCCAAAAAATACTACACCCAGTCTGACGAGCAGGACGATCTCATCTCCATCGGCACCATCGGTCTCATCAAGGGCGTTTCGAGCTACCGCCCGGAAAAGGGTACGAGGCTCGCGACCTACGCCGCCAAATGCGTGGAGAATACTATCCACACATAGCGGAACTATCGGAGGATGAAGTAGCAAAACAGGCACCTTTTGGTGCAAAATGGCGCCTGCTGGCGCAAGTGGAAGTCCGCTGCTACATTCTGATTTCCAATATATCAGGTTCAGTAAAAGTAGCCCCGCTACAAATTCTTCAATTTCCGGTGATACTGCCGCACAAGTTTCAGGATGCAGAAAAGTTCAATCTGCAGTTCTCGGACTTCTCCGAAATCACTGAAACAGCGGACAAGCTCCGCTGGCTTCGATACCAGAAAGGCTTGCGGCAGAGAGACGTAGCTGACTACGCCGGTATATACCGAAGTACTTATATTCATTATGAAGAATATGGAAAGGACTTTTACTCTCCGAAGCACATGGAGAAAATCGCGCAGCTTTTCGAGGTTCCAGTCGAAAGACTTCTGGATGACTACAATCTCTTTCTGAGAAACGGCCAGGGTAAGCAGATCAAGGCAATTCGAATGAAGCTCGGCCTAACGCAAAGAGAGTATGCTGATAGGCTAGGCATCAGCCTTTGCAACCTCAAACAATGGGAGCAGAACAGAAAACAACTTTTCAAATCCACTTGGGAGAAGTACTTCAAATAGAGGGTAAATGCTCTTAACTGCGATGAGAATGTACTGCGTGACTGTCGTATACAGAATAACCGAGCAGACTGGTCTTGATAATCAGTCTGCTCGGTTTTCTATCAGGTCAGCGTTCATGAGAACCCTGTGGATTTATTATGCTTGTTCTTTCAAATGCTTCACTACTGCATCTACCAGCTCTAACTTTTGCTCCGTGGAACAGGGCAACTTCAAGATGTTCTTCAGTGCCTGCTCTGCATGAAATTTTGCAAGTTCATGGGCAAGTTCCTTTTGTGCTTGCTCTGACTTGGGATAGATTAGAAATACTTCCATTGTTGCCCTCCTTTCCAGAGTGTTTGATGCTTAACTCTATGTGCGTTTTCCATTGCATATGCCGTGTCTGAATATTCCCAGACTTCGAATTCAGCATGTAGACCTCCTTCTACATAAACTAAAGAGCTCTTCAGAATAAATGTAGAAAAAGAGGGCCTTTTGACCACCCTAACGGGATAAAAATCTTCTAACGATTGACTATGCAGGAAGATAGGAAGAAAAAGAAACAGCCCTGCTGCAGTTTACTCTGCAACAGGGCTGCTCTCTTTTAATAATCTCTGCGTCTTTGCAATGACTGACCAAATATCCTTTTCAAATTGGATACTCCCATGAAATAGGGGAGCCAAAAAGAAAAGGGCCTCCTTTATGTTCCTTAAATCCTCATAACCGGTTCGGTTGTCTTGGAGGTGTTGATGCGTTTCATAATATCTGACCCGTACATCTTCTGATACAGAATCTGAAACGAAGTAGGTCGCAATAAGGCCGTCAATTAGCGCGACCTCATCCATCGTAAAGAACATATAATTTCTCCCATCGTGAACAATACCAGCATATAGTACCACACAGCGCTCTCAAGTACAAGATAATTCCTGTTCCGCAAAGCAGCAGCCATGGAGCGTTTCATATTCTGCCAGCAGCTCCAATCCAGCGGCACGATGAATGCAGCCGTCCACACCGCCGCCACCCAGCAGCGACTCGTTGG
>OIWS01002596.1_pt1 | contig 14514 bp, 8 predicted proteins | sample 1587611 | NCBI WGS metagenome assembly OIWS01 (sample SAMEA3888919, study PRJEB22519) | human gut metagenome | biome: human gut; feature: human-associated habitat; material: faeces | place: Denmark | collected 2010 | reverse complement strand
CACTTCTGGTATTCGTTGAGATTACTCTGAATCGTGGCGCACCGGATGTGTTTGAGCAATTTAACGCCGCAGTGCAAAAACTTGAAGAAATTCAAGAGTGTCATCTGGTTTCCGGTGATTTCGACTATCTGTTGAAAACCCGTGTACCGGATATGTCAGCGTATCGTAAATTACTGGGCGAGACCTTGCTGCGCCTGCCGGGCGTTAACGACACCCGTACCTACGTGGTAATGGAAGAAGTCAAGCAAAGTAATCGTCTGGTTATTAAGACGCGCTAACACGGAACAGGTGCAAACTCGACGTAGTTTGATTACACTCCTGTTAATCCATACAGCAACAGTGCCGGGGAGACCCGGCGCTGTTGTCCGTTTTAGCAGCAGGCAGGAAACAGCCTGATACCTGGAGAGCCTTTCTTGAGCCAGGAATACACCGAAGACAAAGAAGTCAAACTAACCAAACTCAGCAGCGGGCGCCGACTCCTTGAGGCGATGCTCATCCTTTGCTCCCTCTTCGCCATCTGGCTGATGGCGGCACTACTGAGCTTTAACCCCTCGGACCCCAGCTGGTCGCAAACGGCATGGCATGAGCCTATTCATAATTTAGGCGGCGCCCCCGGCGCGTGGCTTGCCGATACCCTCTTTTTCATTTTTGGCGTCATGGCCTACACCATCCCGGTGATCATCATCGGCGGATGCTGGTTTGCCTGGCGGCATCAGGAAAACGACGAATACATTGATTATTTTGCCGTTTCCCTTCGCCTCATCGGTGCGTTAGCCCTGATCCTGACCTCCTGTGGTCTGGCGGCGATTAACGCCGATGATATCTGGTACTTCGCCTCCGGCGGGGTGATCGGCAGCCTGCTGAGCACCACGCTGCAACCCCTGCTGCACAGCAGCGGCGGCACCATCGCCCTGTTGTGTATCTGGGCGGCCGGGCTGACGCTGTTCACCGGCTGGTCGTGGGTCAGCATTGCGGAAAAGCTGGGCGGCGGCATCCTGTCCGTTCTCACCTTTGCCAGCAACCGTACCCGTCGGGATGATACCTGGGTCGATGAAGGCGAATACGAAGACGACGAGGAAGAGTACGACGACGAAGAGGCGGCCAGGCCGCAGGAATCGCGTCGCGCCCGTATCTTACGCAGCGCGCTGGCGCGGCGTAAGCGTCTGGCCGAGAAGTTTACCAACCCTATGGGGCGTAAAACCGACGCTGCGCTTTTCTCCGGCAAACGGATGGATGACGGCGAAGAGGTGGTGCAATACAGCGCCAGCGGGGCGCCTGTTGCCGCCGACGATGTACTGTTTTCCGGCGCCAGCGCCGCGCGTCCCGCAGAGGATGATGTGCTGTTCTCCGGCGCCAGCGCCGTGCGCCCGGGCGATTTCGACCCTTACGATCCGTTGTTGAATGGCCACAGTATCGCTGAGCCGGTAAGCGCAGCGGCGGCGGCTACTGCCGCGCCGCAGGCGTGGGCAGAATCACCGGTGGGCCATCACGGCGCTGCGCCAGCTTATCAGCCGGAAGCCAGCTATCCGCCGCAGCAGGCCTATCAGCCTGAACCCGCTCCGTTCCAGCAGGCTGCTTATCAGCCGCCAGCGGGGCAAACCGCACCGCAGGCGTATCAGCCTGAGCCAGCGCCGTATCAACAGCCGGTTTACGATCCGCGTGCCGGTCAACCTGCGCCGCAGGCCTATCAGCCTGAGCCAGCGCCGTATCAGCAGCCGGCTTACGATCCGCATGCCGGTCAACCTGCGCCGCAGGCCTATCAGCCGGAGCCAGCGCCGTATCAGCAGCCAACTTACGATCCCTATGCCGGTCAGCCTGCGCCTCAGACCTATCAGCAGCCGGCTTACGATCCGAATGCCGGTCAGCCCGCGCCGCAGACCTACCAGCAGCCGGCTTACGACCCGCATGCCGGCCAGCCCGCGCCGCAGCCGTATCAGCCGGAGCCAGCGGCGTATCAGCCGCAAAGTGCGCCAGTTCCCCCACCGGAGCCAGAGCCCGAGGTCGTGCAGGAGGAAGTGAAACGTCCGCCGCTCTATTATTTCGAGGAAGTGGAAGAGAAGCGGGCGCGCGAACGCGAGCTGTTGGCCTCCTGGTATCAGCCAATTCCTGAGCCGGAAAGTCCGATTGCCACTAAACCGCTGACGCCGCCGACCACTGCGTCCAAACCGCCAGTGGAGACAACCGTAGTCTCTGCGGTAGCGGCTGGGGTGCATCAGGCTACCGCCGCCAGCGGCGGCGCGGCGGCAGCAACCTCGTCCACTGCCGCATCCGCTGCGGCTACGCCATTGTTCAGCCCGGCGTCCAGCGGCCCACGGGTTCAGGTGAAAGAGGGCATCGGTCCAAAACTACCGCGGCCCAATCGCGTGCGTGTTCCTACGCGTCGGGAACTGGCCTCCTACGGCATCAAGCTACCGTCGCAGCGGGAGGCGGAACAGCGCGCGCGGCAGGCGGAGCGCGATCCGCATTATGATGATGAGCTGCTCTCGGATGAGGAAGCGGATGCTATGGAGCAGGATGAACTGGCTCGCCAGTTCGCCGCCACCCAGCAGCAGCGCTACGGTCATCGCTGGGAAGACGATAACGCGACTGATGACGATGAGGCCGACGCCGCGGCGGAAGCGGAGCTGGCGCGTCAGTTTGCCGCTACCCAGCAGCAGCGGTACGCTACCGAGCAGCCGCCGGGCGCCAACCCGTTCTCGCCGGCAGATTATGAATTCTCGCCGATGAAAACGTTGGTCAATGACGGCCCGAGCGAACCGCTGTTTACGCCGACGCCGGAAGTCCAGCCGCAGCAGCCGGCCCAGCGCTATCAACAACCGGCGGCCGCTCCGCAGCAGAGTTATCAACCTGCGCAGCATCAGCCGATACACCATCAGCCTGTGCCGCCGCAGCCGCAATCCTATCCGACTGCGTCGCAGCCCGTGCAGCCGCAACAACCGGTTGCCCCGCAGGGGCATCAGCCTGCCGCCCCTGCGCCGCAGGAGAGCCTGATCCACCCGCTGCTGATGCGCAATGGCGATAGTCGACCGCTGCAAAAGCCGACCACGCCACTGCCGTCGCTGGATCTGCTTACCCCGCCGCCGAGTGAAGTCGAGCCGGTGGATACCTTTGCTCTCGAGCAGATGGCACGCCTGGTGGAAGCGCGACTCGCCGATTTCCGCATTAAAGCGGATGTGGTGAACTACTCACCGGGGCCGGTGATTACCCGCTTCGAACTGAATCTGGCGCCTGGCGTTAAGGCCGCACGGATCTCTAACCTGTCACGGGACCTGGCGCGATCGCTGTCAACGGTCGCCGTGCGCGTGGTGGAGGTGATCCCGGGCAAACCGTATGTCGGGCTTGAGCTGCCGAATAAAAAACGCCAGACCGTCTACCTGCGTGAAGTGCTCGACAACGCCAAGTTCCGTGATAACCCATCTCCGCTCACCGTGGTGCTGGGCAAAGACATCGCTGGCGATCCGGTAGTAGCCGATCTGGCGAAAATGCCGCATCTGCTGGTGGCCGGTACCACCGGTTCCGGTAAGTCTGTTGGCGTCAACGCCATGATCCTCAGCATGCTCTACAAGGCGCAGCCGGAAGATGTGCGTTTCATTATGATCGACCCGAAAATGCTCGAGCTGTCGGTCTACGAAGGAATTCCGCACCTGCTGACGGAAGTGGTCACCGACATGAAAGACGCCGCCAATGCGCTGCGCTGGAGCGTCAATGAGATGGAGCGCCGCTACAAGCTGATGTCGGCGCTGGGCGTGCGTAACCTCGCGGGCTACAACGAGAAGATCGCCGAAGCCGCGCGCATGGGACGTCCGATCCCGGATCCGTACTGGAAGCCTGGCGACAGCATGGACGCCGTACATCCGGTGCTGGAAAAACTGCCGTACATCGTGGTGCTGGTGGATGAATTCGCCGATCTGATGATGACCGTCGGCAAAAAGGTGGAAGAGCTGATCGCTCGCCTGGCGCAGAAAGCGCGCGCGGCGGGGATCCACCTGGTGCTGGCGACACAGCGTCCGTCGGTAGATGTTATTACCGGCCTGATTAAGGCCAACATCCCGACGCGCATCGCCTTTACCGTGTCGAGTAAAATTGACTCACGTACCATTCTCGATCAGGGCGGCGCGGAATCGCTGCTGGGTATGGGGGATATGCTTTACTCCGGGCCGAACTCTACCACGCCGGTGCGCGTCCACGGGGCGTTTGTGCGCGACCAGGAAGTCCACGCCGTGGTTCAGGACTGGAAAGCCCGCGGTCGCCCGCAATATGTGGATGGCATTACCTCCGACAGCGAAAGCGAAGGCGGCGGTGGCGGCTTCGACGGCGGGGAAGAGCTGGATCCGTTGTTCGATCAGGCAGTCAACTTTGTGACCGAGAAGCGCAAAGCGTCGATTTCCGGGGTTCAGCGTCAGTTCCGCATCGGCTATAACCGTGCCGCGCGTATTATCGAACAGATGGAAGCGCAGGGTATCGTCAGCGAGCAGGGCCATAACGGTAACCGCGAAGTGCTGGCGCCGCCGCCCTTTGAATGAGTGCAAAGTTGGGTAAATAAGCGCAAAATCAGCCAATTCTTCTGTCCCGCCGCCGCCGGCGGTCCTACAGTAGGGGCAGAAGAGGCTCCCGCGTCGGGAGTGACGCACATTAAGGAAGAACAATGAAAAAACTCGCAATCACCTGTGCATTACTGTCTGGTATGGTCGTCAGCCAGGTCTGGGCAGATGCGGCCAGCGACTTAAAAAGCCGTCTTGATAAAGTGAGCAGCTTCCATGCCAGCTTCACGCAAAAAGTCACCGACGGCAGCGGTAACGCCGTGCAGGACGGGCAGGGAGACCTGTGGGTGAAACGCCCGAACCTGTTTAACTGGCATATGACCCAGCCGGATGAGAGCGTCCTCGTTTCGGATGGTAAAACGCTGTGGTTCTATAACCCGTTCGTCGAGCAGGCCACGGCGACCTGGCTGAAAGACGCTACCAGCAACACGCCGTTTATGCTGATTGCCCGCAACCAGTCCAGCGACTGGCAGCAATATAATATCAAGCAAAATGGCGATGATTTTGTGCTGACGCCAAAAAGCGGCAGCGGCAACCTCAAGCAGTTCACGATCAACGTCGGTCGGGACGGCACTATCCATCAGTTCAGCGCCGTCGAGCAGGATGATCAGCGCAGCAGCTATCAGCTGAAATCGCAGCAGAACGGCGCCGTCGACGCAGCTAAGTTCACCTTTACGCCGCCGAAAGGGGTGACGGTGGACGATCAACGTAAGTAGAGGCGAAAGTGAGCAATCTGTCGCTCGATTTTTCCGACAACGCGTTTCAACCTCTGGCCGCTCGCATGCGGCCAGAAAATTTAGCGCAGTATATTGGCCAGCAGCACCTGCTGGCGCCGGGTAAACCCCTGCCGCGGGCCATTGAGGCCGGGCACCTGCATTCGATGATCCTCTGGGGGCCGCCGGGTACCGGCAAGACCACTCTGGCGGAAGTGATTGCCCGCTACGCCAGCGCCGATGTCGAACGGATCTCAGCGGTAACCTCCGGGGTGAAAGAGATTCGCGAGGCTATTGAGCGCGCGCGGCAAAATCGCAACGCCGGCCGGCGAACCATCCTGTTTGTTGACGAAGTGCATCGCTTTAATAAAAGCCAGCAGGATGCCTTTCTGCCGCATATTGAAGACGGCACCATTACTTTTATTGGCGCGACCACCGAAAACCCCTCCTTTGAGCTTAACTCGGCGCTGCTCTCCCGCGCTCGCGTCTACTTACTGAAATCGCTCACCACCGACGATATCGAGCGGGTGCTTGACCAGGCGATGAACGACAAAACCCGCGGCTACGGCGGCCAGGATATCGTTTTGCCGGATGAGACCCGCAGGGCCATTGCCGAGCTAGTGAATGGCGACGCGCGGCGAGCGCTGAATACCCTGGAAATGATGGCCGATATGGCCGAAAGCGATGACTCGGGCAAGCGGGTGCTGAAGGCGGAACTGCTGACCGAGATCGCCGGCGAGCGCAGCGCGCGCTTTGATAATAAAGGCGACCGGTTCTACGATTTGATTTCCGCCTTGCATAAGTCGGTGCGCGGTAGCGCGCCGGATGCGGCACTTTACTGGTACGCGCGGATCATCACCGCCGGCGGCGATCCGCTGTATGTTGCCCGCCGCTGTCTGGCGATTGCCTCGGAAGATGTCGGCAACGCCGACCCGCGGGCGATGCAGGTCGCCATTTCGGCGTGGGACTGCTTTACCCGCGTCGGGCCGGCGGAAGGCGAACGGGCGATTGCCCAGGCCATCGTCTATCTGGCCTGCGCGCCGAAAAGCAACGCGGTGTACACCGCCTTCAAAGCGGCGCTGGCCGACGCGCGGGATCGTCCTGACTACGACGTTCCGGTGCATCTGCGCAATGCGCCGACGAAGCTGATGAAAGAGATGGGCTACGGCCAGGAGTATCGTTACGCTCATGACGAACCCAACGCCTACGCCGCCGGCGAGCAGTACTTCCCGCAGGAAATGGCGCAAACGCGCTATTATCACCCGACAAACCGGGGGCTTGAGGGCAAAATTGGCGAAAAGCTCGCCTGGCTCGCTGAACAGGATCAAAATAGCCCGATAAAACGCTACCGCTAATTGAGGCGTTGCGGTAAGGTTATTACACTATTTCCGTGGTCGTAGTCTGCGGCCACTTTTCTTTTTTAATTCGATAAGCACAGGATAAGCATGCTCGATCCCAATCTGCTGCGTACCGAGCCAGACGCAGTCGCAGAAAAACTGGCACGCCGGGGCTTTAAGCTGGATGTAGATAAACTTCGCGCGCTTGAAGAGCGTCGTAAAGTTCTGCAGGTGCAAACGGAAAACCTGCAGGCGGAGCGTAACTCCCGATCGAAATCCATTGGCCAGGCGAAAGCGCGCGGGGAAGACATCGAGCCATTACGCCTGGAAGTTAACAAGCTTGGCGAACAACTGGATGCTGCAAAATCCGAGCTGGAAACGCTGCTGGCGGAAATTCGCGATATCGCGCTGGCGATCCCGAATATTCCTCATGATGATGTGCCGGTTGGTCGCGACGAAAACGACAATGTTGAAGTTAGCCGCTGGGGTACGCCGCGTCAGTTCGATTTTGAGGTGCGCGATCATGTTACGCTGGGTGAAATGCACGGGGGGCTGGATTTTGCCGCCGCCGTTAAGCTCACCGGCTCGCGCTTCGTGGTGATGAAAGGGCAGCTGGCCCGTCTGCACCGCGCCCTGGCGCAGTTCATGCTGGATCTGCACACCGAACAGCATGGCTACAGCGAAAACTATGTCCCGTACCTGGTAAACCAGGACACCCTGTATGGCACTGGCCAGCTGCCGAAATTCGCCGGCGACCTGTTCCATACCCGTCCGCTGGAAGAAGAGGCTGACAGCAGCAACTACGCGCTGATCCCGACGGCGGAAGTGCCGCTGACCAACCTGGTGCGCGATGAAATCATCGACGAAGACGATCTGCCGATCAAAATGACCGCCCATACGCCGTGCTTCCGCTCTGAAGCCGGTTCCTATGGCCGCGACACCCGCGGTCTGATCCGTATGCACCAGTTCGATAAAGTTGAAATGGTGCAGATCGTCCGCCCGGAAGACTCTATGGCCGCGCTGGAAGAGATGACCGGTCACGCCGAGAAAGTGCTGCAGCTGCTGGGCCTGCCGTACCGTAAGGTCGCGCTGTGCACCGGCGATATGGGCTTCAGCGCCTGCAAAACCTATGACCTCGAAGTATGGGTTCCGGCGCAAAACACTTATCGTGAGATCTCCTCCTGCTCCAACGTCTGGGATTTCCAGGCGCGTCGTATGCAGGCTCGCTGCCGCAGCAAGTCCGATAAGAAGACCCGTCTCGTTCATACCCTGAATGGTTCTGGCCTGGCAGTAGGTCGTACCCTGGTGGCGCTGATGGAAAACTATCAGCAGGCTGATGGCCGTATCGAGATCCCGGAAGTGCTGCGCCCGTATATGCGCGGCCTCGAATATATCGGCTAAACTTCTCACTCCTTCTTTTAAAAGCGCCTGCGGGCGCTTTTTTTACGCCCTTATTGATACCGGGCAATAATCCTTGCCGCGAATGCAGTGATACTCCCTTTGGATTAAACCAGCATAAAAAACCAATAATATCGCAAAGCATTATATATATGTCTATATAACGCTTGTCAGTTTATTGTGAGCAACCAAAGCGAGTATCCATGAAAATTAAAGCCCCTGATGCTTTACTGGCTGCTGAGGTAAGCCGCCGTGGTCTGATGAAAACCACGGCAATAGGCGGCCTGGCGCTGGCCAGCAACGCACTAACGTTACCTTTTACCCGACTGTCGCATGCTGCCGATACGCCGGCGCCCGCCAGTGAGAAGGTGGTCTGGAGCGCCTGCACCGTCAACTGCGGTAGCCGTTGCCCGCTGCGCATGCACGTGGTGGATGGCGCGATTAAATACGTCGAAACCGATAATACCGGTGATGATAACTATGACGGTTTGCACCAGGTCCGCGCCTGCCTGCGTGGGCGTTCAATGCGCCGCCGGGTCTATAATCCGGACCGTCTGAAGTACCCGATGAAGCGCGTTGGTAAACGCGGTGAGGGCAAGTTCGAGCAAATCAGCTGGGAAGAGGCGTTGGATACCATCGCCAGCAATATGCAGCGGCTGATTAAAGAGTACGGCAATGAATCCATCTATCTGAACTACGGCACCGGCACGCTCGGCGGGACGCTGACCCGCTCCTGGCCGCCGGGGAAAACGCTGATTGCCCGTCTGATGAACTGCTGCGGTGGCTATCTCAACCATTATGGCGACTATTCATCAGCGCAGATTGCTGCCGGTCTGAATTACACCTACGGCGGCTGGGCGGACGGCAACAGCCCATCGGATATTGAAAACAGTCAGCTGGTGGTGCTGTTCGGCAATAACCCCGGCGAAACGCGGATGAGCGGCGGCGGGGTGACGTACTACCTTGAACAGGCGCGGCAGAAATCCAATGCCCGGATGATAATCATCGATCCGCGCTATACCGACACCGGCGCCGGGCGTGAAGATGAATGGATCCCGATTCGTCCTGGGACCGATGCGGCACTGGTTTCGGGCCTCGCGTGGGTGATGATCACCGAGAATCTGGTCGATCAGCCGTTCCTCGATAAATACTGCGTAGGATACGACGAGAAAACGCTGCCCGCCGGTGCGCCAGCCAATGGTCATTACAAAGCTTACATTCTTGGCCAGGGCACTGACGGTATCGCCAAAACGCCGGAGTGGGCCTCGACGATTACCGGTATTCCGCGCGAACGCATTGTTAAACTGGCGCGCGAAATTGCCACCGCCAAACCGGCCTATATTAGCCAGGGCTGGGGTCCGCAGCGTCACGCCAACGGTGAGATCGCCACCCGCGCCATCTCAATGCTCGCCATTCTGACGGGTAACGTCGGGATCAACGGCGGCAATAGCGGGGCGCGCGAGGGCTCGTATAGTCTGCCTTTTGAGCGTATGCCGACGCTGGAGAATCCGGTTGAGACCAGTATCTCGATGTTTATGTGGACCGATGCGATTGAGCGCGGCCCGGAAATGACCGCTCTGCGCGACGGCGTACGCGGTAAAGATAAGCTCGACGTGCCGATCAAAATGATCTGGAACTATGCGGGCAACTGTCTGATTAACCAGCATTCTGAGATCAACCGGACCCACGAAATCCTGCAGGACGACAAGAAATGCGAGATGATTGTGGTCATTGACTGCCATATGACCTCCTCGGCGAAATACGCCGATATTCTGCTGCCGGACTGTACCGCCTCCGAGCAGATGGATTTCGCGCTGGATGCCTCCTGCGGCAACATGTCCTACGTTATCTTTGCCGATCAGGCCATCAAGCCGCGTTTCGAATGCAAAACCATCTATGAGATGACCAGCGAACTGGCAAAGCGTCTGGGCGTCGAAGAGCAGTTTACCGAAGGCCGTACCCAGGAAGGCTGGATGCGCTATCTGTATGAGCAGTCGCGCAAAGCGATTCCCGACCTGCCGGATTTCGACACCTTCCGTCAGCAGGGCATCTATAAGCAGCGCGATCCGCAAGGTCATCATGTGGCCTACAAAGCCTTCCGTGAGGATCCGCAGGCTAATCCGCTGACCACGCCTTCGGGCAAGATCGAAATTTACTCGCAGGATCTGGCGAAAATCGCGGCTACCTGGGAGCTGCCGGAAGGGGATGTTATCGATCCGCTGCCGATCTACACCCCGGGTTTCGAAAACTACAACGATCCGCTGACAGCGAAATACCCGCTACAGCTCACCGGCTTCCACTATAAATCTCGCGTCCACTCGACCTACGGCAACGTCGATGTGCTGAAGGCCGCCTGTCGGCAGGAGATGTGGATTAACCCGATCGACGCCCGCAAGCGCGGCATTGCCAACGGCGATCGTATTCGCATCTTCAACGATCGGGGTGAAGTGCATATCGAAGCGAAGGTGACGCCGCGCATGATGCCGGGCGTCGTCGCGCTGGGGGAAGGGGCCTGGTACAACCCGGACGCCTCGCGTGTGGATCAGGCGGGCAGCATCAACGTGCTGACCACCCAGCGTCCGTCGCCGCTGGCGAAGGGAAACCCGTCGCATACCAACCTCGTTCAGGTTGAGAAGCTGTAAGGAGTAACCGATGACAACTCAGTATGGATTTTTTATTGATTCCGCCCGTTGCACCGGTTGCAAAACCTGCGAACTGGCCTGTAAGGACTACAAAAACTTGACCCCGGAGGTCAGCTTCCGCCGCATCTATGAATATGCCGGCGGCGACTGGCAGGAGGACAACGGCGTCTGGCAGCAGAACGTGTTTGCCTATTACCTCTCCATCGCCTGTAACCACTGCGAAGATCCGGCCTGCACCAAGGTCTGTCCGAGCGGCGCGATGCATAAGCGCGAAGACGGTTTTGTGGTGGTCAACGAAGAGGTATGCATTGGCTGCCGCTACTGCCATATGGCCTGCCCGTACGGCGCCCCGCAGTACAACGCCGACAAAGGCCATATGACCAAGTGCGATGGCTGTCACGAGCGCGTCGCCGAGGGGAAAAAGCCGATCTGCGTCGAGTCCTGCCCGCTGCGGGCGTTGGATTTCGGGCCAATTGCCGAACTGCGCGCTAAGCACGGCCAGCTGGCCGCGGTAGCGCCGCTGCCGTCGGCGCACTTTACCCGGCCGAGTATCGTTATCAAACCTAACGCCAATGCCCGGCCGTGTGGCGATACCACCGGTTACCTGGCGAACCCGAAGGAGGTGTGAGATGGGAAACGGATGGCATGAATGGCCGCTGATGGTCTTTACGGTATTCGGCCAGTGCGTCGTAGGCGGCTTTATTGTTCTGGCGCTGGCGCTGATGACAGGCAAGCTTTCCCGTGAGCAGGAGCAGCGCGTGGTGGGCAGCATGCTCGGACTGTGGGTATTGATGGGGATCGGGTTTATTGCCTCGACGATGCACCTTGGCTCGCCGCTGCGGGCCTTTAATTCGCTGAATCGCGTGGGAGCCTCGTCGCTGAGTAATGAAATAGCCAGCGGGGCGATCTTCTTCGCCGTCGGCGGAATTGGCTGGCTGCTGGCCGTGTGCAAAAAGCTGCCTGCCGGCCTGCGGAGCCTGTGGCTGGTGGTGACCATGGTGCTGGGCGTGATTTTCGTGTGGATGATGGTGCGGGTATACAACACCATCGACACGGTGCCGACCTGGTACACCGTTTGGACGCCGCTGAGCTTCTTCCTGACGCTGTTTATCGGCGGTCCACTGCTGGGCTACCTGCTGCTGCGCGTCGCAGGCGTCGATGGTTGGGCGCTGCGCCTGCTGCCGGTGGTTAGTTTGCTGGCGCTGCTGGTCAGTATTATGGTGGTCGTGATGCAGGGAAGTGAACTTGCCACCATCCGCAGCTCAGTTCAGCAGGCCTCCGCCCTGGTGCCGGATTACGGGTTGCTTATGGCCTGGCGCGTGGTGCTGCTGGCGCTGGCCCTGGCCTGCTGGTGCGTGCCGCAGATTCGCGGCCGCAAACCGGCGGTCTCGCTGCTCGGCCTGGCCTTTGTTCTGATACTGGCGGGAGAGATGATCGGCCGCGGCATATTCTATGGCCTGCATATGACCGTTGGGATGGCTGTCGCCAGTTAACCACCTCCATCATGCCGGTGCCTAACCACCGGCATGATGAAAACGTGCTGTCGATAGATGAAATTTTTCAACTGAAATTAACTTCGGCATTTATTAATAAACCAGCAAAAACAATAGCGTATTATCTGTTGTCTCACCTTTTTCCATCCTCTGGATAAAAAACTTCTATCGTAGCCGACAAAACCGCGTCACGCCTGATTTCAGGTGGATTGACAATGTTTTTAGCAGTGGCATGATGCGCTCGCGATCTGAACATTCCTCACGGTTTTTACCCATGACCATCTACACCCGGCCAGTGCAAATGCTGCTCTGTGGCCTGCTTTTATTGACCCTGGCGATAGCGGTGCTGAATACGCTCGTCCCGCTCTGGCTCGCCCATGAAAACATGCCAACCTGGCAGGTCGGCATGGTGGGGTCATCCTATTTTACCGGCAACCTGGCCGGTACGTTGCTGGCCGGCTGGGTGATCAAGCGCCTGGGGTTTAACCGTAGCTATTATCTCGCATCGTTAATTTTCGCCGTCGGCTGCGTAGGGCTGGGGATCACCGTTGGCTTCTGGACATGGCTGAGCTGGCGTTTTATCGCCGGCGTAGGTTGCGCGATGATCTGGGTGGTGGTGGAAAGCGCGCTGGTTTGCAGCGGCACTTCCCGCAGTCGCGGTCGTCTGCTGGCGGCGTACATGATGGTCTATTACGTCGGTACCGTACTGGGCCAGCTGATGGTCAGTAAATTACCCACCGATTTAATGAGCGTCCTGCCGTGGGTGACCGGCCTGGCGCTGGCGGCGATCCTGCCGTTGCTGTTTACCCGCATTATGGGGCAGGCAGAAGAACCGCATGAAACGGTACGTATCTGGCCGATGCTGAAGCTGCGCCAGGCGCGCCACGGGGTCAATGGCTGTATTATTTCGGGGATTGTCCTCGGCTCGCTGTATGGCCTGATGCCGCTGTGGCTGAACCATCAGGGCGTCAGCGACTCCGGCATCGGCTTCTGGATGGCGGTGATGGTGAGTGCGGGGATCCTCGGCCAGTGGCCGGTAGGGCGCCTGGCAGACCGCTACGGTCGCCTGCTGGTGCTGCGGGTACAGGTCTTTGTGGTCATTCTGGGATGTCTGGCGATGCTTAGTCAGGCGGCAATGGCCCCGGCGCTGTTTGTGCTTGGGGCATCTGGTTTCACGCTGTATCCGGTGGCGATGGCCTGGGCCTGTGAAAAAGTGGAGCACCATCAGCTGGTGGCGATGAATCAGGCGCTGCTGATGAGCTATACCATCGGCAGCCTGCTGGGCCCGACCCTGACGGCGATGCTGATGCAGAACTTCTCAGACAACCTGCTGTTTATCATGATCGCCAGCGTGTCGTTTATCTATCTGCTGACCCTGCTGCGCAAAGCCGGGCATCATCCGACGCCGGTGGCGCACGCCTGACCCTGCAACGCGCAGCGCATGCTGCGCGTCATCTGCTGCAATCGCATAGGCTTACTGCCGCAGAGAGGACAAGTCGTTTTTCATGAGAATGAAACGGCGGGGCGGACACAGCTTCCCACGCCGTTGCAGGCCGGCATAAGCGCATCACCGGCCCGGGCGGGATTAGTACATTACTTTGTGACCATACTGCTCAAGGATGCCTTTTACCCGCTCCATGGTCTCTTTCTTCGGCGGATGGACGCCGTCCAGCTTGTACTCTTCGCCCATCGCTACCCATTTGTGTTTACCCAGCTCATGGTAGGGCAGCAGCTCGATTTTTTCGACATTGCCCATATCGCGGGTAAATTCGCCCAGGCGGTGCGCGGAATCATCATCGTCTGACCAGCCGGGAACCACCACGTAGCGGATCCAGACATTGATATTCTTCTTCGCCAGATACTGGGCGAATTCCAGTGTACGATGGTTAGAAACGCCGACCAGGTTCTGGTGAATCTCATCGTTCATCTGCTTGAGATCCAGCATCACCAGGTCTGTTACCTCCAGCAGCTCGTCAATCACCGGATCGTAGCGACGTACGAAGCCGTTGGTATCCAGGCAGGTGTGGATGCCTTCTTTCTTACACGCGCGGAACCAGTCGCGAACAAACTCCGCCTGCAGGATCGCCTCACCGCCCGAGGCGGTGACGCCGCCACCGGAAGCATTCATAAAGTGACGATAGGTCACCACCTCTTTCATTAATTCTTCAACGGTGATTTCTTTGCCGCCGTGGGTATCCCAGGTGTCACGGTTATGGCAGTACAGGCAGCGCATCAGGCAGCCCTGGAAAAAGGTAATAAAGCGGATGCCCGGGCCATCAACGGTGCCACAGGATTCAAAGGAGTGAATGCGACCAATAACTGACATTGCGGTGTTTTCTCCAGATGTGGCCCATCCGGGGCCGTGTTGGTGCGCAGCTCAGCGGCTGCGT
>OIWS01002573.1_pt1 | contig 14601 bp, 19 predicted proteins | sample 1587611 | NCBI WGS metagenome assembly OIWS01 (sample SAMEA3888919, study PRJEB22519) | human gut metagenome | biome: human gut; feature: human-associated habitat; material: faeces | place: Denmark | collected 2010 | reverse complement strand
TGGATGTGTCGTCTCTTGTCGACATCTACAGGGCCGGGTGTGGTATCGACATCAGCTCCAGCCGGGAAGTGTCTGTGAAGCTCCATCCCGAGGGGGCTATCAAATGTGACCCGGCTGGTGGTCTTGGGGTTTCTCCTGGTGCAGGTCTGACTCTCAAGGACAACAACCTTGTTCTTGACCTAGGTACGGGCGAAGACAGCCCTATCGTGATTAACCCCGACGGTTCCATCGGGATTGATTTCACTAAGCTGCTTTCTACTGACAGTGACAACGCGCTTCGCCTCGGTTCCGATGGGAAGCTCAAGGTCGTCGTTGTGTCTGCGGATAAGGGCAACCTTCTGGTGTCGGGTTTGGACAAGGGTGCCTACACGCCCATGAACCGTGGAGATATGCCGGCTACTACGTAGTGCGGCCACCTGAGTAATATTGATACAGCCTGGGCATAGGGCCCGGACTAAAAACTATGGAGTGATTTATGGCTCGCAATACTCCTGACGCTATTCAGCAGTATCGTGGTACGACTGAGCAGCATGCCTCGTACACCGGTAAAGTCGGTGAACTGACTGTTGATACCGACAAGAAGGTCGTGGTCGTCCACGACGGTACCACCGCCGGTGGTATCCCTATGGCCCGTGAAGACCGCAAGGTTACTGGCGACACCCATCTGAAAGTGAACGGCTCCACCGAGGGCACCCTCGCTGGTGATGTGGCGCTCACCCTGGACATGGCCACGGTGGCCTCCGACCTGGTGTCCAGCGACGCGAATAACGGCCTCTCTGTGGGTTCCGACAGTAAGCTGTATGCTAAGGCCCCCGATGCCGACCTCATCATCCGTGCCGGTGACAAGATTCTGCATGATGCCGACGGCAAGGTCGCCGCTGACCTCAGCATGACCTACGACCAGCCCTCCGGTAAGCTGAAACTCATCGGCCATGACGGTTCCACCGAAGTCGCCAACGTGACCATCCCGTCCAGCACTTCCGTGCTCAAGGGTGTGGAACTGACGGATGGTAAGCCCGATGCCGGTGGTGAAACTGTCGAAGGCGACTATCACCTGACCCTGATTTTCCGCGACCAGAACGGCGCCTGGTCTGATGCCGTGGGTGTCCAGGTGACGACCACCAAGGGTTCCGCCGGTACCGCCGAATACTCCACCGAGCTGGCCGAAGGCGGTACCTCGGTCGCTGCTGTGCGTGCTGTGTTCAACGGCGACGACAAGACTGTGGAAGGTGGCTCCAGCCCGGCCACGGTGACGTTCGATGACACGTCGTCCGCTTCTGTCCCGTTCGCGGTCAGCGGTACCACGGTCAGCGGCACTGTCAGCTTCACGCCCGGGGTGGGCCTGAAATCTGGTGTGTATCTGCACTTCATCTGGGCTCTGTCCGACGGTTCCGTGGCTGATACCTATGTGGATGTGACCGACCTCGTGGATGTGTACACTGCTGGCCAGGGTATCACCATCGACGGCCATACCATCTCCGCCAAGCTGGGCACCGGTATCAAGTTCGATGAAAGCGGTAACATCGTGGTGGACTTCACCAACACGATTTCTTCCGACGCCGACAACGCTATCAAGGCCGGTGCTGATGGTAAACTGTCTGTGAAGGTCGTGTCTGCTGACGGCGGCAACCTTATCAAGACTGGTACTGACAAGGGCGCCCTGCTCACGGAAGCCGACATCGAGGGTTCGGTGACGAATATCGTCAATGGGATGGTGGACGCCCCCGAAGACTCTCTGGGCTGTTCCATGATTTCCGAAACTGCCGGCAACCAGATTCAGTGCGACAACGGCAAGCTGATGGTTTACTCTGACTACGGCACCATGGACGCCTAAGAGGTTTGGCCCAGGGCACGGCCAGGGCGATGTGGCACTTTGGCCGTGCCTTTTTGAGAGGGTAGTTTTTACACGTCCCCTCCTAGTATATCATGTGAAGAGGTAGGCTTATGGCTCGAAAAAATCCCAGTCCTGTCCAGCAGTACAGGGGGACGACTGCCCAGCATGAAACCTATACGGGCCTCCCCGGTGAGCTCACTGTCGACACTGACAAGAATGTTGTTGTCGTTCATGACGGTTTGACTGCTGGCGGCTACCCCATGGTCTCCGACAAGTTTCTGCTCAAGAGCGCGGGGGGTATCCTCACGTTCGATGCCGGGGCAGAGGCCCCCCTGCAGGGCGACTCCGTTGAGGTGGAAATCAACCTTACGGCCCTCGAAGAAGCTCTCGGCGGGGCGCTGACTGCCGGAGAAGGTATCACCATTACCGAAGAGGGCGTGATTCAGGTCGACCCGGATTGGTTGGCCAGCCAACTTCCGGCAAATTTTGCCGACCTTCCTGTATATTTCACCAGCGTCGACGAGGACATTCATACAGTGCTCGCTAACGATTGGGGTAATGCGGTGTGCGCCTATCTGGAGGCTGATGGGACGCATGTCTCTGACCTCAAGATTGTGCTGCGAGCTGAGACTGGGGGGAATGAGCTTGTTTTGACCAGTTCTCCTCAAAGCCTCGGAGCGCTCAAGGGTAAGGCCGTGAAACTCAAAGTGACGGGTATCACAGACCAGACCTGGGTAGCAGCGAGGGTGCGATTTACTCCGTAAATCAGCGGATTTCCCGCTGATTACATAGACCTGCCCGTGCTTTGCTCTCGGGCTATTACCACATTTTACAAGGAGTTTTTCTCACGGACGGTCTCCAGCCTACTTTCGACATCAGCGGTAACAACAACGGCATGGGCAACTGGGGCGGCGCTCTCATCGGTGGCGCCATCGGTGGTGCCGTGGGTTCTGCCTGGGGTCGTGGTGGCAATTGGAACAATGGTAACTGCTGCGGTGGTAGTTGCTGCGGCACCAATGGCAATCAGTACGTGATGGAGTCCCTGACCACCATGCGTTCTGACGTGGATTCCATCGGCCGTGACCAGCTCATGCAGGTCGCCAATCTGGGCGGTCAGCTCTGCGAAGGCTTTGGCCGTACCATCTCGTCTGTCCAGAATGTGGCCGCCCAGCTCGCCCAGGGCCAGAGCCGTACCGAAGCTGCCGTTCTGACCACCGGTCTCCAGGGTCAGCTCCAGCAAAAAGACAACACCATCGCCCAGCTCACGGCTACCCATGCCAACGAAGTGCAGGGTATGCGCAACACGTTCGACATCGTGTCCAGCCAGAAGGACTGCTGCTGCACCACCAAGCAGCTCATCTCCGACTGCTGCTGCGAAACCAACCGCAACATCGAACGCCAGGGCTGCGAGACCCGTAACGCCATCCATGCGGAAGGCGAAGCCACCCGTGCCCTCATGGCCCAGCTCGACCGCGAACGCCTGCTGCGTGAAATGGGCGCCAAGGATGCCCGTATCGCCCAGCTCGAAGCCCAGAACTTCAACACCAACCTGGCCAACAATACTGCCCAGCAGAACCGCAACGACATGCAGTCCATGCTGAATACCATCCTGGCCCGTCTCCCGACTACCAGTTCGGGCGGTACCGCTTCTCGTTAAGCTGAAACAAAGTGGGTGAGGCGGTGCGTTTTCCGAGCGCACCGCCCTTTCAAATGCGAAGGAGAAGTGATATGGGTATTATTTTCGATTCCGTGGTGTGCCCACGCCGCCCCATGAGAGCGGTACTGAGCCTATGGGGCGCATGATTGGTTTCGTCGGTGGCACTGATGGGACTCACGAGGAGCACTACCCTATGCCGGAAAGCAGGGACTGGCCTCCCCTTGAGTTCCCGGCTTATCGGACATATAACGGCGGGTACGGGGGGAGGCATATGTCGCCGTTCAACCCCCAGGACATCCATATGCGGAAGGTCATGCTTTCTCAGGAGCTTGCTGAGCTGGAGCGTATGGAAGCGCAGCATCCGCACATGGGATATGCGGCTTCTGGTCTGATGCGCCCGAGCCGAAAGCTCGAAGAGAAGCTGGAAGGGATGATGGAATCCGCCATCTCCGTGAGCATGAATCCGCCGGACACCTGGAAGCCCTACCTGGAAGGGAAGGATATGGTCGGCCTCGTCGAGATGGAATCCAAGGAACTCGTGGGCGTGCTCAAAAAACATGCGCCTGCTGCGGACGTACATCGTGAGATGGTCCATACGCTGGCTGCCATGCTTCGGGCGAGCCTGTAACAATCGGTAAGGAGAGATGTACTTATGGCGAGCAAATCCCTGTTTGCGCAAGTTATCGAATGGAATGGTTCCAGATGGTATCTGCAATACGACCCGGCGGATACCATGAGCGTGATGCCGGACCTCACTGGCGCGCGTATTCTCAATGTGGGCTGCTCCGAGGTGAAACTTCCGGGGCAGAGTGAGGACAAGCACTTCTATTTGGCTGTCGTGGACGTGGAAATCCCCGCTACCATGTATGGCAATGAGATCCGTCCGGCCCGTCTGCTCAAAGGCTTCCGTCTGTACGACTACAGGCCGCCGGAACCGTCCGATGTCCATTCCCTGCGCCTCCAGGAAATGGCTTACTACCTCAAGGAACCTGCCGCCGTCTCCAACCGGCAGTCTGCTCAGGACTTCCTGAACTGTGCTCTGGGTGGTATCCTCGCTGATGCTGAACGCCAGCAGGCGACCGACAGGGAGTGGAGCCGCACTTTGCTCGAACCCTTGACGCACGCTTCTGAGCCCCAGAATGCGGCTGAGGCCCAGCCGAAGAAGCCGGCGCCGCAGCCCGTGGGCCAGTCCGGGTCGGACACGAAGGTGTAGCGTATGGCCTCTGAAAACAAGGTCTACGAGCGGATTCGGCTGAACGCGGACCAGCTTATGGAGACATATCCCACGGCTGCGCGTCTGCTGGAAGACGCTATGCAAGAAGCTATGCCCTGGGCCATGGCGCTGGCCATGCAGAAGAGGCTTCCCAGTCTCGCGCAGTTGGAGCGGCTTGCTACTCAGCTCACGGCCATTGTGGCTGCGAGTCAGGTTGACAGCCCCCCGGCTGCCGACGTTAAATAAGCGCGGATGCGCTGTTTTCGACGCAGTGTCGAACCCCAAAGAGGAGGCGCAAGCCTCCTCTTTTTCGTATGAGAGGCGAGCATGAGTGACATCATTGGTACCCAGTTTCGTTGGCCGTCGTTGGCACGCGACCTGGCGATTATGCAGACCCCCGACAGTCCCATCGATTTGTCGGCTATATACCGAGAGTACGGGCTGACCCCAGAATCGCTCAAGGCCATTCTGCTCGTGCCCCATTTCCAGCTCCTGTTCCAGCAGAGCCTGGCGGAGTGCAAAGAGCAGGGCAGCAAGGCCGGGGCCAGGTACCGGGCTATGACGTTGTCCCAGGCCCTCCTGGAGAAAATGTTTCGAGATGCCCACCAAGGGCTCTTGGAGAACAAGGACGCACTCAAGCTCCTGGAGCTGATGATGAAATCTGCGGGTCTGCTCGATACTAAGGAGGCCACGCAGGTGAACACTCAAGTCAATGTGGCCGTCCCGCTCCCGCTCCCGCAAGGCGTGGCCAAGGTAGCCCACTGCTTGCCAACGAATTAGGGGGGCGTGATGTTCAATTACGTGCCTAGCCCCACGGGACTGCAGTTGCATAATTGTGACAAGTATCTCAAAATGATTCTGGGCCCTTACGGCTCAGGCAAATCATGCGCTTGCGCTGTGGACGTGTTGGCGTACGCCTGCGCCCAGAACCCGGCCCCGGATGGTGTACGATATGTGCGTGTCGGCGTGGTGCGGTCCTCGTACCCGGAACTCCTCTCCACGACTCGGCGTTCGCTGTTGGAAGTCCTCCCGCCTGAGTGCGGCACTATCGCGAGTTCAGGCTCTCCTGTGAAGGGGTATTACCTCATCCCGCTGCCGGATGGCACGAAGGTCTCTCTGGAGCTGGAACTGTGGGCTTTGAAAACAGCGGATGATGCCCCGAAACTTCGCTCGGCCAACTGGACCTATGCATGGATGAACGAGGCCACGGGTTGCACTCCAGAGGTGTACAACGCAGTGACCGGACGTATCGGGCGTTTTCCACCCCAAGACCTTGGGGGTATTTCCTGGGGTGGTACCATCATGGATTTCAACCAGCCTGAGCCCGGCTCTTGGCTGGATGAGTACATACGGAACCCGGAGCCGAACTGGGCCGTGTTTCGGCAGCCGCCGGCGGCGTTCAAGAGAGTCGACGCCATGGGCCAGGTGACGTACGAGATCAACCCGGACGCAGAGAACCTGCGCAACCTCGGGGCCAAGGAGGAAGGGGACCCGGAGGATTTCACCCCGGAGCAGCAGGGGATGCGGTACTACCGTAACCAGATTGATGCCCTGTTGAAGACCGGCCGGACAGACATCGTGGACAACCAGTATTGCATGCTGGATGTCCCCATCATCGACGGCAAGCCGGTCTACTCCAATTTCAACCAGTCCTACCACGTCTCGGAGACACCGTTGGAGCCCAGGCCGTTCCATCCCGTCGTCATCGGGGTGGACCAGTCTGGCATCCATCCTGCCGCTGTGGTGCTCCAGAATCTGCAGGGGCGGTGGTGTGTCTTGGATGAGTTGTACGCTGACAACGAGGGGTTCGAGAATTTCCTCTACGGCATGCTGGTCCCCCTGCTGCGGGAGCGGTACAGTACCAACCCTGTCGTCGCCGCCATTGACCCGAGCAATACGCGCGACTCTTGGCAGGCGGTGACACCCAAAGAGCGCTTCGCCGATGTGGGCATCAACGCTGTGACTGAGCTGTCCAATAACCCGAAGGTTCGTATCCAGACTGTGGAGCACATGCTCAATCAGCGGACCGGTGGCCTGCTCATTGACCCCAGATGTCAGATGCTCATACGAGGATTTATCCACGAGTACCGGTACCGCAAGCTGCGTGCTAGTGGTACGATGGGGGCTGTGTACACACCCTCGCCAGAAAAGAACGATGCGAGCCATGTCCACGACGCGCTCCAGTATGCGGCCCTGATGATTATGCGGGGCGATGAGCAAGACGGGGACCAGACGGCCCATCAAGTTCGAGACCGTTTGGTGCAGCGACGTAGTACCCTGGCCCGCCTGGTGTGATTGACGTACATATTTGGACTTGGTAAGGGGAAACCATGAGCGATGAAATCAGATGGATGCTGGAAATCGAGGACATCCCTGCCAAAGCGCAGGACCCTCTGGCGGATGCTGTCATGGAGCGGTTCAATGGGGCCGTGGCCTGGCAGTCTGCGGAGTTGGTGAACGGGCGCCCTCTGCGTGATGTGCTGGAGAACTGCTGGAATCAGCAGAATGGCATCATGTCGTGTGATGCCAAAAAGCGCGCGGACGAGCTCGGCGTCGACGTTTACATCAACCTCACTGCGTTGAAATCTGACATCGCCAATTCCTACCTTAACGACGCTCTTACGAGCCGTGGTGACGCAGCACTCCCCTGGACGATTATCCCTACGCCCCGCCCGGACATCTCGCCTGTCGCCAAAGATGAGGTGTTCCAGGCGGTAAAGCGCGAGCTCCAGCAGACCAATTTCGGCGGCGACCCGGCGCTCCTTATCGAAGCGATACGCCAGCAGAAACGTGTGATGATGGAGCGCGAGCAGGAAAAGGCCAAGAAGTCTGCCGATGCCATGCTGCTTCTGATGGAGGACCAGTGTGCCGAGGGCGGTTTCACGCGGGCACTGACCGATTTCCTCCAGTGGTTCCCGGTGTATCCTTACGCAGTATTCGCTGGCCCGTACATCACCCGGGCTCCGCGCCTCGTCTGGGGACGAAACAAGCCGCGTATCAGCACGGAGGTCTTCCCCACGTTTCGGGCTATCAGCCCGTTCGACTTCGTGTACTCCCCCGACAGCCCGGACACACAGCGTGGGACGTGTATTTTCACCCGGACGTTGTGGACACGGCGGGAGCTGATGAATGCCGCCATGCTGCCGGGATACATTTCCAAGACGATTTTGGATGTCTTGAAAGATGCCGACTCCAGCCCAGATTTCAACCTGAGCTGGCTGTCCAGGTCCCCGGACGCGGCCCAGCGCAATATGGCGCTGTGGTCGTCCAATGTGAGCCCTATTGAGGTCCTCACGCATTACGGGCTCATGTCTGGTCGTGAGCTGCAGAAATATGACATCAAGGGGCTCACGGCGTCGGAGTTCTACAACTGCCAGATTTCCCTTGTGGCTGGGCGCGTTATCGAGGTGAGGGTCTTCTCCGACCCGAAGATGCAGACCCGCCCGGTCTACACCGCGAGCTTCTACAAGACCGGCGGGGACCGTATCGCTGGGGATGGCATCGCGCAGCGTCTTCGCGACATCGAGCGCGCTTACCTTGCCAGCCTCATGTATCTTCTGCGCAATGCGGCCAATGCATCGGCCCCTATCTGCGAAGCCGATTACCGCCGCATCTCCGCGTACATGGGGGAAGGGGAAGTCGGTCAGCTCGTGCCCGGGGGCATGTACTTGTCCGATTCCGACTTGGGGAACTCCAACATCCCAGCATTCCGGTTCACACATATCCCATCCAACATTCCGGCGTACGCGCAGCTTATGGAGATGTTCATGCAGCTCGCCGACCGTGTGACCAATATTCCTGCGGCCTTGCACGGGGAAGCTGTCGGGTCCGGCGCGATGCGCACTTTCCGTGGTATGTCCATGCTGCAGGGGAACGCCACTAAGGCGTTGCACGCCGCGACGGACAACATCGCCTACGGGGTTTTCCAGCCTTTGGGTAGCCTGCTCTACAACATGAACATGTTGTACGCCAAGGATATGAGCGTGAAGGGGGATTCCCAAATCATCACCAAGGGCGCCGAAGGCCTCCTCCAGAAGGAGATGGAGAAGCAGTCGGCGATGGAGATTCTGCAAGTTGTCGGGGCTGCTGCCAGCTCCCTGGGTCAGAATATCAACATAGCCCCCGTGCTCTCGTGGAGCCTGCAGAAGCTCCTCGGCTCGATGGGCGTCCCTGATGCCGTGCTTGGGGCCATGGACATGCCTGTTGGTGCTGGGAACAATCCGAACCCCGCACCCATGCCGGCGTCACCTACTGGGGCCGGTGTCGTTGCTGATGTCACAGGAGGTGAAGCGTAATGGAATTGTGGGATACCCCGAAACCCAAGCCGGGGACGTGGGCGTACAAGTTCGTGGCGTGGTTCTGCAACAACGTGAATTTCTGCCACGGTTGGCTGTACGATTCGGACATTGAAAAACCCGCGAATAAGGTCTATGATTTCTTCTACAAGGTGTGGTTGTTCCCCTTCAAGCAGAACGACTGCATCTGTTGCAATACGGTTCGTGGGCTCCTGTATGGGGGCCTCATCGGGTACATCATCGGGAGTTTGCTATGAGTGTCCCTCTGTGGAGCCCGGAAAACACTTCTGTCTATTCTTCGGTCTTCTCGGTCGCTCCCGGGAAGGTCATCGTGTTGTGGGCTGCGAATTTCCCCAGGTTCAAATTCCAGGTGGAAAACGAGCCGCGTACACCGGCGCGTGCGTGCGTGCGGCGTTTGGTGCATGAGTTCGGTGGCGCCCTGCCCGTGGCTAAAAAGTCTGGGTGTGACTGGTTGCTGGATTTCGGTAATATCCGCAGCGAGCTCGCGGCCGACATTGATGTCGTTTCCAACGGTTGCACCTGGTCTCTCGATAAGTGCGACTGTGTCAAAGCCATCGGTGTCCCTGGGGTTTACCAGCTTGAGCTGAATGATAGCACGATTGTTGGTACGGCCCAGGTGTATGCCGAGCAATACGATGTGGCCCAGCTTGCGCCGCAGGTGCGCGACATTTTCTTCCAGTAGGAGGTTCCCGCTATGGGTTGTGGCTCTGTAGATTTTATGGATGGGGGGACGCTCACCCATGTTACGGTGAGCGACTCGACCATCATCAACAGCAGGTTCTCTGGTGGCAGCATCGAGAGCTCTGACATCGTGTCGGTACGCTCTGTGGATGCGGCTTCGGCTATGACGATTGCCAGTGCCCTCGCCAGCCTCTCCCCGGCGCAGCTCAAAGCTCTGGCCGATGCGATTGATGCTGCCCGCACTGTGTCTGCCGCTAACGCCCCTGCCGCTGCCGATGGTGAGACGCTGGGTACCATGGTTGTTGGCGACCGCCGGACTTTGCTGGGGTCTCCGACGGCTTGGGTCAGCATTGGCGGTAAGGCCGTCCCCGCGTACTAGGAGGCGTATATGGCTGTTATCCCGGCTCCTTCCGAACCCTCCTGGGAAGAAATGATGCGACGTGAGCAGCAGGCGGAACAGAAGGCTCGCGATACGAACATGACCCTGGCCAACAACCCGCTTGCTACTGTGACCCCGGAACAGGCCGCCGCTTCTGACCTGTTCGACACTAATATGAGGCGCCTGCGCGAAGACGCGTGTCGGCGTCGTAACCCTGCCCATGGCCGGGTGTACTCTGGTATCATGGGCATGCGCTTTGGAGGTTAATATGGGTTGCCCTCGTTGTGGTGGTAATCGTCCCTCTCGTCCCACGCCTCCCCCGTCCGTTGTTGGTAGCGGTCGGCCTGGCGGCGCTATCCATCCGGCCCGTAGCAACGGCCAGCAGCAGTCCCCCTCGGTGCGGGACACCATTACCGGGTTGAAGTATGTCCCGACTTCTGGCAATCAGGGGTAAGCATACCCCTGCCGATAACCTTCTGCAGACGTTAGCGTCCAATAAGGGTGCTTTCGCCGCGCTCGAACACCTTTTCGTGGAAGCCTTGGAAGCAGAGCGGGCCGTGTGTGAACGTACTGCTGTCGCAGCTTTGCTTGACCAGACCAAGGTACGTGCCGGGTGCGTGTCAGTCGGACGCTGCGACATGCTGCAGGATATTATCGAGACGCTGAAACAATACCATTAGGAGGCGAGCAAACATGTCCCAGACCCTTAACGATTCCGCCCAGACGCAGGCGGCCTTTGCGAAGGTGCCGCATATGGCGCAGCGGTTCCGTGAAAGTTATGCGGTGTCCGAAGCCGCTGCGGTTACTCCCCAGCCCACTCCCCAGCCTGCGCCCCAGCCTGCACCTCAGCCGGTGCCCCAGCCTGCGCCTCCGTATCCGTATGATATGGCGCGTCAACAGCTTGAGATGCAGCAGCAGCAGCTTCTGGCGGAACGGGATGCCTTGACGGTCGAACTCCAGAAAAGCAGCGCTGACCTGCAGGCGCTGCGGCAGCAGCAGCGCGAGTGGGAACTGGACAAGCAGCAGCGCGCCCTGTCCGATACGCTCGCCCGGGACGCTACGTTGGGGGACCTGGAGACCGTGGACCCTAACGACGCACGGCGTATTGCTGCGGCTGCCGCCAATGCCATGCATGTTTCTATTGATGCGATGCAGCAGGAACTCGCAGCACAGCGCGCTGCTCTGCAGCAGAGCGTGGCCGCGAACAGTCAGAATATGCAGCAGCTTCGTGCACAGCAGCTCAGGGATGAAATCTTGCGGGTGCATCCCGACTTTTTCTCCCTTTACCAGGACCCCGAATTTCGCGCTTTCCTGCAGCAGCCCGAGGGCATGAGCAGCCGCACTCGCGACCAGCTTGCCACGGAAGAGTTCAACGCTGGGAATGCGAAGTACGTCATCGACATGGTGGACCGCTTCAAACAGCGTGCCCCCCAAGGTGACGCTATCACTACTGTGGCCCCTGTCCAGGTTGCGGCAGGCAGTGTAGCCCCTGCTGCCCCGGCGCCGGCGGTGACGTACACGTTGGCGGACCTGAACAATCTCATGCAAACGCGGCAAATCACGCCCGACCAGTATCGCGAGATGCTCAAGGAATGGCGCGCCGCAAACCCCGCACAATAGGAGTAGGAGTCTATGCCTATTTACCCCAGTGCAAGCGGCTATCCGGGGATTGAGGCCACCCCTCTCGCCCGGGTCGGGTACAGTGACTTCATCCTGTCCCGTATTTATGAAGAAGACTGGCTTCCTCGCATCACGGCCTCTGAGCTGCTGGAGCCTGTTACCCGGTGTAACCAGGTCATCCAGATTATGCAGGCTCCCGAAGTCGGCCCGCTGCGCAGCTACCAGAAAAACCAGCAGCTCGTACCCAGCACGGTGAGTACCGATGCGCGCTGCCTGACCATCTGCAACCTCGGGTATCAGGACATCAAGTTCGATACCACGGACATCAAGATGGCCTGCGAGCGTTGGAGCTCCTTCGAGGAGAAGCTGCTGGAATCCATGTACCAGTCGTACGTGGAAGCTATGCGTCGCTACGTCCTGGGCCGCATGATGGCTCAGGTCTCCCCGGTGACTTCTCTGGGTGCTGCTGGTCGAAACCATGACGTGAATCTGGGTACGCCCGGGCATCCCGTGCACGTGACTCCCCAGAACCTGCCCAAAGTCCTGGCCGACCTGCAGCGCGTGCTCATCGAGTCCAAGCGTTGGGTGGACGGTGAGATGTTCATTATCGTCCCCCCGGTGCTGCGCACGTATCTGGCCATGTCCAACTACTCCAACTCCCTGTGGAGTTGCGAGTGCGGCGGCATCGTGTCCGGTATGTGGAACCACCCGCTGATGGGCTTCACCGCCATCGAGTCCATCCACGTCCCGGTGCGCATGGACGAGAGCGGCGCCCTCAGCTTCTTCATCATGGCCGGTCACAAGGAGGCTACTGCGTATGCCTCCAACATCATCGAGGCCCGACTCAACACCAGCGACCCCAACAGCTTCGGCGTGCGCTACCAGTATCTGGTGGCCTGGGGTGCGGAAGTCATCTACCCCGATGCTCTGGCCATGGGCTACTGGACGTTCGACGCCATCAACTAGGAGGCATATCATGGCTACTATCAGCATGTTCCGGGGCGGCAGCCCCGATTTCAAGGGCTGGTTCTGTGCCGGTGACTGGTCGCAGTTCAAGCCTCCGTTCGACGCCCCCCATCTGGATGCCACCCCCCCGTATGATTCCCACGCGGACGCGGCCTACGGCCAGGGCTATCTCAACCTCCATTTTCCTCTGGTGCCGAACCTCGGTGACACCTACGGCCACAAGTGGATGCAGAGCGCCCTGCAGGGGCTGGCGAACGTCAACGACATCATCCTGACGAACTGGGTCCCGCTGCGGTCGTACGTGGAAGCCATCCACTACGAAGTCGTCACCACGGACAAGCTGCTGGATGGGGTCTACATCAAACCCATCGCGCAGCGTGTGTCCTGGGATTTCGCTACGAACGATTGGAAGTACGAAGACAACGCCGAGTTCGATGCTGCTGTCACGGCGGCTGGTATCACGCAGTTCCCCCTGGGCACGCCCGAAGAAGGCGATACCCTGTGGGGCTTCCTCCCGCTCATGCCCGCCATGTCGGCGACCAGCACGGCCGAGGTGGAAGGCGAAGCCAATAACGTGACCGGCGTGACGGTCAACACCAAGCTGGCTCAGGCCGCGCCGTGTACGTTTGGCCACAACATCGTGAAGCGTGATGAGCATGGCAAGGCCACGGGCGGCGCTGACGACTACTATGGCGCCGTCGTGCTGGGTTACAAAATCGTGGCCGGCGACCCCGAGAAAATCCAGGCCATCTGGAAGTCCAACATCGCTGTCTACATGTCGGCCAAGCTGCACGCCTTCGAGGGCGCTACGCAGGTCGGCTAACCTCTCATCCAAGGAGGACACCATGGCTAACGTGGCCAACACCAAGGCGACGGGTCCGGCCTCCAAGGACGCTGTGTCGGGGGGCAAGACGTTTGCCCCCCGGTTCCGCGCCCAGACCGGACCGACCAAGGACATGAATAACAGTTCCGAAGCCGCCCGCAAGACCATCATGGGGATGCGGATGACCAGTACCGGTTTCGGCACTGACGTGGAAGGCGCCTTCAAGCGCGCGCCCAAGTAAGGGCGAAACATCAAGGAGAGCGAGCATGGAAGTCACGGGATACACGCCTACACCGGTTGCCGGTGTGGATTTGAAGGGCATCCTCAACGAACAGGACTTCGCCTTGCGGCAGGCCGCGATGCAACGAGCTGGCGCGCAGAATACGCACCCGCCGTTGCCCCGTTCGTCCCATCTGCGGAACAAAATCACAGGGCTCGTTCTGCCCTGGAATGACATCCTGGCGGAGCAGCGCGACATCATGGAGTGCTGCGACGCCGACGGGAACACTGACCCTACCGCGTGGATGGGTACGGTGAACCCGGAGGAATACACGGACGCGGAACGGGATGAGCTGATGGCTCAGGCACGTTCGTCCGTGCTGCAGCACGCCAAGTCCGTCACGGATACCTACCGGCAGGACACCCCCGTGGCTTCCATGCAGCCGAAGTCTTCTGACATGCCTTTCGGGGCGCAGGCTCTGGATGCATACTACGAGGGCATGGAGAAGGACATGGCTCCGCTCCTGGCCCAGCTTTCGGATTAACTGTCATGTTGGCCTCGCATATCATCCGGGAGGTCTCTGTCGACCTCAACGACCAGGAGCCGGGTCACGAGTACACACGCTGGTCTGTGTCGCAGTTGCAGTCGTACTTGTCCGAAGCTGTCATTACGCTCAGTCATCAGTTCCGGGATGAGTTCCTCGCGCGGCATGTCGTGCGTGTTGAGCCTGGTAATCGGTGGCAGGAGGCCATCGTCAGCGGCGGTGATGCCGAAATAGTGCGTATCCTGGGTGAGACCACGGCGGATGGGCGGCAGATTCTGCGGTCCCTTTCGCGGGTCATGGACGACGAGGCGAATACCTGGAGTGGGGGGCCTTCCCGCTGCCATGCAG
>OIWS01002565.1_pt1 | contig 14644 bp, 8 predicted proteins | sample 1587611 | NCBI WGS metagenome assembly OIWS01 (sample SAMEA3888919, study PRJEB22519) | human gut metagenome | biome: human gut; feature: human-associated habitat; material: faeces | place: Denmark | collected 2010 | reverse complement strand
CGGAGGCGGCTCTCAGGATAGCGGCGATGGGCTTGAATAAAGCCCTCGCCTGAGGGCCGCCCCGCAGGAGCGCCTAACGGGGGTGCGTCTCTCCCTAACGCCTGACGGAAGCTAGCGCATCCCCCCACTAAGTCAACATTCAACACTCAACATTCAACACTCAACATTAAAATAAAGATTATGAAAGCAAATACCTGGAAAACGATTTTGCAGATTGCAATCTCCTTCCTCACAGCCATCGCTACTACGCTCGGAGTTACCAGCTGTAGCCTTTAAAAGTAAAAAGGTTAAAAAGTAGAAAGGTAAAAAAAGCCTTAACCCCTTCGCGCCCCCGTCCCCAGCGATTCCATCGCTGGTCCCCTCAAGTCTTGAAAAATAGCCCCCGGTGCATCACGCATCGGGGGCTATTTTTACCCTTTTTCTTTTTTACCTTTAATAGAGATAAAACCGCAAAACGCGGTAGCAAGGTGGATTAACTCATTGATTATCAATCAAATATTTATTTTACTACAGCCATAATAACTAAACATTTTTTAAAACATCATCCCAAAATCTTACTTAACGGTAAAAACAGGCAATCTGACGGCAAAAAATCACAAAACAGACACATATAGAAAGATAGAAACTCTAAAATACTACACCTTTCTACTAAGAACTAGGTATTTTACACTATTTTCGACAAAAAGGTACAAAAAAAAATGTTTAATTTTAAAAAAATATTGTATCTTTGCCGCAGAAAGAAACATTCCGCATTATTACTAAATTGAGTTTCATGGAAAGACAGAGAGAGAATTTTCTTATGACGAGAAAAGTAAATCATAGCGTTACTGTCGGATTGGCTGCCCTTGCTTTATGCTCGGTGTCGGCTAATCTCATGGCTGCTGTGAACAACCCTAAGATAGCACGAGAGGTTATCTTACCACAAAACGAAAGCTTGATAGGATACGTTTACGACCAAGATAAGAATCCGCTGCCGGGGGTTACCGTAAAAGTGGAGGGAACACAAATCGTAACCGTTACGGATGATGAAGGCCGTTATTCCTTCAGCCAGCCTATCAAGCGAGGTGCTAACGTAAAATTTTCGATGCTCGGCTTTAAAACCAAACGAGTTGTTTATAAAGGTCAGTCGGCTATCAGTCCGATGCTCGAACCTTCTGCTACCTCGGTTGGCGAGGTGGTGGTAGTGGCGCGCAGCAACATCAACGCTATCGACCTGCGCGCCAAATCGGGTGTGGTAGAGAATGTGGATATGAAGCGCGTAGAAGCTAAGCCGATGATTGACATGGCACTGGCACTGCAGGGTGCCGTGCCGGGCCTTGTCGTTACCAATACGGGCGATTTGGGTTCTGCTCCGAAGATCCGTCTGCGCGGAAACTCTTCGCTCCGACAGGGTAATGCAACCAACGAGCCGCTGTATGTGATGGATGGTCAGATTATCTCTGCCGAGACATTCTATAACCTGAACCCATCTGACATCAAGGGCATGAAGGTGCTCAAGGATGCTACAGCCTGTGCACTGTACGGTGTGAAGGCGGCTAACGGTGTGATAGAAATCACATCACAGCGAGGGCATTCGGGTGCTCCACTCATCAACTACAGCACCAATATGGGTGTCACCACACGAGGCCGAAGAGGCCTCAAGATGATGAGCTCTGCCGAGAAGCTGGAACTGGAGAGACTCATCGGTAACGTAGAGACTCCGGGCTACAGATACAGCGAGGATTACTACCGCAAGTACTTTGCCGACAATCCGAATCTGGCGAGCATGATAGCCGATGGCCAGAACAAGCTCGATTCTCTGAGAAATATCAACACCGACTGGTTCAACGAACTCCTGCGCAACAGCTTTTACCAGCGCCATAACCTGAGTCTGCGAGGCGGCAATGAGCGAACCACCTATTTCCTCTCAGCCAACTATTCCTATCAGGGCGGCCGTATCGAGGGAAATGACAAGCAGCGTATGGGCATCCGACTGAATGTAGACCAGAAACTGGGAAAGATTGGTTATGCCATGCTGGGCGTTACGGGCTCTTATTCGAAGACCAATACGCCTAACGGAACCTCAAGCGACCCTTCTTCGCTGATTTACGAACTGAACCCATACGAGCAGAAGACAGGCAAACTCTGGTCGTATCCGGGACAGACTTACAAGGACCTGATGAACCAGTACAGCGCCGAATCTACCGACAAGGAGTTTGGCGTGAACGGTAACATAACCCTGAACCTGCTTCCGGGACTGGATGTTGCAGCTGTAGCCGGTATCGACTTCGTACTGGATGAGTCACACCAGTTTACACCTTCTACAGCCTACTCTGAGACCCATAGCGGTGTGCCAGAAGTGGCGCGCGGTATCTATTCGAAATCCAAGAATACCACCACCAATATCTCTGCCAACGTGCGTGCTACCTATACCCGTACGTTCAATGAGATTCACGACCTCACCTTCAGTGCCAACATGGATTATTATGATACCAACATCGATAATCTGAGCACTACCGGTTATGGCGTAGGAACCCTGAACTCGGCAGCAGCCATCAACCAGTCGCTCACCGGCTCACGCCGAGTGAAGATGAGCGCTCCTAGAGACAAGAACCGCCAGTTGGGTATCGGTGGCGTGCTGGGCTACAGTCTGCTGAGCACCTACGACCTCTATGCTACCTACAAGGCAGATGCCTCTTCGGTTCTACCATCAGACAAGCGATGGAACAAGGCATGGGCGGTAGGTCTGGGATGGACACCATCCAACTATGCCTTCCTGAAGGACAACAAGGTGATTTCACGCCTCAACTTCAAGGGCTCGTATGGTATCACAGCCAATCTGAACGGAGTTTCGGCTTCTACCACAACAGGAACCTTCTCCTACTCCACCAATACCTACGAAGACCAGCGCGTACTGGAACTTATCTCCTTATATAATAAGGACCTGAAACCAGAGCAGAACAAGTCGGTAGACCTGGGTATGAGCATGGACCTTTTCAACCGCATCACGCTGGATGTAAACTATTACAACCGCCGTACCGAACAGGCTTTGCTCGATGTGCCAATCCCTACATCGGTAGGCTATTCTACCCTGAAGCGCAACATCGGTGTGCTGGAGAACAGAGGTATAGAGCTGGGACTGAGTGCCAAGATCATCGATACCTACGATTGCCGACTCAGCATCGGCGCCAACCTGGCCTACAACGACAACAAGGTGCTCGACCTGTATTATGCCGACAAGATTTACACCACCGAAGATGCACTGGTTCCAGACTATGAGGTAGGCAAATCATACGATATGCTCTACGGACCTACGTCGCTAGGCATTAATCCGCTCACCGGTTATCCGGTATTCCTGCTGCCAGACGGCACAGAGAAACAGGCTACCGAGGCACTGACCAAGGACGATGTAGTGGCATTAGGCCATCTCACACCACCTTATTCAGGAACCTTCAACCTGAGTTTCTCATACAAGTCGTTCGACTTCGATATGGACTTCTACTACGTTCATGGCGGAATCCAGCGTTTCAACTACTCGTATGTGAGAGACAAGGACAATGTGAACAAGAATGCCGTGGCCGGACAGACCGATAAGATGTGGTTCAAGCAAGGCGATGAGAACAAGACCTACTGGACACCGTTCTACACCTCATCCACCGCAGAAGACAACATAGCACTCTATCCAAACTCACGCACCGTGGGCAAGAGCGACTACCTGCGCCTCTCTATGGTGAGCATGCGCTACCGCCTGCCAGCCGCTACCCTACACAAGATACTGCCATTCATGCAGTATGCCACCGTAGGTTTCCAGGCATCCAACCTCTTTACGTGGACCTCTTATAAAGAGAGCGACCCAGAAAGCGGAACCCTTGCCGGCACCACACAGCCAATTTATACATTCAATTTGAATCTTACATTCTAGGAGACAGAAAAGATGAAGAATATCAAGAATATCATCAAGAAGGCACTCCTCTTGATAGGCAGTACCTTGGTTTTGGCAGCCTGCTCGCTCAATGTGCCACCACCAGACCAGTTTTCAGACCCCGATGCCATCACCGATGTCAACACGGGGCGCGCTCTGCTCACCTCCTGCTATCTGAGCTATCCGCATCAGGAGTATGAGTTTTCGCTCCTGGGCAACGACTTCTGCCCTACCAACCTCTCGGGAAAGGATGTCGAAACCCAGAACCTCTACAACTGGCAGGACAAGAACATCAGCAACCTCTCGTCAACCGTATGGCCGGCGTATTACACCTGTATCTCCAACTGCGATGTACTCCTGGAGCGTATCGACAAGATTACGACCGAGACCGCAGCCGATTTGCAGGAGAAGCAGGCTATTAAGGCAGAGGCGCAGCTGCTGAAGGCAATGTGCTATTTCGACCTGCTGCGCATCTATGCCACTCCATACGATGAGAATCCGGAGGCCGACGGCATCATCATCAAGAACATGTTCGGTTTCGAAACCAATGGCCGCAGCAGCAAGAAAACCTGTATCGGCATGATCAACAGTCTGATAACAGAGGCATCAGAAGTGAGAAACCAGCCCTCAAAGAACGGATGGTTATCGCAGACCGCAGCCGATTATCTGCTTGCCGAAACAGCACTCTATATGGGCGATTACAAGAAAGCAGCCGAATATGCCGACGATGTGATAGAACAGGGCGACGACAGCAAGATAGGCGGCGAAAGCTACTCCCGACTCTGGCGCACCGAGAGCTATGGCGGCAGAATCTTTGCCTTCAACACCCAGAACAGCTATTATGTCGCCATCGAATACGACAGCTCTGAAGGCGACTATTATGCCGTCAATCCGGCATTCACCTTTACGGATGAGGATGTACGCGCAAAATATACGCTCTATCCGAAAGACCAGAACGGTAAGACCCGCAACCTGATGGGCAAGTACAACATGATGAACAAGCAGGGCACCCAGCCTAACTACATCAACCGCATGCGTTACGCCGGAGCCTACTTCATCGCTGCCGAAGCCTATGCACGCGATAACAACGAACAGATGGCACGCGAGCGCATCAACCATTACCTGCAGCTGGTTTCAGCCGATCCTATCGCAGAAAGCGTAACGGGCGATGCGTTGGTTCAGGCTATCCTGGCAGAGAAGTACAAGGAATTCGTAGGCGAAGGCAGCAATTACTTCGACCTGAAGCGAACCCACGCAGACTTGAACCGTCTGTCGGCATGGGGCGGAGCAGCCACAGCGAAAATCAGCAAGGACGATTACCGCTGGAACTTCCCTATCCCTGCTTCGGAATATAAATATAACAACAATGTGACCCAAAACGACAAGTGGCCAATTAACAGATAATATTAACATTTAAAATAAAAAGAACGATGAAGAAAATTACATTCATGCTTATGTACATGCTCGCAATGCTGACAGGTTTCAGCGCATGCAGCAGTGACAACAATGATGGCGACAAGCAGATGACCAACTATGTATTGATTTCTGCAGCCGGAAACAATATCATCAACGAGGATGATGATGAAGAAGTAAAATTCAACATCCTCATCGGTAATACCCTGACAGCAGATGCTACCATCAATCTTTCGCTCGAAGGAAATGATGACAATGTGGCTACACTCACTCCTTCTACCATCGCGCTGAAGGCTGGCGCCAAGACTGCATCCTTCACCGTAAAGTCGAACAAGAAGAGTCTGCTCAAATCAGATCGCGTACTGACCGTAAAGGCAACTTTCTCTGATTCCAACATGAAGGCAGACGGAAAAGCCGTAACCCTGACCATCAAGCCAGACTCCGACATCCCTGTACTCACGGCAGAACAGCAGAAACTCATTGAGGGCTACAAGCAGAACCTCAACATCGACCTGACCAAGATTCTCGGTAAGGTAAAGGTATATACCAAGGTTACCTTCAATGACGATGACAAGATAGATATCAACAACAATAACGATACCCGTTCCTTTAGCGGCGTTACCATCATCACGCTGAGCGAGAAGGCTACTGCAGACAAGCCTGTCTTGAAGATGGTTTCAAATGCAATGGGTATGGCTGCGTTCAACTATGAAATGCTGAGAAAGAAAACTGTAGAAGATACAGAATACTGGACACAGATGCCATACGGTAAGGCTGTAATGGAGAATATCAACTACGATTACAATAAGGAAACCTTCACCATGACACTGGATGGCATCGAGGTAAACCCGGCAGATATGACCCTCAAGTTTACAGGCAGCAAGGTAAATGTATACGAGGAAGAGATTACAACCGTTCCTTTCGACTATACCTTCTCTGCATGGGACCGCCTCAAGGCTATGGCTGATGCTAACAAATTATTTGTCGTAGACGATGGAGATACCAAGACAAAAGTTTCCGTACAGGAGATCATTGATGGTGGCGGTTCGCTGAATCCTTATTTATTCTTCGATAATACCGATATCGTAGCAGACGGAGAAAAGACAGATTATAAAAACATCTACGTTGCTCCAACAGGCAAAATCGACTTCGCCAGCGGCCAGATGACCTTCGCCTTCCCTTGGTATCTTGAGAACACAAGCGGATGCCAACGAATTGAAGCAACCTATAAATTTGGTAATTAACAAGCATTTCATTATCTAATGCCGACATTATGTATAAAATAACAAAACAATTATTCCTATTTGCACTGCTGGCAGCTTTCTGTCTGCCGGCAGGAGCGAACAAAGATTCCAAAATAAACCTTCCACGGGGAACCGTGGAAGGCTACCTTGATAACGGACTCCACTATATCATTATGCCTAATGCACTACCTCGCCATGGCATAGAGATGCGACTGGTGATGAAGGTAGGTTCTCTGCAGGAGAACGACCAGCAGAAAGGTGGCGCTCACTTCCTGGAGCACATGTCTTTCTCGGGAACCAAGCACTTTCCACAGGATGCATGGGTAGATTATTTCGAACGGCTCGGTATGAAATACGGACGCGACATCAATGCCTTCACCGGCTTCGACCGTACCATCTACTGGCTCTCACTGCCGGTTGCCGACTTCGGAACACAGGTAATGGACAGCACCCTTCTTGCCGTACGCGACATTCTCGACGGGGTTTCTTTCGAACCTCAACTCGTAGAGCAGGAACGTGGCGTCATCAAGGAAGAACTGCGCGGCTACAGCACGGGCGATGACTTCTACAACCTGAAGATTGGCGACGGAAGATACATCCTGCGCATGCCACTGGGCACAGAGCAGGATATCGAAACCATCTCGCGCAACCAGTTGCTCAACTATTATCGCCAGTGGTATCTGCCTCAGAATGCCTGTCTGGTGGTGGTAGGTAATGTAGATGCCCAGGACATGCAGAAGCGCATCCAGGATACCTTCAGTTCGATAGCCAAGGGCCAGCCTACTCCGCTGGGCAAATATCCGCTTACCTATAAGAAAGGTATCACCCTGCACGAGGTGAAAGATACCGTAGGCACAAGTTCCAAACTGGAGTTCATCATCCCTCACGAGGGTGTGGTAGGCAACACCATCGCTTCTACCGCCCTGAAAGAGCAGTACCGACTACTTATCTCGGCTATCAGCAAGCGACTGGCAGCACGGGGTATCAGATGCGACATCAGCGATGCCTGGTATCTCGCTACCCAGAACCACTTCTCTTTCTCTGTAGAAGGCAAGGGTAAGCAGGAACTCAAGGAGAAGATGACCCAGGTGCTCGGTGCCTTCGCTGATATCACGAAAAAAGGATTCGGAAAAGAGGAACTCGCTGACTATGTAACCGAAAAGGTGAACAGGATGAAGGCGGATACCATTGGATTCCAGTCGGGTAAATGGTGTGATGACTTCGTGGATTACATCATCTCAGGCGACCGCTATGTGGCATGGGACGAGGATATGGAAAAGGTAAAACTCCTGGTAAGCAACACCAGCAGCGGCCAGCTCCAGAAGCTCTTCAAGACCATTCTGAACGAAGGTAAGCAATCGCTGCTCGTAGCCTACCAGAACAACGCCGGAAAGACTGAATCCTTCACCGAAAGCGAGTTGCAGCAACTCTGGCAACAGGGACTGAAGACCCGCATGCCGGCTTATACCTACCAGCGCAAGGAAGTAGAGGAAAAGCAGCACGTTGACATACCAGCCTGTCTGTCTGCCACCCACCCAGATGCCAGCGCATCTATAGTAAGCAAGCGCAAATACGAGGATATCGGAGTATCGGAATATCAGCTCGCAAACGGACTGAGACTGGTGATGCGACCTACAACCGACAAGGACAGCACCATCTATATCGCCATGCACGGACGTGGAGGCGTGGGCGACCTCAGCAAGCAGGAATATCCGCTGCTCAAAGACGCCGTAAGCTATGTAGACATGGGCGGTCTGGCACATATCAATACCGACCAGCTGACCGAAGTGATGCAGGCAGAGGGACTCTCTATGAGCGTAGGCATCGCCGACTACTGGCACCAGGTGCTCGCCTCAGCCCCAACCGACAAGGCACAGGAACTGATGAACCTGGTTTACGAGAAGATTACGGCTCCAGGCAAATCATACGAAGATTTCAAGGAAGTACGCGATGCGGAAATCGAGAGATTCGGCAAGAAAACCCTGCTCGAACGTCTGCTCAAGCGCGACATCAACCGCATGCTCTCTAGAAGAGTGGATTCGCTGGTGTGCAACATGCCGACAAACTGTGGTGTCAAAATCCAGAAGGAAGACCTCAACAGACTCAATCTAGATTTCATGACCAACTATTATACATCGCTCTTTGCTAACCCTCAGCAAACCACGCTGATCGTTACCGGCAACATCGATGAAGAGCAGGTTCTGGGCACCATCGTCAACACCTTTGCGCGCCTCAAGGCATCAGCCCACATGACCCGTTTCGAGGACAAGCCAAGCAACATGCCGAAGAGTCCTTACAAAGAGGCTTTCGAAAACGACGTGGAGACGCAGACCGTGCTGAACTACATCTATTCGGGCAACTACAAGCCAGGACTCCGCCAGTCACTCATGCTGAAACTGATGCGTGATGTCATGCAGAACCGCCTGCTGAGCATCCTGCGCGAGAAGATGAACATTGTTTATTCTCCATACGCCGACCTCTACTATGCCGGAGTGCCTCAGGCTAAATACAACTTCTGGCTGGAGATTGCGCTGAAGAACGAGAACCGCGACAAGGCTATCCAGGCACTGGACGGAATCATCAAAGAGCTGCAGACCAGCAGAATCAGCGAGGGAGAGCTCAACAAACTGAAGATGTCGTTCCTCGTTACCAAGCGCAAGTCGCTCTCTGATGACGCACCGGCAGAATGGAAGAACATCCTCACCACCCTCTTGCAGAACGGCGAGAGTCTGGAAGATTTCGACAACTACAGCAACTGCCTGAAGAGCATCACTACCGAGGATATCCGCAAGGGATTCGAAGAGTATGTGCGTCCTGAGCGCGTAGCTCTGCTCTATAAGGGCAATCCATTTTAAACTTTAAACAACCCAAAGAAGAAAAGATATGAAGAAGATATTATGGATGGTCATGCTCATGATGAGCATGACTGCCTATGCACAGAAGACACCTGAGATATACCGTATTTTCGATGCAAAAGGCAAGGAAGTTACTTACGAGAAAATGATCAAAACCGTAGCCGCCAGCGATGTGGTGTTCTTCGGCGAAATTCACAATTGCGTCATCAGCCATTGGATGGAACTGAAGGTATTGGAGTCGCTGGCTGAGAACAACAATAAGCTGAAGGTAGGTATGGAGATGCTCGAAGCCGACAACCAGCTCATCATCGACGAATATACCGGCAGCGTGATTTCTTCCGACCGCTTCGAAGAAGAATGCCGTCTCTGGCCTAACTACAGTACCGACTATGAGCCATTGGTTTACTATTCCAAGCGCCATCATCTCCCGCTGATAGCAACCAACGTGCCTCGCCGCTACGCCAGTGTGGTAAAGGAGAAAGGTCTCGCCTATCTCGATTCACTCTCAGCCGAAGCCAAGCGCTATCTCCCGAAGTTGCCTATCAAATATGTGGAGAATGAGAATGCCCAATCAGGCTTTGCTCTGATGGGACTGATGGGCAAGGCTAAGGATTCAAAGCCAGAACTGATGGCACAGGCTCAGGCTATCAAGGATGCCACAATGGGCTGGTTTATCGCCCAGAACCTAAAGAAGGGCGAGCAGATGATTCACTTCAACGGCACCTATCATTCTGACGCTAACAACGGCATCATCCCTTATCTCAAGGAATATCGCCCAAAGACTACAGTCAGCACCATCAGAGCGGTGCGTCAGGAAGAGATTGACAAAATAGATGAAGATTATCTGGGACTGGCAGATTTCTATATCTGCATCACAGAAGATATGAATATGTCATATTAACCCATCAAAATACGCAACAAAAAGCCCCTGGTGTGTTCTTACATCAGGGGCTTTTAACATTACGGGGGACCAGCGATGGAATCGCTGGGGACGGGGACGCGAAGGGGTTAAGGCTCTTTTTACTTTTTTACCTTTTTACTTTTTTACCTTTAAAAGCCTTTTTCCTTAAAAACTCCTTAAACTTTGCTACTCTCTGCAATATTTTTAGTAACTTTGCACCCAAAAGTTAGTATACAAGATGAAAATAGGAATTATCGTTGCGATGGACAAAGAGTTCGCGCAACTCAAAACATTATTGACCGAATCGCAGGTTGAGAGAAAAAATTATAAAGACTTCGTTATCGGAAAGATAGGCAATAACGAGGTGGTGATGCAACAATGCGGCATCGGTAAGGTAAACAGTACCATAGGTGCCGTGGAAATGATTGACAACTATCACCCAGACCTTGTTATCTCTTCTGGCGTGGCTGGAGGCGCTGATATCAACCTCAACGTGACTGAGGTGGTGGTGGCAACCAACTGCGTTTACCACGATGCCTACTGCGGCGAGGAATGCGAATTCGGACAGATTCTGGGCATGCCTGCTTCCTTCAAAACACCTAAGGAATATGTGGAGAAGGCACTCGCCATCAACAACCTGCCGGGCAATAGGCACCCGAAGATCCACGCCGGACAGATTGTGAGCGGCGAATGGTTTGTTGACAGCAAGGAGAAGATGCGCTCTATCCTGGAACACTTCCCTCAGGCGATGGCGGTGGATATGGAGAGCTGCTCTATCGCCCAGACCTGCCACATCTACAAGACGCCTTTCATCTCCTTCCGCATCATCAGCGATGTACCGCTGAAAGATACCAAGGCACAGCAGTATTTCGACTTCTGGGCTAAAATGGCTGAAGGCTCTTTCAATGTTACCAAGGCTTTCCTCGAAAGTCTTTAGAAGTGTTGAATGTTGAGTGTTGAATGTTGAATGATTCTTCACTCAATATTTAACACTCAACATTCAACACTCAACATTCAACATTCAACACTCAACATTCAACATTATAAAAAAGATGAATAAGATTCCAAGTTTTACAATCAATCACAATAAGCTGCTCCGCGGCATCTACGTGAGCCGTAAGGACGAAGTAGGCGGAGAAGTCATCACAACATTCGATATCCGCATGAAGGTGCCTAACCAGGAGCCTTGTCTGCACAACGGCGCCATCCATACCATTGAGCACCTGGCTGCCACCTATCTGCGCAACGACGAGGAGTGGAAGGACCGCATCATCTACTGGGGACCGATGGGATGCCTCACGGGCAACTATCTCCTTATCAAGGGCGACCTGGAGAGCAAGGACATCGTGGAACTGATGAAGCGCACCTTTAAGTTTATCGCCGATTTCGAGGGTGAGATTCCGGGACAGGCGGCAAAGGACTGCGGCAACTACCTGCTCCACGACCTGCCTATGGCGAAATATGAAGCCAGAAAATATCTGGATGAGGTGCTCTGCTGCATCAGGGAAGAAAACCTCATCTACCCTACCCAGGATTAGAAACAAAAAAATATGGCAAGCTTACCACTTAAGCTTGCCATATTTTTCTTTATACCAAAGTTGCCAGCCATTGACCAGATTCTGCCATACTACATAGGCTCCCGGTGCTACGGCAGCAAGAGGATTCAGAAAGGTGAGGGTGAGCCAGATGCCCACTACCGTATTCTTCTGTCCCAACGCCTGACCGGCACTGATACTCGCACCGAAATGCCTGCCTACCGCCTTGCCGATGGCAAACTGGAGGAGACATACCAGCAGCGGTACAAAGAGCAGCAGAAGCATCGTTACGCCCGATACCTCGGCATGGAGCATGTTGCGAACCGTTTCGCCCATCAGTATCGTGAGGTTGAAACACCACATATAAAAGCCCAAATCCTTTACATTCTTCACCTTATCCACCCATTTCGGCAGGAACCGGCGGCTCAGCAAGGCAAGCAGCAGAGGCACCACCAGCACGGTAGTGACATTGCGGAACACCATCGCACTCATCATGAGGAACGATACATCTGCCCCCTTCTCTACCATCGGGAAAAGACTCGGAATGATGACCATCGTAAAAATGTTGGCGATGACCGTATAAGTGGTCAGCGAACCGATACTGCCGCCCAACTTCTCCGTAACCACAGCCACGGCGGCAGCCGTAGGACAGATGAAGCAGATGAAGGCACCCTCGAGAACCAGTTTGGTACTGTAATCGGAGCCGAACTCGAAGATAAGCACCACCATCATCAATGCCAGCGAGGTACGGATGAGCTGGAGGATGAAATGCCACGCCTTAGGCTTCATCTCCTTGATTTCTATCTTACAGAAAGTAACATAAAGCAGGGAGAACAGCACCACCGGCATCAGACTTACCAACCTCGGACCACAATAATCGCCAATGGGCACCAGGAAGGGCACATTGGCGAATATCAGGTAGCCCAATGCTCCCATAACCAGGGAGCAGGGCAATGAAAACTTTCTAAAAAATCTCCACAAAAACATTTCTGTTTAGTCTTTGTTGCTGCGCTTGCGCTTCAGGTGATCGAGCTCGATCTTGCGCATACGCATGTTCTTTGGAGTTACCTCTACGTACTCGTCCTCACGGATATACTCCAGGCACTCCTCAAGACTCATCACGGTCTTAGGAATGACGCGGGCCTTATCGTCAGAACCGGAAGCACGCACGTTGGTAAGCTGCTTAGCCTTGGTTACGTTGACTACCAGGTCGTTGTCGTGAACATGCTCACCTACAACCTCACCGCCGTAAACCTCCTCACCCGGGTCGATGAAGAACTTACCGCGATCCTGCAGCTTATCGATAGCGTAAGCAAAAGCTGTACCGGTTTCGAGCGCAATCATGCTACCGTTAGAACGGCGGCTGATTTCACCCTTGTATGGCTGATACTCCTTGAAGCGGTGAGCCATGATAGCCTCGCCCTGAGAAGCGGTAAGCACGTTGGTACGCAGACCGATGATACCACGTGATGGGATATCGAACTCGATGTCTACACGCTCGCCCATGTTCAGCATAGAGGTCATATCACCCTTGCGGCGGGTTACCATATCAATCATCTTAGAAGCAAACTCCTCTGGTACGTTGATGGTCAACTCCTCTACAGGCTCGCACTTCACACCGTCAATCTCCTTATAGATAACCTGAGGCTGACCCACCTGGAGCTCATAGCCCTCGCGGCGCATGGTCTCGATGAGTACAGAGAGATGGAGCACACCACGGCCTGATACAATCCACTTATCGGTAGAATCCTCGTAAGGCTGTACGCGGAGAGCGAGGTTCTTCTCGAGCTCCTTGTTCAAGCGCTCCTGGATGTGGCGTGATGTACAGAACTTGCCTTCCTTACCGAAGAATGGTGAATCGTTGATGGTGAAGAGCATGCTCATGGTAGGCTCATCGACAGCGATTGGAGGCAGTGGCTCAGGATTCTCGAAGTCGCAGATGGTATCACCAATCTCGAACTTCTCCAAGCCGACAACGGCACAGATATCGCCTGAATCTACATGATCGGTCTTCTTGTGGCCCATACCCTCGAAGGTGTGGAGCTCCTTGATTTTGGTCTTCTCCTGGGTTCCGTCGCGGTGACAGATGGTAACGTTCATGCTGTCCTTCAATGTACCACGGTGAACACGACCTACGGCGATACGACCTGTATAAGAGCTGTAATCGAGTGATGTGATAAGGAGCTGTGGAGTACCCTCGAGCTGCTTAGGAGCTGGGATAACCTCAATAATCTTATCGAGCAGATAATCGATATTGTCTGTTGGATGATTATAGTCCTCGCCCATCCAGCCGTTCTTGGCAGAACCGTAAACTACTGGGAAGTCGAGCTGGTCTTCTGTAGCATCGAGGTCGCACATCAGGTCGAACACCATCTCGTACACCTCTTCAGGGCGACAGTTAGGCTTATCTACCTTATTAACAACGACGATAGGCTTCAGTCCGAGCTGCAATGCCTTCTGGAGCACGAAACGGGTCTGAGGCATCGGACCCTCGAAAGCATCGACGAGGAGGAGGCATCCATCTGCCATGTTGAGCACGCGCTCAACCTCACCACCGAAGTCAGAGTGTCCAGGAGTATCGAGGATATTAATCTTAGTACCTTTCCAATTGATAGATACATTCTTTGAGAGAATGGTTATACCACGCTCGCGCTCCAAGTCGTTGGAATCGAGCACTTCGCCGCTGTTATCCTGGCCGTCGCGGAACAGCTTACCGGCGAGCATCATCTTGTCGACCAATGTAGTCTTACCATGGTCAACGTGTGCAATAACTGCAATGTTTCTAATGTCTTGCA
>OIWS01002555.1_pt1 | contig 14692 bp, 9 predicted proteins | sample 1587611 | NCBI WGS metagenome assembly OIWS01 (sample SAMEA3888919, study PRJEB22519) | human gut metagenome | biome: human gut; feature: human-associated habitat; material: faeces | place: Denmark | collected 2010 | reverse complement strand
TGCGACCACCTGTTCCCAAAACAGGAGCGCTACCGGGCTGCGCTACACCCCGCTTTCTTCTCACAATGAAATTACTTCTTTGCAGTAAGCATCATTTCTGAATTGCGGGTGCAAAGGTACAACATTTTTCTTATTCCACCAAATTTTTCAGCAACTTTTTTTGTAAAAATATGCATTTATTCAGTTTTTTCCTAAAAAAAGGGCAACTTCCGAAGAAATTGCCCCTTTATACCTTATTATATATGACGATTGATGAATTTTCAGCAACCGCATTGTTTTGCCATTACGCCTTGATGATGCCTTCCTCTACGAAAATCTTCTTCAAGATTTCAACAGCCCGTTCTACCTGCTCTCTTGTATGAGTAGCCATAAGAGCAAAACGCACCAATGTGTCCTGAGGAGCACATGCTGGTGGGATAACAGGATTGATGAACACACCTGCATCGTAAGCCAGCTTGGTAACAACGAATGTCTTCTCTGCATCACGAACGTAGAGAGGAATGATAGGACTCTCAGTCTCACCAATCTCGAAACCCTCCTCACGGAAACGCTTCAAAGCATAGTTGGTAACATCCCAAAGATTCTCAAAACGCTCTGGCTCATTCTGAATGATGTGGAGTGCCTCAAGCGCTGCAGCAGTTGCAGCTGGAGTATTAGATGCACTGAAGATGTAAGTACGGCAGTTGTGACGGAGGAAATTAATGGTATCCTTATCTGATGCGATGAAACCACCGATAGATGCCAGACTCTTAGAGAAGGTACCCATGATGAGATCTACCTCATCGGTCAGACCAAAATGATCGCAGACACCACGTCCCTGCTTACCAAACACGCCAAGACCATGAGCCTCATCTACCATGATAGAGCAGTTGTACTTATGCTTCAGCTTCACGATCTCTGGCAAATTAGCCAAATCGCCCTCCATAGAGAACACGCCATCCACAACGATGAGCTTGACTGCATCCTCAGGAAGCTTAGAGAGCACACGCTCCAAATCTTCCATATCGTTGTGCTTGTAGTGAAGCTGGGTAGCGAATGAAAGACGACGGCCATCTACGATACTGGCGTGGTCACGATCGTCACAGATGATATAATCACCGCGGCCTACAACACATGCCAACACGCCCTGGTTTACAGAGAAACCAGTAGAGAAGCACAATGTCTCATCCTTGCCCATAAACTCAGCAAGCTCTTTTTCGAGCTGCACATGCAAATCGAGTGTACCATTGAGGAAGCGGCTACCAGCACAGCCTGAGCCGTACTTGTCAAGAGCAGCCTTAGCTGCATCGATAACACGCTGATCATTTGTCAAACCCTGGTAAGCATTAGAACCGAACATCAGGATCTTGTGACCGTCGATGTCAGTTACCTCTGTCATCTGCTTACTTGTAATCTCACGGAAGTATGGATACACACCGGCTTCCATATACTTCTGAGGTACACGATAATTCTTGTATCTTTCTTGTAATTGTCCCATTATAATAAGTGTACTTTATTTCTATTTTAATTTATTTTCTAGTTTCAGGCTGCAAAGATACAAAAAAAGATTAATAAAACCGCTTTTTTCCTAAGAAAGTTTACTTTTATGCTTTTTTTAGTAGATATTTCTTGCAATTTTAGGGATTTTTATTACTTTTGCAATTTAAAAAACAATTTCTTGACTAAGATATGAAAAAAAAGATAGTTTTCATCATGAACCCGATTTCTGGAACCAGCAGCAAAGCAGCGGTTCCCAGTTTGATAGATTCTACTTTGGACAAGGAGCAGTTCGAGTACGAGATAAAAATGACTGAAAGACCAGGACACGCCTCAGAACTGGCAGCCGAAGCCAGAGACAACCATGCAGACATTGTGGTTGCCGTAGGTGGCGATGGTACCGTGAACGAGGTGGCCCGTTCCCTCGTCCATTCCGACTCAGCATTAGGTATTCTGCCTTGCGGCTCAGGAAACGGCCTGGCGCGCCACCTGCTGTTGCCAATGAACCTAAAGAAAAGCATTGAGATCATCAACGCATGCAAAATACACGACCTTGACTACGGAGTCATCAACGAATATCCATTCTTCTGCACTTGCGGAATGGGCTTCGATGCCTTTGTCAGCATGAAGTTTGCAGAAAGCGGAAAGCGTGGGCCAATCAGCTATGCAGAGAACATTCTGAGAGAAGGCTTGAAATATGAGCCTGAAACATATACTCTGGAGGATGAGACTGGAACAAAACAATATAAAGCGTTTCTCATCTCATGTGCCAACGCTTCCCAATACGGCAACAACGCCTATATTGCCCCACAGGCATCTATGAGCGATGGATTGATGGATGTGGTCATCATGGAACCGTTTGATGTCATCGAAGCTTCACAGGTTAGTTTCGACATGTTCAACAAGACCCTCGACAAAAACTCGAAGATCAAGTCTTTCCGGTGCAAGAAGCTCCACATCACCCGCAGCAAGCCGGGTGTCATCCATTACGACGGCGACCCAGTGATGACTGGCGCCGACATAGATGTGCACATGGAAGAAAAAGGCATCAAGATGATTGTAAATCCGTTTGCAGACAAGAGTGTACGCAAGCCGAACATCATTCAATCAGCCTTTGCCGATTTCTTCAATGACATAAATATAGTGCGCGATGACATTCACAAAGACATCCAGCGCCAAAGCAAGCGAGTAGGAGCCATCAGCAAGCTCGTACAGAGAAAGCTGAACCTCTAGCCCCTACCTGATATAAAATTCTTCTGTAATTTTCGCATACCATTCTGACCGGTTCCCCTCGGAATCGGTCATTGTTTTTATAGTATTTTCCATACCATTATACCGATGTTTTGCGAACGACAGAAGATAGCGTTTAGGCTGTTTGCGCTCCACTGTCTTAACGCCACACTGCCTGACAAGATAAAATCCTAGCATACAAGCTTCCGACACAACCACCTCAAGGACCTCAGAAGGAACAATCACGGAAAAGACGCCATCATCACTCAGCAGCATTTTTGCTCCCCTGAAAAGGTCTCTGAAAGGCAAGCTATCCGTATGGCGGGCCATCGTACGTTTACTGTCTGGATTTTTTAGGCTATTCAAGAAAAAAGGAGGATTGCTTACGATTGCATCAAAAGACTCCGCAGAATGATAGTCCTGCAATCGGCAGCACTCTATTTCGACACGATCGGCAAAAGGACTTGCAGCCACATTCTCAGCAGCCTCTTCACAAGCCTCTCCATCCATATCAATACCCAGCACCTGCGCCTCAGGGAAGCGCTGCGCCATCATCAGCGAAATGAGTCCGGTACCCGACCCGACATCCAAAATGCGTTTACCGCCAGGTGCCCATGCCCCCAGCAGCACACCATCCGTTCCCACTTTCATGGCGCAACGATCCTGATGAATCTCAAATTGTTTGAATTTAAATCCAGTCATAGTTTTACTTTTAAAATAGTAACGCAAAAATCAGCATTTTATTACAGTCTTCTTGCTTATATTAATAATAATATCTAATAAAGAGGTGATTTTCGGAAAAAACGATGGGATTCTCGGCAAAAATCACTAACTTTGCACCCTATAAATATATATTCAAGAGAATATACACCCCAAAAAGTGTTTATCAAAATAGAACAGAAATTCATATACACCCCAAAAAGTGTTTATCAAATAGAATATGAACAGAAATTCGAATACACAAATCCAGATGATAGCCGACTTTGAGGGCGATGCATCCGTATTGATACAAGAAAGGGAGGCAGGAGTCTATCCTACCCTCTGCACCCGCGACCTGGTGGTTTTTCCATCCGTGCTTACTCCTATCTTGATAGGCAGGGCGGAAAGCAAGGAGTTGGCAAACATGCTGGAGCAAAATCCAGAAACAGTATTCTGCATCTTTTGCCAGAAGCATGCGGACATAGACTCACCTAATCAGGAAGACTTGTACGAAACCGGAACATTTGCCAAGTTGATGAGAGTCATCAATATGCCAAACGATGAGCATCAGAAGACCATCATCGTACAGGGTTTAGGCAGATGCAAGATGAAGCAGATTGTAGATAAGGATCCATTCTACCTTGCCGATGTAGAAAGTCTGCCAGAAACCTGGCCTACCGAAAAGGAAGCCGAAGATCCTATGTTCAAGGCATTGACCCAAACATTCTTCGAGGAATCTATCAAATTCATTCAGTACAATGAGAACATTCCCAACGAGGCAGTCTATGCGATCAATGAGATTACCAATCGCTTCGTGAAATGCAACTTCATCTGCACCTCCCTGCCTTTTACGGCAGAAGACAAGATCAAGATGCTGGAACAGGAGAAGCTGTCAGAGCGACTGATAGAGGCACTCAAGGCCTTGCACAAGGAGCAGAAACTGCTCTACCTGCAAAATGAAATCAGGAACAAGACTCAGTTTGATCTCGACGAGCAGCAGAAGGAATATTACCTGAAGCAGCAGATCAAGAACATCAAGGAAGAGCTGGGCGAAGGCGAAAGCAGTCCGGAAAAGAAGGAGCTGCTCGAAAAAGCCAAGACCAAGAAATGGAACGAGGCAACCCAGAAGGTTTTTCAGAAAGAGTTGGCCAAACTCGACAACATCCATCCTCAGAGCCCAGACTACCCTATCCAGCTCAACTATCTGCAGACGCTGGTAGATTTGCCTTGGGGCGAATACACCGAGGATGACCTCAGCCTGTCTCATGCCCAGAAGATTCTCAACCAGGACCACTACGGCATGGAGAAAGTAAAGGAACGCATTCTGGAATATCTTGCCGTAAGATCCCTGAAGGGTGGAATGCAGAGTCCGATTCTCTGCCTCTATGGTCCTCCGGGAGTCGGCAAGACCAGTCTGGGCAAGAGCATTGCCAAGGCCATGAAGCGCAAATACGTGAGAATGTCTCTGGGCGGTCTGCACGATGAAGCCGAGATTCGCGGTCACCGCCGCACTTATATCGGAGCCATGCCTGGTCGCATTGTCAAGAACATCCTCAAGGCAGGCAGCAGCAACCCTGTCTTCATTCTCGACGAGATAGACAAGGTTTCAGCCAACAACCACCAGGGTGATCCAGCATCAGCCTTGCTTGAAGTACTCGACCCAGAGCAGAACAACACCTTCCACGACAATTACCTGGATGTGGATTACGATCTCTCTAAGGTTCTCTTCATCGCAACCGCCAATGACATCAGCTCAATCCCACGTCCTTTGCTCGACCGAATGGAGCTCATCGAAGTAGGCGGCTACATTACGGAGGAGAAGATAGAGATTGCCAAGCGCCACCTGATTCCGAAGGAATTGGAGAATACAGGTCTCGACAAGTTCACCCCGAAGGTAAGCTTCAACAAGGCAGCCATTGAGGGCATCATCGAGCACTACACCCGAGAAAGCGGTGTGCGCCAGCTCAAGAAACAGATCAACAAGGGACTGCGCAAGATGGCCTACAAGCTAGCCTATTCCAAGGAATTGGAGAAGCCATCCATCACCGCAGCAGACCTGAAGGAGATTCTCGGTACCGCCCCATTCACCCGCGACATCTATCAGGGCAACGATTATGCAGGAGTAGTAACAGGACTTGCATGGACCTCTGTGGGCGGCGAGATTCTCTTTATCGAAACCTCGCTGAGCAAGGGAAGACAGGGCAAGCTTACCCTGACCGGTAACCTGGGAGACGTGATGAAGGAATCGGCTATCATCGCCCTGGAATACATCAAGGCGCATATCGACCTGCTGGGCGTGGATTACCGCATCTTTGAAAACTGGAACATCCATATCCACGTACCCGAAGGTGCAACGCCAAAAGACGGTCCTTCGGCAGGTATTACCATTGCCACCAGTATCGCTTCGGCTATCACCCAGCGCAAGGTTCGCAAGAACATAGCCATGACCGGCGAGATTACCCTTCGCGGCAAGGTACTCCCAGTGGGAGGCATCAAGGAGAAGATCCTGGCAGCCAAGCGTGCCGGCATTACCGACATTGTGATCTGCAAGGAAAACAAGAAGAACATCCTCGACATTCCTGAAAAGTATCTCAAGGGCGTAGAATTCCATTATGTAGAAGATGTAGCAGATGTCTGGGAGTTTGCCCTCACCGACGAGAAGGTAAAGTACCCTATCGACTTCACCATTCCTGAAAATGACAAAAAAGAAAAGAAATGAAATTTGAACTACAAGTAACAGATAAGGCAAGCGATGCTCGCACCGGCATCATCACCACCGACCACGGACAGATCAAGACTCCGATCTTCATGCCTGTGGGAACTGTGGGCAGCGTAAAGGGTGTACATTTTGAAGAATTGCGCCAGCAGGTAAAGGCCCAGATCATCCTGGGAAACACCTACCATCTCTACCTGCGCCCGGGACTCGAAGTCATCAAGGCGGCAGGCGGACTGCATAAGTTCAACGGCTGGGACCGTCCTATCCTCACCGACAGCGGCGGCTTCCAGGTATTCTCGCTTACCGGAATCCGAAAGCTCAGAGAAGAGGGCTGCGAGTTCCGTTCCCACATCGATGGCAGCAAGCATTTCTTCACTCCAGAGAACGTGATGGATACAGAACGCATCATCGGTGCCGACATCATGATGGCTTTCGATGAGTGTCCTCCCGGACAAAGCGACTTCATGTATGCGAAGAAGAGTCTGGAGATGACTCAGCGCTGGCTCGACCGCTGCATCAAGCGCTTCGACGAGACAGAACCTCTCTACGGTTATCAGCAGAGCCTCTTCCCTATCGTCCAGGGTTGTACTTTCCCAGAGCTGCGCCGCGAAGCAGCCAAGTACATTGCCGACAAGGGAGCCGACGGAAATGCCATCGGTGGTCTTGCCGTAGGCGAGCCTACCGAGGTGATGTACGAAATGATCGAGGTGGTGAATGAGATTCTTCCAAAGGACAAGCCTCGCTACCTGATGGGCGTAGGAACTCCCCAGAACCTGCTCGAGGCCATCGAGCGCGGTGTTGATATGTTCGACTGCGTAATGCCAACCCGCAACGGCCGCAATGCGATGCTCTTTACCTATAATGGTACGATGAACATGCGCAACAAGAAGTGGGAGAAGGATTTCAGTCCAGTGGATCCAGACGGCTGCGACATCGACCAGATAACCACCAAGGCCTACCTGCACCATCTCTTCAAGGCCCAGGAGCTCCTTGCCATGCAGATTGCCAGCATCCACAACCTGTCGTTCTATCTCCGTCTCGTTACAGATGCACGCCACCATATCGAGCAGGGCGACTTCGTAGAGTGGAAACGCTCTATCATCGATCAACTCGGCCGACGAATCTAGCTTGAGCGTTGAGCATTGAACTTTATAGGATGCTCCTATACATATTTTACATTAAATGATGAAAGATTATAAATACATCAGAAAACATCGCAGACTGCTCAAGATGGGCAGAGCCTTCGAATCTCGCTTCGGCTGGCTCATTGCCATCCTGCAGCGCATAGCCCGCATTCTAGGCTGGATCGGGCACAAGCTGCGATTCCTCAGGGTGCTCAGGTATCTCAACCCACTGAGATACATCAAGCGGTTAGACTGGTACATTATCAAGAAGTTCTTAGGCTACTACTTCTTCTCGATTGCACTGATCATTTCCATCTCCATCGTGTTCGACTTCAATGAGAACCTGGCGAAGTTCACGGAGTATCATGCACCAGCCAAGGCCATCATCTTCGATTATTATGCCAACTTCATCCCTTACTTCGCCAACCTCTTCAGTGCGTTGTTCGTGTTTGTGGCGGTCATCCTCTTCACGTCGAAGCTGGCAGGCAACTCTGAAATCATCGCCATTCTGGCATCAGGTGTTTCCTTCAAGCGACTCCTTCGTCCTTACCTCATCACCTGCATCATGCTCTCAGCCTTAAGCTATGTACTCTCTGCCTACGTGATTCCTCACGGCACGGTAGTACGCCAGAACTTTGAGACGATGTACAAGAACAAGAAGAAGAATACTTCTGCCGAAAACGTACAGCTGCAGGTAGATAAGGGCGTAATTGCCTATATGCAGCACTACGACAACAACTCGAAGCGGGGTTACGGATTCTGCCTCGACAAGTTCCAGGAGAAGAAACTCGTAAGCCACCTTACGGCGATGGAGATTCAGTATGATACGATCTCCGACAGCAAATACCACTGGAAGCTGAGCAACTGGAAGGTGCGCCAGCTGAAAGGTATGAAGGAGCACATCACCAGCGGAGCACAGAAGGATACGCTGATTACGATGGAGCCTACCGACCTGGTTTATTCCAAGGGTCAGCAGGAAACCTTCACCAGTCCGGAATTGAAGGAGTATATTTCCAAGCAGATCAACCGCGGTTCGGGCAATGTGGTGCAGTATCAGGTAGAATACCACAAGCGCATCGCCGCCTCGTTTGCCTCCTTCATCCTCACCATCATCGGTGTTTCGCTTTCATCGCGCAAGCGAAAGGGAGGTATGGGCCTATCCTTGGGAATCGGTCTTGCACTGAGCTTCGGCTACATCATGCTGCAAACCGTATCGGCAACCTTTGCCATCCAGGCAAACTTCCCTCCGGCACTTGCCGCCTGGTTGCCAAACATCATCTTCGCCTTCGTTGCCTACTTCTGCTACCGCAAGGCTCCGAGGTAATTAAACATTGAAACAAAGAACCTTGACCATTGGAGCGGATGAAGATCCATCCGGCTCAATGGTCAACAAAAGAAAGGAAAAGAATGTATTTCGACGAATTAGATTTGAATGACAACGTGCTCGACGCATTATACGACATGCGCTTCGACACTTGCACCCCTGTACAGGAAAAATGTATCCCTGAGATATTGGAAGGTCACGACGTATTGGGCGTGGCACAGACCGGAACGGGTAAGACAGCAGCCTATCTGCTCCCAGTATTGAGCAAACTTGATGATGGCGGCTACCCGAAAGACGCCATCAACTGCGTCATCATGTCGCCAACCCGCGAGTTGGCCCAGCAGATAGACCAGGCCATGCAGGGCTTCGGCTACTACCTGCAGGATGTGAGCAGCGTGGCTGTTTATGGCGGCAACGACGGCAACCGCTACGATCAGGAACTGAAGAGCCTCCGCATGGGTGCTGATGTCGTGATTGCTACTCCAGGTCGCCTCATCACCCACATTTCCCTGGGTAATGTAGATTTGAGCAAGGTAAGCTTCTTCATTCTCGATGAGGCCGACCGCATGCTCGACATGGGCTTCTCTGAAGACATCAATACCATCGCTTCCAAGTTGCCAAAGACCTGCCAGACCATCATGTTCTCTGCCACCATGCCTGAAAAAATTGAGGAACTTGCCAAGGCCCTGCTCAAGGATCCTGTAGAGATCAAGCTTGCCGTAAGCAAGCCTGCCGAGAAGATCAAGCAGGAGGCTTACGTTTGTTACGAGACCCAGAAGATGACCATCATCAAGGATATCTTCAAGGCTGGCGATATGAAGCGCGTCATCGTGTTCAGCGGCAGCAAGATGAAGGTGAAGCAGCTGGCTGCTGCCCTTCAGCAGATTGGCATCAACTGCGGTGCAATGCACTCCGACCTGGAGCAGGCAGAGCGCGATGATGTGATGTTCAAGTTCAAGAGCGGTCAGTTCGACGTACTGGTTGCTACGGATATCGTGGCTCGTGGAATCGATATTGATGATATTGAGATGGTCATCAATTATGACGTTCCTCACGATACTGAGGATTATGTTCACCGCATCGGCCGTACAGCCCGTGCCAACCGCGATGGTAGAGCCATCACCTTCGTCAACGAGGAAGACCAGTACTGGTTCCAGCAGATTGAGAAGTTCCTGGAGAAGGTGGTAGAAAAAATGCCTCTGCCGGAAGATTGCGGCGAAGGCCCTGAATACATCAAGCTCAACAAACCTTCAAAACGCAACAATGGTCGAAAGGGCAAGGGCGGAAAGCAGGGCGGAAACAACCGTAACGGCAACCGCGGCGGCAACAATAACAGCAACGGCGAGGGCAAGACCAAGACCAGCGCCAAGAGCCGCAGACAGAAAGACCGCGACCAGACTTCGCACAAGCGCAAGCCAAACAAGCCAAACGAGCGTCAGGAAAAGACTCCTCAGAACAATGGAGAGAATGGTGCACAGAAGAATCACGAGAACGGCGAGCAGAAGAATCGCGAGTTCAAGAACAATGAACAGAGAAACGCTGAGCAGCGCAACGGCGAGCAGAAGAATCGTAATAACAACAAGCGCCGCAACAATAAGCAGCGCAACAACGAGAGCGGCAACCAGCAGGGCAATCAGCAGTCTAACGGCAACCAGCGCCCAGGCAATGAGAACAACGTTCGTCCTGGAAGCAATGGCCGAGGCAGAGGCGTAGCCCAGAAGAAGCAGGGTGGCGCCCAGCAGAAGCGACAGGGCACAGCTCCTCAGAACCAGCAGAAGAAGGGAACAGAGAATTCCAGTCCTCGCAAGTACGCTCCTGTTGTCAATCCACAGAAGAACGATAATCCTGTGAAGAAATTCATCAAGCGTATCTTCGGATTCGGCAAGTAATCTCAAGAGAGAGTAATCTCCCGAAATGATGTATTCCTGCTTCCAGGCAGGCTTATACATTATTATATATATATGAGAAGCCCGATAAGAGAGTTGGACTATCCCAACCTTTTGTCGGGCTTCTCTTTTTTAAACGAACCTGAAAACACGGCTAAAATGGACAGAAACAAAAGACTCCCAGTCACTCCGCTGATGTTCTTCAGCCTCATACTATCACTTAGCATCATCACAGCCAGATACAGCTATGATTACTTCTCCACGCGCTATTGGCTCATCGCAGCCATCATTGCCATAGCCTTAGCCGGCTGCTGCTATGTACTCTATGAAACCCGTCAGCTTTTCCGGCTCTTCTTCAGAAAAATCAAGCAGTTGGTCCTTCTTCAGAGCTTTCTTCTGTCGCTCTGCCTGTTCTGTCTGGGCGGTTTCATCACCTCCCATCATATCGATAAGACGAAAACACCTGGCAGCATCATGACCTACCAGTCACTCTCCCCCATCGACCGCACCATCCTGGCAAGCCGTTCCTTCCGCCAGCAGCTGGAACAGCAGCTGCATACTTATCATATCGACGGACAGGATTTCGCCGTGATTTCTGCGATGGCGATGGGCGATAAGGGTTCACTCGACCAGGAAACCAAGGAGAGCTTTTCCATCTCCGGCACAAGTCATATACTGGCAGTTAGCGGCTTGCACATAGGCATTATCTTCCAGCTCTTCGTGATTCTTCTGGGCGGAAAGCGCCGTTCCAGACCCACCATTGCCCTGTCCCTCGTTGTCGTATGGGCGTATGTTGTCTTTATCGGCCTTCCCCCTAGCGCCGTCAGATCAGCCTCCATGCTCAGCATCTACAGTTTCTGCCTGCTAGCCCTGCGCCCCGACCTTTCGCTCAACACCCTGGCGCTAGCCTATGTCATCATGCTGTTTCTGAATCCCTTCCAACTTTTCGACATCAGTTTCCAGATGTCCTTTCTCGCCGTGGCTTCCATCCTCATATTCTATCCCCCACTCTTCGGCCTGCTCAAATCCCACGGCAAGATCATCCGTTGCCTCTGGGGACTATTCAGCGTATCCCTGGCGGCACAGATAGGTACGCTTCCGCTCATCGTCTATTATTTCGGCAGAATATCCTGCTACTCCCTGTTCACCAGCTTCATCGCCATCCCGGCAGCCACCCTCATCCTCTATCTTTGTGCCCTACTCCTGCTGCTTTCTCCCCTTACCTGCATTTCCTGCCTTGCCTCCATAGGCACCTGGCTGATGCAACATGTAGCAGCAGTACTTGCCAGCATTACCCAAGCCACCCATACCGCCTTCCGGCTTACCAGTCTGTTGCCGGGTGCCAGCATAGACCATCTTCATCTGTCACTCCTTCAGTTGATGCTTCTCTATCTGGCAGTCGTATCTGGCTACCTGGTCCTTGCCAAATGGAACCAGATAAGGGAAAAAATCTACAAGATTCGCCATTCTCATACATTACCTTTCTAATCATTTGCCCATCACAAAAATAATGTGTATCTTTGCAGTATGAATTACGATAGAATCAAACAGCAGGCAGGTCATCTTCCTGCATTCCAGATAGCCGACACCATCAACAGCACCCTGAAGGAGTCGGCAAACCTTGTTGTCACTGCTCCGCCGGGAGCCGGAAAATCCACCGTGCTTCCACTCACCCTCCTCGGAGCCACCCCACAGGGAAAGATTCTGATGCTGGAACCACGCCGCCTTGCAGCCCGTCAGATAGCTGAACGAATGGCAAGCATCTTGGGCGAACCCGTGGGCAAGACCGTGGGTTATCGGGTACGCTTCGAGAACAAGGTTTCTTCAGAAACCCGCATCGAGGTGCTCACCGAGGGAATACTTACCCGAATGCTCATCCACGATGCCACGCTCGAAGGAGTGAGCGCCGTCATCTTCGATGAGTTTCACGAGCGAAGCATCAACTCCGATCTGGCGCTTGCCCTCACCCGACAGGCTCAGGAAATCATCCGACCAGATTTGAAAATCATCATCATGTCGGCAACCATCGATGCTACTGCCATCTGCGAGGCTCTTCAGGCACCATTGATAGAGAGCGAAGGACGGATGTTCCCCGTAGAGACCGTTTATTCTGAGACCGATATTGCGCGATACGATATATATAAAGAGGTGGCGGCTACCATCCTCAAGGCTGCAGATAAGCACGAGGGCGATATTCTGGCTTTCCTTCCTGGACAGTCGGAGATTCTGAAATGCAAGGAGATATTGGATGCAAGCCTCAGCAGAGCAGCAGTTTCATCATCAGCATCAGCTTCATTATCTGCAGCTTCATCATCTGCTGCTGAACTTTCCGTTCCTCAGGTTTATCCGCTCTACGGCAATCTTCCACCCGAAAAGCAGCGCCTCGCCATAGCCCCTTCGAAAGAAGGAGAAAGGAAAATTGTGCTCGCCACACCTATCGCCGAAACCTCACTTACCATCGAAGGCGTGAGGATCGTGGTGGATTCCGGACTTTGCCGAAAACTGGTTTACGACACCCGTACGGGATTGAGCCACCTGGAAACCGTTACCATCAGCAAGGATATGGCAACCCAGCGAAGAGGACGAGCCGGACGTGTGGCAGAAGGAATCTGCTACCGGTTGTGGACTCAGACCTCGGAACATCTGATGGAAGACCAGCGCCGACCGGAGATAGAAGAAGCCGACCTTACGTCGATGGTACTCGATATTGCAGTCTTTGGCGAGAACAATCCCCAATCGCTGCTCTGGCTTACTCCACCATCAAGCAGTAATCTGCTTAATGCCAAGGAATTGCTTCTTTCTCTTGAAGCGATAGAACCAGATGGCAGCATCACCCCATTGGGCAGGAAGATGGCGACATTGCCTTGTCATCCGCGCATCGCCAAGATGATGATGAGTTCAGAATCTTCTGCACTCAAAGCTCTAGCCTGCGACGTTGCCGCCCTGCTGGAAGAGAAAGACCCGATGAGCGATTCAGTGGATTCGGATATGGCACTGCGTCTCTCCATCCTCCGTTCGCAGCGACAGAAAAACAGTCTGGGCAGATGGGCCCGCATAGCCCAGATAGCCCAGGAATACCGAAGGATGCTCAAGGTAAAGGAAGATAATGAGCCGGTGGATGTAGAAGAAGTGGGCAGACTGATTGCCCTAGCCTATCCTGAGCGCATCGCCATGGCAATCGATAATATCGGACATTTCAGAATGTCGAACGGCAAGACAATCTTCATCGATTCAAGCGATGCAATGTCGGCGCAGCAATGGCTCGCCATCGCCTCGCTCAATGTATCAGCTCAGCCGTCGGGCACGAATGCTTCCACCCCGCTTCCATCTTCAGGAAAGGCAGGCAGGGTGTTTCTCTCGGCTCCCGTAAACATCAACGACCTCCCTACCCATGAGTTCGACAACGTCTCGTGGGACAGTAAGGCGGGAATGATCAGGATGCAGAGAGAGCGACGCATCGGAACCCTGGTGGTAGATAGCAAACCACTCCAGGATGCCGACAGACAACAGATTATCCATATCCTCTGCAACGCTATCCGGAAGGAAGGACTCAGCATGCTGGATTGGAACGAAGACGTTCAGCGGTTGCAGCGGAGAGTGGCGCAGGTAAGAGAGTGGCACCCGGAAATGGAGTTGCCCGATCTGTCCACCGCGCACCTGATGGAGACAGCCGCCGAATGGTTGCCCTTCTATCTGGACCAGGGCGGAAAGCTCAAGACAAGCACCGCCGAACTCAGGAAGCTCAATCTCCAGGAAATACTCTGGGCACAGATTCCATACGAGCAGCAGCAGGAGATAGACCGCCTCGCACCTACCCACATCGTGGTTCCATCGGGCAGTCATATCCGCATCGACTATCGCCAGGGAGCCGAGGCTCCCATCCTCAGTGTCCGTCTGCAGGAATGCTTCGGAATGACTCAGACGCCAGCTGTTAATGATGGCAGGCAGCCGCTGTTGCTGGAGCTGCTCTCTCCAGGTTTCAAGCCCGTTCAGCTTACGCAGGACCTCGCCAGTTTCTGGCAATCCACCTATTTCGAGGTGCGCAAGGAGCTGAAGCGCCGCTACCCCAAGCACTTCTGGCCCGAGAATCCACTGGAAAGTGAGGCAGTAAGAGGGGTGAAAAGGAAGAAATAATAGATAGAAGAATAGTATAACTTTTTAAATAATAAATAATTATGAATGTAGGAGATAAAATACCAGAGATTCTTGGCATTGACCAGGACGGACGTGAGATAAA
>OIWS01002552.1_pt1 | contig 14702 bp, 11 predicted proteins | sample 1587611 | NCBI WGS metagenome assembly OIWS01 (sample SAMEA3888919, study PRJEB22519) | human gut metagenome | biome: human gut; feature: human-associated habitat; material: faeces | place: Denmark | collected 2010 | reverse complement strand
AAATCTTTTTTGTTCTTCTCCCAAAGCTATATATCGATGAAGGATTTCCGTACATAGTTGAAGAAACATCTATTAGTGCATTAAGTGCTGCTTCACTCATTGCAGTTGTTGCTGCGTTATCCAAATAAATCATCACAATCCCCTAACTTTAATATCAGGCATCTTATCAGTAAATTCTCTATCTATAGCAGACAACTGCTGCCTGATTATTTTTCTTTTTTCAAAAGCCGGATCAAAACATACCGTCTTGAATTCCTGTAGCGAAATATCAGAAGCTGTTCTAACATGAGGGTATAACAATTTCAAATATGCAGAACACATTTTAATAATCGCATTTGTATCCCTTGTATCAGCATTTTTAGGAATATCTAACAATTCCTTCACTATAACGCCATAAAAAGGCTGTGTTCTGATATATGAAAGTATCTCCGAAAAATACTCAACATTCAATGAATAGCCATCTAACTTTAAATCCTCACTGATTCGAGGCAAATACCAGCCCTCAATAAACCCATGGAATCTGTCAATTAACGCATGATCCTGAAACGCCTCTGGTAATTCCTCAAAATAATGATTATTCAAAGGTCTCTTGTTTGAGTCCAAATCAATATTTCCAAGTAAGATAATTCCTGCCAATGATGTCTGTTTTGACTTTCCCACTGTAAAGACTCCCTGCTCCATATAATTCTTCAGAGCACCTTGTATTTCTTCAGGATTATCAAATGAAATTGTCTTTACCTCATCCAATGACACAAATTCATATGATGGAATGATACCTGGCGTATTTCTGCTCATATCATAGAACAACTTAGCTCGTGTAATCTTACCACCACTTATCTGCCATCCGTGTTTTGAAAGATTATTAAAAATATATGATTTTCCAGTTCCCTTAGGTGCAAGTTCAATCATATTAAGATTTGGCTCTACAAATACTAATAATCTTGTCAAGAAAAGCAATTTCTGATCCAAAGATTCGAATGAAGTTGAATTTGGGTTATATTCCATATTACTAATAAGAAAGTCAATCCACTCCTCTAGATCAAAGTGCTCTCTTGCTTGACAATAGTAATCAAAATCCGGCCTATACGGACTGAATGGCTTAAATTTAACCATTTCCGCATACCCTTTTTCCTTACCATCTGGCTCGACATACTGCATGGTAACAACACCCCAGTTCTCACCTTCTTTAAGGAGACCCTGCTGTCGTGCTAAGTACGGAGAAACCTTTCCCTCGCCGCTCTTTATTCCAATATCCGGTATTTGAAAACGATATTCTCCGCTTTTTAGATCCGACTCAAATATTATTCTTGCCAAAATCTGAATTACATCACCATTTAACAAACGGCTTCTTATATTACTATCCTTCGTAGGAATGTGCTTATCAATAAAGTTATATAATCCTTCTGTATCAATAATATCATCATTCGAAAACTTCTTGATAAGCCAATCCTTAATAAATGAAGGGACATTTACACCTGAAAATAGACTATATCTGTCAGGAGTCTTATACATTGACTCTTCAGGAAATATATCTCTTATTTTTTCATCTAAATTAGTCATCGAATCCATCGTCCTCCGTCATGTTCTTCTTAGCCTTATTTACAACATGGAATTTATATTCTTTACCGGCAACAACAACCTTGATATCTTGTTCCTTACCAGATGATAATACTGCAGAATACATTCCACTATCAGCAATCAGCTGCTGCTTGGTTCCGTCTGATTCAATAACATATGCTTCATTCGGATCAGGTACAACAGCAAATATTACCTTTTTATCCAACCCTGTAACCTCAAGCTTATCATCCACAACCTTATAAACAGTCTTTTTTTGTCCAGTCTGAGGACTTGCAACAATTACTGGAACCAGTATCTCCTCAACTGTAGCGCCACCATGATTTTCGTACTTAGGTCTGTTATACAATGAAGTTTCATTAAGCGAGATAATATATGGATTACCTGTTTTTCCTTCATCTTCATAAATAATATAATCCACCGTATCTGCATAATCATCTTTAGAATCAATTTTGCAACATCTGCCTTCATGATCTGACTCGACAAAATTATACTTCTTCTTAGTTTCAGTCCATTTTGCCCTAGCAGTAGCACCATGATCCGCTGTAATAAGTATTCTTCGTCCTGCCGACTCCTGTACAATATCTCTTATTTTTTTCTCCAAGATATCAAACGCTTTTCGGAGATTTACAGTTGACTTATAGAATTCTCCGTGAATAACCTTCTGATCAAAATCAAGAAACCACTCTTTGTATGCAATTGATTCAAGATATGCTTTATTAATGTCTGTAATAGACGGCAAGTGACAAGCTGCGTAATCACAATACTCGACTTCATATTCATTAGCTCCAAGTATGTCAATGACAAGTGGAATATATTCTGCTCCTACTCCATCTAATACATAAATATCTGCGCTACCGACATAAGGCATTACTAAAGTTTCCTGTCTTTGAAGTTCATAATACATACTATAAAGATTTGTCGAATTTGCACAGCCAGTAGCGTAATACTTCTGCAAATAAGGATTATCTGCATCTGCAACCTTACTCTCTCTGTAAGCTTTCAGATAATACTTCCAGTCATTCTTTCCTTCAATTTCAGCCTCACCGACTCCAAATAAATAAGAATAGAATGCTGGATAAACTGACTTGATTTCATCCTTATCAATGACTCCATTTTTATACAAATTAATAACAAATTCTTTTTCTGTATTGCTTATCCCAGTAAATGCAGGCTTAAATATTTTTGTATAGTATGAAAAAAGACGATTATTCATATCCTCTATTTTCTGATCGTGCTGTGTGCATAGTTCAATCAGACGAATTTCAGATGCATTGCCTCCTATCGGAATACTAATGCACAATTCTTTAGATAAACCTTCACATATTACTTTCTGTATTTCTTTTTCAGGAATAAAAAAATCAGCATATTTGTTCAGTTCCTTTATTATTCCAATTCTTTCTTCTAATTGAACCGGATTACTCAACCAATATCCCTGCTGCCATATTGATATAAGATACTCTTTTTTAGAATCGGTTTTAAGTACCTTAAATACTCTAGCAAGAAAAGACATGGAATAAAATGCTGCCACATAGCATCGAATAAACCATTTCTCATATTGTGAATCAGATGTAAACCATTTTCCGGCAATAGCATAAACTGATTTAACATCAACACTCAACACCTTTGCTGCCAATTCGTGCAATCCTTTTCCAGGAGACATATTTGTATATTCCAAACATAATTGATCCCAATATACTCTCTCTGAGTCACTATACGAAAAGTTAATACTTAAATCACATGCCTTTTCCAGATAATCCTTCGCATTATGAACTACATCAATTTGAAAAGCATTATCCGGAGAAGCCTTCTGATGCCACTCATATAAGCTTTCTGAACAACACCAAATTGGAGAATCAAAGTCTAAAACTTCTGAAGATCTCCACAATCCAAGCCAATCAACACTTGATGTAATTTTATTTTTTGTAATATGTTCTGAATATTCATTGGCTACAAAACACACTTTTCTATTTTTACCTTTTATCTCATAATCTGAATTCAAAAAAGGATCCAGCAAATCTTTCCTTGCAAAGCTACTCTGAAGCACCTTATATACATTATCCATCATAGAAAAACATACAAAGATAATTCTTCTTTGAGAAGCATTATCGCCAGAAATACCAGAATTCTCTATATCAAACAATGAGAGTACTGTAGCTTCAATATCTTTTCGAGAATAAAATCGAATCAGTTCCGAAAATCCCAAAACATATGTATCCTTATTTTTTGCAGAGTTTTCCTTGATAACATGGATAAATTTAATCTTTGTCATCCAACCGTCATCTTTTTTCATAATATAATCACTGAGGTCAAGAAGTTCTCCATTTCCAGCTTTCACTAATTCCTGGATATCTTCCTGAGTATGATTGCTCATTTCCATGAAAAGAAAACGAACAGGATATCTCCGATACGAACTTGTACTCTTATTCTTATCATCTAAGATTTTTTTCTTGATTTCCTCTATATCCATACGTCTTTTATTCCTCACCTAATAATTTCATTACCGCTGAGCACACAACTGGATACTCTTTACAGAGCTTAACAAGTATCTCCTTGGCTTCTTTATCGCCAAACTGTTTCTCATTAATTAATTCTGTTGTTGCCTCAATAGTTGCATGTGTTTTTCCTATAGCAATAGGAACTATATCTATTGGCTCAAAATCTGGACCATCAAAAAGATCATCTTCTGCTCCATAATCATCATCTTCATCAAGAGAGTATTCCGCAGCAGATTCTCCTTTGTTAACTTGATTTATATCTGTGTCATCACTGCTGCTAGCATCTGTATTAGACGGTGTATTAACTGGCTGCTTACTCTGCAATGCACACCATAACAGAATCTGTTTTTCAACATCTTCTTCCTTCCAAAATACAATCGCATCTGACAGATTCTGTTTAAGGAAAGCCATCAGATTAGAATAATTCTCCAGTTTGTGATTGGCAGCGGAAAGACACTTATCAATAAAAGCATTGATACAAGCTGAATCCTGTACCTTTTCTAAAGTAAGTGCAATTGCCGTTTTCTGCTTCTTTAGACCTTCAAGAAGTTTACTTATATCATCCTGGGTTATGCTGTCACCGGTCGCATTTGCAAGTTTGAATAATTCATTAATAACTAAATTAAACTCACCGCCCTTATCAACAACATACTTCAATGCCCACAATGGGGATTTATACTGTTTCTCAAATGCAGATCTTAATGCCCACTTTGTTTCAGAGATTCCATCTCCCATTACGCCAAAAATATTCTGTATCAGATCTATTAACTCTTTCTCCTCTACAGTAGAAAATCTAACTCTTAGCTTAGCATCTGATTTTTGACTTATCCAATTGTAAAATGCAGCATTGACAATATCACGCATAATTGTAGTAGACACCAAACTACCCTGATCCGCCAGGTACATTTTACCTATATACCTACGAAATACTAATGCCACAGCTGCCATGCAAATATAGTTGTTATAATAACCATACGGTGGCTGTGTCAAAAATTTGAATTCTGTTCCAATATCAACAACTGTTTTGTTTCTTAATTCAGCAATCTTGTCATCAATAGCCTTAACCAACACCGTCATCGGAACATTAACATCGTAGCTTCCTATATATTCCAATTGCTCGTCAAAAATCCAATTACCTTCCTTATCTTTTAAAAGATTCGTAACCGCAGATTCCTGACCACCAAAAGCCTCTATCTCAGATCTGTTTACCGCATAGCAAACCTTCTCAACCGTTTTCTTTGCATATATAGTTTTCCAAGCAGTGCTGGCACTTGCTATTTTAGGTAATTTCTCCGCTCCGTCCGTAAATACCCTGCCAACGCTCGTTATTACACCAGAATTGCTTACTGACTTGAAACTTGAAGTGTTGACTCTTTCTCCTCGAAAAACAATGGTCGCAGCACCATCAAGCAATTCCGTTTTCCACTTCTCCATCCACTTCATTGCCTTCTTTTCGTAAGGCGTTGGATCTTCTATCTTAGTGTCTTTTGCAACAGTTTCACGTGCTTTAGCTTCAATAACACCTTCAAACCGCTGCTGTCCAAGAGTTGTATCAGCAATAACAAATACAATATTCTGCATTGTTTCCTTCTGAGATAATGTTTGAATTAAATTCTTCTGACTCTCAAGAGCAGATTCGGGGCGATTTGATTTTTTATCGTAACTTGGTGTATCACCTCTAAATACCACTATCGCAATCTTGGCTGCATAATCTTTTGAGAAAGTCTTAAGAATCTTTGATTCCATAGAAATAGCAGATAAACTTCCCCAAACAATTGAAAACTCTGTTATTCTATTAAAGCCATCAGCATTTGAAATAGCCTTTGTAATGTCATTTCTGTAACCTATATATTCATCAAACAAAGTGCTTACGTCTTCATATTTTAAATACAGTTTGTCCTTAGCCGCCTGGATTTTTTCCATAGGCATAGCAGAAGACGAAACTTCATAAACCTCATCAGGTCCTTTAAGTACTATTTGTTTTTCATCAATTAAATCCAACGCTCTTGAAATAGCAGCACTAGTCCATGCACCACTTAACACATTAAGAATATTTTTCTTACTAGGATTAACTAAGCTCTTTTCCTGATTAGCTCCATCCATTTGTGTTACACGAATCAGCAGATTCAAAAGAAGAATCACTTTGAATACCGACAACTCCGGTATATCAGTGTCTTCAAGTTTTGTTGAATACATCGAGAACTTGTTAATTATTGCATCAAAATTATTTGTTCTATCCTCAGAAAACGCTTCAACAAAGAAATCCCATACTTTATCAGCTGTAAGATATCTCATATCATTCGCATCCTGCTGAATAAAATATTTGAAACCTTTATCTTCATCATTTAAAAATTCGAATATACTTCTCTCCGCAGATCCAATAGCTCTCGAAACAAAAGTTGCCAAATACGCAGTATAAGGATGAAATGGATACAAATGCTGAATAATCTCCTTCGCCTGAGCAGACTTATCCATAGGTGCAACAATCTCATCTAAGGCTTGTTTTACCTCTATTTGTTCAACCAAACGTTCATCAACTAACTCTGAGTATTTTGCCGAATCACTAATCTTCAAAGCATTAGAAAGAATATGATATGTTGTAATGTCCTGCATATCATACTTAAGGCCAAGAAATCTTGCCTTTGCCATAGTTTTTTCATCTTCCTTCAGTTCTTTGTAACTGTCAGTAGCCTCCATACTCTTATGCGTGATCAGGAAAACATATACACCGATAAACTTGTCTTTATCGTCTTTTCTTGGGGCCTTGCTAAGTTCTGCGATATCCTGCATACAATTAAGGATACTACGTCTTTCTGTCACCTCTAGCAGGGAAGTAAACTCATCCCAAAAAATAACAAGGTAATCTGCCACATTTTGCTTCCGAAGGGCATCCATAACTTCTGTGAGCCACTGTTTTATATCAGGTGTTGCCTTAATCATATTGGACTTTTTGAGTGCAATGTTAATCTCTTTTAAAACAATAACATCACCTATCTCAAGAGCTTCCTTCAGTTCTTCAATTGATGAAGCATATCTATCCAACTCGTCTTTGAGCATGCTTTCCCAGAAAGAAGAAAATTTCTTATCCTCTAACATTTCGATAACAGCCTGGAAATCAGATTTAACTGTAATATCCACACCTGCGTCACTAAGCTGCTGTGTAACCGCTCTCTGAATTGTATACTTTAATTCCTCAGTATCTACGATAGAATATGTACCTTTTAGTACAATTGGAAATATTCTCTCCTTCTTTCTGAAATTAATAAGCATGCCTTTAAGCTGTGGATTGGATAATCTTTCAATATAACTTGTAATGTCATCCAAATCATCACTCAATAAATGCTTAATTACAGCAGTCGAATGACTCTTACCTGTACCATATGTGCCCTGTACCCAAATAGATTTGTGTTGATCAGCTATTTTTGAAACAAAGGCGTTCACTATCTCTTTCAGGTTCGACTCAAATTTTTCGTTTGTAATAAACTGTTTCCAATAATTCTCTTTCTCCTCTGTCATATTGAAAGTAGAATCAAAGAACGGTTCAATCCCTAAAATCTCTGAATATTTCATGACATCCTCCTAAATAAATAATGTACAGCCTTCTTCTTTGAACTGCTCTATCTTTTCAGTTAATATATCAACATCTGTGTCCAGTACTTCTGCCAAGTGTTCTTGGCAGAAGTACTGTTTAATTTTTTTACCTAATAGCTTCTTACATAAAGCCACATCGTCTTTCTTAAGTTCTGTATCACAATAATAACATTTTTCCATCTTTACAACCTCTTTATCGCAGCAGCGAGTGCTTCATCTGGGATCATATCTTCATTAAAATGAATATTTTCAAGACCACCTGTTAAATCTGCGGTGAGGATTCCTGCTTGAGTTAATCCTCTAAGAGCTGGGATGAGGTTTTCCGGAGTCATCCCAAAGACAGTGTACGGATTGACCCTACCCGGAAGTACAAGATCACTAACAGTGATATCAAAACACTCTGAAGCATGAGCCTCTTTATACAACAAATATGCCAACGCATGCAGCGAAACATATGCTGGAGCAATTTTTTTTACTCCCTTGCAACTATTTCCAGACATCTGAAGTTCAGCCACATATATATTCTGTGGGTCTTCTAAATCAGTAGAATTATGTCCCAAAGGCGAATACCTCAGCATGGTAATTAACGCATTTGTAGGATTCTTAATTGTATTATCATTTAAAGAAGGAAAATCTTCCCTCATAATAGCTACAATATCATCTCTTGAATAATTCACATCATGTTTAATAGATTTGACAAAGCTATTAACTATTGCTGAATTATATGCAAGTCCAACCCAGATAATCTGCCATGCAGCTAACCTGTTATAATCATATAATCCTTTAACCATTTCAAATTTATCAGAAATCTTCTTCTCCTTATCATCTATCATTTCTGCTTCACGAAGCCAGTTAATTGCCGCTGGAATCATTTTAGTTCCAAGATTTGGATAAGTTCCAAACCAGTCATTACCTTCATTAAAGAAGACATCCACCCATTCATCTCTTAAACCAAATGTAGAATACCTATCAATACCGCTAGTTCGCATATTGGCAGATTTCATGAGCATACCACCCTCATTTATTTGTTTTCTATGTGCTATTATACAGCCTCTTGAGCTTACTTCGAGACACTTATGACAATGAACACACATATTCTTATTGATTTCTACCCTGTCTCTTACTGTAAGAGCACCCGTTGGGCATTCTGCCTCGCATACTCCGCAAAGCTCGCATCCAGCTACTTTAGTAAACACTCGTGAAAGCATTCCATGTAAAGCAGGCTTATTAACAGTCCCCTCAACAATGAATCTAACTGTATTTCCCAATTCTTCTGAAACAAATCGAAAGAATTCACCATTAAAGTTCATTTCGCCTTTTGTAATTCCACCCTCCACTGCCGAAATATACTCACAAAGTGCAGATAACCATATTCTCCAATCTGACTTTGGCTGAGTAACAACACATTCAAAGTTTGGTTCCTTACTGATAAGATCCACACGTGAGCCGTCTGGGATAAGACCTCGTCCACCAGCATTTTTTTGCCAATTATTCGAGCTAATATAGTTATTAATCTTTTCTTTTGAATTAAGTCCAAGATTTTTTGCCATCTGCTCAATAACCGTTACATACTGTTTAGAGATTTCAGGATATATTCTTCTTATCAGATATTCTGACCAATCGGAGGCAAAAGGACACACACCACAACCTACTCGTGTCAACCCCATTCTGTAAGCAGGATTCAGTTCAATATCTCTCGAAAACATGTACAAAAACACTTCCGAATCATTCCATCTAAAAATAGGTCTACAGTTAAATAAATTGGGGTGTTTTACATTCGCTCCTATTCTTTCATAACCAGACCTACGCGCACTCTCATCTGAACGAACACCTTCGTATACTGCTACCTTTGGTTGTTTATCGGTATTATGCAGTTCCTTCATTGTTCTTCGAAAAACCGTGGTTTTCATTACAGAACAACACCATCTATTTACTCTACTCGGTGGTCCATATTGTTTCCATAAATCTAAAGCACGCCTATCGCTTCTTGCACGATACAATTTAAAATTAGGAAAACGATATTTATAATCTTCCTCTGTGTAATCAACAATGCCATAAGTACAGGGGAGTTCCATGTCTGTATCCTGGAAAACAGCCTTAAAGGATTCTACTGGCAAAACCCTGGTAACAAGATCAAGAATAACCTGTGAATCTTTACCGCCTGAAAAAGCCACTACATAATCATCTACTTTCCCTTTAAATGTTTCATGACAACCCATGATGAAATCCATGGCTTCATTTTCCATCGTCTCGATTGCTTCACGATTAATTTCAACCATCTTGTCCACATCAACTGGCTCTAATGTGCTAAATGTAAAGCTTGAATTATAAATTATCTCCGGTTTGTTGTATATACCAGCACCTCTTCTTTCAAAGAAGGGCTGCCCTTTGTAATAATATCGTGCATCAATATTCCAACAGATTGGCAAATCTGTATTAGGAATTCTGTATTTTTTATTCACTTCAAGAATCTGTAATTCCTGCAAATATACTGGTCTTGGTGCAGGAATAGCTTCTTCATCTGTTATATTGTCACTCAAAATTATGCCGTTATTCTGAGCATCCCACTTCACTTTAAACATAGTTGTCTCCGTTTCTAATAGCCGTATGCTGTTGGTTTACTTATAACCCAAAAACTCTTTGGCATCGGATATATTTTTCGGATTATTTTTTCATCCACTCGTCAACCTCATCCCCATCAAAACACCACAAACATACGTTTATACTTTTTGATGGTCGGTCATACATTCTTTTTACCAAATTCAGCACTATATCTCTGCTGATATGTAAGTATGCACACACTTCTAGCATTAAAAGCCGCTTGTTTTCTTGTATTATGTCAACCTCTTTTCTATCTCCTAACAAGCAATTATATTATTTTTAATTGCTCTTGCAGCTATGCTATCTAAGCCTGTATTTTTTGCTTTTGGTGCTTTTTTTCATCAACAACATATCCATTCCATAATGTCGCTTAATTAACATTGTGAATTACCATATATTTTATCATAGTTATACTATAAAAGCAATTTCCGCTTCGCTGAAGTAATTTACTTATAACTCACTAAGTCATCAACCACCAGTTCAACTGGTGGTTTGATATTAGCCCTCTAAAGGGCTATGTTACTGCTCGCCCCAAAGGGCGGTATCGCAAGCACTATTGCTGGCAACCGCTATAAAGCGGTACTACTTGAATCTTCTCTTCTTGATTCTTCTGCTTGCTCTTTTATATACTTTTGTACGGCTTCCTCTGCAATATTGCCGATTGTCTCTACATAATATCCTCTCGCCCAAAAAGCTTTATCCCACTTGCTTTGCAGTTCTGGATGTCTGTCGTAAATCATTAACGTACTTTTCCCCTTTAAATATCCCATAAAACTCGAGATACTCTCTTTTGGCGGAATTGCTACACTTAAGTGTACATGATCCATGCATACTGCACCTGCTATGATTTCCACTTTTCGGTATTTACACAATGTGCTTAGAATTTCTCGCACATCACTTCTCAACCTTCCATACAATACCTTTTTTCTGTACTTCGGTATAAATACTATGTGATACTGGCATTTCCATCGAGTATGTGATAAACTTCTATTGTCCATTTGGACCGCCTCCTTTGATTTTGAGTTTGGCTTGCGACACCATTCTCATCTTATCACAGGAGGCTTTATTTTGTTATCCTCACCGTTTCCACTTATTCCATTCTCCCCTGCATAGCTGGGGGATTAGACTTTTCATTTACACACAACCTCCTCTCCACCTCCGCTTCCACACACATCTTAATCCCGTTCACTCTCCTCACCCATTCCAGAGGATTTTCCACTTTCAATCGTTCATCCACGCCTTCCTTTTCCATGATCCGTCTCACTGCCTGCTCCACCTCCCGATGGCATTCCTCGTCCACTTCATGGAGGTACCTGTTCCAGGTTCCATCCTGCAGCATCATCCGATATTCATGTGCTCGGTGCTCCCACATATACTCTGCCCGGATCAGCCCATACTTCCCGATCAGATAATCCGTTTCCTGCTCGAATGTCAGATCAGGATAGTAGCAGCCGTCCTCTGCCAAGTGATAGACCAATCCGTTTTCTTCGATCACCTCCGGCAGCTCCTGCTCCGCAACATCTCCGACAAATACATCCACATCTTCCATCTTCTTCATATCTTTTAATTCTTCTCTCATTGTTATCCTCATTTCTGAGCGTTTATCACGAAGAGGCGAAGAGAAATTCGCATATGCGATTTCTCTTCTGCCATCAAAGCTATTTGCCGTCGCTCAGAAGCAAATAGCCGTGTGATAAACTACCGCATCAACGGTAGTTTTCACACTCTCCTCCATTCTTTCTGACGGATAAGAGAAAGTTCTAGTTCATCTTTCCCTTATCCAGATCCTTAAATTCTGTTTTCATCTGCCTCCAGCCAGCTTACCGCCGGTATTCATTCTCTTCCTTTCTCTGTCTCCCCGGCAGGATCACAGCCAGCTTTTCCGTAAAGGCATCCCACAGATTTTGTCCACTTACCACCAGCTTGCACATGAATTCTTCTGCCTTGTCGAGGACCAGACGGAGTGTGCGGTTTTCTTCCCACAGTTTTTCATTCTCATACCGTAGCTCTTCTTTTTCATTTCGAGCCTTTAATACCTCTTCAAACAGTTCTGCCTGCCGGGATGTCACTGCCACACTGCTGTACTTCTGATATAATTCTTCTGCATGTTCCACATACCGCTCGAGCCGCAGTCTTGTTTTCTCGGTGTCTGCCACCACCCGGTCACGCTGTGCCCGGACGATCTCTGTCTCGATCTGTGCCTTTCCCAGTTCGTCTTTCGCATCCGCTAACGCCTGCTCTGCACTTTCTTTATCCGTCTGTAAACCAGATAATGCTTTTTGCAGATCCACTTTCTGAAGCTCCAGCTTTTTATGGTTCTGCTCCAGTGCCTTGCAGTCCCGCTCCAAAGAATCCCGTTCATCGCAAAGTGCTTCACAGTCACCGTGGAGGGTTTTGTGGTTTTCCTTCAATTCTTCACAATCCCGCCGGAGTGATTCCCTGCTTTCCCACAATTCTTCGTGCTCTTTCCTTGCATTGCAAAGTTCTCTGTGCAGACCGTCGTAGTCATCTCTCAGATCATCATACTCCTGCTGCAGATTTTCATATTCCTTTTTCACTCCGACATGTGCCTGCTCCATCCGGTCATAAAAGGATAAATAATGAAAATACCGTTCTTTCACTTCTTGCTTTTTTTCTTTCCATTCTTCACAGGACTGCATCAGCTCGTCCTTCTGTTCCTGCTGCACCTGCAGAGTTTTCCGGTTCGACACCAGCAGCTTTTCCTGCTGTGCCAGTGTATCTGCTTTTGCTTGAAGCTGCCGCTCCAGTTCCTCCACTTCCTGCTTCCGCATCTTTTTCTCGTAGTTATAAACCGACAAATGTTTTTCATGGGTTCCGAGCTGTTTCCATTCCAGTCCACGGCTCCTCATAAGTTCTGCGAGGTATTCCTTTTCCACCTGCACCCAGTGCATGCTTTCCGTATCGTTTCGTCCTGTGCCAGTAAATCCCTGTGCTTTCATTGCACCTTTCAGTGACACCTTTGTCGAGAGTCCCCGCTTGTTCCCTTCCGAAAACGGGACAAAATCAATATGAAGATGTGGTGTCTGCTCATCCATATGAAGGACTGCGTTGAATACCTTCAAGTTAGGATTTCGTTTTTCAAAGTCCTGCATATAATCTGTAAGGATTCCCTGCACCGTCTCCGCCTCCTCCATCGTGCAGTTGGAATCTTTCATATTACCGATCTGCACAATTACCTCTGTGAATAAGTGCTCCTGACTGCCGTTCTTTATCTTTTTATAATAATCCGAGATCCTCCGGTCCTTTCGTTTCTGCCGGTCATTATACTCTGCCACGGCTTCGTCAAACAGTTCGTGATAGACCACTCGGATATCTTTTCGTACAAACACAACATTGCGGCTAATCCGGTCTGAATCTACGTTCTCTGCTACAAACACTCTGTTATTATGGTTTAAACATCCTTGTCCGATTGTTACCGATATTGATCGTTCCATATGCAATCCGCCCTTTCTTTTTATCCGTTGATTGCTTCCGCAATATTTCTTTATCCATCGTTCTATTCTTCCAATCTACTATCTGCATAATTTCTCTGCTCATCATTTTAATCCTCCAATCTGCTTTCTGAAAAATTAATCTGCTCACTACTTTATTTCTGTAATATTCTGTCTGCAAGTGATCATCCATGCTCATTGTTGATTCCTGCAATCTAATCTACCCAAACAACAATTCCAAAATATATTCCAGCCAAAGTCAAGCCGCCAGGCGATGGCTGAGGCGGAATATGCTTTGTTACTTTCGTCGAAAGTAACGCAAAGGCACTTTTGGCAGCGGAGCCACCAAAAATGCAACCTGAAAGTCTGGCAAGCCATCCTTTTCAGGCTTTGCGCCCTGCCGGGAGCCAGACATCCGATGGATGTCTGCTCCGCTCCGGTCGGAGCGGAGACTTCTACTGCCGCATACGGTCAGGGAAAACGCCAATGCTTCGCACAGGCATTTTCCCGCCGTCTGCTTGTAAATCGTACTACCTCTTTCGAAATTCCTCATCCCTCTCTACCCCCTGATATTCACGGGCTTTCGCCACTTTATCCATTACCGATAAGAGAGAATCCACCGTACTTTCCTCCCAGCCGGCAAGCCATATCAATACCTTGATTTCGTCCCTTGACAGATCCACGCCGTGCAGCAATCTCAGTATCTTTTCCAACTGCCGGCTTTGATATTCTGACAGTCCACTCAATCCGACCACCTCACTTTTGTCCATATGACATAATGAGCCTTGACCAGCTCATATTAGAAGCTGCTTTGCAGCTTCGTTATGTGCAAAAAACGTGCACCCATGCACTAATGATAGTGTAAAATGATATCTTTTTTCCAAATTGATATAGTAAAGTGATAGCAATTTCCCGTTTTGATATAGTAAAGTGATAGCATTGTCTTTTTCTCATTTTCAAAAATATATAGTTTTTGCTAGCAATT
>OIWS01002548.1_pt1 | contig 14717 bp, 16 predicted proteins | sample 1587611 | NCBI WGS metagenome assembly OIWS01 (sample SAMEA3888919, study PRJEB22519) | human gut metagenome | biome: human gut; feature: human-associated habitat; material: faeces | place: Denmark | collected 2010 | reverse complement strand
CGGGCAAAAGGTGCAAAGAAAGTTTCTCCCTTTGCTTTTTTTCTTTTTTTTGATATGATAAGCAGTAGAATATTTTTCGGAGTCTATCCGTTTATTTTGGAGGAATTGCACTATGTCGACGGTTACAATGGAAAAGCTGGTTGCGCTATGCAAAAGTCGGGGCTTTGTCTATCCTGGTTCCGAGATCTACGGCGGCCTTGCCAACTCTTGGGATTACGGTCCGCTGGGCGTAGAAATGAAGAACAACGTAAAGCAGGCTTGGTGGAAAAAATTCGTGCGCCAAAGCCCGTATAACGTGGGGCTTGACAGCGCCATTCTCATGAATCCTCAGGTGTGGGTAGCCTCTGGCCATGTGGGCGGATTTTCCGATCCGTTAATGGATTGCCTCTCCTGTAAGGCGCGTTTTCGTGCCGATCAGATGATCGAGGAATATGCCGCGAAAAACAACTTGGACGTCAAGGTGGATGGTATGACGGCCGCAGAGCTGGAAGCCTATATAGAAGAGCACCAAATTCCCTGTCCGGAATGCGGTGGCCATTCGTTTACCGGTATCCGCAAGTTTAATCTGATGTTCAAAACCTTCCAGGGGGTAACGGAGGACAGCACCTCTGAAATCTATCTTCGCCCGGAAACGGCACAGGGGATCTTTATCAATTTCAAAAATGTGCTGCGCACCACGCGCAAAAAGCTTCCCTTTGGCATTGGGCAGATTGGTAAGTCCTTCCGCAATGAAATCACGCCTGGCAACTTTATTTTCCGCATTCGTGAATTCGAACAGATGGAGCTTGAATTCTTCTGTATGCCTGGCGAAGATTTGGAGTGGTTCTCCTATTGGAAAGAATTCTGTACAAATTTTCTATACTCTATCGGCCTAAAAAAGGAAAGCATTTCTTTGCGCGATCATGACAAAGCCGAGCTGTCCCATTATAGCAACGCCACAACGGATATTGAATTTCGTTATCCATTTGGCGTCAAGGAGCTTTGGGGCATTGCGGACCGCACGGATTTTGACTTAAAGGCCCACGCTAAGGAATCCGGCGAAGCGCTGGAGTATATGGATCCTACCACCGGTCAAAAGGTTGTTCCCTACTGCATTGAGCCCAGCGTCGGGGTGGATCGCTTAACACTGGCCCTTTTGTGCGATGCATATGATGAAGAAACGCTGGAAGGCGGGGATACCCGTGTTGTTCTTCGTTTCCATCCGGTGATTGCGCCTGTCAAAGCTGCCATCCTGCCTCTGCAAAAAAAGTTGGCGCCAGCAGCCGAGGCTTTGTATGCAAAATTGTCTGCACATTACAATGCAGAATACGATTTGTCCGGCAGCATTGGGAAACGGTATCGCAGGCAGGATGAGATCGGAACGCCATACTGCATCACAGTAGACTTCGATACACTGGAAAACGGTACGGTTACCGTACGTGACCGTGATACCATGGAACAGATTCGCATACATCAGGATGAATTGCCGGCCTTCCTGGCAGAAAAGCTTGAGTTTTGATTGAAGGAGGAAGCGAATTGCAAGGAAACGAACTGGGTATCGGCTTTATCATCATCACCGTGATGTATCTTATCTATGGAGTCTTTAGCCTTTGGTACGCATATTATATCGGCGTAAAAAAGGTATTCCTCATGCTTGGAGAAATGACCCCTGAGCTGGATGCCCGCATTAAAAACAGAAGCAAGTTTGCCAAGGAGTTTGCCTGGCCTTATGTGGCGACAGGGATCTGTTCACTAGCTTTGTGCGTTGCGGCGTTGATTACCTATGATATTTTATATTTAATCATCGGTGTATGCGTCACCATTGTGTTAGCGTTGTATTCTGCGCACAGCATTCGAAAGATGAATGAAAAGATCCGTCGCGGCGTGTACAGATAATATTTCCTCTGCAAACATAAAACCGGAATCCTAGCCAAGGTTCCGGTTTTCTTTTATTGCAGCTGCTTTATAATCTGCTGATAGCGGCCTTTTGGCAATTTACACGTTATCTCTGTGCCTTCCTCCAAATAAGATTCTTTTAAGATCGTTCCAAACGCATGCACCTGCGCGGCTACATCCCCCCTATGATAGGGGATCAATATATTGCCCTTCCACCAAGATTCCGAAAGCCGTTCCTGAATGCATACAAACAAGTGTTCCAATCCCTGTCCGGTTTTTGCGCTGATCGCCACAGCGTCCCTTGGCGCTGCAAAACCAGCCACGTCCGCTTTGTTGTATACAAGAATACGCGGAATGGTATGTGCATGTAGCTGATGTAGTACCTCGTCTACCACCTCCATCTGCCGTTCTTTCTCCTTATGTGAAGCGTCTACAACATGCAAGAGAAGATCCGCATGTACAGCTTCCTCCAAAGTGGACCGAAATGCATCCACCAGCTCATGCGGCAGTTTTTGCACAAATCCAACCGTATCCGTCAAAAGCACCTCTTGGCCATTGATCTCTGCCCTTCGTGTTAGAGGATCCAGCGTAGCGAACAGCTTATTCTCTGCCAATGCATCTGCACCTGACAGCGTGTTGAGCAGTGTGCTTTTCCCTGCGTTGGTATAGCCAACCAAAGCGATGGTAGGGATGCCGCCCGTCATACGTTTTCCCCGCTGTGTCTGCCTTTGCTGGGCCAAAAGGCGTATTTCCTCTTTCAGCTCAAAGATGCGTCTGCGAATGCGGCGCTTGTCCGTTTCCAGCTTTGCTTCGCCTCCCCCCATGCGTGTGCCCCGGCCGCCGCCCTGTCGGCTGAGCGATTGCCCCTGTCCTGTCAGCCTTGGCAGCTCATATTGTAAGCGGGCCAGCTCCACCTGAAGCTTTCCTTCCCTACTTTTTGCACGCATGGAAAAGATCTCCAATATCAGGGCTGTGCGATCCAGTATTTTCGCCCCTGTCTCATATTCAAGGTTTCGTATCTGCAACGGGGAAAGCTCTTCATCAAAAATAAAGACCTCTGCACCTTTTTCTCCTTTCATCGATACCAATTCCGCTACCTTTCCACGTCCCACATAAGTAGCGCTATCCGGGTGCGCTTTGTTCTGCACCTCGGTACCGATCACCTGATACCCGGCCGTTTTTGCCAGCTCAGAGAGCTCCTCCATACCTTCCTCTGCCATACCAACCAACACCGCTTTGGGCGGTCCCTGGTTCGGTGCATAGGCTTCAAATCTGCCTACCGCTCTATCCGCTTGCACGATTTCCTCCATCCATCGCGGCAATGCGATCGCCTGGGGAGGAATGGGGCCTATCATGCGTACAGGGGGCTGCTGCCCTGTTAAAAAGGCAACAAATAGCTGATATGGCATCCCCTCTTTGACGCCAACGGCCGCCATGCTATCCAACCTAAGCTGCTGAAGCGTATTCATATCGACTTCAGAAAGCATGCCTGATGCATTGGGATGCGTATGGATGCAACGTACGCCGCAAAGTCTGGTAACGCTGCGCATCGTACGAAGCTCCGGGATCTCTGCTCTGTTGTAATGGCCGATGGATACGTCCTTCACCGTGCCATCACGAGCAATCAAAACAGAAATCTCTCGGTTTGTCTTTGCCGTCAGCTGTGCCATTGTCTCCAACAGCGTCAAGGAAGCAAATTCGCTTTTATCCATCGTAAAGCTATAAAGCGTTTCTATCTGGGAGATCGTAGCCTTATTGAGTCCTGCTATGTTGCCATGAATCGTTTGCTGCAAAAAAAATCCTCCTTGTCCCTTCAATAAAAAAGCCCCTTTCACGTATAAAGGGGCTTTTCACACTATGGATCATTGGCCATTGATGACCGTTCCCGTTCCCGGCGTACTGGCTGGCGGCGTCGTTGCCGTCATCCCGTCTGCTGTTGGCGTAGGCGTTACAACAGGCGCGGGCGCCAAGGTCGGAATGGGCAATGGCGTCTGCGAAGGCTCCGCCGCCTTATTGGAATCCCCTAAAATGGACTGATATAAAAAGTAAGCACAAGCTAAAATTGCGATGACCAAAATGATTCCTATCGCTATTTTCAAACCCTTGCTCATACCAATCACATTCCCTTTCTATTGCGGACAAACTCCGCCAAATTTACACATCCATGATAGTATACCGTATAATATATAAATTTTCAAACATTTCTCAAAAAGAAAAAGGCGTTTTGACGCCTTTTATGGTTGATGCGTTGTGGTTGTGTCACCTGGAGCCGTCGCTTGCGGCTGTTGGGGGGGACAATGTTGTTTGGTTCTGTCCTCCCGTCGGCTCCACAGCCGGGGCCGTTGCACTTGTCTGCGGGGCAGATTCCATTGGGCTGTTCTCCACCGTCCCACAGGCTGACAGCGATACCAGCATTGCCAAGCTTATCAAGCAAGCAAAAACTTTTCGTTTCATTCCATCCCTCTTTTCCTCGGTTTTAACCCTAGCTTGGCTTGAAATGGAAGAATTTATGCAAAAGAGCAAGGCAAAATGTGCCTTGCTCTTTTTATTATGCGTTTTTTCCGCAGCATTTTTTATATTTTTTCCCGCTTCCACAGGGACATGGTGCATTTCTGTCAATCTTATGGCTAACAGCCTGCTTGCTCAAATGATACTGCTTTGTGATCTCTTGACGCTTTTCCTTTGAAAAAACATTGTTCCATTCGTCCAGATTATACAGCCACGGTGCTTTTGCTTCCAACATGTTGGCATACAGCTTTTCAAAATCCACATCCAAAACGATCTTAGTATCCTCTTTTAAGTCCTCCAGCTTGTACGGGTTGTTGAGACTATCATTGATGCCATCCATAAACCCGGCAAAGATCATCGGTTTGAACTCATACTTTTCCGTAAGCTCTTGAAAAGTGCCCTCTATCTTTTCGGGGTACTGAGCCAGCAACTTCTGATACAGCTTTTCTTCCTGCTCATAATAATCGTGCTGAAAGCCCTCCGCTTGGTCATCCGTTAAATTTTCTAGATAATTTCTCCAATCACTATATAAAGACATGTTTTTTCCTCCTCTTACATAGCGTCAAATGTTGCTCGAATCGCTTTGATAAAAGATAGAGAATCCAGCGTTTGTGCATGTTTCAGAGATGTCATTGCCGCCAAATCTCCCGTCATTTTTCCGCTTGCTATGGTATCCAGGCAAGCCTTTTCCATTTTATCTGCAAAGGCCGGGAGCGCATCGATCCCATCCAGCTCTCCTCTTGTCCTCAATGCGCCCGTCCATGCAAAAATCGTTGCCATCGGGTTGGTGCTGGTTGTTTCTCCCTTTAAGTGCCTATAATAATGCCTAGTCACTGTGCCATGCGCGGCTTCATATTCGTATAAACCGTCCGGGGAAACCAATACGCTTGTCATCATCGCCAAAGAGCCAAAGGCCGTAGCGACCATATCGCTCATCACATCGCCATCATAGTTTTTACAGGCCCAGATAAATCCGCCCTTGCTGCGCATCACCCGCGCCACAGCATCATCGATCAGCGTATACTCATAGGCAATGCCAGCCTGCTCAAATTTCTCCTTATATTCGCTGTCAAAAACCTCTTGGAATATCTTTTTAAATTGGCCGTCATACACTTTGGAAATGGTATCTTTTGTGCCAAACCAAAGATCCTGCTTTGTTTGCAGAGCATAGTTAAAGCAGGCATGGGCAAACGATTGAATGCTATGATCGGTATTGTGCATGCCCTGTACCACGCCAGGCCCCTCAAAGGTATGGATCACGGCCTGTCCGCCATCCTCTCCTTCATACACCAGCTTGACCGTACCCGGATGATCAACGCGCATCTCTACCGCCTTATAAACATCTCCGTAGGCATGGCGTGCTAGTGTAATGGGCTTTTCCCAGCATTTCACAATAGGGTCAATGCCTTCTACCACAATGGGAGCACGGAAAACCGTACCATCCAGTAAAGCACGGATGGTGGCATTGGGGCTTTTATACAAGCGTTTTAAATCATACTCCTCTTTGCGCTGGGCATTGGGGGTAATCGTGGCACACTTCACGCCTACGCCATACTTTTTAATGGCATTGGCGGCATCTACCGTTACCTGATCATCCGTCTCATCACGATTTGGCAGCCCCAGGTCATATGCTTCGGTCTTTAAATCGATATAAGGCAAAATCAGCTCATCCTTGATCATTTTCCAAAGGATGCGAGTCATTTCATCGCCATTCATCTCGACCAAAGGGGTCTTCATTTGGATTTTCTCCAACCGTCTCACTCCTTAGTGAACAATAATATCATTCGTTCTTATATCGGCCTACCACATGAGGTGGCACCGTATAATAACGATGGCGCACCTCTCTGCGCCGGCGCTGCTGCCCTGTATGCGCACCGGGCTTATTTCTGCCGTTTTTATCCTTATGTTTGATCCGTTTGCTCTTGGGTTTTCTTTCTATCCCACTCTCTTTTTCCTGCTCACGCTCAAGATACCATTTCCCTGCCATCAAAATGCCAAAGGAAAAGTAGCCATAGTAGGCAAGCCACAACACAATGGTAACCACATATCCCAATACGGATACAAGGCCCGCATATGGCAGGAAAAAATTGCTCACGAAAGAAAGAATGATCAACCCGATCAGCCAATAGCCTAAACGTCTCATAAGCTCCGCCTTTCCGCTTTGGTTATTTCGTGCCTTTGCTTCCTTTTATGCCCTTCGCACCGCCGCTTCTCACCTTTTGGAGAATCGCGGAATCGTAAGCATAGCTGTTCTTCTTTTTTTCTTCAGCTGCACATTTTGCGATCCCTACCAGCTCATCGATCAGCGCTTCATACGAAAGCCCACAGGGCTCCCAAAGATAAAACGCCATAGACCCCGGGATGGTATTGATTTCGTTTACATACAGCTCACCTGTCTGATTATCCACCAAAAAGTCGATCCGCACAACCCCTTTGCAGTCCATTTCCGTAAAAATCTGTTTGGCCAGGGTCTGGATCCTGTCCGTCATAGTCTCTTCAATGGGCGCAGGGATCTGTCTCGTGGCTGCATTTTTTCCCTTGCCGCCGCGCAGGTATTTATCCTCAAAGGTCAAAAAATCCTTCCAGCCCAGCGGTTTTTCACATAGGCTGGCACGGCAGTCGTCTGCTATACCCAGAACGGAACAGTTGATTTCCATAGCATCTGCAACACCCTTTTCTACCACAACTTTTCTATCGTAGGCAAAAGCAAGATCAATCGCGTCCTTCAGCGCATCCCTATTTTCTACCCGGGAAATACCGATGGACGATCCCAAGTTAGCAGGCTTTACATACAATGGATATCCAAGCGCTTCCATCTTTGCCAGCCATTGCTCATCGGCCATCTGGTAGGCATGGCGCGTTACATCGATAGACGGCATCATCGGAAATCCGCAACCCGCGAATACCTTTTTCATCAATGCCTTATCCATGCCTGCTGCCGATCCCCCCACCGAGGGGCTTGTATAGGGAATATCCGCCAACTCTAATAGGCCTTGCAAGGTGCCGTCTTCTCCATGTAAGCCATGCATACACAGCAGCGCCACATCCACAGCCAAGGCGCCTTTATCTGTCAAAAGTCCCTCTCCTGGCACCGTAGACAGGCGAACCTGCGTTACTTCCGCCTCGTGCTTTTCAAATTCCTGAAAGATGGATACATCCAACAGCTTTTCCCCTGTATACCAGGCGCCATTGCGCGCCAAATACACGGGGATTACCTCATATTTTTCCAGGTTTACATGTTCAATGGCTTGCAGCCCAGTGACGATAGATACATCATGTTCTACGCTCCTGCCGCCAAAAAATACCGCCAGCTTTGTCTTCATGCCCGTATCTCCTCTCAATGCTCATAGTGGTCTGGCAGGTCGTTTTCAAATAAAACGACATCGCCCGGCCGAATCAATGCACCTAAAATCTCCGTTGCTTGGTCTAAATTGTCACCCACAAATATATTTTCCTCTGGAAAACCTGCCTTTAGCAGGCCCCGTTTGATAGGGATCGCTCTGGTCTGTCCTACCAATATGACAAATTGACACACAGCCGCCATTCTTTCCCCAAAGGCTTGGTTCTCTTCCTCTTCCTTTTCTCCCAATTCTACCATACCGGGCGTTACACAGATCTTTCTAAACTGCGTATACATGGAGAGCACCTCCATCGCCGCCTTGGTTCCATTGGGGTTGCTATTAAAGGCATCGTCTATGACAAGCGTCCCGTTGTTTGGGTTGATAAGCTGCAATCTATGCTCCACCGGCTCCGCCTTTTGGATCCCAGCCGCAATCTGCTCCAGCGTCAATCCCAATTCATACGCTGCCGCCGCACAACCTAGCACATTCATAATGTTATGTTTTCCCAACAGCTGAGTGGTACAGTGTACGCTATCCGCCCCTCGAATCTGCAAATCAAATTCGCTGCCGAAAGGCCCTACATCCAGGTTTACAGCACGAACATCGCAATCCTCCGTCAACCCAAACAAGCACTTGGGGCCGGTATGCTGACGGTACAGATCTTCGCACAAAGCTCCGTCTGCCGGGAAAAACGCTTTCCCATCTGCCGGCAGGCTCTGCATCAGTTCGTATTTGGTTTTCTGGATATTTTCAATGCTTCCAAAAGTTTCCAAATGTTGGTTGCCAATGCTGGTCAAGATCCCATACTTTGGCTTTGCAATATCGCACAGCTCTTTGATCTCTCCACAGCGCCTGGCGCCCATTTCGCATATAAATACCTCATGCTTATTGTTGAGCATCTCACGAATCACACGCGTAACGCCCATCGGCGTATTATAGCTGCTAGGCGGTACCAACACATCATATTTTTCCTGCAAGATCGTTCCCAGCACGAATTTTGTGCTGGTCTTCCCATAACTTCCCGTAATACCGACGCGGATCAGGTCATCTCTACTGTCTATGATTCGAACGGCGTCCTCTACAAACCGTCGGTTGATCTTCTGCTCCGGTCGTTGCCTCAACATAGCCGCCAACACAACCCACTGCGGCAACATGCATACTGGAAACGCTGAGAGAATTGCTGCAACAAAGCACCCAAGAGCGGCCACCATCACGCTGCTATCTATCGTCATCGCTATGACGGCCCAGCCAAGCAAAACGCAGATTAGGGAAACTGCCGCCAATACCATTTTCGTACAGCGTTCCAGGCGTTTCATACGGTCTGTCCGCACATATTCCTTTTTTTGTTTCTGCTGTTTTTTCCGTTTTCCCGTTTCCAGGCAGATCGCAACGAACAAGCACAGGGCCAGAGCCCCCACGATTAAGTTATACAAAGCCGCCTGCAAGACCGCTTGCAACACAAAGCCGCCCAAGCACAACGCCGCATATACTAGCGCGCATCCCCAGGCCGGCCATACATCCATCCTAGCATTGCGTTTTACAGACCGGCCATATCCATCCAGCTGATAGGATTCCAACTGAAGCAGGTGCAGAAAACGCTGCATATTGGCCTCGCTGGCCAAATACATCATGAGCGCGATAAACAAAGCGCCCAGCAGCGTCCATACCCATCCAAAACCTACTAAGTTTGCGGTAAGGCTCATGTATTCTCCTCACTTGTCAAAAAATAAATTACCACAGCCAAAAACTGCTCTAGATGCTCCAGATAGGCAAAATGCGTGCCCCCCTCGAGCTTTACAAGCCCCGCATCCGGAATCTTTTTTTCCATCATTTCGCCCATCCATAGGGGCGTTTCCGTATCCTCTGTTCCCCATATCAACAGCGTTGGCACCTTGATCTTTTCCAAGCATGGCGTTAGATCCTCATTGACAATGTTGGAAAAGGTACGGCGCATATGCTCTGGCAACGCTTTATATTCGGGGCTACCAGCATTCTCAACGCGTTTTTTTACATCTACCCCAAAAAGCCTATACAACCCAACGCCCCATTTATGCTTTGCCAAGCGCTTTGCCAGCTTGTATGAATATGTGCGCCGATAATACGCAAACGTCCGTTTAGGCCTTATACCGGCGCCACCGGTAAATATAATTTTTGAAAACAGATGCGGTTCCTTGCTTGCCAATTTCAGCGTCACACGGCATCCAAATGAATGGGCCACAACATAACAGCCTTCTAGGCCCATCTCCTTGATGAATGCACGCACAACACCCGCATAATCCTGTACCTTCCAAGGTCTTTGCGGCATACTGGATTGCCCATGCCCTGGAAAATCAATGGCATATACCGTAAACAGGTTGGCCAACCGAAGCGATACCGGCGCAAAGCTATCCGCACAGCCGCCCCAGCCATGCAGCATTAAAACCGGCGGCCCCTGCCCCATGACTTTATAATATAACTCTGTATCTCCCACAGAAAAGACCATTGTGTTCCTGCTTTCAAACTATAATGCAATATTATAACATATGTCAGTGCGCTTGTGGGTATGGCAATGAAGAAAGCCAAAGGATCAGCGCATCCTCTCCATTGTCTGAATAATAATGCCTACGCCGCCCTTGCTCCTCCATACCAAAGGACCGATACAGAGCCAAGGCAGCCTCGTTGCTGGGACGCACTTCCAAGGTGAGGCTTTCTACCCCCTCCTGTGCCGCTTTTTGCAACACATAACCAAACAGTCTTTTGCCTACGCCGCGCCTGCGCCACGCCGGGGCTACCGCTACGTTTGTTACATGTGCCTGCTCCAAAACCTTCCAGTATCCCATATAAGCAATCAGGGTTCCCTTATCATCAAACATACCATGATAGCGCGCCAAATCGTTGTTCACGATATCCTGATACAACGACGCCTGGCTCCACGGCACAGAAAAACAAGCCTGTTCCAAGAAAGAAACCTGCGGCACGTCTGCTTTTTCAAGCCTTCTTAGCTTCATTTTGATTCTCCTTGGCCAAGCGTTCCCGTTCGGCCTGCGATATGCGCAGATAGTTTGGATTTAAGGCAAAGGCGTCCATCCAATGCTGCTTGGGCGTATCGGCGGCAATCAGCGCCGCTGTGCCGGCCTGTTGGATGCGTTCCGGCTCTGGCAGAAAGATCGCACGTTCTCCCAGTGCATTTATGATCTCCTTTTCGTAAACGCGCACCGCATCCCCAGCAAAACAGGCAGATTCTCCAGTTTCCTGGATGATATGCAAAAAATCTCGCAAAGGCATAGCACTTTCGGCAATAATGGTTTTTTCTCCACATTGCGCCGCGCCATATACTTCCTTTCTCCTGGCATCCATCACGGCACAGCGCAGTGGCGCCCGGTTCGCCTGGCGCATCAGCACCTGTAGCGTACTGACGCCAAGCAAGGGCAGCGACAAAGCTTGCGCCATCGCCTTCGCCATGGAGACGCCGATGCGAATTCCCGTAAAGCTTCCCGGGCCGTTTGTTACAGCAATGCCTGTCAGCATATTGGGCGATAGGCCTGCTTCCTGCATTGCCTGTTCAATCAGCGCTTGTATCTTCTGGCTATGCGTATGCCCATCCTCCAAATAGGTTTGATGAACCTGGCCATCACAGTAAACAGCAGCGCTTGCTGCCGGCCCCGTGGTATCAATCGCTAAAATTCGCATGCAAATGCCTCCTGAAGCTGTTGTTCCAATTCTTCCTCTGCCAGGATGAAAAAAGTTCTCTGTTCCAGCCCAGTCTGTTCGATGGAAATGGTGACGTCCGGGCATTCCCATCCTTCCAGCACATCCGGCCATTCCACTAGGCAGATGCCTGGTCGTTGAAAATATTCTTCCAATCCTAGCTCCTCTGCCGGCTGATCCAACAAGCGGTACAAATCCATGTGGATAAGATCCCCTCTTTGCCCTTGATATTCATTGACAAGTGTAAAAGTAGGGGATGATACATTGCGTTCCACGCCAAGCCCCCGGGCGACGCCTCTGGCAAATGCTGTTTTGCCAGCGCCCAAGGTTCCCTTAAGAAATACCAAACAGCGGCTGGGCGCCGTTTTGGCAAAGCAGCGCCCGATGCGTTCAGTCTTATGCTCATTTTCAGATACAATCGTAATCATGGCTTTTTCTCAATGCGAGGTGGGCGGAGCAAAGCCCTCTCCCAACACCTCACGCGCATCCACCACCAGGACAAAGGCATCTTCGTCAATGGTACTCACAATTGTCTTTAGCTTGATAACCTCATTCGAGCTTTGCAGCACTATCAACAGCACATCTTTCGGCTTCCCGCTATACATCCCTTTTGCCGAAAGATTGGTAACGCCGCGCTCCATATCATACAAAACCTTGTTCGCAATCTCTTGTCCATGGTCCGTAATGATATAGATGGACTTTGCGCCCGATAATCCTTCCAAAACAAGATCCAGCATTTTACTGGAGACATACAAAGCGATAAAGGCAAATAGGGAGATCTCTATGCCAAATACCACGGCGCTGAAAATAACGACCAAGCAGTCGACTGCAAAGATCATCCAAGCAAGATTTACCTGCGGCAGCGCAGAATGAAGCAACTGCCCCAGCAGGGCCGTACCCCCCGTATTACCGCCTGCCTTGATGATTAGCCCCAGACCTACTCCCTGCACGATACCACCAAAAATACTGGCCAGCATGATATCGTTTGTAATCACCGGTGCCGGCACATAGTCTGTAAAAATGCTGGAAACCGCTACCGCGTACACCGAGTATAGCAAAAAGCTTGTCCCATATTTTTTCCATGCAATCAGAAAAAGAGGAAGATCCATCAGGAAGATTACCGTACCTGCCGGCCAATGAAACAAATAATAAAATACTGTTCCTAAGCCGCTGAATCCTCCTGGCGCAATTTTGTTCGGAATAAAGAACATTGTCATAGCAAACCCCATCAAAGCGCCCCCAATCGCGATAATAATAAGATTTTTGATTACCTGCTTCATTCCTATCAATCCACTCCCCTTTATAAATTTAGTGACGCAAAAATAGGAGGGCTTGTATGCCCTCCCGTGTATTATATCATGCTAAATGCTTTCCGTAAAACCCAAGCTTACCGTAAGCGCCGTATCCAGCTCCTGTATTTTTTCCTGTGCCAAGCACCCGATTTTTTCAATCAGCCTGGATTTATCCAACGTTCGAATTTGTTCCAAAAGGATAATGGAAGGCTTTTTCAGCCCACTCTCCTCAGGCATTATGCGAATATGGGTGGGCAGGTTCGGTTTGGTTTTGCTGGAAGTGATCGCAGCCACGATCACCGTAGGCGAAAACCTGTTGCCCTTATTGTTCTGCACAATGACAACGGGCCTTATGCCCCCCTGTTCGCTACCAACCACAGGAGAGAGCTTTGCCAGATAGATTTCACCTCTTTGAATCATCTCGTTCACCTGCGTTTACTCTTTTGTAGATACACTACATAGTACGCAGGTTCGATGGTTCCGGTGCTTGTCTGCTATGAAAAAAGAAACTGTAAGTCTCTCCAGTAGGCCTATTTTTCCAATTCCATAAATACACGCGGCAGCATCTCTATTGTATCCGTCGGAAGCATTGAGACATCGCCATAAGCTTCCTGTGCCAATTCGCCTGCCCTTCCGCAGATATAGGCCGCCATGCACGCAGAATCAAACGCGCTGTATCCCTGCGCCAACAAACTGCCCATGCATCCAGCCAAAACATCCCCGCTGCCCCCTTTTGCCATACCGGCGCATCCACGCGTCACCACCGCCGTATATTTGGGGCCCGCTATGATGGTGCTCGCATTTTTGCACAACACCACCGCGCTCGTGCTCATTGCGAGCGCCTCGGCAGCACGCATCGCATCCATCAGCACAACGCTGGTATCTGTTTGCAACAACCGAGCCAGCTCTGCAGGATGCGGCGTTAATATGGCTTCCTCATGTAGGTATGGCCAGGCCTGTTTGCCGGCTCGCGCCAAAGCATTCAGAGCGTCTGCATCCACTACACAGGGTTTTTTTGTCTGTAAAGCCTGAAATACCACCGGCCAAACGCCCTTGCTTTTTCCCATGCCACATCCAACTGCCAGCGCCGTTGCGCCCTCAAAATGCGTCTCCAGATCTTTTCTACACGGCGCATACCCGCCGTTTTCCTCCGGTAGCGTACGAACCAGCGCGCAAGGAAGATTGTTTCTGTATCCCATGGCCGTTGCTTGCGGGCTTGCCATCCGTAAAATGCCTACACCACTGCGCAGTGCAGCGCGTGCACATAATTCACCCGCACCGTACATGCCATCAGAACCCACCACAATCGCAAGCTTTCCATATGTTCCCTTGTGGGAAAATCTATCTCTTTTTAAATTTGGAAACGCTTCCGGCTGTACGACAAAGCGCAGCCTTGGCGCTCTATACTGTGTTTGAAACGGATGCAACAATACCACCCGCCCCGCATGCTTTGCCCCTGGATAAAGCAGCACGCCAGGCTTATGCCCCATCAGTGAATAGGTAATGTCCGCACACACTGCCGGCCCTTTAACAGTGCCCGTGTCCGGGAATACTCCCGTTGGTATATCTATGCTTATGACCATCGCTTTGCTTTTCAGGGCATTGATCTTCTCTATCGCCTTGGCCAAAAGCCCCTGCACAGGGCGGTTACTGCCCGCCCCCAAAAGCGCATCCACCACAATGCCTTGCTCGACGGTCAGTTGTTCTGGGATCTGTGCTTCGTTCTCTATCTCCCATGACTCTATACCGGACTGCACCACAGCTTCATATAAGCTGCGCATCATAGAGTTGACGGCATGCTCATGGAAAAAAAGCACGCTTACCTTTCTGGTCCTCGCCAACAGCAGCGCGGCTGATAAACCATCTGCACCATTATTGCCAGCCCCACAAAAAATGCAAATCGGCCCTTGGGGCATTTGTTCTATCTGCGCGGCTATTGCCTCGCCCGCCTTTTCCACAGCAGCCTTAGTCGCTGCAAACGCAGTCTGTGGAAAAATCATCTGAGAACAGACCG
>OIWS01002530.1_pt1 | contig 14801 bp, 11 predicted proteins | sample 1587611 | NCBI WGS metagenome assembly OIWS01 (sample SAMEA3888919, study PRJEB22519) | human gut metagenome | biome: human gut; feature: human-associated habitat; material: faeces | place: Denmark | collected 2010 | reverse complement strand
AACGTGAGCATCACGCTCTGCGACGCCACGCGCGACCTCATCAACGCGCCGGTGTTCGCCGCGGCGAATCCGGAGCTGCTGCTCGTCAACACCTCGCGCGGCGGCATCGTCAACGAGCACGATCTCTACGTCGCGCTCACCACGGGGCAGATCCGCGCTGCGGCGAGCGACGTGTTCGCGCACGAGCCGCCGGCGAGCGATGATCCGCTCATCTATCTGGACAATTTCATCGCCACCTTCCACATCGGCGGCAGCACCTACGAGTCGCTCGAGCGCGTGAGCAACCGCGCCGTGGACTATGTGTTCCAATACACCGGCGTCGCAGAGCGGTGAGGCTGTCGGCGCTTCCGGGAGCGGGCAAACACTATAAAAAACACCCGAGGCCGCAGCCTCGGGTGTCGGGATATTCCATCGTCAGATGGGCATGGTCAGCGAGTTTGCAATTTCCTGCACGATGGCCTGCGCCTTATACTCCTCGCAGATGCCAAGGATCTCCGCAGCCAGTTCCAGAGCGCCATACAGCATATTCCTTTACCCCTTTCGTCAGATTTCCGCCGCCGTCCCACACAACAGACGGCACCGGATGGTTGGTATTGCCGGTTACAGGAATATTCTATCGATAAAAATGCGGATTTACAACGGACAAACATCGCTGGATGTAACAAAATGATAGAATTTGTTGTGAATTTCGTCACAAATCGTTACGAAGCGGCCGCGCTCCTTGTACAATAACGACAATCTGCAGCTTTCTGCACAGAGTAGCCTGCGCAGCACAAAGCGCCCGAAGCTTTCGCTTCGGGCGCGTCCATTTTCCAAAAACCTCGTAGCCTTTCACCAACGGGGCGGCGAAAGAAAATCCAATCATTTTCTCAGGCGACATGTGCGGCTGAGAAAATACCGTTCGGCCTGCAAACGTGCGCGCCGTCCGCCTCCGGCGGAGGGCGCGTGCGCTGCAGTCAGGCCGCAAAGCCCTTGTCAAAAAGTAATACTTTTTGACAGGCACAAAGCGCCCGAAGCGAAAGCTTCGGGCGCTCCTTTGGTTTACAGGTTACACGGACATCCAGCCGGGCAGTGCGTTGGCGATCGCGTCCACGATTTCCTTTGCCTTTTCTTCGCCGCAGCGCTCAAGGATGTCGGAGGCGAGGTCGAGGCCGATATGGATGGGTCCTCTGAATTCGGTCATGTTACTTTACCCCTTTCGTCAGATTTCCGCCGCCGTCCCACACAACAGACGGCACCGGATGGTTGGTATTGCCGGTTACAGGTAATACTGTAACGGAAAAAGTGTCAAAACGCAAGTGACAAATCTTGTAGAGTGTAACACTTTGAACATTTTCGTCCAATTTTCCGAAACCGCTTTGTTTCTGGTTGAAATATCTCAACCAGCACCGCGTAATCCGACAAAATGTTGCATAATTGCGCACCGGTCGACGGCCTTCACAGGGCGAAACGGCATTATGGAAACCGGTTCTCCACATTATCAACAGACTTTTCAACACAAATGGGGTGCAATTAACGATGTTATGTTAACTTTACTTGATTTTCCCATTTTTCGGTGCTGTTCTTCCCTGCGCGCACAAGTGTGCGGCAAAGCGGCATCCTGCTGCGCTTTTGCCCTGCACGCGCCCAAATCCCGCTGCCGTCTGTTCTGCGTTCTGCAAGTGCGCAAAACCCCGGGAGCAGAACGCTCCCGGGGCAGGTGTATGGCTTTTGCGGACCGGCAGTGCGTCGGTCACAGGCCGGTGAGGCGGCAGTAGCGCATCATGATGGCTGCGATCTGCGCGCGTGTGGCACCGCCGCTCGGGGCCAGATAGTCGGCGCCATTGCTCGCGATGCCGGAGATGAGACCGTTGCCGACGGCCCAGCTCATGGCGGCGTATGCCCAGTTGGAGACGCTGGCGGCATCGGGGAAGCCGTTGAGGGATGCTGCGCCGCCGAGGTAGGCCGGCGCATACTTTTCGGTGTAGCCGTAGAGGAGAACGGCCATCTGCTCGCGGGTGATGAGGCCGTCGGGCGCGAAGGTCGTCGGGGTCATACCGGCGACGATGTCTTTGTCGTAGCCCCAGGCGACGGCGTTGTAGTACCATGTGCTGGGCCTGACATCCGTGAACGGCACGTAATATTTGCTGTAGTCGGTCGTGTCGCCGGAGAGGTTATAGAGGATCATCACGATCTGTGCGCGCGTGCTGACCGTGTCGGGCGAGAACGTCGTCGCGTCGAAGCCGCTCATCAGACCGTGGCGCACGCAGTAGTCGATGCCCTCGTGCGCCCAGTTGGACGGGGTGGGCACATCGCGGAAACGGAAGCTCGGGCACGCGGTGCCGCCCGGACAGACCGCAGAGCCGGTGGCGGGGATGATCTCGGTTCTGGTCTGGCCGCAGACGGTGCAGGTGTAGGTGCGGACGCCGGGCGTGGTCTCCGTCGGCGCGACGGTCACGGTGCCCTCGTCCCAGACGTGGGTGTGCGGGCCGGTGGCGGGGATGACCTCGGTCTTGGTCGCGCCGCAGACGGTGCAGGTATAGGTCATGGTGCCGGGGTCGGTCTCGGTCGGCTCCGTGGTCACGGTGCCGCTGTCCCACTTATGGCCGAGCGCGGGCTTGACATTGCGCTGTTCGCTCGCGCCGCAGTCTCTGCAGGTGTAGAGGTCATAGCCTGCCTCCGTGCAGCTGGGTGCGACGTTCTTGGTGAAAACGAAGGTGTGCGCGCCGGTAGCGGGGATGACCTCGGTCTTGGTCTGGCTGCAGACGGCGCAGGTGAACGTGCGCACGCCGGGGGTGGTCTCGGTCGGCTCCGTGGTCACGGTGCCGCTGTCCCACGTGTGCGCGCCGGTGGCGGGGATGACCTTGGTCGCAATGACGTCGCCGCAGTTGGAGCAGATGGTGTCGATGCGGCCGTCGGCCCCGCAGGTGGCGGGCACGGTGTTTTTCGTCGTGCCGTAGCCGGTGTGCAGGCACGCGCCCTTGCTGCTGACCTTGTAGCCCTGCCATGTGCCGTCGGTATCCAGCGTCCAGCCGTAGACCGGGTCGGGGTTATAGTGGATGGTGACGATGCCGGGCTCAAAGCTGTGCTCGGCCGCGCCGCCGGGCTGGACCGTCGGGGGCGCGCCGTAGCAGCGCACGTCTTTGAGTGCCTTACAGCCGGTGAAGGCATTGTGGCCGACGCTCGTCACGGTGCCGGGCAGCTTCATGTCCGCCAGCGCGGTGCAGCCCTGGAAGCAAGCGTCGGGGACGGCGGTCACGCCGCCGGGCAGCGTCACATCCGTCAGCGCGATGCAGCCATTGAAGGCGGAGTTGCCGAGCGCCGTCACGGCCGCGGGGATGGGCGCCTTGGTGAGCGACTTGCAGCCCTCAAACGCGCGCTCGCCGATGGCGGTCACCTCGCCCTTATAGTCGACGGTCAGCAGCTTCGTGCAGTCGTCAAAGCATTTGTCGGGCACGGCGGTAATGGCGGCCGGCAGGGTCATGCCGCTGAGACTCGCGCAGGCGTCAAACGCGCCGCGGCCGAGGGTCTGCAGCCCGTCGGGCAGCGAGATGGAGGTAAAGTTGTTGCCGGCAAGACCGAAGTCGCCGATGCCGGTCACGGCCTTGGGCAGGGAGATGCCCTTGAGCTTCGCGCACAGGGCGATGCCATAGCGGCCGATGCTCGTCACGCTCTCCGGCAGCGTGATCTGCGTGGCGGCCGGCAGGAAGAACAGCGCATAGTTGCTCACGTTCGTGACACCGTCCTTGATTACAACCTTTTTCAGCTCGCCCTCGAGCTTGAAGTTGCCGAAGCTCGTGAGCATACCCAGCGCCTCATAGTTCCACCACGGCGCAAGATTGCCGTTGGGGAAGTCGAAGTCGGGCATGGCCCCGGTGCCGGAGATGGTCAGCGTCTTGCCGCTGAGAACACCGGTGGAGACCTCCCAGTGCAGGCAGTTGTTCTCACCGAAGTCGCCCGAGGTGGCCGCGGCGCCAAAGCTGCTGAGGATCGCATCCATGTCCAGATTGGGGATCTCAAACTCCTCCTTGAACTGCTCGATCTTCTCTTTGATGAGTTTTTCGGCAATCTCTTTTTTCAGATCGTCGATTCTGCCGGCCGATGCGTTCACGGTCAGGCCGGAGAACAGTCCCACGACCAGAACGAGACACAGCGCCAGCGAGAGCAGGCGTTTTTTCATAGTTTCTTCCTCCTTGCGGTAATGTTCCTGGGTACAACGGGGATATCTCTCTGTTGAAAATATAGCATACTCCCGGCAAAGTGTGCAATGGATGGGACGCAAAAACCGACAGATTTGTTACGAAACCACAAATCTGAGCAAGAATTTTACACGTTTTTTTGCCTGTGAACGCTTTCGGGCTGTTGCAATGGCGGGGCGCGTCCTGTATACTTGCTCTGTAGACATGTTTTTTGAAGTGTCGGATCCAGGAGGGAGGAACCTTATGAAAAAACGAGTGTTGTCGCTGCTGCTGTGCTTTGTGCTCGCGGCGGGACTGCTGAGCGTGTGTGCTCCGCCGGCGCAGGCGGGCACGATCGCGGACGCTTTTGAACTGTTTATCAAGCAGCCCGGTCAGATCAAAAAGCTCTTCGGCCGCGAGGTCGCCCACGGTGACTGCGGACCTGCCGGGGACGAGGCGAGCGTACATTATAAGATCTACGAAGTCACGAACCCCACCGTTGTGCAGGACAACCCCTTCCTGCAGCAGATCTGGCAGATCCATGATTACCGCGAGGACGCGCAGTATTACGGCGTGTACATCTTCGGCGACGGGAAAATGGCGGACTACGCGGCGACCGGCCAGAAAGCGCCGTGGATGGGCAACGTGGAGGTCACGGAGTATAACGACAAGGGACAGGTCCTCGGCACGACGGTCGTGGAAAACCTCGGTGAGGAGTATCTCGCGCTGGCCTACATCGCCGACGGCACCGACGAGGAGTGGGACGGCCGCACCGAGCGCTACTCCGGCGTCACGAATGTCGGCGCGTATGCGTTCAAGGACTGCCGCTATCTCACGTGCATGTTCCTCAATGACGACATCACCACCATCAGCGAGCGCGCATTTTATAAAGACGAGTATCTCTCGGCCATCAATATGCCGCGCCGGCTCGAGCTCATCGACAAGTACGCCTTCTACGGCTGCGACACGCTCACGTTCGTGCGCGCGCGCAACTGCAGCCGCCTCAAGCGCATCGAGGATCACGCGTTTTACAGCTGCACCATGCTCGCCGAGCTGCGCCTGCCGGAAGGCCTGACGTACATCGGCCCGTGGGCGTTCGCGTGGGACCGCATCCTTGGTCAGGAGGATACGACGCTCGGCCTGCCGTCGAGCCTGCAGACGATCAGCACGGGTGCGTTCGCGTTCGTCAACCACCACAAGAACCTCAACATTCCGGCCAATGTCACGAGCATCGGTGACTACGCGTTCATGTGCGATTACTACATGAACAACCTCACCTTCAGTCCCGGCGACAAGAAGCTCACCATCGGTAAGGCGGCCTTCTTCGGCGACAACCACATGAAGTCCGTCGACCTCTCCAACCGCGTCGCGCAGATCGACCGCTGCGCCTTCGCCGGCTGCGAGATGCTCGAGGAGGCCTACTTCGGCGACAAGATCGACACGATCGAGGGCCGCGCCTTCACGAGTCTGGATAACGCCATGAAGATCGCCGTCGAGGGCGTGCTCAACGGCATCCTCCGCCCGGACGATACCGAGCAGAACGCCGATCAGGCCGGTGATATCAGTACGGCCCTGAACATGATCGCCAAGGTCACGAAGCTCAAGCGCGCCGTCTTCAAGAACGACCCCGCCAAGAGCATCTACGCCGCGGCGGACTCCAACCGCTCCTTCCCGGATGACTGCGTGGTCTATTACCCGCAGGGCAGCTACACGTGGCTCGCCGAGCTCAAGGACGACGGCACGTGGCAGGGCTATCAGACCGGCTTCTGGCACGGCGACCACATTGCCGCGTTCACGGACACGGTCGTCGCGCCCACCTGCACCGAGCAGGGCTACACGCACCATGTCTGCACGGTGAAGGGCTGCACCTATGCCCCCGTGGACGACACTTATGTCGCCGCCACCGACCACACCTGGGTCAAAACGCAGACGAACCCGCCCACCTGTACCGAGCAGGGCACGGCGTTTTATAAATGCTCGGCCTGCGGCGCGACCCGCACCGAGAAGATCGCTCCGCTCGGCCATGACCTGAGCCGCTGCGATCTCCGGCCGGCAGCCACCTGCACACAGCCCGGCCGCGCCGTCGGCACGTGCGCGCGCTGCGGCGTGCAGATCGATGAGGTCATCCCCGCCAAGGGGCATGACTACAGCTATGCTGAGACCAGCGTCGCGCCCACCTGCACCGAGCCCGGCCACTACAAGGGCACCTGCCCGACCTGCGGCAAGGACTATGACGATGTCGTTCCCGCCCTCGGCCACGACTGGGGCGAGTGGGTCACGTCGATCGAGCCGACCGTCTCGACCGTCGGCTACCGCTATCACATCTGCAACCGCGACGGCTGCGGCTACCGCGAGGGGGAGGACATCCCGAAGCTGCACACCCACACGTGGGATGCCGGCGTCGTGACGCAAAAGCCCACTGCGGCCGAGCCCGGCGTCAGGACCTATACCTGCACCGTCTGCGGCCAGACCAGGACGGAGGCCATCCCCGCAACCGGCGTTCCGGAGACCTGCAACGGCGGCCCGGCCTGCCCGGGCTACGCCTTCCGCGATATGCCCGCGCCGAGCATCTGGTCGCACGCGGGGCTGGATTACTGCATCGATCATGGCTATATTGCCGGCACGTCGGCAACGACCGTCACGCCGGACGGCGAATGCACGCGCGCCATGATCGTGAGCATCCTCTACCGCGTGCAGGGCGAGCCCGCGAAGGTCAACGGTTATGAGCTCAAAAAGCTCGCGGCGCCGTTTGACGACGTGGAGCGCGGCCGCTGGTATACCGACGCCATCTGGTGGGCAAAGCTCACGGGCGTCGTCTCCGGCATGAGCCCGAGCACCTTTGCGCCCGACGATCCGATCACGCGCGCGCAGCTTGCGGTCATCCTCTATAACTATACCAAGCAGTTTGCGCCCGAGAGCCTGACGGAGACGGGCTCGCTCGCCGGCTTCCCGGATGCGGGCAGCGTCCCGTCGTGGGCGCGCACGGCGATGGCGTGGGCTGTCGGCAACGGCCTGATCTCCGGCGTCGGTGAAAACGGCGTCTCGTACCTCAGGCCGGAGGGCTGCGCCACGCGCGCGCAGGTCGCGACCATTCTCATGAACTACGACAAGGCGCTGGGCTGAGGTCAAGCCAATAGAAAAAGCTCCGGAAGCATTTTTGCTTCCGGAGCTTTTTTGACTGTCAAAAAGTATTTCTTGAGTATTCCTTTTTAACAAAGGGGTCAGTGGCGTCCTTTCAGTGGCCTGAAAGGTTTACATAATTTAATACAGCCTTGCTTGCGCATTGCGGATACCGAATTTTTTCGTGTGCGGTTTACATAACCGTTATCCCTTCCTGCCGCGCAGCATCGCCGCGATCGTCACGGCGCTGTATCCGCTCTGCTGCCAGAGGTCGCCGGGCACCGTGCCGCCGTTGCGCAAAATGAGCGCGATCTGGCGCCGCGCATCGCTGCGCGCTGCCGTCTGCGCCTTGTCGCGCGCAGCCTTTTCCTTTTCGGCTGCGGTCTGCGCGGCCTTGGCTTTCTTGTCGGCGGCGGCCTTGGCAGCGGCAGCGTCCCTGGCCTGCTGCTGCAGCTTGCTGTCCGCGCGGTCGTAGGCGGCGTCGTCCATGTCGAGCAGCGCCGCGATCTGCGCCTTCGTCACGCCGTCACGGCTGTCGGCGGCGTCGAGCATCCGGTCAATGGCGCTCAGGCGTGTCTTGTGCTCGCTGCTGTAGCGCTCGTAGGCCAGCTGCGCCAGCTCCGGCAGCTTGCCTGCGAGCATGGCGCGGTAATAGCCGCCCGCCTGCTGCGAGGCCGCCACGGCCGCCGTCGAGGCCTGACCGCCCGTCAGCGCGGCCGCCTTGCCGAGGGCGTTTTCTGCCGCAAGCTCCGCCTGCCGCTCGTATTGCTGCCGGTAGGCGGCGTAGAGCTTGTCCGACGCGGGGTCGTAGTCAAACTGCTCGCCGAGCAGTGCGTCGAGCATCCGGTCGATCTGTTCGCGCCGGTCTGCCGTGCCGCGCTCGGTCAGCAGTGCCTCGGCCTCGCGGCGGTGCGTATCGTCATAGTCCGGCACGTCTTCGATGGGCAGGTACTGCGCATAGTCACTTGTCTGTTCCTGACCGGCCATGCCCTCGCCGCGGATCTTCGCGTTGCGCTGCTGCTCGTAGACGGCGGCAGCCGCGTTGTCACCGCGCCGGGCCGCCTGCTCCATGAGCGCGGCGTAGTCGGTGTCCTTGTCGTATTTGTATTTTGTCGCCATAGGTTCTCCTTTCCTCAGTGCTGCGGTCCGGCGGCGGCCTCCGTGCGCGTGAGCGAACATAGCCGCCACGCCCCCGTGCCCGTCAGCCGCAGGCGAAAGTGGTCGCACCGGCGCGGCAGTACCGGCAGGGTGAACGAACGCTTTGCACCCGCCGTCACGTTTGCAAGCGTGTGCCACTGTCCGTCGGAGTCATACTGCGCCGCCGCCGTGATGCTTGCGCCCGCCTCAGCCTCCAGCCGAAGCTGCACGCGCAGCAGCCGCTTGCAGTCCGGGCTGCCGCTGGTAAAGTCGCCCGTTTCGAGCAGGCTCTCCATCTGTGCCGTGCTGCCCGCGCCGAAGCGCCACACGCCGCGCGTATCCTGCGCATAGAGCGCGCCGCCGCACTGCGCAAAGCCGCGCGCGTCAAAATCGTCCTCACGGCTCCACAGGCCGCTGCGTGTGTCGTATACGAACAGATGCCGTCCGCTCCGCTCGTCGCGCGCCGAGAGATACCAGCGCGTCCCGTCCGTGCCGGCGACGCCGTGCGTGAGCGTGCGCCCGAGCGCATCGCCGATGCGTACCGGCCGTCCGCCCGCCGTGCGCGCCGCGCCGACGGGGGAGAGGTAGTAGAGCGTCTCGGCCGCCGTCACGAGCGAGCGGCCGGAGTCCTGCTCCGCGCCGAGCGCGGCCGAGGCCACGAGCTGGAAGTTTGTAGGCCGCGTGCCGTAGAGCCGCCAGAGCCCGCCGGGCTTGAGAAACACCACGCCGCTGCCCGTCGCCGCGCAGCCGGAAAAATCCCCCGGCGCGCCGGCGTCCACGCTCCATGCGGCCGTAGCGACCGCGCCGTTTTCGTCCGCCTCGTACCAGAACCAGCTCAGCGGGTCGCCGAGCTTTGTGCACCACACGCTGTCGTGCGCGCACGCCCAGAGGCGGTTGCCGTAGCTGCACGCGTGCTGCACGTCGGGCACGCGCCGCGTGATCGTGACGCCGTTGACTGCGCCCGCGCGCACGAATGTGTCCGGGTCAAAGCGCAGCCGCGCCCCGTCGATGCCGCGCAGGATGTATGTGCCGTTGTTGCGCACGTCGCCGAAGCCGCTGAGCGTCACGGCATCGCCGGTGCGAAAGTCTGTGCCCGCGCCGTCGGCCACGAGGATGCTCGCGCGCCCGTCGCCGTCCGTGTCTGCGCCCGCAAGCGTCACGCTGCCGCTCCAGCTTGGCTCTGCGCTGCCGAATGTGCCGTCTGCCGGACGGAACCAGATCTTGTCTGGCCAGATGAGCACCGTACCGCCGAGCGCTGCGAATACCTTCGGCGTGTCCGTGAGCGTGCAGCCCGGCACGGCCTTTCCGTTATAATACAGAGTCGTGCCGGCGCACCAGAGCAGCCCGTCTCCGGCTGCGAACAGGCCGTTCGGCGTGCCGCTGCACGGGTAGATGCGCGTGCGTCCGGGGCGTGTCGAGAACAGGGGGCTGTCCGCTGCCGAGCCGTTGGTCATCTCGTAGATGCCGCCCTCGGGGCAGGACGGGCGGTGGTCGTAGCCGCGAAAGTCCGTCTGCACATGGCGGACGGCAGCCATGCGCCGCGGAAATGTTGGTAGATACATGCCTTGCCTCCTTACAGGTTGAGCGGCTTGCCGTTGTGATACAGCTCGCCGCACAGGTCGATCTTCCCGGCCGAGAGCATCAGCTCCGGCAGATCGCCGCGCGTCGCGGAGATCACCGCGCCGCTCTTGTGAAAGATGAGATATTTGCGCTCGAGGCTGTTCTGGCTGCCGATGTGCAGCGTGTCGGCCACGGTCGTGATGCCGTTGAGGTCGATCTTGTCGGCCGATAGCGCGATGCTGCTGTCGCCGTTGTTGATGGCGGCGACGATGGCCGCCGCGTTCACGCCGTCGGCATCGGTCACGAGCGCGATGCGTGCGCCCTGATCGCTCACGGTCTGCTCGAGCGCGGCGACATTGCCCTCGGCCGACGTCAGGCGTGCCTGCAGGGTGCCGGCGTCGAGGCTCAGCTGTGTGATGCTGCCGTCCGCGCCGTCGATGCGCGCGCGGATCGGCGAGAGCAGCCGCGAGAGCGCCGCGGCGTTGAAGTTCTCCGCGCCGAGGTTCGACAGCGTGTACTGCAGCGCCTCCAGCAGCCGCGGCACGGTCTCCTCCAGCGCCGTGAGCCGCTGCTCGACGGTCTCCTGACCGGTGCGCTCCGGCAGGGAAAGCTCCAGCGGGGAATAGTCCGTCATGCGTCGTCATCCCCTCCGCCGTGCTGTGATATGTCTGCGCGCAGCACGGCGATCGCCCGCACGAGAAACTGCGGCAGCGGTGCGCCGAGTGCACCGGCGTTTTCGACCACACTGCCGAGCTCCGTCAGCAAATACCACGCCGTCACGAGCGGGCACAGCAGCACGTCATAGTGTGCGCCCAGTCCCGGCACACTGCCGAGCAGCGCCCGCAGCGCAAAGTCCAGCAGCGCCGCCACCAGTACGCCCGCCACGCTGCCCGCCTTGTGCCACAGTCCCTCGCGGGCGCAGCGGCTGCTCCATGTGCCTGCGCGTAGAGCGGCAGCGCTGCCGGTGGCATAGTCGAGCAGCATGGCCAGAAACCAAGCGGCCGCAAGCCACCCGGTCCAGCCCCAGAATGCCGTCAGCGCTGCGGCGGCCGCTGAGACCGCCGCTTTGATCGTTGTGAGTCTGTCCATTTACGTCTCCTTTTGTTCGTCCAGCATTCGCTGGCACACGATCATCGTGCGGATCATGTCCAGCGACAAGTCCAGCTTGCCGTTTCCGACACCGCTGAGTATACCCCGGTCGATCAGCCGCTGCACGCCCGCGCGAGCCCATTGCGGCATCTCCGCCACGGAATCATAGCGCGGCATATCCGGCACCTCCTCCCGATCTTCCTTTGCCATCGCCTCGGCGACGTCGCGCCGAAAGCCGTCCATCGTGTAGCCCATATCATATGTGCGCCACAGCAGCTCCGGGTCTGCGTGGTTGCTTGCCACGCCGCGCCGGTGTCCCTCGGCGTGCCCGATGATGACGCCATCCTGTGCCGGGTCAAGTTCGTACTGTTTACACAGCTCAGCAAACAGCTCCACCACCGTGCGGTACGTGCCCGCGATCTGCTCCGCTGCCTCGCTGCGTGTCATGCCCGCGCTCGGCTCGGTCATCTCTACCCCGATGTGCGTAGAATTGGCGCTCCCGCCGCAGTGCCAGCCGCGCATCTCCCACGGCAGCGTCTGATATACCGTGCCGTCCGCCTGCGCGAACGCGTGCACGCAGACAGACACGCCGCCCGGCTGATACTGGTTAAAGCTGCGCGCAAACACCGCCGCCGATGGCTGCGGCGTTCCGACACTGTGCAGCATGATGCCGCGCGGCGTCAGCGGTGCGCCCGCCTGATAGCACTTGTTTTGCGTCACAAACGCCGGAATGATCTGCATTCCATCTCCTCCTTATTCGATCGGTTCGTCGAGCGTGATGATCAGGTTCTCGCCCTTGCCCATTGCGCTCACGCGAAAATACGCCGCAGAGGCGGGCACATTGCTCGCTGCTTCCGTCACCTGAAACGTCATGGCCGTGGTGCTCTCCGGGATGCTGCTCGGGAAATACACACTGACGTCGATCTTGTTTGCGGGCATAACGGCTTTAAGCAGTTGAAATGCACTGTCATACCATCCAACGCGGCAATACGCTTCCGCCTTCGAGAACGTGATCCCCTCACCGGCGATGCGGTAGATGTGCTTCGTCACATTGCCGGGCAGCGGAATGAAGCCGGTCGTCACAAATCCGCTGTCACTCTGCGCGTTTCCGGACGATGATAGGTTGTATCCATTCTGATACGGCATGGACGCGCCGCTGCTGTCAACAGCCGTGGGTACAAGGTTTGTGTACGTCACAGGCTTTGACGCGGTCGCCGTGATGGTGATGTCCCCAGTCACGCGCGCGATGGACACCACGCCGGTCGCGGCATTGTACGCTGTCGCCGTGATGTCCGTACCGCCCATGCTGACCGTGACGGTGTCGAAGGTGTACCCGTTTTTCGGTGTCAGCGTGGTCGTGTATGCCGCGCCGTCTTCGACGGCGGTCGCGGCGTTGCTGCCGGAGCATCCTGTGAGCATTGCCTTGACGGCGCGCATGATCACCGCGAAATCGAACGACAGCGTGCGGTCATAGCCCGCGCCGTAGCAGAATGAATAGATTTTTTTGTCTGCCGGATTGATGACGTTGACGGTGAAGGCCGTGTCGGTCACGCCCGGTGCTTTGCTGTGGGTCGTCTCCTCGCCGAATTCGATCTGGTTGCTGTCCAGCCGGTTGTTATCGCCCACCTCGTTCGTCCGGTAGTAGTTGGCGGACGGGCAGCAGATGCGCAGCGCTGCCATCTGCTGCGTCGGCGGGTCAGACTGGGAAACGTTGTCCGGCACAACGTAGATTCTGGATGTCTTGAAGTTGTGCAGATGCCCATGGAAATTCCCGTAGCAGACCGCGCCGTTTTTCCCCGCGAAGGAGACCGTCTTGCCGCCGATCGTGACGCTGCCGCCGTCCAGATACGCCTTGAGCACCTTGCCGCCCGCCCGCGCGCTGCCCCAGTCCAGCGGGTAGTGTCCGAGGATCACAAAGCCCCACGCCGCGCTGTCCGCCTTGCTGCCGAGGTCGGCAAGCGTCTGTGCATACCACAGCAGCTGTGCCTCCGAGAGCGCGTTGGCCGCGGTTTCTCCGCCGGTGATCTCGCCCTCGACGGTGTTGAGATTGATGATGCGCAGCTTCTTTCCGGGAAGATCCCGGTAGCAGTATCCGGCCTCCGCGCTGCCGTAGACCGCGCCCGCGTTGTAGTCGGAAAAAAACTCCCGGATCAGCGCCGCGCCGTACAGATTCGTGAGGCTTCCGGTCTCGGCTGCGAAGTATTCGCCCGTGTCGTGGTTTCCGGGCGTCCAGAGCTGCGGGATGCCGCGCAGGCCCTCCTCGATCCAGCGGTGAAACTCCCTGCACTGCGCCTCGAACTGCGCCGCCGTGGTCGTCTTGTACCCGAAGGTGAGATCGCCCAAAAACGCCGCGAAATCCAGCGGCGTCACGTGCGACAGCGCCTTGATCGCGCGGCAGGCGTCCATGTTTCCGGTGTCGATGTTTGCCTTCCAGCCCGTGGATTCGTCGGTTGCGTGGTGTGCATCAGCGACCGTCACAAAGACGATGCTCGACGCAGTCTTCACGGCCTGCACCTTCTGTGCCAGCGCGAGCACGCCGTCCTTGACGTAGTCCGGGATGTCAGCGTGGGCGATCTGATCGCCGTCCGGGATGCTGCGCACCGCCGCGCCCATCTGCGCGATCCTGTACGTTTCTGCACCGCCTGTTTTCTCGCGGATGGCGTCGGCGATGTCCTGCACGGCGGCTTCTTCGTAGAGCTTTTTCATCAGTAGCTCACCTCCGTGCCGTCGGCGATCGTCACGGTCTGCGCCGTGCTGCCGTCGTACATAACCGTCGTGCCGCCGATGCGGATCGTCAGCGCCTTCGGGTTCGGCAGCGCGGCGGGCGCGATGTTCTGCGTCATCAGCTCGATCCTGACCGGGACATCCCAGACATCGCCGGTCGTTTTCGCCTGAAGCTTGACGGCGCAGAACGTGTGCCGCTCGGAATCGGCCACAAGCGACGAGAATGTGAGGATGCCGTTCGTCGCGCCCTGATAGAGCATCAGAAAGTGCTCGCCTTGAAACGAAAGCTGCGCATAGATGCGGTGCGTCGGGTTTGCGCTGACGTAGGCGTACAGCTCGGCCGGCGTCATGTCGGCCGTCGTGCCGGACAGATCGCCGCCGACGTGGATGATCCGCGTCTGCTGCGCCATGCCGTCGAGCTTTTTCTTGTCCGCTGCCGACATCAGACCGGCTGCCGCCGGCGTTGCCTCCGCTTGTCCGGATTTTTGGTCCCACGCTGCCGCCCGCTCCGCCGTGATGCCGTCGAGCACGGCCTTGTTCGCGTGCCGGTGGCGCATGGCGGAGTTCATGGCGATCTGGTGGCTCTGTCCCGGCGACGGGACGGCGGCGCCGTTCGTGCGCTGGTGCCACTTTGCGTATTCATCGAGTGCGGCGTTGAACAGCGCCATGCTGTCGGCGTAGTGCGCGGTCTCGTGCGCGGCGTAGTCGCACATGGCAATGACGTAGTACACGTACAGCCGGTCAAACGGCGCCGGCACGAGCAGCGGCGTGCCGCGCTCGGTGTCCGCGTCATAGGTCACGCACTGCTCGGGCGCTGCGTCGAGGATGCGCATCTGGATCATGTGCTCGCACTCGTTGAGCCACTGGATCTTCGCCGCGTCGTCCCATGCGTTCGGGCAGATCGCGTCGATGCGCGTGAGCGCCTGCTGAAGCGTCGCCATGCTCAGAGCCCCAGCGCACCGCTCTCGGCGGCAAAGCGGGCGGTCTCGCGCTCGATGAGCGCGCCGGTGCGCG
>OIWS01002529.1_pt1 | contig 14803 bp, 8 predicted proteins | sample 1587611 | NCBI WGS metagenome assembly OIWS01 (sample SAMEA3888919, study PRJEB22519) | human gut metagenome | biome: human gut; feature: human-associated habitat; material: faeces | place: Denmark | collected 2010 | reverse complement strand
GAAATGAGGTTCACTGGCAATGGAAACAAAAATAGCGGTATTTCTACCGCTATTTTAATGGCTTTAACCGCCAAAACTTCAACCCATTTTCAACGATTCCTCTTTTACGCAATTTAACCAGTATTCGATTGACTGCCTTATAGTGCTTATCGCCCATATCAACAAATTGTGGTTTTCCCAACAATGCTAAGCTCTTTTCAGCAATCTCCCCACAAAACATCCAATCGGGATTTTCACGCAAAACTTGAGCAACTAATCGCATCGTAATCAAGGGCTGCGGTTTTGGTTCTTTCGGCATATAAGGTTGAGCTAATGCGTTAATCTCTTGTGACAAACACTGCATTTGCACCGTCAGCTCATCTTGCTTTTCTTTTAGCTTTAATAGGCGTTCCACTAACTCGTGTTTCAGCAACTTTTGTGCCATAATAAAAATCCCTATTGAGTTAAAATTTCAATAGGGATTTTAAGGTTTTTAATCGGTTAAATCTTTGTGCAACTGCTACATAATACCGCAAATTTTGACCGCACTTTTAGTTAATGTAGTATCCTCCCCTTTTCTCATCTTTGATTTTATAAATGCGTCATTTTTTGATAAAATCACGCTAATTTTTTTATAAATAAGTAACTAATTTTAAAAATGACTACAAATTATTCTGCTCAAGAAATTACGGTTCTGAAAGATCTCGAACCGGTGCAAATTCGCCCCGGCATGTACACGGACACGACTCGTCCAAATCATCTTGCTCAAGAAGTTATCGATAACAGTGTGGACGAAGCCCTTGCGGGTTTTGCCACCAAAGTTGAAGTAATTTTACATGCTGATCAATCGCTTGAAGTTATTGATAATGGCCGTGGAATGCCAGTGGATATTCACCCAACTGAAGGAGTTTCTGGTGTCGAAGTGATCTTAACTAAACTTCACGCTGGCGGTAAATTCTCGAATAAAAACTATGAATTTGCCGGTGGTTTACACGGGGTGGGAATTTCTGTCGTCAATGCCCTTTCTGAACGCGTTGATATTCAAGTTAAACGTAACGGCGAAGTATATAAAATTGCTTTTGAAAATGGCGTAAAAGTAGAAGAATTAGAAGTCATCGGAACTTGTGGCAGACGTACAACCGGTACCACCGTTCACTTCAAACCAAACCCAAAATATTTTGATAGCAAGAATTTTTCTGTTAGTCGTTTACGCCACTTATTGCGTGCGAAAGCCGTGCTTTGTTCAGGCTTAGAAATTAAATTTGTCGATAAAGTGAATAACACCGAAGATGTGTGGTGCTATCAAGATGGTTTATCCGATTACTTAACCGAAGCAGTGAATGGTTTTGAAACCTTACCTGAAAAACCTTTTGTCGGCGAGTTTAAAGGATCCACAGAAGCGGTAAGCTGGGCATTATTATGGTTGCCGGAAGGTGGTGAGCTTATTGCAGAAAGCTATGTAAACTTGATTCCTACGGTACAAGGCGGAACACACGTAAATGGTCTTCGCCAAGGCTTGCTCAATGCCATGACTGAATATTGCGAATTCCGCAATAAATTACCACGTGGGGTGAAATTAACGGCAGACGACATTTGGGATCGCTGTGCTTATATTCTTTCTCTGAAAATGCAAGATGCTCAATTTGCTGGCCAAACGAAAGAGCGTTTATCTTCCCGTCAAAGTGCGGTCTTTGTTGCGGGGGTTTTAAAAGATGCCTTCAGTTTATGGCTAAACCAAAACGTACAAGATGCGGATCGCTTAGCTGAAATGGCGATCAGTTCTGCACAACGTCGTCTGAATGCAGCCAAAAAAGTCGTGCGTAAAAAATTAGTGAGTGGTCCTGCTCTACCGGGTAAATTAGCCGATTGTGCATCACAAAATTTAGAAAAAACCGAATTATTTTTAGTAGAGGGTGACTCTGCGGGCGGCTCGGCCAAACAGGCGCGAGATCGTGAATATCAAGCGATCCTACCTTTACGCGGAAAAATCTTAAATACTTGGGAAGTCGCCAGTGATCAAGTGCTTGGCTCAACGGAAATTCATGATATTGCTGTGGCGCTTGGTATCGATCCTGATAATGAAGACTTATCTCAACTTCGTTACGGGAAAGTCTGTATTTTAGCCGATGCGGACTCTGATGGTTTGCATATCGCCACCCTACTCTGTGCCCTCTTTTTACGTCACTTCCCTAAATTGGTTCAAGATGGACACGTTTATGTGGCAATGCCACCACTCTATCGTATCGACTTAGGTAAAGAAGTCTTTTATGCCCTCGATGAAAACGAAAAAGAAGCAATTTTAGAACGCTTAAAAGGTAAAAAAGGCACTTTAAACGTACAACGATTCAAAGGTTTAGGTGAAATGGATCCATCACAATTACGTGAAACCACCATGGATCCGAATACACGCCGTTTAGTTCAATTAACCTATGAGCTAGGCGAAGATCAAGGCGCGGAAACATTAGAATTAATGGATATGTTACTTGCCAAAAAACGAGCGGAAGATCGCAAAAATTGGTTACAAACCAATGGCGACCAAGTGGATTTAGCTGTTTAATTATTTGAGGTCAATCATGAACGAACAACGTCGAGATTTTTTTAAAAACAGTGCACTAGGCCTAGCAACAATTACATTAGGTGCTGGTTTAAGCCTTATTCCTTCTGCTCAAGCAGAAGAAAAAGCCTCAAATACAGCAACCACTGCAGTTGAGAATTTACCAGAGATTGAAGCTGAACTGACGCTTGCGCCCAATGTGCCAAAACCGATTGAGCGTAACTATCCAGCAAAAGTCGTGGTAAAACTGACCGCACTTGAGCAAATTATGGATTTAATGGATGGTGTGCAATTTAAATTTTGGACATTAAATGGGAGCGTGCCTGCGCCGTTTATTCGTGTGCGCGAAGGCGACATGGTGGAAGTGCAACTTTCCAACTCAGCGAGTTCAATGATGCCACACAGTATCGATTTCCATGCTGCAGCCGTACCAATGGGCGGAGCACTCGCAAGTGAAACACCACCAACGCGTACATCAACCTTCCAATTTAGAGCGTTACGTTCGGGAATTTATCTATACCACTGTGGCAGTCAGCCTGTGGATATTCACCTTGCCAAAGGGATGTATGGTTTAGTTTTAGTTGAGCCCAAAGAAGGCTTACCAAAAGTGGATCGCGAATTTTACATTATGCAAAGTGAATTCTATACCAAAGGTGAATTTGGCGAGCCTGGCTTGCAACCATTCAGTATGCAAAAAGCCATTGATGAACGCCCTGAATACGTCCTCTTCAACGGTAAAGTCGGTGCAACTATGGACGGAAATGCCTTAAAAGCGAAAACCGGTGAAAGCATTCGTCTATTTGTAGGAAATGCTGGACCAAATTTATGCTCTTCTTTCCACTTAATTGGTGCCGTATTTGATAATGTGTATGTGGAAGGCGGTACGCTTGTTAATCATAATGTTCAAACTACCCTGATTCCATCCGGCAGTGCCACCATGGTGGAAACACGAATTGATGTACCGGGCACTTATGTCTTTATGGATCACTCGATTTTCCGTGCTGTAAATAAAGGCACGATGGGACAAATCGTGGTCGAAGGCGAAAAAAATCCGAATATTTATTCCGGAAAACTAAAAGACGAAGCCTTTAAAGAAGCCAATCCACAAAAACCACAACCTGTTCCTTACGAAATTGACAGTCATAAAGGAATGGATATGGGGCATTCTCATCACGAACATTCTGATGCGAGTTCCGGTGCAACCAGAAAATAGATTAGAAGAATATGAGCAATATTAATTACGAAGGCATCGAGCAGATGCCACTTCGCACCTTTACAGAAAAGGCTTATCTTAATTATTCAATGTACGTCATCATGGATCGTGCATTGCCTTTTATTGGTGATGGCTTAAAGCCTGTCCAACGTCGTATTGTTTATGCGATGTCTGAACTGGGTTTAAATGCTGCAGCGAAATTTAAAAAATCTGCGCGTACCGTCGGTGATGTGTTAGGTAAATTCCATCCACATGGTGACTCAGCCTGTTATGAAGCCATGGTTTTAATGGCTCAGCCCTTTTCTTATCGCTATCCTTTGGTGGATGGGCAAGGAAACTGGGGGGCGCCAGATGATCCTAAATCATTCGCGGCAATGCGTTATACAGAATCTCGCTTGTCCAAAATCTCTGAAATTCTATTATCTGAATTAGGTCAAGGCACTGTTGATTTCCAACCGAACTTTGATGGCACTTTAGAAGAACCACAATATTTGCCTGCACGTTTGCCTCATATTCTGTTAAACGGCACCACCGGGATTGCCGTCGGGATGGCAACCGATATTCCACCACATAATATTAATGAAGTGGCGGATGCCGCTGTTATGCTATTAGATAATCCAAAAGCAGGATTAGATGATGTACTCAATATCATTCAAGGCCCTGATTTCCCAACTGAAGCGGAAATTATTTCGCCAAAAGATGATATTCGCAAAATGTACGAAACCGGTCGTGGCTCCATTAAGATGCGAGCAACATGGCATAAAGAAGACGGTGAAATCATCATTAGCGCACTTCCTCATCAATCTTCTCCATCAAAAATCATTGCACAAATCGCTGAGCAAATGACGGCGAAAAAATTGCCAATGGTGGAAGATATTCGTGATGAAGCAGATTATGAAAACCCTGTGCGTATCGTGCTTGTGCCACGTTCAAATCGTGTTGATACTGATGCCTTGATGGCACATTTATTTGCGACGACCGATCTCGAAAAAAGCTATCGTGTGAATATGAATATGATCGGGCTTGATCATAAACCAGCCGTGAAAGGCTTACTTCAAGTCCTCACTGAATGGCTGACATTCCGTCGCACAACAGTAACGCGTCGTTTACAACATCGTTTAGATAAAGTACTCGCTCGTTTGCATATCTTAGATGGTTTGATGATCGCCTTCCTCAATATTGACGAAGTGATTGAGATTATTCGTACTGAAGACGAACCTAAACAAGTTTTAATGGCTCGCTTTAACTTAAGTGATGAACAGGCTGAAGCCATTTTAAACTTACGTTTACGCCATTTAGCCAAATTAGAAGAACATCAATTACAAGCTGAAAAAGATAAACTCGAAGAAGAGCGGTCAAATTTAGAGTTAATTTTAGGATCTGAGCGTCGCCTAAATACTTTGATCAAAAAAGAAATTCAAGAAGATGCGAAAAAATACGCCAGCCCTAGAATGTCTCAATTAGTTGAACGTGAAGAAGCGAAAGCGATTTCTGAAAGTGAAATGACGCCAGCTGAACCTGTTACTGTCATCTTATCTGAAATGGGCTGGGTTCGCTGTGCGAAAGGTCATGATATTGATCCGGAAGGATTAAGCTATAAAGCAGGCGATAAATATCTCGCGCACGCTTGCGGTAAAAGTAATCAACCGGTGATTTTTATTGATAGTACCGGTCGTAGCTATGCTTTAGATCCATTAAGCTTACCTTCTGCGCGTTCACAAGGTGAACCGCTCACCGGTAAACTTACATTACCGGCAGGTGCGACCATTGAACAAGTTATTATGGAGCCTGAAAAACAAGAATTATTGATGGCATCAGATGCGGGATACGGTTTTATTTGCAAATTTGAAGATTTAATTGCACGTAATAAAGCAGGAAAAGCCTTGATTTCTTTGCCAGAAAATGCGAAAGTCTTGAAACCTGAGACACTTTCCGAGTCGACCTCACTTCTTGTGTCCCTCACTTCAGCGGGTCGAATGCTGATTTTTCCGGTACGGGATTTACCGGCATTATCAAAAGGGAAAGGCAACAAAATCATCAGTATTCCAGCAGCGAATGCAAAAGCGCGGTCAGAATTATTGGTGAAATTGTTCTTAATTTCAGAGCAAGCCAGCCTTGAGTTCCATTCCGGTAAACGAAAAATCACATTAAAACCGGAAGATCTGCAAAAATTCCGAGCGGAACGCGGCAGAAAAGGCTCCCAATTACCACGTGGATTACATAGTAATGTTGACATTGTGGTGGTTGAACCTGAACACAACTCATAAGAATTCTCGAAACCAAACTAAATAGGAGGATATTTCGTGAATATTGTTTTTGATACCTATCAAACACTTGCTTTAGCAAGTTTTGTATTATTACTCGGTTTTTTTCTAGTAAAACGCATTCGAGTTTTACAAACATTCAATATCCCTGAGCCTGTTGTTGGCGGCTTTATTGTGGCTATTGCATTAACCATTTTATACAAAGTAAACGGCACCTCATTTACCTTTGAGAAAAGCTTACAAACATCGATGATGTTAGTCTTCTTCTCCTCTATCGGTTTAAGTGCAAACTTTGCTCGCTTAATTAAAGGCGGAAAACCATTAGTTATCTTCCTATTGGCGGCAGGAATACTCATTGTTTGCCAAAATGTCATCGGTATTTTAGGTACTCAATTATTAGGCATTGATCCTGCTTACGGCTTACTTGCTGGTTCAGTTACCCTAACCGGTGGTCATGGTACAGGTGCGGCATGGGCAGAAACATTCACTAAAGAATTTAACCTACCTGCTGCAACAGAAATCGCCATGGCATGTGCCACATTCGGTTTAGTCTTTGGTGGTATCTTAGGTGGTCCAGTATCTCGTTATTTATTAAATCATCAAAAACAAGGTGAGAACCCAGAGAATGATGAAGTAGATGACGTACAAGAAGCATTTGAGCACCCAACTTACAAACGTAAAATCAATGCGCGTTCAATCATTGAAACCATCGCAATGCTTTCTTTATGTTTACTCATCGGTCAATATTTAGATGGCTTAACAAAAGGTACACACATTCAATTACCAACATTCGTATGGTGTTTATTTACAGGTGTAATCATTCGTAACAGCTTAACCCACTTATTCAAATTCCAAGTGGCTGATTCAGCGATTGACGTATTAGGTAGCGTAGGTTTATCTATCTTCTTAGCGATTGCTTTAATGTCTCTCAAACTTTGGGAATTAGCAGGTCTTGCAACAGATGTATTAGTTATCTTAGCGGTTCAAGTTGTCTTCATGGCTTTCTTCGCTATCTACGTCACATACCGTATGATGGGTAAAGATTATGATGCGATTGTATTAAGTGCGGGTCACTGTGGTTTCGGTCTCGGTGCAACACCAACAGCCGTTGCTAACATGCAAGCAATTACTAGCCGTTTCGGACCTTCTCACAAAGCGTTCTTAATCGTACCAATGGTAGGGGCATTCTTTATCGACTTATTAAATGCCGGTATCTTAAAAATGTTCTTAAGCGTTGTTGAAGCGCTTCACTAATCAAACGTAAAAAAGAAAGGCTGACATTTTGTCAGCCTTTTTATTTACTTGCTACTCAGTCAGCGTCTTCACTAAATCCATCACAAATTCTAACCGCACTTTGTTTTCTGGAAGCGCTTTCACAAACTTAAATTTTAATGGACCATCAAAGCGATAAACAATTGGATTTTGTTGAATTAATTTGATGAATTTTTCTGGATCAACTTTTGCTGAAGGAGAGAATTCAATAAAGCCACCTTGAGCCCCTGCATCGATTTTCAGTACTTTTAATGGTTTCACCATTAAACGCATTTCAGCAATTTGTAAAAGATTTTTAGTTGCTTCAGGTAATAGGCCAAAGCGATCGATTAATTCAACTTTTAATTCATCTAACTCTTGTTTACTTTCCGCTGCTGCAATGCGTTTATAGAACGACAAACGCATATTCACATCGCCAAGATAATCATCTGGCAATAAAGCTGGAACACGTAGCTCAATTTCAGCTTGCTGATGTGTAATCTCTTCCAATGAAGGTTCCCGGCCCTCTTTTAAGGCTTTCACTGCTGCATCAAGCAATTCCATATAAAGTGAGAAACCGATGCTTTCAATTTGCCCACTTTGTTCATTCCCTAATAATTCACCGGCACCGCGAATTTCTAAATCGTGCGTCGCAAGGATGAAACCTGCACCTAAGTTATCTAAACTTTCTAATGCCTCTAAACGACGTTTCGCATCTTTCGTCATTAACTTCGGCGGAGGTGTAAGCAAATAGGCATAAGCTTGGTGGTGAGAACGTCCCACTCGTCCACGCAGCTGGTGAAGCTGAGCTAAACCAAAATTATCTGCACGTTCAATAATAATCGTATTTGCCGTTGGTACATCAATCCCTGTTTCAATAATGGTGGAACAGACTAAAACGTTATAACGTTGATGATAAAAATCACTCATCACGCGTTCAAGTTCACGTTCTCGCATTTGACCATGTCCAATCACAACTCGAGCCTCTGGCACAAGTGCGGTCAGTTTTTCAGCCGTATTTTCAATACTCGCCACATCATTATGTAAATAATAAACTTGCCCACCACGTAAAATTTCACGCAAGATGGCTTCACGAATAATTAAATCATCTTTCTGGCGAACAAACGTTTTGATACTCACTCGACGAGCCGGTGGTGTCGCAATAATAGAAAGATCGCGAATACCATTCATCGCCATATTCAAAGTACGAGGAATTGGTGTTGCGGTAAGCGTTAAAATATCAATATTCGCTCGAAGTTGTTTAATTTTCTCTTTTTGTCCCACACCAAAGCGATGTTCTTCATCGATGATAAGTAAGCCAAGATCAGAAAACTTCACATCGGATTGAATTAATTTATGGGTTCCAATTAGAATATCGACTTTTCCTTCGGCTAAATTTTCTAAGATTTGTTTTTGCTCTTTGGCTGTTTTAAAACGAGAAAGCACTTCCACATTAACCGGCAGATTAGCAAAACGATCTTTAAAATTCTCATAATGCTGTTGAGCTAACAAGGTTGTTGGAACCAATACAGCCACTTGTTTATGATTCATTACTGCCAAAAATGCGGCTCGCATCGCTACTTCCGTCTTCCCAAAGCCCACATCACCACAAACTAAACGGTCCATTGCTTTGGGCTGACACATATCTGAAATGACGGCATTAATCGCCATAGCTTGATCGTGCGTTTCTTCAAAAGGGAAGGTTGCAGCAAATTGCTGGAATTCCTCACGATCATATTTAAATTCAAAGCCTTTTTTCACTTCTCGCTGGGCATACACATCAAGTAATTCAGCAGCCACATCACGAATTTTTTCTGCGGCCTTTTGACGCGTTTTCGCCCATGATTCATTACCTAATTTATGTAATGGTGCGGTTTCATCTGAGCCCCCCACATAGCGACTAATTAAATGAAGAGAACCAACCGGCACATAAAGTTTGGACTCATTCGCATAATTGATCAGTAAATACTCTGCTTTTAAGCCCCCAGTATCGAGTGTCACTAAGCCACCATAACGCCCAACACCATGATCTAAATGTACCACAGGCTGCCCAATTTTTAATTCAGCCAGATTGCGCACTAAGGTATCCGGATTCACCGCCTTACGTTTATCACGCTGACGTTGTTGTACTCGCTCGCCTAAAATTTCATGCTCTGTAATGACGGCGAGTTTAGCCTCATCAAGAATAAAACCTTGCTCAAGACGACTTACCCACAGATTAAACTTGTCTTGATTGGCTTCAGATAAGGTTTTAATCTGTTTAGGCTTAATTTTTAATGGTGAAAGTAAATCCAGTAAGGTTTCACGTCGTCCTTCAGTTTCAACTGAAAATAAAACATTTCCTTTAAAATTCTCAATAAACTGACGAAGTTGCGATAACGGTTCTTTTTGCTGTGATTGAATGGTCACGGCTGGTAATGCGGACACCGCTAAATTTTTCTGACGAACAGATGACCGCACTTTTTCTACTTTAAAATTAATTTTAGGATAATTTTTTAATGCATGATTTACCGCATCAATGCTTAGCCACAAACGTTCTGGCGGCAAAAGAGGGCGCATTGGATCAACTTTGCGATGCTCATAACGCTGTTTGGCATCAAGATAAAAACGTTCACCTTGTGCTTGATTTGTTTCCATATCCACAAACAACGTTTTTTCTGGCAAGTAATCAAACAACGTTGCCATTTCATCAAAAAATAACGGCTGCCAATATTCAATCCCTGAGATTAGTGTGCCTTTACTGATTTGCTGATAAATATGTTCTGGATCACGACGAATTTCTCCAAAAGTTTCTCTAAATTGTGTACGGAAAAATTCAATGCCTTTCTCATCAGTTGGAAATTCGTGTGCAGGTAATAAATTAATAGATTGAATTTCATCTAACGTTCGCTGCGTATCGACATCAAAAGTACGAATCGAATCAATTTCATCATCAAAAAAATCTAAGCGAAATGGAACCGCACTTCCCATTGGGAAAAGATCTAAAAGTGATCCGCGCACAGCATATTCACCATGTTCTAGTACTTGCTCTACGGAACGATATCCTGCTGACTCTAATTGTAATCGCAATTTTTCAATGACAAGACGATCACCTTTTTTAATCAGAAGGACATTGTGCTGTAGATATTTCGGCGGGCACACACGTTGCATTAATGTGCTAATCGGTAAAACAAAGATACCTTTTTTAGTATTTTGCAAATGAAATAGCGCACTTAAACGCGAAGAAATAATTTCTTGATGAGGAGAAAAAGAATCATAAGGCAACGTTTCCCAATCAGGAAAAAACTGAACGGGCTGAGAAGTTAAATCCGGTAAAACTTGTGATAAACGAACCGCACTTTTGGTATCCGGTGTCACAACCACAGTCAATCCATCGTATTGCTCTGCAATTTCACTAACAGCAAGTGCATCTGCACTCGCTAATACATTGCCAAGAATTTTATGATCATTGGGCTGAGTCGGAATATCAAAATTAAAATAGGTTGTTTTCATAAGTGCGGTCAATTTTTATCTCATTTTTGCGTGAACAGCTGATTAGTTTAACAAATCCACCCTACTTTTCAATAATTATCTGTATAAAAAAACAGGGTTATTTAACCCTGTTTCTCTTATTTTTTGAGTGGTTCTAGTGGTTTCTCTTTTTTTACCTTACCATCATCATCAAATTCAATGCGTGGCATACAACCTCGACAACTACCTTTATCTAAACCAAGCTCACTGCAAAATTTATTGTATTCATCTACCGCTTTACGGAACCAACCTTTTTTTTCTTGTTCGCTCATTTTGCCTCCTTTTTTAATTTTTGTGCAATTTCCGAACGTAATAATTTTAACCCATTTTTCTTATTATAGGGTATCTGTTTTGTGATGAAATAATCTCTCATTAAAGGGCAATCTTTTTCATCTAAATTCATTAAAAATCGACGAATTGCCGGCAAAGCGGAAGCTAAAGTGCGGTAAAAATAAGCAAAATTTTTTAAACTTAACCAATCTTCATCAAGCAATTCCCAATCTACTGATGTGGTATTAAATTCCTGAGCAAGTGGATGGAAAGACAAAGGCATATTCCGTTGAAAAGATTGCGTTGCTTCTTTTTCTAATTCAATCCCTTGTGCAGAAAGCCCTTTTAGAGCGATAGTTGAATAACAGCCACTACTTGCCTCTAAATGCTCGCCTAAATGAACAAGAGAAAAACCACATTTCTGCCAAAATTGAGCCAGTTCTTTGGTATAACCAAAACTCACTGATAAATAATCCAGATCGGCATTTTGTGTGATGTATTCAATAAGTTGTGTACCAATACCATGCTGCTGCCACATAGGCTGGACCGCAATTCTCGAAATACGTAAAGAATGTAATGTACAAGCCTTTTGTAGCTGAGAATGAAAACAAAGTGCTTGCGGGACAAGATTGCCTTTAGGACGTCTAGTACCTAGCTGAATGGCTTCTATAAGCGATGAATCTTCAATCCCGCCTTCTTTTAATGCCCAAACTGCACCTAATAAATCTTGTTCATTTTCAGCGGTAAAAAAACGCTGTGAATTAGCATCAAACAATCGCCGTAGATCTAATGGTGATGTACGATAATGGGCTAATGTCATCAAGCCATAGAATTGAGACAATGAAGAAAGTATTTCCTCTTGTGAGCGTTCAGTAATTTGGCATATTTTGCTTTTATCGTATGGCGTTTGTTTAAAGTCATCCTCTACATTCAATAATAAAAGCTCATCGATAAACGCCTCTAAAGCATCATCTTTCGACCAACGCAGCGGTTCAATAAGCTCAAAATCAGAAAAAGTGCGGTTAATTTTTTGCTTAAATTTAAGCTCAAAGCCTCGCCCCGTTCCCTCATAACTATGGATGGTAGTCGTAAATAGAATATGCTTAAAATGCTGGGAAAAAGCAGTGAGTTGAGCAATCGGCAACATTGCCGCCTCATCAACAAAAAGCCAAGCATTTTCAGAAAAAGAAGGATCATTTTGCAAAGCAAGGAAAAGCGCATCTGGTGCAATAAAGATAATTTCTTTTTGTGAAAATTCAGCCAAAATATTGACCGCACTTTTATTTGGAGCTGTGAGGTAAATTTTAGTATCCAGTTGATTCGCTAATAAGCCTGCTAGAGCTGATTTCCCTCTTCCTCGTTTGGCAGTAAGAAAGTAAAGTTCAGATTCTTTTTGTAAGATTTGCTCAATGGTTTTCTGCTGATCTAAGGTCGCATTGTGGTTTACAAATAACTGCTGAAAAGTGCGGTCAAACTTTAAATCATTTTGATGATAAAGGACGGGAAAATCATATTTATGAATACAATGCTTAAAATATGCAATAAATCTTGGCGTCGTAATTGCCTCAAGCGAACCTGACCAACGAAGACTATCTTCGTCTATTTGGGAATGAAGTTTCTCCCAATTTGATAGCAAAACAATTAAGGCACCATTCATTTTTAATGTACCGGCCGCAATGGCGAGCGCCTCTAAATGGATACCTTTTCGTGCATCAAACAAGATCGTCTCAAACTCTTGCCCAAGAAGATTTTGAATTTTAGAAAACTCATTAATGATCAAGGTATTTGCCGGCAAATTAGACGGCATATTCTCACTGATCAAAATTTGAAAATGACGTGTCATGAATTATTTTTCTAAATATGCTTCTAATTCAGCTACATTTTGAGACCATTCATTACTGAGTTGCTTTATCCATAAAGCAATATCAGATGCCCAATTAGGTAATGACGTGTCTTGAGCCTGTTTTGCGATATTTTGAATATTAACAAGCCCCACTGATGCTGCAGCGCCTTTTATTTTATGTGCCACATCTGACACCATTTGTTGCATATCTGCGTTTGTAAGATAATCTTCATACGCCGTTTCTAATTCATCTAAATAAATTGGCATCCACTGTTTGAATAACTCTACATTAGCTTTAGCTTGTGATTTTCCAATTAACTCAATAAGTGAAATATTAATACCTTCTTGAACTTGAGGGAGCTCTTCTTCATCAGAGGTAGTCTCGATATCATCACCTAAAAAGGTTTTAAAACACTGACGTAATTCCGTCAAAGAAAGAGGTTTACGTAACACACCATCCATACCTTGATTTTGATATTCCTCTTCGCTGTGCATTACATTTGCCGTAAAGGCAATTAAAGGTGGAAGAAAATCGTAAATCCCTTCTTCGTAGTTTTTACGCAAATAGTATGCGATATCAAAACCTGACATATCTGGTAACTTAATATCAAGAAAAACAATATCATAAGTATTTTTCTCAAATAATTGGATAGCCTGTTCACCATTCATCGCAACATCAACATAATGCCCCTGCTTCTCAAGAATACTTTTGGCTACAACGATATTCAATTCAACGTCTTCTACTAATAAAATAGAAAGATGCTGCATGGCTTTTTCAGCATTACCATCATGAGCTTGCGCTTTTTCTGCAATGATCGTTAAGTAAAAGGTTGAACCTTTTTCCAATTCACTTTCAACCGTTAAATCCCCTTGCATTAATTGAGCTAAATTCTTAGAAATTGCAAGACCAATGCCACTTCCCGCAGAACGATGAATATTATCTTTAACCTGATAGTACATGGTAAAAATCTTATCTAATTCGCAAGGTGCAATTCCTGCCCCCGTATCAGTAACACTAAATTGATACTGATTATCTTGCATTTTCTGCACCCTTAAAATAACGTCACCTTTGTCTGTGAATTTGACGGCATTACTAATTAAATTCCAAAGAATTTGGCTAAGGCGAGCACGATCGAGATAAAGCCAATTAGGTAAATTATCATCCAGCTTTAAAGAGAATTTTAGCCCCTTTTGTTCTGCCATCAAGGTGCCAAAATTATAGAAATCATTAAGTAGTGAATGGAAATCGCAAGGCTGAATATTTAATTCAATACGCTTAGAATCGATCTTATCTAAATCAATAATATCGCTAAAAATATGACCTAAACTGACCGCACTTAGATTAATTGTATTGAGATAATTTTGTTGTTGTTCTGTTAATTTATCATCCAATAGAATTCGACTAAGACCAATGATCCCATTTAAAGGCGTACGTAACTCATGGCTAATTGTTGCCAGTAAGGTACTTTTATCACGACTATTTTTTTCTAATCGAGCAAGTGTTTTAGAGAGCTCTAGACGGGAACGTTCTAGTCGTTCAACAAGTAGTGTAAAAAAATAAATAACAAAAGGCGCAGTAAATAAACCAAAAGTGATTGAGCGAGCAATGTCACTCCAGTGAATACCGTCACTAAGAAGCGTACTTAATAGGATTTGTATACAGATAGCTAAAATCGCAAGAATAGCGATACCAAGTAAAGAGAAACGAACTCGACCTAATCGAATAACCCAATCAACATAACGTTGCGCAAAATATCTAAAGTTTTTCATGGTTTATATTGAGAAATAAAAATTGAGATCATTCTATATAATTTTTAATAAAAATCCATAAACAAAAACCCCAAGCCATTCAGCTCGGGGTTCTACATTCAGTACCTGGCGGTGTCCTACTCTCACATGGGGAAGCCCCACACTACCAT
>OIWS01002527.1_pt1 | contig 14815 bp, 10 predicted proteins | sample 1587611 | NCBI WGS metagenome assembly OIWS01 (sample SAMEA3888919, study PRJEB22519) | human gut metagenome | biome: human gut; feature: human-associated habitat; material: faeces | place: Denmark | collected 2010 | reverse complement strand
TCCTGCTGGTAGCTCGATCCTTCGGCGAAGCCTGCGTAACCGTTCAGTACGGCGGCATAAGTCCACGTCCCGTCGGGGTTGGTGATGGGGTTGATCGGCTGTCCTCCGTGTTCGATCATGCGCTGCGGAAGTTGGAGACTGTAATAGAGCATCGGTTGGTGGTAGTCCACCACCGTGAAATCCATGTTGTTATTCAACCGCAGCCAGGGACGGATGCGGATGTTGCCTTTGGCGCGGACGTTGTACTGTTTGTAACGTTCGTCGCCCACGCGGTAAATGCCGTCCTGATCGTAGAAACGGCCCGATACATAATAGTCCGCATTCTGATTGCCGCCCGATACGCTGATATTGTGCTCGTGCGAGTAGTTGAAATCCTTGTAGAAAGCGTCCATCCAGTCGGTGTTGGCGAAGTATTCGTACTGATTCTTGTCGTTGATGCGCACGCGTTCGAGCGACGGATCGGTGCTGCGGCGTGCCAGTTCCTTGTACCAGCTATCGGAATAGGGGGCGATGTTGTTGATGTAGGATGGCAGCGGATTCTGTCCGTTGTAATAGCCGTTCCATGCGTTTATATAGCCGGTCGTCCATTCGTAGCCGTCGGTTACCAGCTGTGGCTTGACCGTGCGCGCGTGAAGCGAAAAACTGCCGTTGTAAGTGACTTTCGTTTCGCCCTCTTCGGCCGATTTGGTCGTTACCAGAATCACTCCGAATGCGCCGCGTGCTCCGTAGATCGCAGCCGACGAGGCATCTTTGAGCACCGAGACGCTGGCGATGTCCTGAGGGTTGACCGTTTCCAGGTCGCCTTCCACGCCGTCGATGAGCACCAATGCCCCGCCACCCGAACCGATCGAACCGGTACCGCGGATGTTGATCGTCGCTGCACGCGAGGGTTTGCCGTCGCGCATCGAGATGTTGAGGTTGGGAATGGCGCCTTGCAGCGACCGCGAGATGCTCGGATTCGAACGTTCGGAGAAAACCTTGCTGTCGACTTGATCGACGGCGCCGACCAGATCGCGACGCTTCACTGTACCGTAGCCGACTACTACTACTTCGTCGAGCATCTGTTTGTCCTCTTTCAGAACGACGTCGATGCGGGTCTGCGTGCCTACGCGCCATTCGGCTGAACCGTAACCCAAATAGGTGAATTGGAGCACGTCGTCGTCCGCAACGGCGATCGAATAGCTTCCGTCGATATCGGTCGACGTCCCTTGCGTAGTGCCTTTCACCAATACGTTCACGCCGACGAGGGGTTCGCCTTCTTCATTGACCACGCGCCCTGTCACGACCGGCTTACGGTTGGCGGAGGGAGAGGGGGCGGAGCCTGTCGACACGTTTTTTTTCGACGAGGGTATGGCGGTGAGAGCCACCACGTGATCCTTGATCTTCCAGGAGATGCCCGTGTCGTAGAACAGCGTATTGAGCATCTCTTCGAGTGGAGCGTCTTGGATGACGACATGCACGTCGGAGAGCGTCCGTTTGCCGAGCGAGGTTTCGTAGGAGAAGACCACTCCTGTCTGCTCGGTGAATGCCGAGACCACTTCGCGCAGCGATGCGCTGCCGAACGACAAGTTCAGGTTGAGACGCTGGTCGGCGAGTAACTCGCCCCTTGCACCGAGCGACGCCGACGGCAATGCAGCCAACCCGACGCACAGAAGCATCCGACACCATCCCGTCAGGAATAAACCGATTTTTTTCATGGATGAGTAGTGATTAGGTTGTTAGTATGAAAGTTTGTATGAGTTTGGGCAATCGTCTGTTCCTGTTCCCTTGCGGGAGCGGTAGCCGACAGGGATCGCAACCGATTCCGGCGCGCGGATTCAGTCGGAATCGGGATACCGCAGGATTTCGAAACGTGTGCCTGAGATGAATTGTAACAATTCGATCACGTCTTCGATCGGGGTGTCTTTCTGAAAACTGAAATTGTAGTTGGCATCGGGTGCATCGTCGTCGACCAGACGCAGTTTCACGCCGTATAGCTCCTCGATGCGGTCGGCGATTTGCCGGAGCGGAACGCCGTCGAGTGTGATGATACCGTAGCTCAGGGCCAGATGATCTCCGACGGGGACCTCCTTGATTTCGAGTTGTTCGTCCTGCGTATCGTAGATGGCGCGCTGGCCGGGGTGCAACCGGATCAGATTGCTGCCGTCGGCGCGCTGCAATGATACGGCGCCTTCGGCCAGCGTCGTCTCGGCCATGTGGTCGCCGCGCAGCGATCGGACGCTGAAAACCGTACCGAGCACGCGCACGCGCAGATTGGGAGTAACGACGTCGAAAGGATGCTTGGCGTCGTGCTCGACGTCGAAATAGGCTTCGCCGTCGAGATGTACGCGGCGTTCGTCGGTGTGAAATGTCTCGTCGTAGCAGAGCGTCGATCCGGGTGTAAGCCAGATGTCGGAGCCATCGGGCATCGCTACGTGCATGATCGTCGTGTCGGCATTGAAGTAAGTGATCGGCGCGAGCATCAGGGCGGTACGCCATGCGAACATACCGGTCAGGGCCACGACTGCGACGACCGCAGCCGTTCGGAGCAGGGAGTGTATACGAATGTGTCCGAAAAGGTTCGAGAGACGATGGGGCCGCTGCACCGTGCAGGGAGCGTTTTCGAGCGCATCGATCCGACTGTTGAGTCGGTTGAGCGAACGGATGAAACGCGCCGGACCGTAGAGGGTCGAACGCCACTTTGCGAATCGTTGTCGGACGGCGCGTAGTTCGGCAACTTCGCGCCGGTGTTTTTCACTGGTTGCTAACCACTGCGACAGTTCCTGTTCCTCTTCGGAAGTAGCTGTCCCGTCGAAATATTTCCAAATGATCCGTTCGTTGAACGGATGTTGCGAGTCTTCGTTTTTCACGGTCGTGCGTATTGACTTTCCGATTATAATACACACGAGTCGGGGAAAGCACCTATTCGTCGACCGCTTTTATTGTCCCAAGATGTAAATCGTCAACAGCAAAAACATTTTCAGATGGCCCAGTTTGCCGCGTAATTGCCGCAACGCATTGTTGATATGATTCTCGACGGTCGAAACGCTGATATTCAGCCGCTCCGAGATCTCTCTGTTCGACAGCCCCTCGAAATGGCTCATACGGAATACTTCGCGGCATTTCGGCGAGAGCGTTTCGACGACTGCGTCGAGTTCGTCGGCGATCTGCCGTGCGTAAAGATTCCTGATAATTTCGTTTTCGTCGGGGTCGTAATAGGTGCAGAGTTGCTGTTCGATTTGCAGTTTTGTCTGCGACCGGTAGGACGAGGCATAGTTTTTCGACCGTAGTACGTTGAGCGCGGTGCGGTAGACCGCACGCAAAAGATAGCCGCGCAGCGAACCGTCGTTGCGCAGTTTGTCGCGGCCGACCCAGATGCGGACGAAAACCTCCTGTACGACGTCATCCGCGTTTTCGTCGCCGACGATGAGCTCCGCATAATTGACTAATGGTGCCCAGAATATGCCGTAGAGTTCGTTGAAAGCCGTGCGTTCGCCCTTCTTCAATCGTTCGATCAGTATCGATTCCTCTGCCTTCATTGGTCTAAAATCCTTACAAATATAATACTATTCCGCCATACTGCAAGAGGGGAGGGACTCTTCGCGGGACGGCGGGAGCACCGTTGTTTTGATCGGGGCGGTGGTTTCGGCCAAAGGGGGCGCCGAAACAGTATACCTGTCGATGGTGGAATCGGGATTCGGACTCGAAGGAGTGCAGTTGCGGATTGTCGGGAAAGGGCGTTCGGAACGGATACGGGATTTTCACGGGAATCGAAAAAAATATCCTGCTGACGAATCAGCAGGATATCTGGTGCCCAGGACAGGAATCGAACCTGCACGCCTTGCGGCACACGCACCTGAAACGTGCGCGTCTACCTATTCCGCCACCTGGGCATGGGTACGCACCTTGTTGGTTTGCGTGGTGCAAAGGTAATACTTTTTTGGAAACTTCCGCTATTTTCCGCGAAAAAAATTGACGGTCTGCGATAATCTCCTGCCGTTTGCCGGTTCATGGCTGCGGTAGGGCGTGTCTGCGCTCGTCAGCGGGCATCGGCGAACGGCGATCGGTCGCTGCCGTCCGCCGGTGCGGAGGGCCGGCGGGGGGCTTCCGCGGAGAGAGCGGCGGATTTCTCGGATCGTTTGCTCCAAACCGCGTGCAGGGACGACTCGTTCGAGCTATGCCGGCGGAAAAACGGTCGTTTCTTTGCTATCGTTTTCCTGTGGCATCGTAATGCGGTAGTAGGAGCTGCCGTATCCGCTCCAAATGCCGCGGGCGTCGCCCTCGATGTTCGACGGGAGGTTTTCGTAGGCCGGAAAGACGGGGTTCATGGCGTTGAGCATCTCGTTTTCGAGCCGGCTCCAGAAATCGAATGTCGGGGAGGAGATATGGCTGAAACGGACGTCGACCGTCTCGCCGGGCCGGAAATACTGTTTGTAGTCCTTGATTTTGAGGTATTGGAGCGGCCGGTTGACGGTCAGCGTCACCGAACCGCCGTTGTCGAGCACCGAGTCGTCGACCACGCCCATCAGTGCAGGGGAGTAGGCGCCGGGATCCGTCGTGCGGCACTCGGCGAAGTAGGCGTTCTTGGCCGGAGGATCGTCGAAGAGGGCTTGCAGCGTGAAGAGCGAGTCGCAGACCGGTTCGGCGCGCAGTTCCCGCAGGGGGATCGGTTCGGGGACGGTCGTGACGGCCGTGCAGGTTCGTCCCCGATAGTCGACCGTGAGCGTATAGGTGCCGCCTGTGCGGCCGTGCAGGCGTGCCGATCGGTAGACGAAGCGGGTCGGATAGTTGCGGTCGTAGTAGCCCGTAAGGATTTCGCTTTGCCCGTCGTCGGAGGTGACGGTCACCTTCGCATAGCGGACGACGGCCGCTTCGAGCGTCTGTTCGGTAATGACATCCAGAAAAGGAAGGTTCTCGGAGAGCATCACCTCGGCCGGCCCGCCGGCTTCGATTCTCCCTTCGACTACCAGCTGACGATGGTATTCCGTATCGGTCGAGACCTTGCCCAGGCAGCTGCCCAGCAGCGTAAACAGCAGGATGACGGATCGTTTCACGGTGCATTCAGAATTTGAAAATCCAACTTACGGAGGGGATGACGGTGTAGAGGTAATGCCGGCGCGGATGGATCTGGTATTCGTGCTTCTCTTCGTCGACGAGCACCGGCCACGAGATGTAGAGCGGGTTGCGGTGGGCGTAGAGGTTGAAGAGGGAGAGATTGATGCCGCTGCGCCACGGTTTCCGCCGCAGCCAGTAGGTGACCGACAGGTCGAGCCGGTGGTAATCCGGCAGGCGGGCGCCGTTGTAGGAGCCGTGTCCGCGGACGAACGAACCGCCGGCGATGTAGAGGTCGCGCGTCGGGGTATAGGCGCCGCCCGAAGCGTAGACGAAGACCGTCGACAACTCCCAGCGTTCGCCCGGCATGTAACTCGCCGCAAGCGAGAGGTCGTGCCGCCGGTCGAGCGAAGCGGGGAAGGGCAGTCCGTCGTTGAGGGCGGCGAATTGACGCACCGATTTCCCCAGCGTGTAGCTGATCCATCCGTTGAATTTCCGACCGGCGTAAGAGACCATGAACTCCATGCCGTAGGCTTCGCCGTCGCCCGAATGGAGGTACTGTTCCAGTTCGTAACGGTTGTTGACCATACCCGTGAGCGGCGCGTTGTACTCCAATACGCGGTACATGCGCTGGTAATAGGCCTCGGCCGAGAAGTTGAGCCGCCCGCCGGCCGCTTCGGCGAAGTAGCCGAGCGCCGCATGATGGGTATGCTGCGGCGGCGTGCGTCGGGTCGGCGCCATCCAGAAGTCGGTGGAGAAGCTGATGTTCGACGAGGGGACTTTGTGGATGTACTGCGTGATGTAGTTGTAGGAGGCCCGCAGCCGGCTGCCGCGTGCGACCTGCCAGTCGAGCGAGAGGCTCGGCTGGGGCGAGGCGTGGCGGTAGGAGGCGATTCGCCCGTCTCCTTGCAGGAGATAGAACCCGTAGCGCAGTGCGGCGTCGCACGTGAGGCTGTGCGTCAGCGGAATCGTCGCGGCCAGGAAGGGCGCCAATTCGTGCGTGTCGTAGCGAGGCCCCCGTCCGGCGTCGGCGATCCCTCCGTAGTCGGAGGCGATGTGCTGCGGGCGGATGCGGCGGTAGGCATATTGCAGACCTGCGGCCAGTTGCAGGCGGCCGATGTGCCAACGGGTGCTGTGTTTGTATCCCAGGTCGCCGATCGACGAGGGCGCTTGGGCCGAAATACCCGTCGTGGAGGCGGTCAGACGGGTGTCGAGACGCGAATAGTAGAGTGCGTTCTCCATGTGCGTCGTGGGCGAAAGTTCGCTGCGCAGCGTGGCCGACGAGACGGAGGCATACCATTGCAGCCGCCCGCCGAGCAACCCTTCGTTGTAGGTGATATGCGTGCGGTCGTCGCCGTAGTGGCTGTTGACGATCAGTTTGTTATGGTCATCGATCTGCCATGCGAGCGTGGCGTCGTAATCTTGGAGCCGGTAATTCAGGTCGTCTTCGCCTTTCGGCGAAAGGGCGCCGATGAGCCATCCCGTGTAAGAGCGGCGTCCCGAGAGAAACAGCGCCGCGCGGTCTGTGAGCGGAGCCGTGACGGTCGCCTGCGAGGCGATGATTCCCAGGTCGCCTTCGACGCCCCATCGGACGCCGGTCTCTTCGCGGCTCTGCACGACGACCGTCGCGGGCTGCATGGCCGTTTCGATGCGTCCGCCGCCCGTCTTGGAGAGCTCGAACGAAGCCACCTGTCCGGGATTGAAGACCGAAAAGAATCCCAGCAGATGCGCATGGGCGTAGAGCGGTGCCTGATTCAGCAGGATGAGGTTCTGACCGGCGTCGTTGCCGCGCACGTAGAGTCCGCTGTTTCCCTCGGCGGCGGTCTGCACGCCCGGCATGAGTTGCAGAATGCGCATCGGGTCGATGCTTCCCGCGAAGCGCGGCAGTGCGCTGCTGTTGCGCATCAGCAGCCGGAACCGTCCTTCGGCGATGCTTCCCAGCGGCGAGGGAGGACGCTGCGTCCCGATCACGACGCCGTCGAGCCGGTAGTCGCGCGAGATGCTGTCGGCCGGCATTCGGGGTGCAGCCGGATCGGGCGCGGACACGGCGTTCCGTTCCTGTGCTTCGGAAAGCAGGAACAGCCCGCAGAGCGCGGCGGTGAGCAGCAGTCGGGTCAGCGTATTCGTCATAACGGGCAAAAGAAGAGGGACGCGGCACGAGCCGTTCCCTCTTCTTTGTTGGCGGGGTTCAGGGTTTATTTCCCGTCGATGAGGTCCATGTAGGCGTCGGCCAGATCTTCGAACGTTTTGGTGAGCGAGTCGAATCCGGTTTCCACATACTCCTCGATAGCGATCTTCGAGCCGTCGGCGAATTCCAGCACCGGTTCGATGTCGTAACGGGTGACGACTTGGTTGTCGCCGGTCTGCGTGTCGGGATTCCAGACGTAGATGTAATCCTTGTAGGAGTAGCTCTGCATCTTGACGTCGGCCATCGTCGAGTTGTCGGCCGTGTAGGCGAGTTTCGCCTTGGCATTGGTGTTGTAGGCGTCGGCCTCCTGCTGCGAACCTGTCGCCGTACTGGTGTCGGCGATCGCGTTCACCTGCTGAATGATCTTGGCGATGTCGCCCGAAAGGGTGAGTTTGAGTCCCATCACCGTCACGTAGCCTTCGCCCGTCTTGACATGATCGACGATGTGATCTTCGGGATCGATGTAGGTGTCGGTGTCGTCGATGACGCCGTCGCCGTTCCAGTCGTACTCCTCCTCGACGATCCAGTTGTCGGGGTCGGTCAGGCCGTCGCATACCATTTTAGCATAGGCGTCGACGATCTGCGTACCGTTCTTCGTGAACGAGGCGTTGGCCGTCACCTGCTTCGGGTCGGCGTTCACCTTGGCCGCAGCCACATAGCCGCCGTTGAGCGTCACCGTCACTTCGGGGGCGAGCGTCAGGCCATCGGCCGAAACGTTGCTCTTGCCCACGACGCTCAGCTCTTCGTGGCCGGCGACTTTGAGCGACAGGTTCCAATCCTGCGGAATGACGATCGCATAGCCGTCCACGCGGGTGTATTCCACACCGCCCGCCGAATAGGTGAAGAGCGCCTCCGACTGCGTGCCGGCCGCGTCGGCCCATGTCAGGCGGTATTGGTTCGCCAATTCGCCCTTCTTGACGGGTTCGCCGTCTTCGATCACGTAGTCGCCCGCCCATTCGTCGAGCGTGTACTTTTCGGTGGTCGTCGCGCGGACGATCAGCGAGGTGAGCGCATGGACGTCGGGCCCTGCGGCGACCGCTGCCAGCGACTTGGCCGTTGCGACCGCATACGTCTTCGGAGCGGGTGAGGGGGCTACGTCCTCGTCATCGAATGCGAGCAGCTCTTCGAGAGCCGTGAGCGATTCGATAGCCGCTTTGCTGTCTTCGGGGTTGAACTGGGCGGCTACCTCCTTGCCGATCGTTTCGAGTTTGGCCTTGTGCTGCTCGGGTGTGATTTCGGGATTTCCGGGCTCGGGTTCAGGTCCGGTTCCTCCTCCGTCACCGCCGTTGCCGCCGCCGCCCTGTTCCGTGCCGTCGTCGGTATTGCTGTCGCCGCACGAGATGGGACCCGTTGCGAGACAGAAAAGCGCCAGACAAAGTAAGATCTTTTTCATGGTCTACGTGTGTTTATGCGTTAACTAAACTGTTTGTGCGCACAAAGATACGCAAAATCCCCCCCCCGCAAATTTTGGCGGGATTTTTTTGCAGGGACGACCCTATTTGAAGAATTTGTACTGGAAAATCAGCAGATAGACCACTGCCACCGAGATGTAGGCGTCGGCCAGGTTGAAGATGGCGCCGAAAAAGTAGTTGCGGCTGTCGACCAGAAACGACAGCCAGCCCGGCACGCCGTTCCACTGGAAGAGCGGGAAATAGAACATGTCCACCACGCGCCCCATCATCAGCGGTGCATAGCTGCCGCCGAAGTGCGCCACTTCGGTCGGAGTCGAGGCGGAGAAGATCAGACCGTAGAATGCGCTGTCGATCATATTGCCGATCGCTCCGGCCAGAATCAGCGTGAGTCCCACCAGTACGCCGGCGGGGGTTTTCCGTTTGCCCAGATAACGGAGATAGTATCCCAGCAGACCGATCATCGCCAGCCGGAAGAGGCTCAGCGCCAGTTTCCCCCAATCGAAGGCTCCGCCCGTCGCGAGCCGCATGCCGAACGCCGCGCCGTTGTTCTCGATGAAACGCAACTGGAACCACGTGGGGACGATCATAATCGCCTCGTCGAGCGTCATGTGGGTCTTGATCCAGATTTTGAGCGCCTGATCCGCCACGAGGAGCACGAGGAGCAGTATCGTGATTTTCTTGAAATTCATCGTTCGTACAATTTTCGACAAAAGTAGCAAAAAATCCGAATTTTCCCGTGCTGCGGATCGTATTCCCCGGATTTTCATTTCGGCCTGTCCGCGAGCTGCCCCTCCGGTCGATTCCTGAGAATCGCGCGACCGGCGTGCGGCGTCGCCGTTCTTCGCGTCTGCGTCGGGGAAGATGCCTGCCCGTCGTCGGGTAAGTCGAATCCGGATTTGTTTTTTATCTTCAATTGCAAAACTTGTCTCGACTTTTACTATCTTTGACTTCGTCTTAGATACTTCGCCTCGGCAATGTTCGAATAAATTTGCATTGCGCTCGGCTTAATCGTATCTTTGGCTGTGCCGAAGATACTCCCGCTCGGCAATGTTCAAATAAATTTGACATTGCCCTCGCTTATTCCTATCTTTGACTGCGTCTTAGATACTCCGTCTCGGCATAATCAAACATAAATGTTTGCTTCTGCTCTCGACTTTCCGTATCTTTGCACCGCTGAATCAAACTAAAAACGAGAATACGATGTATTTGGATGGATCGATTCCCTACAAGGTCGCCGACCTGTCGTTGGCCGAATGGGGGCGTAAGGAGATCGAGGTCTCGGAGCACGAAATGCCCGGCCTGATGGCGGTGCGCCGCAAATACGGCCCGCAGAAACCGCTTCGCGGGGTGCGGGTGATGGGGTCGCTGCACATGACGATCCAGACGGCGGTGCTCATCGAGACGCTCGTCGAATTGGGTGCTGACGTGCGCTGGTGCTCGTGCAACATCTTCTCGACGCAGGATCACGCTGCGGCAGCCATCGCCGAAGCCGGCGTGCCGGTCTTCGCGTGGAAGGGCGAGACGCTGGAAGAATATTGGTGGTGCACGGCCATGGCGCTCTCGTTCCCGGGCGGCAAGGGGCCCAACCTGATCGTCGACGACGGCGGCGATGCAACTTTGTTGATCCACAAGGGCTACAAGGCCGAGAACGACGCCTCGACGCTCGATTACGCCCCCTCGTCGCACGAGGAGGCCGTGATCCTCGGAACGCTGCGTTCGATCCTTGCCGAAGATGCTTCGAAGTGGCACCGTACGGTGGCCGAATGGCGCGGCGTAAGCGAGGAGACGACCACGGGCGTACACCGGCTCTACCAGATGGAGGCGGCGGGCGAACTGCTCGTGCCTGCGATCAACGTCAACGACTCGTGTACCAAATCGAAGTTCGACAACCTCTACGGCTGCCGCGAATCGCTGGCCGACGGCATCAAGCGGGCCACGGACGTGATGATCGCCGGCAAGGTGGCGGTCGTCTGCGGCTACGGCGACGTGGGCAAGGGCTGCGCCCGCTCGATGAAGGCCTACGGCGCGCGGGTGATCGTCACCGAGATCGATCCGATCTGTGCGTTGCAGGCCGCGATGGAGGGCTTCGAGGTGAAGACCGTCGAGAGCGCGCTGGCCGAGGGCAATATCTTCGTCACCTGCACGGGCAACTGCGACATCATCACCCTCGAACACATGGAACGGATGCGCGACCAGGCGATCGTCTGCAACATCGGCCATTTCGACAACGAGATCCAGATGGCGCGGCTCGACGCTTCGTCTGCGGTGAAGACGACGATCAAGCCGCAGGTCGATAAATACACCTTCCCCGACGGCCATTCGATCTTCGTGCTGGCCGAAGGACGGCTGGTGAACCTCGGCTGTGCGACGGGGCATCCTTCGTTCGTGATGTCCAACTCGTTCACCAATCAGTGTCTTGCGCAGATCGAGCTGTGGCAGAAGGAGATGCCGGTAGGTGTTTACCGCCTGCCGAAACACTTGGACGAGGAGGTCGCACGGCTGCATCTCGACAATCTGGGCGTCGAACTGACCCGTCTTTCGCAGCGGCAGGCCGACTATATCGGCGTCGACGTCGACGGCCCCTACAAGGCGGAGCATTACCGGTATTGACGTTCCGCGACGGACGTCACCCCGTCGGGAGGAAAAGCCGGGCTTTTCTTCCCGATTTTCGTATCTTTGGCCTCGCTTCGGATACTCCGTTTCGGTAAAATGCAACCGAAATTTGCTTTCGCTCCCGGCTTTATTCCTATCTTTGTATCCCCGAAATTTAGACGACGATGCGTTTTACCAATCGACAAATTCTGAAAATAACCTTCCCCGTGCTGCTGAGTCTGATGATGGAGCAGCTCATCGGGCTGACCGACACGATCTACCTGGGCCATGTGGGCGAGGTCGAGTTGGGTGCGTCGGCCATTGCGGGCATCTTCTACCTGACGATCTTCATGGTGGGGTTCGGGTTCAGCATCGGTGCGCAAGTGCTTATCGCGCGCCGCAACGGCGAAGGCAATCTCGCAGGAATCGGGCCGATCTTCATGCAGGGAATGTGGTTTCTGCTGGGCATGGCCGTTCTCTTTTTCGGGGTGTCGCGGGCCTTGGCGCCGTGGCTGCTGGGACATCTGATCGAGTCGCGGGCGATCTGCGCCGCCGCCGAGTCGTATCTCGGCTACCGTACGTTCGGGTTCTTCTTTTCGTTCGCCGCGGCGATGTTCCGCGCCTTCTACGTCGGGACGACCAATACCCGTATCCTGACGGCCAATTCGGTGGTCATGGTCCTGACGAACGTGGTGCTGAACTACCTGCTGATTTTCGGAGGGTGGGGGATTCCGCCGCTCGGAATCGCAGGCGCGGCCATCGCTTCGGTCATTTCGGAGGCCGTGTCGCTCGTCTTTTTCGTCGTCTACACCTATCGTCGTGTCGCGTGGCGGGCCTACGGCCTGTTCCGGTTCAGGGGAATCGAGTGGAAGATTCTCCGGCAGGTGTTCGGGGTTTCGGTCTGGATCATGTTGCAGGAGGCGATCGCCTTTATCAGTTGGTTCATCTTTTTCGTGGCGATCGAAAACCTGGGCGAGCGGCCGCTCGCCGTTACGAATATGGTGCGCAGCATCTCGTCGGTGGTCTTCCTCTTCATCAACGCCTTCGCTTCGACGGCCAGCTCGCTGGTCGGCAACCTGATCGGCGCCGGCGAGGCAGATCGGGTATGGGGGCTGTGCCGACGTATGGTGCGCCTCTGCTTCGCCTTCGTGCTGCCGGTATCGCTGCTCTTCGCGCTCTTGCCCCGCGTGGTGCTGGGCGCCTATACGGGCAATGCGGAGTTGATTGCCGCCGCCGTGCCGTCGCTTTGGGTCATGCTCACGACGATCGTGCCGTGCGTGCCGGCCTTCATCTATCAGTTCAGCGTTTCGGGCACGGGCAATACGCGCACGGCGCTGGGAATTACGCTGGTCTGCGTCACGGCCTATACGCTCTATATGCTATGGCTCGTCTATGTCCTCCGGGCCGACGTGGCGCTTTGCTGGACGGCCGACCACGTCTATTATCTGATCTCGCTGGCGCTCTCCTATGCCTACATCCGCAGCGGACGGTGGCGGAGGTTGAAGATCTGAATTTTGCGAGGCGGAGTCTGTTGTGCGCTGCGCGCAACGAAGATTATTCATTCCATTGATCGAAGAGCGGCAGTCCGCAGCCGCCTGGTGCGGAGGGCTGCACCTCGTCTCGGCGGCTCGGAAAGCATCTTCCGCCGGCCGCGAGCTGACCGATAGACGGGCAGCAGAACAATCGGTGAGATAGGTATTCCAACGCCCTGCGACATCTCGGCGCCGCACGGGCCGGCGCCTCTGCCCGCAGAGGCCCGCACGACGGTGTCCTCCGCGAACTCCGACCGCAATGGTTGATCCTCACGTCGGAATTCCCGAAGGCTTCCTCTTCTGGATGATAAATCCGAATTTTTAATTCTTGGTTTTCCATTTTTAAATGCAAATCGTATCTTTGTTCCAATGAAACTGACGATTCTTGGTTCGGGAACCTCCCAGGGCGTGCCGGTGATCGGATGCCGCTGCGAAGTCTGCACTTCGACCGATAGCCGCGACAAGCGGTTGCGCACCTCGGCGATGATCGAGACCGACGGCGGAGCGCGCTTCGTGATCGATGCCGGCCCCGATTTCCGCTGCCAGATGTTGCGTGCGGGGGTAAGCCGTCTCGATGCGATCCTGCTGACGCACGAGCACAAGGATCATACGGGCGGTATCGACGACGTGCGCGCTTTCAATTTCGTGGATTACCCGCCGGTGATTCATCCCGTGGACATTTATGCGGCGCCTGCTGCGGCCCGTGTCGTGCGCAAGGACTACGACTATGCCTTCGAGGAGGAGAAGTACCGCGGCGCACCCGACATCCGGCTGCACGAGATCGACGTCGCACGGCCGCTCGAAATCGCGGGCGAGCGAATCGTGCCCGTGTCGGGGCACCACTCCGAGCGTTTCGAGGTGACGGGCTACCGCATCGGCCGCATGGCCTACCTGACCGATTTCAAGACGATCGCCGACGCGGAGGTCGGGAAATTGATCGGGGTGGAGCTGCTGGTGGTCAACGCCCTGCGTTTTCGACCGCATCCCTCGCATTTCAATGTCGAGGAGGCGTTGGCACTCATCGCCCGGGTCGCGCCTCGCAGGGCGCTTATCACGCATGTGTCGCACGAGATCGGGCGGCACGCGGCGACGACGGCTCTTCTGCCGCGGGGGGTCGAACTGGCTTACGACGGATTGGAAATCATAATTTGAAGATATGGATTTTTTTAAGGGAAAAACCGTGGTCGTGACCGGTGCTTCGTCGGGAATCGGCCGGGCGCTGGCCGAGTATTTCGCTGCTGCGGGCGCCAATGCGGTGCTCGGGGCGCGGCATGAAGATGCGTTGAGGGAGATTGTCGGCCGGATCGGTGCGGCGGGCGGACACGCCGCCTATGCCGTGTGCGACGTGACGCGCGAGGCCGATTGCAAGCGACTGATCGACACGGCGGTCGATACGTTCGGCGGAGTGGATGTGTTGATCTGCAACGCCGGCATTTCGATGCGCGCCTTGTTCGACGAGGTCGATCTGGCGGTGTTGCACAAGTTGATGGATGTAAATTTCTGGGGTTGCGTCAATTGTACGAAGTATGCGCTTCCCTATATCCAGAAGGCGCGCGGTTCGATCGTGGGCGTGTCGTCGGTTGCCGGGATTCACGGGCTGCCGGGCCGTACCGGTTACTCGGCTTCGAAGTATGCGATGACGGGCTTTTTGGAAACGATCCGTATCGAGAATCGCAAGAAGGGCGTGCACGTGATGATCGCTTGTCCGGGCTTTACGGCTTCGAACGTGCGCTTTTCGGCACTTACGGCCGACGGCTCGCAGCAGGGCGAGACGCCCCGCGAGGAGGGCAAGATGATGACGGCCGAAGAGGTGGCCCGTATCATCGCCCGTGCGGTCGTTCGGCGCAAGCGTTTGTGCCTGATGGAATTTCAGGGACGTGCCACGCATTTCGTCAAGAAGTTCGCCCCCGGCTTCCTCGACCGCATGTTCTACCTGGTGATGTCCCGGGAGCCCGATTCGCCGCTGAAATAACGTCGCCGCATCCGGCGGGGCGAGCCCCGGGGAGCGGTTTGAACCAAGGGAACTATGGCACGGGAAGAAAAACACTCCGAAGAAGAGG
>OIWS01002523.1_pt1 | contig 14832 bp, 10 predicted proteins | sample 1587611 | NCBI WGS metagenome assembly OIWS01 (sample SAMEA3888919, study PRJEB22519) | human gut metagenome | biome: human gut; feature: human-associated habitat; material: faeces | place: Denmark | collected 2010 | reverse complement strand
GAGGTAAAGGTGGAACTATTACTTTAGTAGGCCCTACTAGAATGGACTATGATAAAATAAGTAATGCTCTAGAATACCTTGCTGAACAATTGATGGAGTTATATGGTGATGATGATCATAGAAAGGATCCAAGTTAATGAAAGAAAAAAAAGATGCTTCTTCGGCGGCTGATCTTATCGCTGCACACGATGGCAAAGTGATCTCTATTGTCACTAGGGAGGGAACGCCGCAGGTACATGCCGGAGCAAAGGTAAAAAAAGGCGATGTTTTAATTTCAGGTAAGGTAGAAGTGATCGGAGATGGCGATGTAATTCAGAATATTCGTTTTGTACGTGCGAAAGGAACTGTGGTGATCGAGGGAAAGAAAGAATATAACAAGTATTTGAGCAAGACATACCAAAAGCACAGCCTTGAGAAACACAAAAAGAATGTGTATTGTCTTCGATATCAGCAAAATCGATTTTTTTTGCATAATCCGTTAAATCGTTTGGAAAGTGATAGGAAATATGCTATAATTACTGAGAGTGGGCAACTATGCTCAAAAGTGATACCGCGTTCTCCTTTTTATTGGGTGAAGACATCTTATCAGGAGATGTATTCCAAAAAAATGGTGTATACGCGGAAACAGGCGAAGAAGAAACTGTTGAACCTGCATCGGGAATATATTCGCCGTCAAGAGGAAGACGGGTATCAGATTCAGGAGACAGCTCCGGAATTTCAGGTTCTTGATAGCGGGTACAAACTGAAAGATACGGTTATATGGCGGTCTTCGCATCATAAATATCGCAAAATATCAGTTTCCGAAAGGAAGAAACAGAAAGAGGAAATAAAAACAGATGGCAATTATGGAAACGCTCATTGAGATTCCGGCTGCACTCGAGGCTAATGTATTTGGTCAGCTGGATGAACACTTAAAGAAAATAGAACGTGCACTTAATGTTACGATGGTGGCAAGAGACGGTACGTTAAAACTGATCGGTGAGGCAGCGGATGTCAAGCAGGCGGAGAGCGTGCTGATGCAGCTGTTAGAGCTTGCAAGACGTGGCAATACAGTGACGGAACAAAATGTGAACTATGCGCTTGGAATGATTCTTGAGCATCGTACACCGGATTTGGTATCAATAGATTCTGATATTATCTGTCATACGATTCAGGGAAAACCGGTGAAACCGAAAACAGCAGGACAAAAGGCGTATATTGATCTTATTCGCAAGAAAATGATCGTATTTGGCATAGGCCCTGCCGGGACCGGTAAGACATATTTGGCGATGGCGATGGCGATCGAGGCATTTAAGCGTGATGAGGTAAGTCGTATTATATTGACCAGACCGGCGATCGAAGCAGGAGAAAAACTTGGTTTTTTACCGGGGGATCTGCAAAGTAAAGTTGATCCCTATCTTCGTCCGCTTTATGATGCATTACATCAGATCATGGGTGCAGACAGTTATTTGCGCAATGTAGAGAAGGGCTTGATCGAAGTTGCGCCATTGGCATATATGCGAGGAAGAACGCTGGATAATTCCTATATTATTCTTGATGAGGCGCAAAATACGACGCCGGCGCAGATGAAAATGTTTTTAACACGTATTGGATTTGGTTCGAAGGTAATTATTACCGGTGATCTGACTCAGAAGGATCTGCCGAGCGGAACAACTTCAGGTCTGGATCAGGCGTTAGATGTACTTGGCAAGGTTGAGGACATAGGTATTGCACATATGACTAATCAGGATGTAGTACGTCATCCGCTGGTTCAGCAGATCGTTAAGGCATATGATGATTACGATAAACGTATGGAAAAACAGCGTAAAAGAAGTCAGTTCAAAGAAAACCGGGGTGCTGAACATAGAAAAACCGGACACAGATAGATGAGGAGGATGGAAGAGCATGTGGCGCAGAATATACCAGCGTAAACTTCTTTTTTGGATAGGCATGTATTTGTCGATAGCATTTGGAAGTGCGTTGCAGGGCTTTACTCAACATCAGCCGATCTATGTCTGGACAGCAAATGTTGTGTTTTCACTGCTTATTGTTTTTTTGTGGCACAAATTTTCCGGCTATATACAAGAAGTAAGAGGTCACAGCTTACAGGACAAGCTTATCCTGGTCTTTTTGTTTGCGATGTCCAATGTCATGTTAGCATGCAGTGCCTGGCAGTCGTTGGGATATTTGTGGCTGCTGCCGGTCATTATGGTTTCGATCGGAAGTGGTATTGAACAGTCTGTTATTCTTTTTATTGCGCTGCTGTCGCAAAATTTGTTGCTGCACAGTGCGTCTTTCAGCGCAAGAGAGCTGTTGATCGTTACATTTTTCGGGTTTGTCTGCATATGGCTTTTATCACAAGAGCTTACCGGACGTGTGTTATCGTATGTTGGTATTTTGATGTTAGTGTTGGAAAGTGTATTACAGATATTGCGGCATCAGTTTATGCTGCCGTCAATATTGCAAGAGTTTAAGAACACTCCACAAAAGATCTTAATGGAGTATGGAAGCATAATCCTGTTGTTTCTGTTTGTGTGGTGGTATGTATTTTATCGCCAACATTCTGGAAAGATGACAGAAACAGAGTTAGCGAAGCAGCAGGAATTGAACAAAAAATTGAGCCTTATATTAGAGGCTGATTTTGGATTGTTATTGCGGCTGCAGGAATTTTCCGGACAGTTGTTTATACATTCGATGACGATCAGCAGTGTGTCAGCGCAAGCGGCCAGACATATGGGAGGAAATGTATTGTTGGCGCAGGCTGGCGGCCTATATCATGAGATTGGCAGGATTATGGGAGTTTCGAATTATATTGATGCAGGTGTTAAACTTGCGGAGGAATATGATTTCCCGAAGGAATTGACGGATATTATCAGGCAGCACAGTATGCGGCATGAAAAACCAAAGTCTTTGGAAGCGGCTATTGTACTGTTTACAGACTGTATCGTGTCAACGAATGAATATTTGGAAAAAAGCGGTCAGAAGGAAGGTGTTTCTACACAGAAACTGGTAGAAGGAATCTTTCAGAATCGTTTATCGAAAGGAACTTTATCAGAGTCCGGATTGTCACAACAACAGATTGATAAATTACAACATTTTTATATAAAGCAGTATTTTAATGGCTGATGTATTTGGCGTAAAGCGGATCAATGTGCTGCAGCACAGATGGTTCTGCATTGTTGGAAAGGAATGGAGGATAAGAATGACAATACTAATGGAGCAGGATGTCGAGAGCGATCTTCCTGTACAGTTAAATGAGGATATAGAACGGGTGATACAGCAGACGCTGTCTTTAGAACATTGCCCATATGAATGCGAAGTAAATATCACGTTTACGGATAATGATGGGATAAGGATGATCAATCGTGAGTTTCGTGAATTGGATGTGCCGACGGATGTATTATCATTTCCGATGGTGGATTATAAAGAACCAGCAGATTATGACTATTTGGAAACAGAAGAGGCACAGATCTCCTGCTTCAATCCGGAAAGCGGAGAATTATTGTTAGGAGACATTATCATATCGTTAGAACGTGCGGATGAGCAGGCAAAAGAGTATGGGCATTCCGTGCGTCGTGAGATCTGCTTTTTGGTAGCCCACAGTATGTTACATTTATTGGGATATGATCACATGGAGGATGAGGAACGACTCGTTATGGAGGCCAAACAAAAAGAGGTATTAGATACCCTTGGAATTACAAGAAATTAGGAGGAGTAAGTAAAAAACATGGAAGCGAATCAAAACAAAGCAGAAGGATTTTTGAAGCAGGGAAGTATTCTTGCAGCCGCATCAATTTTAGTTCGTTTGATCGGTATGTTTTACCGTATCCCGCTCGCAAATATTATTGGAGATGCCGGTAATGGAATCTATTCCGCAGCGTTTGAGGTATACAATATTTTATTGATCATTTCCTCTTACGGAATGCCGATGGCAGTGTCTAAGATGGTTTCGGCAAAATGCACCAAAAAAGAATACAAAGGAGCTTACCGGGTATTTCGTTACTCCATGGTCTTTTCGATTTTTTCCGGCGGATTAATGGCACTTTTTGTATTCTTTGGAGCCGGTTGGATTGAGAGAACTTTTTTCTCAAGTTTTCAGGGAATATCTATTCCACTGCGTGTGCTGGCACCGACAATTTTTGTCGTAGCTGTAATGGGTACGCTGCGTGGGCTGTTTCAAGGAAAAAATACAATGCTTCCTACGGCAGTTTCACAGATATTAGAACAGATTGTCAACGCAGTGGTTAGTATTGTGGCTGCATATTATTTGATGAGTGATCACAGTGCTTCCAAAAACTTGTCAGCGTGGGGTGCTGCCGGTGGTACGGTAGGAACTCTGCTCGGTGCAGCGTCTGCTTTACTGTTTTTAGGTATGATCTATACTTTGTATCGCCCGGTTCTTCGCAGACAGGCGCGTAGGGATCGAATTACACCTAGGGAATCTGCTGCAGATTATTATAAGTTGATCCTTTGGACGGTCATTCCTATCATACTCAGCCAGACGGTATATCAGCTTAGTGGAATTATCGATGTTACAATATTTAACTTTGCGATGGAAGCCAGAGGTGTGAATGCTACCGTAATTAGTACTTTGCAAGGTATTTACAGTACAAAGTATCGTTTGTTAGTCAGTGTACCGATTGCAGTATCAACGGCAATCGCATCTTCTATGATTCCTAGTTTGGTGGCATCGGTTACGACCGGGGATCGTCGTGCGATCAAAGACAAAGTGACGATGGCGGTTAAATTTAATATGATCATTGCATTTCCATCTGCAGTTGGATTAGCAATATTGGCACAGCCGATCATACGTCTGTTCCCGGCATCCGATTATGTGACAGGAGGAATGATGCTAATGACAGGATCGACGTGTATTATCTTCTATGCATTGTCAACTGTGACAAGTGGGGTGCTGCAGAGTATTGACCGGATGAATCTGCCGGTCATCCATTCTTTGATATCATTAGCAATTCATGTCGTTGTCGTGTTTACACTGCTTCGTTTTACCGGAATGGGAGCGTATGCGTTGGTATTTGGTAATGTAACTTATCCGTTAGTCGTTTGTTTCTTAAATGGCAGAAGCGTCAGCAGAAATTTAGGCTTCAAACAGGAAGTAGTAAAAACATTCTGTGTCCCGTTTTTGTCTTCGGTGGTAATGGGAATACTGACGTTCGTTGTATACGAGTTGTTTTTCATTGTCAGCCATCGTATTTATGTTGCAATCGTACCTGCATTGGTTGTGGCGGTTGCAAGTTACTTTGCTTTGGTGTTGAAGTTGCAGGGACTTTCCAGGTCAGAGCTTTATGAGTTCCCGATGGGACGAAAAATGTCAATCGTTGCAGATAAATTTCATTTGTTGAACGATTAGTATAGGAATGAGGGTATAATGCATGTATAAGATCACAAGAGAGGCAATTAGAAGACTTGCCACGACGGAGACTGTTTACTACCGCGGAATGCGTTATTATGCGGCGCATGCAGTGTCTGATGTGACGTGGAATGAAGCTACCAAGCAGTATCATGCATTTGTGCAAGGCAGCAATATATATGGTGTTACGATTGGATTTGGCGAAGATGAACAGATCACGCATAGCTGCAATTGTCCGGCTCATGCAAAATATCCGGGTGCCTGCAAACACGTTGTGGCTGCATTATTATTTATTGCAGATTATCAGCAGAGAGCAGATGCATTGGAAAATCTCGGTTGGGAAGATCAAACAGCATACAAGATAATAGAATATTTCCGCAAACGGGAATATCGCAAACTGACACCGCAGTATTTTCATCTGGCACTGCAGGTTACGGTCAATGAACCGCTAAAGTCCAGACAGTCCAAGGCATTTGTTGGTCTGTACGCCGGCAGCAGCAAGATGTATAAAGTATCCAACACCAAAAAGTTTATTCAGGATTATTATAATCATAAAGAGATCCGACTAGGCAAAGAATTTCGGTATATACCGGAAGAATGTCAGTTTGAACCGACATCGGCGGCGGTTTTGGCTTATCTGACAGAAATATACGAGATTCAGGAGACATTAGGTAAGACGTATTATTCTAATCTATTTAATCGACAGGAATTGGTCGTATCACAAAATATGCTTTGCAAACTGTTACGTCTTGCAGAGGGATTACACTGTGATATAATTCTTCGGGATAAAAAGATGGAAAATATGGAGATTATGTGTTCGAATCCAAAGTTATCCATGGAACTGCAGATGGAAGATGAAGTGTTGTCTTTACATGATATGGGACAGGAGCCGATAATCTCTATTTGTGAAGATGGTTCGATCCTCTGTTATCAGGGATGTATTTATCTGCCGGATATGGAGTTTTTAGCCAATTTGCGTCCATTTTTTACAACATTGTTTGGCAAAAAACAATCTGAATTAGAATTTCGTGGTGAAAATATGGGCAGCTTTATCGAAAAAGTATTGCCGGTGATCAAAAAAACCATGAATATTCAAGTGCCGGAGAAGATCAAGGATCATTATATTGTGGAACAGCTCCAGCCTAAATTGTATTTTGATATAGACCGAAGCAGACAAAGACCGGTTTTAGTGGCCCGTATGATATTTGCTTATGGAGAGCATGAGGTCAATCCTTTGCAAGATGAGCAAAAAGGAAGTTATATTTTAGTACGTGATCGTGAAGAAGAGGAACAGCTTTTGCGGTTGATGTATGATAAGCATTTTTCGGTGCGCAGAGAGCAGTTCGTTCTGACGAAGGAAGACGAGATATTTCAGTTGATGACGGAAGGGATTCAAGATCTATGTCGTCAGTTTGAAGTTTTTTATTCAAAAGAATATAAGGCGAATTCCATCAAGAAAGTAGGAATGCTATCGGCAGGAATCCGACTCAACACAGATATTAATTTGTTGGAAATGGATGTTGACTATGGGCATATTCCTAAGGAAGAGCTAAGAGATTTCTTCCGTTCGATCAAATTAAAAAAGAAGTATTACCGCTTGAAAAGTGGTGCTTTTGTTAATCTGATGACAGAAGATAAGCAGATTGATGAATTGCGGGATCTATTGTCGATAGGAGAGGTGACGGAGGATAATAAGATTGCTTTCTCGCAGACAGCTGTGATGGAAGTGGATGAGCTGCTTCCGCATACCCAGCGAATTACGAGAGATGCGGGGTATAAACAGTTATTGGAAGATCTGAAAAATCCGGATAAAACCAATTGGGAGCTGCCAAACGGTATGGAAGATATACTGCGGCCTTATCAGATAACGGGATATCGCTGGTTGTGTTCCTTGGCTCATTATGGAATGGGTGGGATTTTGGCAGATGATATGGGACTTGGTAAGACATTACAGACAATTACCTATGTATTGGCGAATCCAGGTACCCGTACCTTGATCGTATGTCCGACTTCGCTGGCGTACAATTGGCAGGACGAGTTTTCAAAATTTGCACCGCAGATCGCCACACAGATCATTTCAGGAACACCGCAGGAACGTGCAGATCTGATGCAGCAGAGTACAGATGTTCCGGTATGGATCACTACCTATCCATTGATTCGTAAGGATGTTGATCTTTACAAAGCGCAGATCTTTGATGCGTGCTTTATTGATGAGGCACAATTTATCAAAAATCCAACCTCGCTGGGCGCAAAGGCGGTAAAGGCTGTGCAGGCAAAGCATCGGTTTGCATTGACAGGTACACCGATTGAGAATACATTGTCAGAATTATGGTCAATCTTTGATTTTGTTATGCCGGGATTTTTTGGCAGATATCGACAATTTGAAGAATGTTATGAGAAGCCGATACTGCGCGATCACGATTCTGTTCAAATGCAAAAATTACGACGTAAGATCCGTCCTTTTGTGTTACGGCGTATGAAGAAAGAGGTACTTACCGAACTGCCGGATAAGATTGAAACCAGACGTATGGCAGAAATGGGCGCCAAGCAGCGTAAGATCTATGAATCGTATTTGGCACGCATTCAAATGGAGTTGGCCGGAGATGAGGAGAATACACCTGGCGGCAATCGTATGCAAGTATTAGCGGCATTGACCAGACTTCGTCAGATCTGTTGTCATCCGGCAACGTTTGCATCAAATTATCATGGTGGAAGCGGCAAGCTGGATCTGCTTATGGAGCAATTACCGGATATATTGGAGGGTGGTCACAGTGTGATCGTTTTTTCACAATTTACTTCAATGCTTTCAATTATTGCGCACGAGTTGAAACAAAGAAATATTCCGTTTTTCTATTTGGCGGGATCGACCAGCGCGCAGGAGCGTAAACGCGAGGTCAAGGAGTTTAACCGCGGTGAAGTCAAAGTGTTTTTGATCTCCTTGAAGGCGGGAGGAACCGGTTTGAATCTGACAGGAGCTGATACTGTGATTCATTTTGATCCGTGGTGGAATCCGGCAGTTGAGGATCAGGCAACGGATCGTGCGTACCGCATTGGACAAAAGAAGAAAGTACAAGTGATCAAATATGTGATGAAAGATTCGATCGAGGAAAAGATCTATGAATTGCAGAAACGCAAAAAACAGCTATCTGATCAGTTGATCCAGGCAGGGGAGAGTTTTGTAACACAGTTGACGATGGAAGAGATCAAAGAACTGTTTTTATAAAAAATATTTCTTGCAATATATTGCAGAGTGTGGTATCCTGTTGAAGTTGTGAGTAGAGATATTCCGCTGTTACGGTTGCAAAAAGCACAAAAGTATTAAGAATGTCAACATCAAAAAGGAGGTTCAACATGAACGATATTATTAAGGCGATTGAAAACGAACAGTTAAAGTCTGACATCACAGATTTTAATGTAGGTGATACCGTAAAGGTATATGCAAAGGTTATTGAGGGTTCCAGAGAGCGTATCCAGGTATACGAGGGAACTGTTCTTAAGAGACAGAACGGTGGAGCTCGCGAGACATTTACAGTTAGAAAACTTTCAAACGGTGTAGGCGTAGAGAAGACTTGGCCATTGCATTCTCCGATTATTGATAAGATCGAGGTAGTACGCAGAGGTAAAGCTAGAAGAGCAAAATTGTTCTATCTTCGTGACCGCGTTGGTAAAGCTGCTAAGGTTAAAGAGATCGTTAAATAAGTAGTTTCATAGACGGACGTATTGGACAGGCGTTATGCGTTATTGCATAACGTCTGTTTTGTTTTTAAAACAGACATCCGGGGCAATCCTTCAGGCATGTATACATCAGAGACATAACAAAATAAGAAATCACACAAATGTAACATTCTTGATGAATATTTGTAACATATTTATGCTAATATATACATCCGTTAGTAGAAAGTATTATATTACATCAGATATGGAGGAAGAGGATTGTTATGAAGAAGGGATATCAGATAGTAATAGGAGCGGCTGTTGCTTTGGCTCTTGTTGGGGGAGGTCTTGCAGGCAGAGCGATGTATGTGGAGCATCAGAGGAATCAAGCTGCAGCAGAGCATGCAAAGCAGGAAAAACTGATGAACGATAAAGTAACTTCCCATGCAGATAAAACCTATGGAAATAAATGGATACTGGATACGGAGCTGTCCGATAAAACGGCAGAGCAGATCACACCGCTACTCAAAGCAGTAATGCAGAAATATAGCGAACGAAAAGTGACGATCACAGTAGATGGGGAAGCACAGACGTACTCTATGAAAGACTGTAAAGAAAAGATCCGTTATGTTTGCAGTGATGGTACGAAGTTTAAGCCTGGGGAGGAAGATAAACTTGCTCAAAGGCTGATCGCAATGGACAAGGAACTTTCTGTATTGGATCAGTATGCAATCATTCAACAGGAGATGAAACCTTCTGCAGAAAAGATTACAATTGAATGTAAATCTTCTTCTAAGGGACTGAAGGCAGTACGGTCATCATTACAATCCAAGTATGTGATCCCGGTTACTAATGCACATATGAAGGCAAATGGCAAGATTACAGGTACGAAGGATGGTCAGGCATTAGATTTAGATGCTATCCAAAAAGATTTGAAAACCTATTTAAATAGTAGTGAGCAGAAAGATTATGAAAATAGTTATGCGACGAGTGTTGTGAAACCGAGCTGGTATCCAAAAGATCTTAAAAAGATTAACACCGTGATTTCTTCGTTTGAGACGACATTTGTACATACGACGGATCGTGGGCATAATATTCAAGTGGGAGTATCTCGTGTCAATGGCATTTGTTTGCTGCCGGGAGAAAGCTGTTCCTTTGATGAGAGGATCCATGATAACTCGGATGGCCAGGCTTTTCGTAAAGCAAATTCGTATTTGCGGGGACAGGTAGTGCAAACGGATGGCGGTGGAATTTGTCAAATATCTACAACAGCGTACAATGCAATCCTGCGTGCCGGAATATTGCCGGCAAAGCGCTATCCGCACAGCATGCCGGTGCATTATGTGCCATTGGGGTTAGATGCGGCAATATCAGAAGGTGTTAAAGATTTAAAGATTACCAATACACTGGATGTACCGATCATGATCTATGCGAAAACGAAGCAAAATCGTTTGATCTTTGAAGTGAAATCTTATAAGAATGCACTGAAAGGGTATCAATATAAGCCGCGAGCAGTACAGCTTTCCAGTGTTAGCGCAAAAGCTTATCTGGATATCTATAAAGGAAAGAAAAAAGTGAAATCCATTTTGCTGCACACTGATAAATATCAGCAGCACAGCTAGGACTGCAAAGTCCCTTTCAATATTCTTCGATATAATAAGCGGTATGTGGTTGTGGAGAATTTGAGGTATGGGAAGTTTGAGTTAGTAACTTATATTTAAAACAAGAAAACGCTATCGTGTATTATGTACGATAGCGTTTTTTTTGCGTCCCATTCAAAATTCGATGACAGCTTGTCGGCTGTATGAAGTCTGAGACCGGTTATGTTTATAAGTGGGATCAACAGGTGATCACGGTACCGGTTTTACCTTGAACACCGGCCAATGCAGTGTCAATGCTTGTAATGATCGATTTGCGACCATTGCCGGAAGAAGCAAAAGAAACGGCTGCTTCGACCTTAGGCAGCATTGCACCGGAAGAAAATTGATTCTCATTAATGTATTTTGTTGCATCTTCTACGCTCATTGCATCTAATGGTGTTTCTGTTGACGTGCCATAGTTTAATGCGACTTTTTCAACACCGGTAAGTAACAATAAGATGTCTGCATCCAGACTTTCTGCTAAGCATGCGCTTGTTACATCCTTTTCGATAACAGCGCTAGCGCCCTTTAGACGTGTGCCCTGCTGCAGTACCGGAATGCCTCCGCCACCGGCAGCGATGACGATCTGCTCTGCATCCATTAATGCCTTGATTGCATCAAGCTCGTAAATTTCAATCGGACGTGGGGCAGCGATGACACGCTGATAACCTTTACCAGGAACTTCCTTTACATGATTACCTTTATCTTTTTCTTTTTTAGCCTCTGCTTCTGTCATAAAACGACCGATTTCTTTTGATGGATAGCTAAAAGCTGCATCAAATGGATCTACACGAACCTGTGTGATCAAAGTAGATACCGGTTTGTAGATGCCGCGGTTAAGCAATTCCGTGCGGATTTCATTTTGAAGATCATAGCCGATATAACCTTGACTCATTGCGCTGCAAATAGACATAGGTGCTACGGTGTTGCTTGGTTCCAAACGGCTGTACTCTGTCATTGCAGAGTGTATCATGCCGACCTGTGGACCATTGCTGTGTGTGATCACAACCTGATATTTTGCTTCGATCAGATCTGCAATTGCAGCAGCAGCGTTTTTGACAGCTTCTTTTTGTTCCGGGAATGTTTTTCCCAAGGCACTGTGACCTAATGCAACAACAATTTTTTTACTATTCATATGCAATATCTCCATTCATATTTATTTATCATTAATAATGTGATATCTTCGGTAGCTTATACCGATAGAACTGTATTTATTTTACCATGGCGTTTAATGAAAATCAACAGAAAGCCATGAAAAGGGGACTGATTAAAAGGAGAGGGAGGACTGGCGATTCAGCGAGTTCAGCTTCACAAAATAAGTTAGCGCTGACAAACTGTTAAATAATATAAATGAAATGGCTGTTTGAAACTAATTTTCTAAAAAAATTAAAAAAACACTTTTCAAACCAAAAAAAGTGTGCTATAGTATCAGCAGTTGAATAAATAACAGACAAGAACAACGGCGTTCTCAAATTTATTTGGGTGCGTCTTTTTTTTTGGAAATTGGCATTACACTTTAGAATCTTAAGAAAAGATGCTAAAATGGAGTGGTAATCTGTTGATTCAACGAAGTATATAAGGTTTGTGAGACATCATAGACGTGGCTTCGGTGTCAGTTCACGTTGACAGCAGGAAATGACAACAGCGATGGACAACAAGACGGACAGCATGGTGAGTGAGCAGACATCATAAAATATACAAACCTTATTGTAAACTACATATTAATATGAAAGGAAGGTAGTAACATGGAAAACAACGTACTTGAGCAGGTTTATGGGAAAAACGTGTTCAACGATGAAGTGATGCAGGCAAAGCTTCCAAAGGATGTGTATAAATCCTGGAAGAAGACGCTGGAGAATGGTGAGGATCTGGATGTAGACATCGCCAATGTCGTTGCACATGCAATGAAGGAATGGGCACTTGAACACGGTGCAACACATTACACACATTGGTTCCAGCCGATGACAGGCGTAACTGCTGAGAAACATGATTCTTTCCTTAGTCCGGCATCTAAGAGCAGACCGGTATTGGAATTCTCAGGTAAGGAGTTAATCAAAGGTGAGCCAGATGCATCTTCATTCCCATCCGGTGGTATTCGTGCAACATTTGAGGCTAGAGGATATACAGCCTGGGATTGTACTTCACCGGCATTCTTGAAAGAGGATGCAGCAGGAGTGACTTTATGCATTCCAACAGCGTTCTGTTCTTATACAGGTGAGGCACTTGATAAGAAAACTCCACTGCTTCGTTCTATGGAGGCGATCAGCAAGCAGGCAGTTCGTATTATGAAGCTGTTTGGTTATGACGATGTCAAAAAAGTATCTTGTTCCGTTGGACCAGAGCAGGAGTATTTTTTGGTCGATAGAGAAAAATATCTGCAGCGTAAGGATTTGATCTTTAGCGGACGTACTTTATTTGGAGCACCGGCACCGAAGGGACAGGAGTTAGATGACCACTATTTTGGTACGATTAAAGAGCGTATTGCTTCCTTTATGAAAGATTTGAATGAAGAGTTATGGAAACTCGGCATTCTTGCGAAGACACAGCATAATGAGGTGGCTCCGGCACAGCACGAGATGGCACCGATCTTCACTACTGCCAATATTTCGACAGACCATAACCAGTTAGTTATGGAAATCATGAAAAAGGTAGCGAAGAGACACGGTATGGAGTGTCTGCTGCATGAGAAACCGTTTGCAGGAGTAAATGGTTCCGGTAAGCATAACAACTGGTCTATCGTAACGGATACCGGTATCAACTTGTTGGATCCGGGCAAGAAACCTCATGAGAATACTAAGTTCCTTTTGTTCTTAGCCGCAGTTATTAAAGCAGTAGATGAGAACGCAGAATTGCTTCGTCTGTCTGCTTCTAATCCGGGCAATGATCATCGACTTGGTGCTAATGAGGCACCACCGGCTATTATTTCTATCTTCTTGGGAGAACAGCTTGAAGATATTATCGAACAGATCGTGCGTGGAGATCTTTCTTCTTCCATTCATGGTACTAAGCTGGATACAGGTGTTCATGTACTTCCGGTACTTCGTAAGGATGCGACAGATCGTAACCGTACATCACCATTTGCCTTCACCGGTAATAAATTTGAGTTCCGTATGTTAGGTTCTTCAATGTCAATTGCAGGTGTGAATTTCATCTTGAATACAATGGTTGCAGATGTACTTAATCAGTTCGCTGACGAATTGGAAAAGGCGGATGACTTCGATGCAGCAGTCAACGAATTGATCAAGAAAACTGTTACCGAGCATCAGAGAGTTATCTTTAACGGTGATGGATACTCGGATGAGTGGGTTGCTGAAGCAGAGAAACGTGGTCTTCCAAATGTAAAGTCTTTCGTAGAGGCAATTCCATATCTTGTTACTGATAAGACAATCTCTATGTTTGAGAGACAGGGCGTCATGACTAAGACAGAGCTTGAGTCTCGTGCAGAGATCCAGTATGAGGCATATGCTAAGGCAATCAATATTGAAGCCCGTACTATGATCGATATGGCAAGCAAACAGTTCCTGCCGGCATTTATCAAGTATACAAAGACACTTGCAGATACAGTAAATGCTGTAAAGGCAGCTGGTGTTGACGCATCTGTTCAGACAGAGACTCTGAAAGAAGTAAGTGCTCTGATGGCTGAGACAAAGGTAGCACTTGATAACCTTGTAAAAACAACAGCAGATGCAGCAGCAAAAGAAGAAGGCGAAGTACAGGCTACATACTATCATACAGAGGTTGTTCCGGCTATGGATGCACTCCGTGCACCGGTTGACAAACTTGAGATGATCGTGGATAAAGAAGCTTGGCCAATGCCATCTTACGGAGACCTGATTTTCGAGGTATAAAATTGTATTACAGAAAAGTAATTTGAAGTAAATGATTGGAAGTCATTATTCGGATAAAGAGTCTGGATAATGGCTTCTTTTTGCTTTGAAAATCGGGAAAGCTGCATGACTATTTCATGCAAGAAAGCAAAAATTATTGTATAATGAGAAGTGGTTCGTGCAGCTTGAGCGTATTCTGCACGAATGAGAAAAAGAAAGAGTGGAATAAAAATGCAGTCAGAAGCAGAACTTAGAAGTTTATTATCAAGAATAGATCACCGGGGATATCCGGCTTATAAAGATACAAAAGGACAGTACCGATTTCCGGGATATGTTTTATCAATCGATCACGTACAGGGAGATC
>OIWS01002518.1_pt1 | contig 14853 bp, 13 predicted proteins | sample 1587611 | NCBI WGS metagenome assembly OIWS01 (sample SAMEA3888919, study PRJEB22519) | human gut metagenome | biome: human gut; feature: human-associated habitat; material: faeces | place: Denmark | collected 2010 | reverse complement strand
TTACGCCAAAGGCGGAACCTTTCTGATGAAAGAATTTAATCAGAAAATAGTATGACAATGGTGTGATTGACCTTGTTGTGCAGCTGCTGCGATTGGCTGTCCATACGAAAAAACTCCGTTCTGTAATCCCAAACGGGATTACAGAACGGAGGACGGGGTTTGTCAAGAGAATTTGACGAAAAGGGACGGGGAGGTCAGGTTTCGTCGATGTGACGCTGGATGCGGTTGATGATCATTTCGAGCGCGATGAGATTTTTTCCGCCCTCCGGGACGATCAGGTTTGCGTTGCGCTTGCTGGGCTCGACAAACTGTTCGTGCATGGGTTTGACGGTCGTCAGATACTGCTCGATGACGGAATCAATCGTCCGGCCGCGCTTTTTGACGTCCCGCCGGATGCGGCGGCAGAGGCGCACGTCGGCGTCCGCGTCGACAAAAATGCGGATGTCCATCTCATCGCAGAGCGCGCGGCTGGCGAAGATCAGAATGCCCTCGACGACGATGACCTTCCGCGCCTCCACGCGCAGCACCGCCTCTGCGCGGTTGTGTACTGTATAATCATAAGTCGGGCATTCGATGGCCTGCCCGGCCTTGAGCTGCCGCAGGTGGCCGATCATGAGATCGGTATCAAAGGCGTCCGGGTGGTCATAGTTGAGCTTTGTGCGCTCTTCATAGGTCAGTTCGTCGTGGCGCTTATAGTAGTTGTCATGGCTGAGAACACTGATGTCGCTGCCAAACCGGTTGACAAGCGCTTTGACGAGTGTGGTTTTTCCGCTGCCGGTGCCGCCGGCAATTCCAATTACGATCACATCTGCCATATCCCGTGGGTCTCCTTTATTTATCTGACAATGCTGAGGATGAGCGGCTGCTTTTCCGGGGCGGTATCGGCCCAGCGCAGGGCGCCGAGGAAGGCGGCTTCTGCCGCCGGGACGGATTCGGCCCGGTTCGTGTGCAGCACGGCGAGAACTTCGCCGGCCTTCACGCGGTCGCCGGTTTTCTTTTTCAGCACGACGCCTGCCGCAAAGTCGATCACGTCCTCCTTCGTCTGACGGCCCGCGCCGAGCAGGGCGGAGGCTTCACCGATCTTTTGTGCGTCCATGTGCGCGAGATATCCACCGCAGGGGGCGAGAATTTCATGTCGGATCGAGGCCTGTGGGAGCTTTGATGTGTCGTCAAGCACGGATGCGTCGCCGCCCTGCGCCGTGACCCAGCGCTTCATCTGCTCGAAGGCCCGGCCGGAGGCGATGGCCTCTTGAACCTGCGCGCGCGCCGTCTCCTCGTCCCAGCCGTGGCAGAGCATGAGCATATTGGAGGCAAGCACAGTGCAGACCTCCTGCAGGTCGGGGCAGCCCTCGCCGCGCAGGATTTCCACCGCTTCTTCGACCTCGAGGGCGTTGCCGATCCGGTGCCCGAGGGGGACGTCCATGTTGGTGAGGACAGCGGTCACGTTCCGGCCGCAGGCCTTGCCGATGGTTACCATATGCTCGGCCAGGGCCTGGCCATCGGCCAGCGTCTTCATGAACGCGCCGGAGCCGACCTTGACGTCGAGCACGATGGAGTGTGAACCGGCGGCGAGTTTTTTGGACATGATGGACGATGTGATGAGCGGGAGGGAGTCGACCGTCGCGGTCACGTCGCGCAGGGCGTAGAGCTTTTTGTCGGCGGGGGTGAGGTTGCCGCTCTGGCCGATGACGGCCACGCCGACCTGCTCGACCTGGTGCAGGAATTCGTCGACGGTGAGCGTCGTTTTGTAGCCGGGGATGGATTCCAGCTTGTCGACGGTGCCGCCCGTGTGGCCAAGGCCGCGGCCGGACATTTTGGCCATTTTGCCGCCAAGGCACGAGACAATGGGCGCGAGGATGAGCGTCGTTTTATCGCCGACGCCGCCGGTGGAGTGTTTGTCGACGGATTTGCTGCCGAAGCGGGAGAGGTCAATGGTATCGCCGGAGCGCATCATCGCATCGGTCAGGACAGCGGTCTCATGGTCGGTCATGCCTTTGAAGAACACGGCCATCGCAAAGGCGGACATCTGATAGTCCGGAATAGAGCCGTCTGTGAAGCCAGTGATCAGGAAGCGGATCTCCTCGTCCGTCAGGGCGAGGCCGTCCCGTTTTTTTTCAATCAAATCTACCATTCGCATGGAAAAAACTCCTTTCGAAGCCATATGGTTTATGTTTGCCGGGCGGCCATTGGGCACCCCACCTGCAATTTTTACCGCACCTTGCAGGGGCCGATGCCTTCATCGGCCCACTTCTGCGATTATGCATCGCACTACCGTTTTTTGAATGTAGGGGCGGACGACTCTGTCCGCCCGGCAAACGGCACCGCCGAAAAGAGAAACGCTTCGGCGAGATCGTAGTGCAGTAAGGGCCTTTAGGTTTTGGCCGCTGCGGCGGGGATTCTCCCCCAGTCGCCTTCGGCGACAGCCCCCTCTTGGCAGAGGGGGCCTTCGGGCGGACAGAGTCGTCCGCCCCTACAACCGCTGCGGCGGGGATGCGGGCGACCAATGGTCGCCCCTACGTTCAGAATCGAAGTGCGATAGAATTCGCAGGGGCAGAACCACCGGGAAAAGGCGCCATGGGAAAGGCGGGGCCTTTCCCATGGGTGAAATCAGCGTTGGCCCTTGTCGTAGGGGATGCCTTCGGCCTTCGGCGCGCGGGAGCGCTTGGAGGTAAAGGCCAGCACGATCAGAGAGATGATGTAGGGCATCATATTGTAGACCGGGCCTGGAATATTCAGCGAGACGAGGAAGCCAAAGCCCGCGTACACGTTCGACAGCGCCCGGAACAGGCCGAACAGCAGCGCCGCCAGGGCGATGCGCGTCGGCTTCCACTGGCCGAAGATCATGACGGCCAGCGCCAGGAAGCCAAAGCCTGCGACGCCGTTTTCAAAGCGCCACTCGGACACGCCCGCGAGGATGTAGCAGATGCCGCCGAGGCCGCCCAGCATGCCCGAAATGAGCACGCCGGCCCAGCGCATCTTATAGACGTTGATGCCGACGGAGTCCGCCGCCTGCGGATGCTCGCCGCAGGCCATCAGGCGAAGGCCAAAGCGCGTCTTGTAGAGCGTGACCCAGGCAAAGACGATGGCAATGGCGGCAACGAGCATGAACCAGTTGAATTCGAACTTGCCGATGTTGACGAGGAAGGCCGTCTTCGGTGTGGCGTACTGGATGGCGGAGGAGACATCGTCGGGGTTGGCCGCGGTATTGATGGCCTTGACGATGACGGTGGCTCCGGCGGTGCCAAGCAGGTTCATGGCCGTGCCGACAAGGGTTTGGTCGGCCTTGAAGTTGATGCTGGCGACGCCGAGGAGCGTCGAATATACGACGCCGAACAGGATCGCGCCCAAAAGCGTCAGCAGCACGAGCGCTGCGCCGGAGAGCGAATTGCCGAAATAGCGCATCACAAGCGCGCCGCCCAGCGCGCCGAGCACCATGATGCCCTCAAGGCCGAGGTTGATGACGCCGGAATGCTCCGCAAAGCAGCCGCCAAGGGCCACAAGGATGAGGACGGACGAGAAGATCAGCGTATATTGCAGCAGAAGAACCATTACGCCTCGCCTCCTTTCTCCGGATGTTCCGCTTTTTTGGCCTTGCGCTCTTCATGCAGGAAGATCCAGCGGTTCATCGCCGTCTTCAGGAAGAGCACGAACGCGCAGAGGTAAATGATGAGCGAGGAAATGAGGTCGGAGACCTGCGAGCAATAGATCGACTTGTCGACATATGCGCCGCCGGCCGTGATGTGCTGGATGAAGAAGGAGGAGAAGATCGTCCCGATCGGGTTCAGGCCGCCGAGGAACGTCGCGGCGATGCCGTTGAAGCCCATCGCCGGGACGGAGCTTGCCGTACACTGCCACTGCTCATAGCCCGTCTGGTAGAGGAGCGAGCCGCCGAGACCGGCCAGCGCGCCGGCGATGACGAGCGTGAGGATCGTGTTGCGCTTTTCCTGCATACCGCAGTATTTGGCGGCATTTTTGTTGAAGCCTGTGGCCTTCAGCTCATAGCCGAACATCGTCTTTTCCAACACAACCCAGACCACAATGGCAAGCAGGACGGAGAGGGGGATGGCCATGGTGATATATTTGTTGCCGCCGAGCAGCTTGTCGAAGCCCAGCGTCGGCAGGATGGCCTGCTTGCCGAAGCTCTTCATCTGGAGGGTATAGGGACTGGTGTCCTCTTTGACGTTTGTCAGGATCATGTTTGTCGTATACAGGCTGATCCAGTTGAGCATGATGCCGGAGATGACCTCGTTGACGTTGCAATAGGACTTGAGCAGGCCCACGAGGAAGCCGAACACCGCGCCGCAGACGATGGCGAACAGCATGCACGCCAGCCAGCCCCAGCCCCATGCGAGCGCCGCATAGAGGCAGGCGCAGGAGCCGGCCACATACTGCCCCGCCGCGCCGATGTTGAACAGGCCGACCTTGTAGGCAAACAGCACCGACAGCGCGCACATCAGAAGCGGCGCGGTCTTGACCAGGGTATTGCCGAAGTATTTCAGCTGCGAGGCGGGCTTATTATAGGTCCAGAAGTTTTTGATAATGTCCAGAATTGCCTGGCCCGCGCCTGCCGGGTTGATGAGCAGCAGCACCAGATAGCCGATGAACAGGCCCAGCAGAATGCAGACCAGCGACGCGATCAGAGACTGCACGGCATTGGATTTCAGCGGATTTCGTTTCATTTGCGCACCTCATCTCTCTTCGCACCGGCCATGTAGAGGCCCAGCTCTTCCACGGTGACGTCCTCCGGGTTGAATTCGCCGACGATCTCGCCCTCATACATGACGAGGATCCGGTCGGAGAGGTTCATCACCTCGTCCAGCTCCAGCGAGACGAGCAGGACGCCCTTTCCGGCGTCGCGCTCGGCGACAAGCTGGCGATGGATATACTCGATTGCGCCGACGTCGAGGCCGCGCGTGGGCTGTACGGCGACGAGCAGCTCGGGATTTTTGTCGATCTCACGGGCGACGATGGCCTTTTGCTGGTTGCCGCCGGACATGCTCCGCGCGACGGTCACGGGGCCCTGGCCGGATCGGACGTCGTACTGCTCGATGAGCCGCGTGGCATAGGAGCGGATATTGGCGCGCCGGAGGAAACCGGCTTTGTCGGTAAATTCCGGCTCAAAGTAGCGCTGGAGCACCAGGTTGTCCTCGAGCGTATAATCCAGCACGAGGCCGTGCTTGTGGCGGTCTTCGGGGATGTGGCTGAGGCCCATGGTGTTTCGCTTGCGGATGGGCATGTGGGTGATATTCTGGCCCAGAAGCCTGATCTGCCCACCTGTCACGGGCTCCAGGCCCGTCAGGCCGTAGACGAATTCCGTCTGGCCGTTGCCTTCGATGCCGGCCAGGCAGACGATTTCGCCGCGGCGCACCTGGAGGGAGACATCACGCACGGCATTGTTCTTGTGCACCTTCGAGGGCACCGTCAGATGTTCCACATCCAGGAGAACCTCGCCCGGTTTGGCAGGCTGTTTATCGACCTTAAAATTGACTTCGCGGCCGACCATCATGGCGGACAGCTGCTCCGGCGTGGTATCACAGGTGTTGACCGTGCCGATATATTTGCCCTTGCGGAGCACGGTGCAGCGGTCAGCGACCGCCATGATCTCCGCGAGCTTATGGGAGATGAAAAGAATGGACTTGCCCTCGGCGGTGAGATTTTTCATGATTGCCATGAGCTCGTCGATCTCCTGCGGAGTCAAAACGGCCGTCGGCTCGTCGAAAATCAGGATCTCGTTGTCGCGGTAGAGCATCTTGAGAATCTCGGTGCGTTGCTGCATGCCGACGGAGATGTCTTCGATGAGGGCGTCCGGGTCGACACGCAGGCCATATTTTTCGCTCAGCGCCAGAACCTTTTTCCGCGCCTCGGCCTTCTGCAAAAAGCCCGCCTTGTTCGGCTCGATGCCGAGGATGATGTTGTCGAGCACCGAGAAGCATTCCACCAGCTTGAAATGCTGGTGTACCATGCCGATGCCGAGCGCGTTGGCGTCGTTCGGGTCGTTGATCCGCACGACTTCGCCGTTTTTCCGGATCACGCCCTCCTCCGGCTGGTACAAGCCGAACAGCACGCTCATCAGCGTAGACTTACCTGCGCCGTTTTCACCGAGCAGCGCATGGATCTCTCCGCGCCGCAGCTGCAAGGTGATGTTGTCGTTGGCCTTGATTCCGGGGAATTCCTTCGTGATATTCAGCATCTCGATGATGTATTCCGAACCAGCCAAACTCATCACTCCTTTTCACATTTAGTTGCGGCTTTGCCGCCCTCAGAGTAAAATCTATGTCTATAATATCATAAACTTCGGAGGATTACCAGAGCAAATCTGTACTTTTTGCCAAAGGGCTCTTCCTTTTTTACGGTTTTGGGAAAGGCGGACGTCCGGGGCGCAAAAACGAACCGCGCCCCGGCAAAAAGCCGGGGCGCGGCGGGTCAGGCACAGATCAAGTACGGCGCAGGCAGCGGCGATCACACCGCCCATGGCGATGCCGACGTCCGGCTTTTTCAGGGCCGGGGCATCGTTGATACCGTCGCCGATCATGCAGACCGAGGCGATCAGCACCAGGGAGACCAGCACGTCTGCCTTGATGTCGAAGGCTGTGACCGGGCCGATGACGGCTTCCAGAATGATGGGCAGGCCGCACAGGACGATGGCGATCCAGGACAGGTCGAAGAGGAGCGGTTGAAATTTTAACAGGCTGCAAACAACGGCGACGCCGGAGGGCGCCAGCAGGACGATGTCCGTTTTCAGCCTGCCGAGCTCCAGCAGATGCTCCGGCTTTTTCATCAGTTGCTTCATGGGGAAGCTCCCCCTCTATACCATATGGGGTATGCGTATATAATACATATGGGGAGATAGGTTGTCGAGAGAAAAACAAAAAAGCCAGCCCGAAGGACTGGCTTTTGGAAGGGCTTATTGCATATTTGCAAGGCGCCCGACCGCCTTGGTGAAGCTCCCGATGGTTTTATCTGCGTCTCCGTGCCGGATGCCGTCCCGGACGCAGTGCTGAATATGGCCAATGTTTTTTTCGGACGGCGGTGCAGGTTTTCTGCATCCACACATTGTTTCGTGACGGAACCTCCGGCTATGTGAAAGTCCCGTCCAAGCAGCTCAGCGATGCAATGGTGGAGGATTTCAAAGACCGGCTGAAAGACCAATAATACCCAAAACGACAAAAAGCCCGTACCGATGAGGATCCATCGGTACGGGCTTAAAATATGGTTCTTTGCTTCATCCAAGTCACCAGAAATTATCTGCAATCCCGAAACCCTTGGAATTTCAGAATAATGGCACTTGGAAGAAGTGTTATCAAAACGGGTGGGTGAAACCGGGAAACCGTTGGTATGGCTGGGCTTTTCGGCTTCCATTTTTTATTCCCACTCGCTCCCGTCAAGCCTATTCTAAACAGGTTTGCTTATGGGATTTAGCACAGAGTATTTGTATTGCTTTCATTATTCAGGTAGCATGGGCTATCTGATTTTTTGTTGCCATAGCGTTGCCACTCAGCGAAGTTTGTCAAATGTGGTATCCAAGATAATCCATAGTGAAAATCAGAAAGTAACATATTGCCGTTTCATAGTCTACGTTTTCTTTCTCGCTGATGCCCTCGATGAGTCGTCCTTGAAATTTATCAAGTTTCAAATCAATAACAGGACTTGAAAGAGTATCCCATACTCTCTCGGGATTGTCATGTCCCCAAAGGTCAAATGCAATCGAAGCATAGCCCGCTTTAAGGATTTTTTGATAAATGTCACGGTTAACTGCAAAAGTGACTGCATCTTCCGCCGATAGGTCTTTTTCTCTCATAATGATCCGTATCATATCCTGTGCCGCTGCGTTGTCCTTCAAATCTAATTTCATTGATAATTGCCTCCAATCCCTATTATTAAAAGGAAATCAAAACGGAAGATCCTCACTCTCGTCTTCGTACTGGTCGATGTGTGATATAGTTGAATCTTCAGAAAGCACAGCTATTAAATCGACTACACGTTGGTATAATTCGTCAAACGTTAGAATTTGCACATTATTTAAGCTATTGCGAAAGTTCTCAAAAGCAGCAATTTGTGTTGAATCCATGGATTCAAGCTTGCCTATAACAACAACACATTTCGGGGAAAGTACTTCAAATTGAGAAGCATTTTGGTGGCATAGGGTATAGTAGGATTTTGTAAGATTATCTCGGTAATTCAGAACCTGATTTACTGCACCGCTCAGCTCGTGGCTAAAGCTGTAAGTACCACGATACGAGCTCCCGATTATATCTGTACAAGGGGTTTTGATTTCAATTAGAGCAACATTTTGCGATAGCCGGTTTTGATATATGAAGTCGCATAGATTGCCACCGCTATTGTCTACGCCCTTGCCTCCGACATAGGCTTTATCAGAAAAGATTGTGCAAGGACAGGCAAATACTTGTGCCAGAACCCACTGGTTTTCCTTGAAAACGGTAGTTTGCCAGAATTCCTCGCTATTATTATCAAGATTCTCTTCCATGAGTGTAGCAACTCGCTGAAGTTTTTCAATATTCAGCGTTGTTGTTAGGTGTTGTAGATTCTCGTCCTGTAATTCCATAAGACTTTTCTTCAACGACTCAAGTGATTCAGTTTGAGTAATCAACCTTAGCAGCGTTTTGACGAGATCAAAATTCTCCGCATTTCCAATCATTCGAGCTGCTGAAGGATCATTTTGAATTATAGATAAAAAATGTCGAAAGGTACTATCAACTCTGGCATACGTAGCTACTCCGTAAGGAATTACGCCCATATTATCATAGAGCTCATACAGTTGCTTCAAACCGCAAAAGAGTTCATATGTTTCAGATGTATTGAGTTGCAGTTCCATCCATTCGCCAGTTTTTATTGACTTGCGAGATACCTTGTCCGTAGGGAAAGAGTGTTCCTTCCTCGGCTTTCTTTCATACACCAATTTTCCGGAAACGGATTTTTGAGGATCTTTTTCGTTTGTTACAAGCGTTGGAAGAAACCTAAATCTAAGAGAATCTGTCTGATTCAATACAACGGGCGATGTATCCGCTGTAACTGAAGAGGTGGACACAACCTCAACTGAGTGTGTTGTCATATCCTTAAGTTCATGACTATCCGTGAGTTGCAGAGGTATTTTCATGTGATTCACCATACTCTTATAAAGACACTGATTTTATATTTCAACGCTGATTGTTCCATCATTAAATTGTTTGGGGTATGAAAGTCTCAATATGGTTTGAGAAAATATGACAACATACCCATATACAGTGCCCTCACCAAAACGATCATGTAACAAGGTTTTTCCATCAGGGCAAAAACTTACTTCATCTGGCAAAGATCTCAAATATGGCAGTTTGATTGTTTTTGTAGCACACTCTGGGAAGTTCGCTTCAATCGCTACAACCTGTCCTTCACCAAACGTTGTATGCCGAACGATAGCACCAGCCGGAACGAAGGGCGCTTCATCAGGCTTTTGCACAACAATCTTGCTTATGATCTTAGTCGCCTTGTCGGAAACCGTTGCATCAATATACTGCTTCCACGCAGGTGCCTCCAGTATATCCCGTCTCGACTCACATTTAAGGATTAACTCTCTAAGTTGTTCAGGATTTGCCTTATCTGCCTCAAACATTGCGACAAAATACTTCTGAAATTGTGCCAATGTCAAAGGTACGATGTCTAGACGTTGCTTAACATCTCCCTTTGCATACCACATGCCATGTCGAAATGTCTCGGCAGTGTTAGTGTCGATGCGCACCGCAATAAACATTCCGTAGACAGGCTTATCATATTTCAGAACTGCATCCGAAACATGGCGGCGAACGGGCTCACCCTCCATAGCTTCTTGACGAGAGGACGTAGACATAGTGACTTCGGTTAGAATGGTGAAATCATTAAACTCGCAGTACAGATCACCCTTGCCACCGCCCGCTGCTGAAACTGGCATGAAATCAGAATCCAATTTGAAGCTGCGGACTTCATAAGGTTTGTTAACCATGTGATCAATAGCTAAAGCAGCCCGCCAAAGCGTCCACTCAAGGTAAGCGGGAGTTTCGTCCTTGGGTACTTCAATAGCGTTATCTTCGTCATAGACCAACTTGCCGCCGCCTCCAATTAGCAGAGTCATGTAGTCTCTGATTTCCTGCCACTGGTTGCACTGATCATTTGCATATTGAATTTCATCTGTTTGAGCAAGAATATTCTCAAGCCGCTGCCGCGCGATATTAATTTCTGCGGCAGTGCTTAGTGGGAGATCAGAAATATCAAACAAGATATGCCGCTCTCTCATTTGTTTAATCAGATCGTCAAGCAAAGACTTGGCAATATCTGCGTTATCAGTAGGCAGATGAGCACCGTTGCAGAGTGTTTTATACTGCTCCATTATCGGCACGGCACTCACAGTTGCTTTTGCAAGTTTTTCTGCCAACACATGCTTTGTCGGGACAATAATAAGCCCTCTGCCTTTTCTTTGGAAAATTCCAGAAATACGGAGATACCGCATATTCATATCGCTATAATCTAAGAAATTATCAGGCTTTTTGTCGTAATTTTCGCCTCTGGCTGCAATTTCTTTCTTATCAAAAGAGCGCTTGGCAGGGGCAGCAGCTCTTCGTTGACGCAGATCAAGAATCCTATCAACGACCTCATCCACATTATAGCTGGGATTAGTGGTATGTCCCCACAGTGCGAATTCGATTCTGCTCAATTCAGAAGAACCGGTTCGCTGCTCAAGTTCCAGCATGACTGCCAGGAGCCATCTTAACGGAGAAAAATAGTGCATACCATCAGGCATTGGATATTGTTCAACGCTCATTGAACGAAGAAAGCACTCTTGCACTGCGGGATATGTGTCTGCTTTCAGGAAGGTTCTGCCAAATGGCGTGATTTCATCAAGCGGTCCTAACTCTTCCTGCTCGCCATCTTTTTTCTTGAGCTGGGGATAAATAAACCCGTTTCTGGAAAACATCAAGCGCCACTTTCGTGCGTGACTTCCGGACTCATCTTTACCATTTTCATTTTGGATGATTCCTTTTTCATCCAAAAGACGCATAAAGCCTATTTCGTTATCTCTTCCACGGAGATTCCCAACATAGGGTGAGTTTGCAAATATAGCGAAACCATCTTGAATACGATTTGGATTGCGCAATCCCGTATTACCGACAAGCCAAATTTCTATCTTCGTGCTCATGCTGCACCCCCAATCAATACCCAACAAAAAGGTATTCCTGTACTGAATTCCTATGTGTTTTGGCATCACTCTGATTTCCGAAAGAATACTTGTAATCTACCGGAACAACTTCAACATGTTTCTTGTACTTTGCCATGATTGCCACCATTTCATCTTGTGTGGGAAGACTATTTGAAGAATAGGAGACGATTAAAACACTATTTGCAAATTTCTTGAATAGTCGGTCAAACGCATCTGCTGCGCCTTTCCTTGTTGAAAATGGGGTTGGATAGGATTTGAATTTCTTCGTCTGCGTATGATCCTGAATTTCTACGCCTTTCCAATCTCGGGCAAGCCCCTCCACAAAATGATACCGGCGCACATACTCATTATCGGAGAGCGGTGAATAGTATGGGGGGTCTATGTACACCAAATCAGCCTGTTCAATGCGGAGATCCATTGCATCACCATTTCGTGACTTATTCGGCTTTCCATTATCAAAGACGGCTTTATTTACTGCATCAACTGCTTCAAGGAATTGCTGGGAGAGTGCCTTTTGCAAATCTTTTCGTCCATCATTATAACGGTTTCCAGTGTATGTAAAAATACCGCGAGGACGCTTTTTGGTACAGGCGCGAATCAATGCTGTCATTGCAATCGCGCGCTTGTATTGGTCGTGTATTCCTGCAATATTGGTGCGAAGGGTATCAATGAGATCATTCTCATCGTCCGTATAGTACAAATCCTTAAATGTGCTTGCAACAAAATGATCGGATTCCTTGTGCGTAACCAGCAGACTCTTTGCCTCATTGAGCGGCAGGGTAACATTATTGTTCTCGACCATTGCTTTTGTAAAAGTTGCCGACATAGACATATAATCATTGCTGATTACCGTTTTGCCTTGCGCCTTGAACATATACCCGACAATGCCAGAACCAGAGAATAAATCCACTACTGTTTCGGCTTGGAACTGAGAAGCAACCGACCATATCTCAGACAGTAGTTTGCTCTTTGAACCCATAAACCGTGTAGGAGGATATGCAGAAACCTGTTCCGGTAAAGGCTTAGGGGCAAGTTTGATAAGAAAGTGCTGCTTTGGTGGAACGGTTACAATCACGTCCTCGCCTTTTCGTGTACTTCCGTTGCAGGAAATGTGACGCTTCGTTTGGATAACATCAATTTTGAACGGAGCATATAATTCATGCACAAGAGGATGGTTTGAGTTTGTCAGGATGACGTGACAGCCTTTTTCGTGCAAACGCATGACTTGTTTTGCAAGTTCAACATGATCTTCTTCATAGAATTGTTCTTTAGTGTATCTCTTAAAATCCGAATACTCGGAAATCGGGAGATATGGAGGATCTAAGAAAATGAAATCACCCGGCTGAGCATAATGCTCCAGAACAAGGAAATAGTCTCCACAGACAATATCAGCTTTCCGCAAAGCCTGTGACGCCGCATGAAGCGCTTCAGTGTCACATATTTTTGGATTCTTGTACTTTCCGTATGGTACATTAAACTGTCCTTTTTTGTTGACACGATAAAGTCCATTGTAGCATGTCCGGTTGAGATAAATCGTCCTTGCGGCAGCTTCTGCCTTAGGCAAAGTCTCCCAATCTAAACTGCGTACAGAATAAAACATTTCACTTGTATTTTGGTATTTTTCAAGGTAGCTGATCACATCGTCCACATGGTCTGCCACTTGGCGATACATATTGATTAGCTCGGGGTTACTATCTGCAATGACAGCATTTTCGGGCTGCAATGCAAAAAACAAGGCACCACCACCGAAAAAAGGTTCAATGTAACGTCCATAGGAAGAAGGAACCTTTGGAAGCAGTTCTCCCAGCATTTGAGTCTTGCCGCCTGCCCACTTGAGAATCGGTTTGGCGGCTATTGTAGAAATCTGTGCTGCTGTATTACTTTGCATTTTGCCGTCTCCTCTCAGGCTTTGACCTCGGGTGTAAGTTCCATTATATCACCAATATCGCATTGCAAAGCGGTACAAATCTTCACAAGAACATCGGTTGTAACATTTTCATTTTTACCGAGCTTTGCCATTGATGCATGGCTGATGCCTGCTGCTGCGCAAAGGTCCTTTTTCTTCATATCCTTATCAATTAGCAGCTTCCATAATTTCTTGTAACTTACAGCCATGTCCTTCACTCCAACAGTAAATTGAATTCATATTTTAATGAGTAAAAATCAGCTTTCGCTGAACTTGTTATCAGTATATCATACTTTGGATCAGGGAACAAGTACGTAATTACCAATATTTCTTGCTCACAACAATGTCCATAGGAGCTTGGCGGCTCCTATGGACATTAGCAGATAAATCACTTACTTCCGGTTCTATCTCGTCCTTTCAGTCCGTTTCTCTTGGCAAGCTCACTTGCTGCCTGTCGGCGCGTATCCGAATACGGCGCGGTCAGACGGACGGCAAAACGCTTGCGGTCGATCTCGAAGGTCAGACCGCCCTGTTCGTCATCGTCAGTCTGCCTGCACAGATTGGGATATGCCGCCGCATATTGTGTCAGCCGCTTTTTGAGCGCGGTATTATGCGTCTGAATTTCGACGGTTTTGCTGGCTTCGTCAAAATAGATGCAGGTCGTTTTCTGCCGTTTAGTCAGTCCAGTTTTCATATTGCCTCCATTTCTGCCTGTTCTACGAAAACGGGCGCATTTTCAAGTTTTTTTCTCGGCTCTACACCCGCAAAAACAGGCTGATTTTTGAATGGGGAGCGCCCGGACAATACGCTGCTCGATCTGGACGCTCCCATTCGATAAAATCCGTTTTTCTCAGCTCAACACGACATCAGCGGGCATCGTCCCGCATTGCCGCTTTTTCTCTGCGTGGACGGAAGAAATGCCAGAGGTTATTGCGTTGAATTACGTCTTCATAGTGTTGAACTTTCCCGCGAAGCTCTGCGTTTTCGCGTTCCAGATCCGATGTGCGGAGCTTGCTGCGAACGGATTTGTATTCAGAAAGTTCCTGCTTCAAACCGGCGATCTCTGCCTTGAGCCTTGCAATCAACCTGTTTGCTGCATCCAAAGCCTTTTGCAGATTGGATTCCTTTTTCTCGGCTGTAATGTACTTCTTTGCAAGCGTGGACAGGCGTTCAAAATCCTCACGCTCCACGGCAACCTTGCTTGAGAAGGGAACGGACTTCGCCTCAATCTTTTCGATGGCTGCTACATCAACCTGCTGATTCTGGATTTTCTCAATCTGCCTGCCGAGCGTCGCTACCTGCTGTTCCTGCTGGCGGTTCTGCTCTGTGAGTTCTGCCAGCCGAGCCTGCTCCTGCTGCACTTTGAACTGCGTCACGGTCAGGTGTTCCTCCGAGCTGCCTCGTTCGCCGCGCTCCACATCGTCGTACCCGGCGTTGCGCATATACCGGAAGAAATCATCCTGCAAAACGCTGTAGGACTTTTTGAGAACGGGCTTGCCCTTTGCACTCAAGATCGGCTCGCCGTTCTCGTCCAGCGCGGGCTTGGAAGCCCACTTTTTACTCATGCTGACCTGCTGGATTATCTCCTTGACCGTGCCGCGAAGCGACTCGTCCTTGCAGCGCTTCGACCACAGGATTTGCTTTTCTACGACGGGAAGATAGACCACATGAAGGTGGTAGTGGTACACGTCCCGCCCCAAAGCATCCGACATGGCGCGGTTGCGCTCGTCGGCGTGCATGACCGCCGATAGGATGTACTGCT
>OIWS01002508.1_pt1 | contig 14890 bp, 10 predicted proteins | sample 1587611 | NCBI WGS metagenome assembly OIWS01 (sample SAMEA3888919, study PRJEB22519) | human gut metagenome | biome: human gut; feature: human-associated habitat; material: faeces | place: Denmark | collected 2010 | reverse complement strand
AGCATGGCTAAGCCGGCCGCTGAAGTGATGACCAGACCGAGGCAGTGTCCGACGATAAAGACGGCGGCATAACAGATCAACTCGGGTATGTCGGTATTGCGGACAGCGGTTTCGGTATGGGGTCGACGATTACCGTCGATTTCGAGGGTAAAAATCTGCCCGGCATAGGGATTTATCTCGGTAAGTCGCCGAAAGGATATGTAGTCGGCGGCGCGACCGCATCCGGGACGGGCTTTTATATCGGTAACGGCAACGTCAGCGGCGAACTTACGTCAATCGGTCAGAGGCTTACCGTAAACGGTCCGAACAGACTGGATCCGGGCGGGCAGTACCGCGGCAACGACGGGTATCCGCCGTATTTCGGCAGAATAGATAAGTTGTCGTATCTCGGGTCGGCGGCAAGCGGCACTCCGAACTTCAACAGGAGCGCAGAAATGGGTTATAACCTGTTGGAAGACGGCAAGAAATATCGTTTTCAACTTACAGACGTGTCTGCCGACTTCGATTCCGAAGACTTCAATATATTTGCGCTCAATTATAAATTGTACGATATGAGCGGCGATACGCCCGTTCTCATTGTCGACGTTACGAAATCGGTTGACAGAACTTACGATACGGTAGATTTCAACTCGCAGACGATAGCGTTCTTCGGTTCGATTCATTCCAATTTAAGATTTACCTACAGTTTGTCGGGCGAGAGGATAGACTATCCGTATGACACCGAAGTCGATCCCGACGCAATAACGCTTTCACCCGCGACGATAAAGGAAACGAGGGACGCAAACGGGCTTATAACGTTCAGCGGAACGTACGATTTCAGGGGTCTCGGCGCGTACAGGGTCGGCGACGTGCTCGAATTCAGGTTTACGGGGAGAAACATTCCCAACGTCGGATTGTTCACGAATGCGAACGGCGTCAACGCCGTCGGCGGCGGGACTGCCAACACGGGTCTGTTTATACAGACTTCGGGTCACGGTTCGGCGACTTATGACAAGCGTCTGTATATAACCGGACCGTATCTTATCGATGCGGGTAGCGTAGAGGCTTATGCGAATATTCCCAACTTCACTTATCGCGAATGGCTGGGCGCGAACCATGAAATGGGTGTCGACGTCAGTTATACGGTCGACGGCGGAAGATTTTCGCTTTTCGGTATCGATATGCTCGACGCAAAGACAAAGTATATTTACAGAATAAAGACAGCCGAGGGCAGCGCAGACGGCAAGGTCGTAATAATCTGCGAACTGTATTCCGTCAAAAATTCGGTCACCTCTCTCGTGTCGACCTATCGCAAAGAAGTCACGCATTATCTGCCGTCGCTCGAAAACGTGTATGCGACCGTGTACGGCGCGGGCAGTTATTCGGGTAAAGACATAACCTTCGCTTATACCGTCAACCCCGATTACGACATCGTAACTACGGACGGAACGGGTACGCAAAGCGCAGGTAAGGTCTCTGCTACCGTAGTAAACGAGCCGTCATCGGATACGCGCGACACCGAACAGCCGAGAAACAACTTAACCGTTGTTTACAGCGAAGTTCTTTCAAAAGATAAAAATAATATCGACGGCGAACAGCCTGCGTCGGTATGATAAAGGAGATAAAATTATGAAAAAGCATTACGAACCTGCAGAGATAACCATAAAAGTTATCGACGCGCAAGACGCGATCGCCACTTCGGGCGGCAAGTCCGACGTCACCAAAGACGACATCAGTTGGGAAGACTGAGGAGGGAAAAATATATGATGAAGACGAAAAAGATTTTTACAGCGGTTTTGTCGATACTCTTCGCAGTCTGCCTGTCGTTTGCGGTATTGCCGTTTGCATCGGCTAAAGCCGACGATGCGGCATTGCCCGAAGTTACTATGAAACACGGCGCGTCGATAAGACTTTCGACCACGGGAACGGACGGGTCGGACAGCGGAATAAAATTTGCTTTTTCGATGTCCGCCGAAGATTACGCCGCGTTATCCGCGTCGGACGTTTATACCGATGTAAAGTACGGCGTATTCATTGCCGCCGCGAGTTATAACGTAACGGGTAAGGAAATTGCCGACGAAACTCATCTTGTCGGCGATAATGCGATTTATTACTGGCAGGTAGGCGAAACCGACGGCGAACCCGTGTACAACGTAACGCCCGCCGCCGGCATGAAACGCATAATCTGCGCCGAGGGCGACGCCATGGCGACGGAAAGCGACGGCAAGGCGTATTTTTACGGCTCGGTCGTCAATATGAAAGACGAAAACCTTCGTCGCGACTATATCGGCGTCGGATATGTGAAGTATACCGTCAACGGCGAAACTCATTATAAATTCGCCGCCGCGGACGACAACGTCCGTTCCGTCGAAACCGTCGCGAGGGTGGCATATACCGCCGATCCCGAACTGAGAGACAAACTCGTAAGTCTGTATCTCAACAAGGTCGCGCGCGACTGCGTCGTCACTACCGCGCCCGTCGCCGTTGCCGATCTCGTCGAAAACGGAGAGGCTCAGGCACTCGTAACCGCAGGCGAGGCAGACGCATATTCCGAAATGCGCTATTCGCTCGACAACGAGACTTTCTCGACCGAAATTCCCACTGCCGAGACTGCCGGCGAATACACGGTATGGTATAAAGCCGTTGCCCGTATGCCGTTCGACCACGACTCCGAAGTAAAATCGGTAGTCGTCACGATAGCGGAAATCCCCGACGGCGTAATCACGCTTAAACCCGCGAAGATAACCGACACGAAGAAAGACGGAAAATGGACTTTCGGCGGAACTTACGATTACAAAGGACTCGGCGAATACAAGGTCGGCGACGTGCTTACGTTCAGATTCAAGGGCAAAAACATTCCCAACGTGGGATTATTCGTAGATAAAAACGGAGTCAACCCGATAGGCGGCGGTACGGAAAACACCGGTCTGTTCGTGCAGACTTCCGGTCACATCTCGGCAGTTTACAACAAACGCCTGATCATCGCCGGACCGTATCTCGTAGACGCGGGCGGACCGGAATATTATCCCGGCGTCAGCGCAGCGGGATACACCGCTTATCGCGAATGGGTAGGCGCGAACTACGAAATGGGCGTAGATATAAGTTACGGCGACAAATTATCGCTTTTCGGTATCGATATGCTTGACGATAATACCGATTACGTTTACAGAATAACCACAGCGAAGACCGCTTCTGCGGCAACCGTAACGTTGAACTTCGCGCTCAACTCCGTGTCGGGCGAAACCGAAACGCAGGTAACGGCGTATTCCAAAACCGTAACGCATCTGCTTCCTTCTCTCGAAAATCGTTTCGCCGTCGCGTACGGAACGGGCGATATCGAAAACGGCAGAACCATTACTTTCGAGGCGACGATTGAAACGCCCCCCGAAAGCAACGAACTCACTTTACAACCCGCGGCGGTAACCGAAAAGATGAAAGACGGAGTTCTCGTCGGCTTCGGCGGAACTTACGATTATAAAGGGCTCGGCGCATACAATGTCGGCGACGCTCTCGAATTTACGTTCAAAGGTCAGAATATACCCAACGTAGGTTTGTTCGTAGATAAAAACGGAGTCAACGCTGTAGGCGGCGGAAAGGAAAACACCGGTCTGTTCGTACAGACTTCCGGTCACGGTGATCCGACTTATAACAAGCGTCTGTATATAACCGGACCGTATCTTGCCGACGCCGGCGGTGCGGAATATTATTCCGATATTCCCGGCTTCGAATACCGCAAATGGTTCGGCGCGAATAAAGAAATGGGCGTGGACGTCAGTTACGAAGTGGGCGGCAGATTCTCGCGTTTCGGTATCGAAATGCTTGACGAAAACACAAATTACGTTTACAGAATCGAAAGTTCGGACGGCACGGATAAGCAGGTAACGCTTAAATTCATTCTTTACACCGTAAACGAAAACGGCGAAAGAACGGAAGTTGCGAATATCGTTAAGACCGTAACGCATCTTCTTCCGTCGCTTGAAAACAGATACGCCGTAGTATACGGCGCGGGCGACTATTACAGCAAGAACAGTAACGTATATACGGGCAAGCCGATAACTTTCTCGTACGAAGTTAAAAAAGCCGCTTAAAAGGTAAAACATTCGCGGCGGGGCAGAATTCCCCGCCGCACTAAAGGAACAATTATGAAAGATAAAGTATTTGTGTTGTACGGATATTCGTCGGGCACAGACGGGACGTATTTTTCCGGTACTCGGCTGTTCACTCAGAATAAAGATTTCAGAACGGCAGAACAGTACACCTATTACCGCGAATGCGGACTTAACACTTTGTTGCTTGAAGGCAACGACCCGTATTACGGCGAGACATGGGCTACAAGTCAGACCAAAAAGAACATGGATACCGCCTATGCGGCGGGCATAAATCGGATAATCGTCTACGATAAAAGAATATTCGATTGTTCAGAGGTTCGCGGCGGTCTCATCGGCGAAGGCAAGAGATTTGCGACAGAAAAAGACCTTGAAGATTTTATAGCCTGTTGCATAAAGGACTATAAAAATCACCCCGCGTTCTACGGATTTATGCTTGTCGACGAACCCAGATGGTTTCAGATAGAGGCATTGTCTCAGGTCGTAAAGGCGGCAAGAAAGGTTGCGCCCGATATTTTCATTCAGAACAATATTCTGCCTTTCTACCCGGGGCACGGCAGTCTGTTTGTCGAAAATTACGACGGCACGACTATCGACGACGAGGCGGTCGCGTATAAAAAGTACGTCGAAACCTATCTCGATATGACCGGGATGCCGTATCTTATGTTCGACTCTTACCCCATGCGTCTCGAACCGGAGGCGGGGTACTTCATACGGCGCGAACATCTGCAAGGCTTTCAGATTGCGGCGGCGGAAGTCAGAAAGCGTAATCTGAACTTCTATTTCGTCTGTCAGACTCAGGCGTTTTACGCTCACGACAAAATCGTATACCGCGCTCCGAACGAGGCGGAAATGCTGTGGCAGATCAACTGTGCGCTTGCATTCGGCGTCAAAAGTCTGGGGTATTTCACTTACTGGAGAAAACAACGCAACAGCGATCTGGAATATTTCGTCGACGGAACGTCTTTCATGACGCAGAACGGCGAAAAAACGCCGCTGTATTTCTCTATGCAGAAGATACATTCCGCGCTTTCGGGCATATCCGATTATCTGCTTGATTTACGATACGAAGAAAGCGGATATTATACCGATCTGCCCGTGGCGGAAAGTCATATCGAACCTATGGATAAAGGCGATACGGGGCGATTGGCAGACATAAAAGGCGACGGAAAGACTTCGCTTGTCGTTACGCTTTTGCATAACGCGGTAACGGATGAAAAAGTGCTTTGTCTGTTCAATGCCAACGATCCTCGCGGCAGGTTCGGCGAACCCTGCGAAATTTCGGTAAACGTTAAATTCGGCAAGACTGTCAGAGCGTTTTCGCTTAAACGTCCCGCAGGCGAACCGATTGACGGCAAGTATTCGCTTTGCGCGGGCGATGCGGTGTTTTTGATTGTTAAATAAGGAGAGCAAGCGTGAAAAAATTATCTAAATTTACGGCTTTTGCGCTCGTTGCCGCCACCGCGCTTTCGGTGGCGTTAAGCGGGTGTAAAAGTAAAGACAATTCCGTCGACCTTTCCGGCGCGCCCGATTATTCTTCGTACGACGGCGAATTTCTGACGTACGGCTATACGGGACCGACCGACGGAACATGGTTCCGCGACGACGAACAGTATAATACGGGCGAAGATTACCGTACCGAAGAAAGATACCGCGAATATAAAGAGGCGGGGTTCAATACTCTTCTGATACAGGGTAACGAACCGTATAAGGGCGAAGACTTTGAAACCAGCGTGCTTAAACGCACGATGGACAGGGCGTATGCCGCCGGGATAACCCGTATCATCGTTTACGATTCTCGTCTGGATGCGCTTTCGGCGTCCGTAAAGCCGCTGGTCGGCGAGGGGTTGCAGTTTGAGACCGAAGACGATATGGTCGAATATATCCGCACTTGTCTCGAACCTTATAAAGATCATCCCGCGTTTTACGGCGTAATGCTGGTCGACGAACCTTTCTGGAATCAGTTGCCGCAAGCCGCGCTCACATATAAGGCGTGCGAAAAGGCTCTGGACGGAATTTACGTTCAACTCAATCTTCTACCGCTCGATTCTACGGCGTCAAGCGGAAGGTTTCAGGATCCCGACGGTGAATATGCGAGTCTCAACGTTTACGATCAGTACGAACTCTATTTAAGACAGTTCTGCGAATATTCGGGTTGCGACCGTATCTGTATGGATTCGTATCCTATCCGTCAGTATACAAAGTCGGGTGTGGCAAGCGAGTATTACATTCTCGATACGCACCTCAGGAACCTCAGAATACTAAATAAGGTAGCAAAGGAATTCAACTGCAAACTCGACGCCGTGGCTCAGACTATGGGCATGGGTAAATTGTCGGGCGATACGGTGTACCTTAAAGCCCCCGATAAAAGCGAAATGTACTGGCAGATGAACGCATATATGGGTTTCGGCATCAAGACGTTTGCGTCGTTTACTTACTGGGCAAAACAACAGAACAGCGTGGATAACGAATTTTACGACGGTTCCGCGTATATAACCCGTAACGGTCAGCGCACGCAACTGTATTATACGATGCAACAGATACATTCCGAAATGCAGGATTTCGCGCCCGTTTTACTCAACTTCGATTATACGGGAATGCGTTATTATTATACCAAACCCACGTCGTATTCGACGTTGCATCTTTCCGCCGCTTTCGGCGCGGACGAAGAACAGGACGAATTCGCCGAATTGAAAGACGTTACCGTCGGGACTTCGCAGATGGCAATGGTTACCGAACTTAAAGACGAGGCAAACGGGCGTTATATGTATATGCTTATGAACCCGCAGGCTCCGTCCAATGCCAAATTCAGCGACGTATCTTTAAGCGCGACGCTCGATTTCGGCAATAATTTCAAAGCGGTGAAAATCTGGTATAAAGGCAAAAGCGAACTCAGACCGCTGGTAAACGGAAAAATCGATTTCGACCTATCCGCAGGTTATGCGGTATATGTAATGCCTTATTAAAACGTTATGTACGAATTGAAACACGTTACGCCCGAATCGGAGGGGATACCTTCCGACGCCGTCGTAAGATTTATCGATAAAGTTACCGAATACAGAATGAATATCCATTCGTTCGCGTTTATCCGCCGCGGCAACGTCGCGGCGGAGGCTTATGCCAAACCGTTTTTCGACGAAAACTTTAATCACAGGCTGTATTCATGCAGTAAGTCGTTCGTATCTCTGGCTATAGGTAAACTCGTCAGAGAAAACAAAGTTAAACTGACCGATAAAATCTGTTCGTACTTCACGGAGTTTGTCGATGAAAATACGGACGAAAAAGTAAAAGAAACCACCATAGAAGACATGCTTGAAATGTCGGTTTCTCCGCTTACCGATTCCTACGCTTTGCGTCCGGATTTACCGTGGGCGGAAAGTTTCTTTAAGGTCAGGGGCGTAAAACCGTCCGGCACCGTTTTCGATTATAATTCGTCGGGGTCTTTCGTCCTCGGCGCGCTGGTGGAAAAATTGACGGGTAAGACGTTTATCGAATATCTTCGTCCCGAATTCGACGAGATAGGCGTAAGCGGAAATATCCGTTGCGTTACGTCTCCCGACGGGTATGCATGGGGCGCGAGCGGAGTAATCTGCACTCTGCGCGATTTTGCAAAGGTATGCCTTCTGGTGATGAACAAGGGCGAACATAACGGTAAACGTTTACTTCCGTCCGAATATATCGCGGCGGCAACCTCGAAACAAATAGCGAATTATACACGGAACGACTATACGCCAAGAAAATCTCGCGGGTACGGTTATCAGTTCTGGATTACTGATAAAGGTTATTCGATGTACGGTATGGGTTCGCAATACGCGTTTTTCTTCCCCGATAAAGACTTTCTTTTCGTATGTAACGGAGATACGCAGGTAAGCGGCGACGATTTTTGCGGGGAATTCCTCTACGAATGGGTATCCGAGGTTTATGACCGTATTTCGACCGACAGTCTGCCCGAAAGCAATGCTGCCGATAATCTCGAAAAGCGTATATCGGAGTTCGGTCTGCCGAAATCCGACGGCGACGAAGATTCCGATTTTCGTCCTGCGGTCGACGGGGCGGAATATGAATTAGAGCCTAACGATATGGGCATAAAGCGTTTTGCGCTTGAATTTTACGATGACGGCGGAACGTTCGTATATGAAAACAAACGCGGCGTCAAACGCATAAAATTCGGAATGTGTCGCTATGAACGCGGAACGTTTCCCGAAACGAATTACTATTCCGAACGGGTTTCCGTTCCGTCCGGCAGGGAATTCGATTGCGTCGCAGCCGCCGAATGGGTTGAGAAAGAAAAACTGCTTATCAGAATTTACGTTATAGATAACTGTATGGGCAATCTGTTCATAACGCTCGGTTTCAAGGGCGATGATGTCGGAATAGAAATGAATAAACGCGCGGAATTTTTCCTTGACGATTACGACGGGTTCGCCTGCGGACACCGCATGAAGAGAGGTTGAAACAATAAAATGATAAAAATATTACAATACGGCGAGGGCAATTTTTTAAGGACGTTTGTAGACGTGTATTTCGATACGCTGAATAAAGAGGGATCGGGCGAATACGAAGTGAATATCGTAAAGCCCATAACGTTCGGAACGCTCGAAAAGTTTGAAAAACAGAATAATAAATATCATATCGTTCTGCGCGGCGTTAAAAACGGGAAAGAGGTCGAAGACGTGTATAAAATAGACGTTCTGAACTCTGTTATTTCGCCGTTCGATAACTACGACGAATATATTTCGCTTGCAAAAGATAAAGATCTGAAGATAATAGTTTCAAACACCACCGAGGCGGGAATATGTTTTAACGCGGAAGATGAATATGACGGATTCGAGCATATAACTTATCCCGCCAAACTCACTAAATTTTTGTTTGAAAGGTTTAACGCGGGTCTTGGCGGAGTATACCTTATGCCCGTGGAACTCATAGACAATAACGCCGACGAACTCAAAAAGTGCGTAAGTAAATATATCGACCTCTGGAAACTTCCGGAAGAATTCGGGAAGTGGAACGATAGCGAAAACTATTATTGCAATACGCTTGTAGACAGAATAGTTTCGGGGTATCCGAAAGACGAAGAGACCAAAGAGCATTTGTATAAACTCATTGGAGAAAAAGACGAACTCGTTTCGGTCGGCGAGCCTTTCGGACTTTGGGCGGTAGAGAATAAAGGCGAAATAGGTAAGTATATAAAGAGCGGAAAGCATAATATCGAAGTCGTATTAACGAACGATATAAAGTATTATAAAAAGCGTAAAGTCAGAGTGCTGAACGGCAGTCATACGAATCTTGTTCCCGTAGGGTTGTGGCAGGGGAAAATTACTGTTTACGACTGCATGACGGATAAGGCATTGTATAAATTTATAGACGAAACGCTTACGAACGAAATCATACCTTTCGTGTCGGAAGATATAAATGCGACTACGGAATTTGCCGAAAGCGTAAAAGAGAGATTTTTCAATCCTTACTTAAACCATCAACTGACGAGCATAGCCTTGAATTCCATATCGAAATGGAAAGCGAGGGTATTGCCGTCGTTTAAGGACTATTATGAAAAATACGGAAAGATTCCCGAGAATTTAACCAAAGGTTTTGCGTGCCTTATGGCGTTATATAAGATAACGACGAAAGGCGAAGACGGAAAGTATTACGCAAAACTTCCGAGCCGTACCATAGAAATGAAAGACGACGAGAAGAATCTCGAATATTTTGCAAACGGCGGATGCGTGATTAAGTTCATGCAGGACGATAGCGTCTGGGGCGAAGATCTGACTAAGTATGACGAATTTGCCGCCACGGTAAAGACGATAGTCAAAAAACTTAGAAACGGCGAAACGGATATATTGTAAAACACGACAGAGGGCGAGTTGAAATAACTCGCCCTCTGTCGTATAAAAGCGCCGAGCCGGTCGGTTGCTCCGTTTGACGACACGAGAATACGTTAAAAAAAGAACTCAGTCAAGCCGAAGGGGTTTAACTGAGTTGAATATGGAGCTGCTAACCGGACTTGTAAGGAGCAAAAAGCAATTTTTACTTAAAAACGGTCGGAGATGAAAGCGTTTGCGACGGAATAGCATTTAACGGATAATGACAGAATACGAGGCAAGAAAATGCGTCACCGGTGATACGGCGCGGAAAGGCAAAGATAAAAAAGAAAGCCACCGCGCCGTTTCGGCGGTGATAAGCCGGTGAGCAACTCCGATAATAACGGTAAACGTCAGACAAAAAAAGAACTCAGTCAAGCCGGAAAGGTTTAACTGAGTTGAATATGGAGCTGCTAACCGGACTTGAACCGGTGACCTCGTCCTTACCAAGGACGTGCTCTACCTACTGAGCCATAGCAGCGTCAAAGCGTATATTATTCTATCATATTAAATTGCAAAAGACAAGTTTTTTCGACCTGTTTTTCAAAAAAAAAATTACAAAATATTTTTGTCTATCGATTGAAATACCTATTCGACTGTGTTATACTGTTTTTCGGGGCAATTTTGTTCCGGAAGGTGTTTGAATTATGGATATAAAACAGATTTTATCGTATTGCGACCACACTCTTTTGTCTCAGACCGCGACGTGGGAAGATATAAAACTTACGCTTGACGACGCTATGAAGTATCATACCGCCTCTGCGTGTATTCCTCCGTCATACGTCGCGCGCGCAAAAAAATATACGGGCGACAAATTGAAGATTTGCACCGTGATAGGATTCCCTAACGGGTACAATACCACCGCGACAAAAGTTTTTGAAACTAAGGACGCCCTGAATAACGGTGCGGACGAGATCGATATGGTAATAAACATCGGCGAACTCAAAGCCGGTAATTACGATTTCGTCAAAAACGAAATATCCGAAATCAAAGCCGCATGCGGAGATAAAATACTTAAAGTAATAATCGAAACATGCCTTCTGACCGACGACGAGAAAAAGATTTGTTGCAGACTCGTCGGCGAGGCAAAAGCCGACTTTATAAAGACTTCCACCGGTTTTTCGACTGCGGGCGCGACGCGCGAAGACGTGAAACTCTTCAGAGAGAATGTCGCAGCAGGCGTAAAAATCAAGGCTGCGGGAGGAATAAAAACAATAAAAGACGCCGAAGATTTTATCGCGCTCGGCGCGACGAGACTCGGAACGTCAAGAATAGTAAAACTTGTTAAGGAGAGCGAAGAGAAATGAGTAACGAACATAAAAACGTGCCTACGCCGCATATTTCCGCCGCTTACGGCGATTTTGCGCCGACGGTGCTTATGCCGGGGGATCCTCTGCGCGCCAGGTTTATCGCCGAGACGTATCTCGACGACGCGAAACTCGTAAACAACGTGCGCGGCGTAAACGGTTATACGGGTTATTATAAGGGTAAACGCGTGTCCGTAATGGCGTCCGGAATGGGGCAGCCGTCGATCGGTATTTATTCGTACGAACTTTTCAATTTTTACGGCGTCGAAAATATTATCCGTATAGGTTCGTGCGGAAGTTTCGACCGCGATCTGCACGCCCGCGACATTATAATCGCCATGGGCGCGTGTACGAACGGCAATTATGCGTTGCAGTATAATCTGCCCGGAACTTTCTGCCCGATAGCGTCTTACGATCTTGTAGAAAAAGCGGTCGTCGAGTGTAAAAAGGCGGGCGTGAATTTCAAAGTCGGCAATATTCTTTCTTCCGATATGTTCTACGACGACGCAAATTCGGGTATGGAATGGAGCAAAATGGGTGTTCTCGGCGTAGAAATGGAATCCGCCGCGCTCTATTGCAATGCCGCAAGGGCAGGTAAAAAGGCGCTTTGTATCTGTACCGTTTCCGATTCGTTTATTTATCCCGAAGAAAACACGACCGCCGAAGAACGTCAGAATTCCTTCACCGGGATGATGGAAATCGCTCTTGCCATAGCGTGAGGTGCAAAATGACCGACAAAGAACTTATGCTCGCCGCCGACGGGGCGCGTAAATTCGCCTACGTTCCGTATTCAGGGTTCAGGGTCGGCGCGGCTCTCCTGACCGCCGACGGAAAACTGTATACCGGTTGCAATATCGAAAATGCGTCTTATACGCCGACGGTCTGCGCCGAAAGGGTAGCGTTTTTCAAAGCGGTGTCCGACGGAGTGAGGAATTTCGCGAAGATTGCGATAGCGGGCGGTAAAAACGAAAAACCGCTCGATTTCTGTTCGCCGTGCGGAGTATGCCGACAGGTTATGGCGGAATTCTGCGACGAAAATTTTATACTTGTACTCGGCAACGAGAAAGAATATAAAGAATATCGTTTAAACGAGGTGCTGCCGCTCTCTTTCGGTAAAAAAAATTTGAAATAATTTTCAAAACGAGTTGACGGAAGAGTGAAAACGGTTTAAAATATAAAGCGAAGGCAATTTTTGTCGGACGTTCGATAAACTGAAAGGCGTACGCCTTTCCGCGTTAAAACGCGGAATTTTCTATAAGGAAATATCGGATAAAAATCCGTTATTTAATAATAAAACTCGGGTAAAACCCGAAAGGAGAAGTTTATGAAAAAACTTTTGAGCATGGTTTTGTGCCTTGCAATGGCAATCGGTTGCTTTGCGTTCGTTTCTTGCGGAAACAAAGACAACGGAAACGATTCGGGCAAATACAAAATCGCTATGGTTACCGACTACGGCGACATAACCGACCAATCCTTCAACCAGTCCACTTGGGAGGCTGTCAAGAAATTCGGCACTGAAAAAGGCATACAATACAAATATTATAAGCCGACGGGCGATTCCACACAGGCGCGCGTAACTTCGATAAACGACGCTATCGAAGAGGGATATAACGTTATAGTTACCCCGGGATACGCATTTGCGGGCGCACTTGTAGAAACCGCTGAGAAAAACCCCGACGTTAAATTTATCGCAATCGACGTAGGTTCGGGCGATTTCGAAGGCGCAAAGGCAGGTTATAAACTTCCGTCTAACCTCACGAGCTTTATATATCAGGAAGAATTGCCGGGATATATGGCGGGCTATGCGGCGGTTAAAGAGGGTTATACCAAACTCGGATTCCTCGGCGGAATGGCTGTCCCCGCGGTTGTCCGTTACGGATACGGTTTCGTACAGGGTGCGAATGACGCGGCTAAAGAATTAAATATATCAAACGAAGTCACTATCGAATACGTTTACGGCAACAAGTTCGGACCCGACCCGAAGATTAAGGCGTATATGGATACCATGTATCAGAGCGTTGACGTGGTGTTCGCCTGCGGCGGCGGTATATACATTTCCGCTTGCGAGGCTGCGAAAGACAAGGGCGACGGCAAGAAACTTATCGGCGTAGACGTAGACCAGAGTTTTATCATAAATAAAGGCTACGGAGAAGGTCGTTGCATAACCTCGGCAATGAAAGGTCTTGCGGCAACCACTTTGACCGCTCTTACCGACACCGTCGACGGCAACTTCTCCAAATATGCGGGCAAGATTTCCACTCTCGGAATAATCGACGGAAACAACCCCGAAAACAACTACGTTCAGTTGCCTATGGATACCTGGACAATGACTAAGTTTACCGTAAACGACTATAAGGCGTTGGTAAAAGACCTTTTTGACGGCAAAAAGACCGTAATCGGCGATACCGAAAATCACCCCGAAGTCTCGATAACCGTCAATTATGCAACTTCCACAATAGTATAACGGCATAGCCGACAGCGGGCTGTCGCAAGTCTGTAGAAACTTGCGGCAGCCCTTTAAAAAAATTACGGAGTCGCTTTATAATGGACGATAATTATATAATAGAGATGTTGCATATCACGAAAGAGTTCCCCGGCATACTTGCCAACGACGACGTGACTTTGCAACTTAAAAAAGGCGAGATACACGCGCTGCTCGGCGAGAACGGCGCAGGTAAATCTACGCTTATGAGCGTGCTTTTCGGGCTTTATCAACCCGAAAAGGGCGAGATAAGAAAAAACGGAGTAAAAGTAGAGATAAAAGATCCGAACGACGCTACCGCGCTCGGGATAGGTATGGTTCATCAACACTTTAAACTCGTGGACATTTTTTCGGTTATCGATAATATAATTCTCGGTGCCGAACCCGCCAGATACGGTTTTCTGACAAAGGCCGAGGCGCGGAAAAAGGTTATGGCTCTGTCCGAAAAATACGGACTGAAAGTCGACCCGGACGCAAAAATCGAAGATATAACGGTCGGTATGCAGCAACGCGTAGAAATACTTAAAATGCTGTACCGCGATAACGAGATACTTATATTCGACGAGCCTACGGCGGTGCTTACCCCGCAGGAAATAGACGAACTTATGGGGATAATGAAAGAGCTTGCCAAAGAGGGTAAGTCAATACTCTTCATAACCCATAAATTAAACGAGATAATGGCTGTCGCCGACAGATGCACTGTTCTCAGAAAGGGCAAGTACATAGGTACGGTAGACGTTAAAAATACAACTAAAGAGCAACTTTCCGAAATGATGGTCGGCAGAAACGTAAAGTTTTCGGTCGACAAAGCGGCCTCCGCCCCTAAGGAGGTCGTACTCGAAGTCGAAAATCTGCACGTTAAAAGCAGAATTCATAAAAAAGACGCCGTGAGCGGCGTTTCGTTTGACGTCCGTGCGGGCGAAATAGTCTGCATTGCCGGTATAGACGGGAACGGTCAGACCGAACTCGTTTACGGCATAACGGGGCTTGAAAAAGTCGAGTCGGGCAAAATATTGCTTTGCGGCAAAGATATTACCGACGCCACGATAAGAAACAGAAGTAAAGCGGGCATGAGCCATATCCCCGAGGACAGACACAAACACGGACTTGTCCTCGACTATTCGCTCGAACAGAATATGGTTTTGCAAAGATATT
>OIWS01002497.1_pt1 | contig 14947 bp, 12 predicted proteins | sample 1587611 | NCBI WGS metagenome assembly OIWS01 (sample SAMEA3888919, study PRJEB22519) | human gut metagenome | biome: human gut; feature: human-associated habitat; material: faeces | place: Denmark | collected 2010 | reverse complement strand
CGGGTATCCGGTTTTGTACGCAGCTTTGAGAGAAGACGCATCCGAAATTCGGGTGCGCGGTTTCCTGCGGGGGTGGCTCGCGGCGCAGGCCGCAAAAACTTACCCGGGGCGCGTGGCGTTGCTCGCACAAAAGACGGGGGTTGCGCCGTCGGCGGTGCATTTGACGGACGCCGTCTCTTTTTGGGGGCAGTGCGACAGTCGGGGCGTCATCAAATTATCCTGGCGTTTGATGCTCTTTGACGAAGCGGTGAGTGACTACGTCATTGCGCATGAATTGGCGCACCTCGTTCATATGGATCATTCGCCTCGGTTTTGGGCCTTGGTGGCCCGCGTTGATCCCGGTTACAAAAAACACGAAGCGCAGTTGAAAAGCATTCGCATTCGCGAAATTCCTCTTTGACGGCGATTAAGAAAACCTCTGCTCTTCCTAAGAAAGTCTCTCAGACATTGGGTACTTCGCCTTACGCGCTGTGCTAAAGTGTGGTGTGTCAAAAAGTGGGAAAAAGTGGGGCGCCGATCAAGTGCACAGGATCGACGTTTCATTTTCCGCTTTCTTTCAATGGTCAACGTGCTGGCAGGGGCACTGAGTGTTTCAGGGTACATCGCTTTTGACGCTGGACGCCAAAGGGCGCATGACGATACCGACGAGGCATCGTGAGGCGCTCAAAGAGGCGTGTGCGCTCGAGGTGACGCTCACGCGTCATCCCGACGGTTGCGTGCTTTTGTACCCGCGCCCTGTGTGGTTGGAACGCCGTAAAGCCCTGTCGCAGCTTCCTTTTTCGGCCCGCGCCCTGCAGCGCATCGTCATGGGAAGCGCCGTTGACCTCAACGTGGATGCCGCCGGCCGACTTCTGATTCCTGCTGAGCTGCGTGCTTTTTGTTCCCTGGAGAAAGACGTGGCGTTGGTCGGTATGGGCGAACACTTCGAGCTGTGGAATGCCGAGAAGCTGCGGGCGCAGGAAGAAGCTGCGCTTGAAGGACTCGCCGCCGCAGCCGCTGATTTTCATTTCTGACGGAGGACGCCCATGATTTCAACCACGACTTCCGCGGAATTCATTCATAAGTCCGTCTTGGGGGAAGAAGCCCCCGAAGCGCTCGTGACGGATCCCGACGGGCTCTACGTCGACGCGACGTTCGGGCGCGGCGGACACACCCGTCGTATCTTGGCAAAACTAAGTCCGAAGGGGCGCGTCATTGCGTTTGACCGGGATCCCGAAGCGGTGGAGGCTGCGGCGGCGCTGACGGATCCGCGCTTTATGATCATTCATGCCCCGTTTTCCCGTATGGCCGAAGAACTCGCAGCGCGCGGAATTTCCCGGGTGACGGGCGTCTTGATGGACATCGGCGTGAGCAGTCCGCAGATTGATGACGCCGAACGCGGGTTTTCGTTTCGCATGGACGGGCCCCTTGATATGCGTATGGATACGGACTCCGGCATAACGGCCGCCGAGTGGCTTGAAAAAGCCGGAGTATCGGAAATCGAACGGGTGCTGAAGGTTTATGGGGAAGAGCGGTTTGCGGGGCGTATTGCCCGTGCGCTTGTTTCCCGTCGTGCCGAAAAGCCCTTTTTGAGGACGGCGGATCTCGCGCAGGCTATTGCCGCCGCGGTTCCTCGGTCAGCGAGTGACCCGAAGCAGCATCCGGCGACTCGCAGTTTTCAGGCGATCCGCATTTTCATCAACGGGGAACTGGATGAACTGAAGGCGGCACTTTCCGCGGCCGGTGCGCTTTTGGCGCCGGCAGGAAAATTGGCGGTCATCAGTTTCCATTCCTTGGAAGACCGCATCGTCAAACATTTCTTGGAGGCGGGAGCGCATCCGGAGCGGCTGATTGACAGCCGTATCGTTCTCGCAGCCCGGGAAATGCCGGCGCCTTGGTGGAAGGACGTGGAACGCGTGAAGCCGGGAAAGTCGGAGTGCGACGTCAATCCCCGCGCAAGAAGCGCCGTGATGCGGGTGGCCGTGCGCACGGATCGCGTGTGGGATGAGAGCGCTGGAGGCGTGCCGTGAGGTTTTCGCTGAGCCGCCTGTCCGAACCGCTCATCCTCTTTATCGGGGGAGTGTCGGTCGTCGTGCTCTGGGTGAGCGCCTGTTCGCTCGTCTGGACACAGTACCGCGTGCGTCTCCTGTTTGCAGAAATCGAACGCGCGGGAGATATGTCGCGTCGGCTGTCGGATGATTCGAGTCAATTGTCGCTGGATCTGAGCCGTGCAGCGCTTCCCGCGGCCGTGAATGCTCGGGCGCGGCAGTTGGGGTACGCCCCGGCGGAACTTTCGGACACGGTGTTGGTCGAAGTCGCGCCTGAAGAACTGACGCAGCAGCATTTGGAGGTGCATAAATGATGCCTCAGTGTTTGCGTCGCTGGCTGCACCGCGCTGCTTTGCTGTGGCGGGAAGACGCCTCCCCCAAAAAGAGTCACCCCAACGGCGGCGAAGAAGCGATGCTCGTGGAAACCATTCCGCCGGGCCGCAGCCGCCTGCTCTTCTGTCTCTTTTTCCTCGGTGTGACGGCCGTGGTCGGAAAAGCTTTCTGGCTGCAGTGCGGCATTGATACCGAATTTCTGCAGAAGCAGGGGGAAGCCCGCTATGCCCGGACGCTCTCCGTGCCCGCACAGCGCGGACAGATCGTGGATCGCAACGGCGTGGTGCTTGCGTCCACGATTCCGGCCCGCAGCATTTGGGCGGTGCCCGATGAGGCGCAGGATGCGACGGAAACGCAGATTGCGAATTTGGCGTCGGTGCTCAACATGGCGCCTGAAGACATCACGAAGCGGGTGGTCGGTAAAAAGAAGCGCAGTTTCGTCTACATTCGTCGGCAGTTGGATACCGATACGGCTGAACGCGTGCGTCAGATGCAGATTCCGGGGATTTATATCGGGAACGAAGTACGCCGCAACTACCCGGACGGGGAAATTTCGGCGCATGTCGTCGGCTTCACGGATTCGGACAACAACGGTCGGGAAGGGGTGGAACTCGCGGACGACTCACTACTTTCGGGTAAAGCCGGATCCCGCCGCGTCATTCGTGATCGGCTCGGGCGCGTGGGGGAAGACGTGTGGGTGAAGGAAGCGAGCGCCGGCAACGACGTGGTGCTTTCCATCGACTCTCGACTGCAGTTTATTGCGCACAATGCGTTGAAAGCTGCTGTAGAGCGGCATGACGCCAAGGCGGGGGCTGTCGTTGTGGCAGACGTTCGTACCGGGGAAATCCTCGCCATGAGCAATTGGCCCACGTACGATCCCAACGTTCGTAAGTCGTTGCGGTTCGAAAACGTACGCAACCGGGTGTTGACGGATACGTTTGAACCAGGGTCGACGATGAAGCCTTTTGCCGTGGCAAAGGCTCTTGACTTGGGGATCGTCCGTCCGGATACGCTCGTACAGACGGCGCCCGGAAAACTTACGATCGGCGATAGGACGATCGGCGACACGCACAACTACGGCATGATCACTGTAAGTCAAGTGGTAGCGAAATCGTCCAACATCGGTACGAGCAAGATTGCGCTTGAAATGCAGCCGCAGACTTTATGGGATATGTACACGGCTTTGGGGTTCGGAATTTCACCCAAAGTGGGGTTCCCGGGGGCTGTGGCGGGGCGCTTGAAGCCTGCGGCCACCTGGCGGCCGATTGAACAGGCGACGATTTCTTATGGGCACGGTGTATCCGTGTCGCTCATGCAGTTGGTGCGCGCTTATACGGCGCTCGCACGAAACGGCGACGTGATTGACCTTACGTTTCGCCGCACGAACCGCGAAGCTCTGGGTACGCAGGTGTTTCGCCCCGAAGTGGCGCGTCAGATGCGCTCCATGATGATGGGGACGGTGGCCGCGGGCGGTACGGCCCGGCGCGTGAGTGTGGAAGGCTATACGGTTGCCGGGAAAACCGGGACGGCCAACAAAATTGAAAACGGCGAATACGTCAATAAGTACGTGGCGAGTTTTGTCGGGATGGCGCCTGCGGGCCAGCCCCGCATCATCGTCGCCGTCATGATCGATGAGCCGACGAGGGGGAGTCACTACGGCGGCACCGTCGCCGGCCCCGTCTTTAACGAAGTGGCCGCGGGAGCGCTTCGCTTGATCGGTGTGCATCCGGATGATCCGCACGCCGTAAGCGGCACTGGTATTTTTGTGAAGGGAATTCGAAATGACTGAGGCTCAGTGCACGGTTGAGGAAACGGTCGCGTGGCTTAAAACCTGCACAAAACCGGGCGCGGAAATCACGTTGGATTCGCGGGCCGTGAAGCCCGGGGATGTTTTCGTGGCGTTGAAAGGCGCTAAGGCGGACGGTTTGGCGTGGGCGGAAAAAGCGGCGGCGGCCGGTGCTGCCTCCGTCCTCTATGAGCCGAGGGAAACGACGCCGGTATTGGCGGTGCCGTCGTTGGCGGTGCCGGAACTGCGGCGGCGGTTGGGCCTTATTGCGTCGGCGTTTTACGGTGAGCCCTCCTTCGGGATGGTCGGGATCGGCATTACGGGCACCAACGGCAAGACGAGCATCAGCCATTGGGTGAGCGCGCTTCTCACCCGTTTGGGGCAGCCGTGCGCGGCGATCGGCACGATCGGCACCTTTTTTAAAGGTAACCGGTTTCCGGCGCCTGCGCTGACTACGCCTGATGCGGCAAGTACGCAGACTCTGTTTAAGTCCTTGAAAACAGCCGGTGCCGAAGCGTTTGCGATTGAAGCGAGTTCCATCGGGCTCGATCAGGGACGATTGTCGGGAACGGTGTTTAAGGCGGCCGTTTTCACGAATCTCACGCGGGATCACCTCGATTATCACGGTACGTTTGAAGCTTACGAAGCCGCCAAAGCCCGCCTTTTTGATTGGCCGGGGTTGGCGTGCGCCGTCATTAACGCCGACGACGCCTGCGGGCGCCGTTTCATTGAGCGTACGGTAAAGCGCGGCGTACGCACGATCGCGTATACCGCATCGGATGAAGCGGTAGCAGGCGCCCAAATGCTGACGGCCCGGGCCGTTCGTCCGACGACTTCCGGAACGGCCTTTACAGCGCTGTGGCAGGGAAAGGAATACGACGTTGCGGTTCGGGCGATCGGACGCTTCAATGTTTTAAATCTTTTAGCGGTAGCCGGGACGGCGCTGAGTTTGGGGTACGAGGCGGCTGAGGTCTTTGCGGCTTTGAGCGAATTGGATCCCCCGGCGGGCCGTCTGCAGCGCGTGGCCTCTGACGAGGGACCGCTTTGCGTCGTTGACTATGCCCATACGCCCGACGCCTTGGAAAAAGTCCTGACGGTGTTGAGGGAAACCGCGGAACATCGCGGCGGAAAACTCCGGGTGGTGTTCGGCGCGGGCGGCGACCGGGATCACGGCAAACGCCCGCTCATGGGAGAAACGGCGTCGCGTTTGGCGGACGTCGTGACCGTTACGAGTGACAACCCGAGAAGTGAAGATCCGCAGTCGATTATCGACATGATTACGGCGGGGTGCAAAGTGGCTCAGACGCTTGTGACGGAACCGGATCGCCGGCGGGCGATTGAAGCGACGGTAGCGGCGGCCTCTCCCTGCGACGTGGTGCTTGTTGCCGGCAAGGGGCATGAGGATTATCAGGAAATTCAGGGGGTGAAGCATCACTTCAGCGACGTGGAAGTGGTGCGGGCCGCATTGGCCGCCCGGAGTGAGAAAGTGAGGATTGTTTGACATGCAGCAGCTTTGGACCCAGGCAAAAATTGAAAAAGCGCTCGGCTCGCTGATTGTGGAAGTAAAGGGACGCACAGGACGTCCGTTGACGGAAGTGAGCACCGACAGCCGTCATTTGTCGCGGGGAGCCGTGTTCGTGGCTTTAAAGGGCGACAAGTTCGACGGTCATGATTACGCGGCTGCGGCTCAGCGCAACGGGGCGGAACTCCTCATCGTGGAACGCCCCATCGGAACGCCGGTGCCGGAAATTGTGGTGACGGATACGGCCGAAGCCTACGGTGCCCTCGCGCGTGCCTGGCGCAGTCAGTTTGCAATCCCGCTCATTTGCGTGGTGGGCAGCAATGGCAAAACGACGACGACGCAGATGATTGCCTCCATTCTCCGCGTGGCGCTCGGCACCGAAGCGATGCTTGCTACCGAAGGTAATTACAACAATTCGGTGGGCGTTCCCCGGACACTGCTGAGGCTCACGTCCGACATGAAGGCTGCGGTCGTGGAGGCCGGGATCAGTCACCCCGGGGAAATGGCGCAGCTCGTCAGTTGGATTCGCCCCACGGTGGTCGTGGTGACGAATGCGCAGCGCGAACATCAGGAATTTTTGGACGGCGTGGAAGCGAGCGCTCGGGAAAACGGTATGGCGATCGTGAGCCTCTCCGGAAAAGGAACGGCCGTCCTCCCGGCGGATGATGCGTCGCTTCCTATTTGGATTAACTACGCCCGGGCCCGCGGCTGCGAAGTGCTCACTTATGCCGAAGGGGAAACGGCTATTCATGCGCCGGTGCGTGCTGTGGAAAAAAATGGGACGGTGTCTCTCGTTCTTCCCACGGGAGAACGTCAGTTGGAATTGAAGACTGCGGGACGCCATGCGGTGCATGATGCTGCGGCTGCGGCTGCGGCCGCGGCCGTGATCGGCGTAAGCCCCGAAGCGATCGAAGAAGGACTGCGTTGCTTTGAACCGGTGGCGGGGCGAGGGCGCCGCTTCGTGCTCCGCAGCGGGGCCGTGCTGATTGATGACGCCTACAATGCCAATCCCGACAGTATGCGGGCGGCGATTGACATGCTGAGTCACCTTTCGTCGCCCCGGGTGTTGGTCGCAGGCGACATGGGGGAAGTCGGCAAACATGGGCACGACTACCACGTGGAAATCGGGCGCTATGCCCGGGAGCACGGCATTGACCGTTTCCTCGCCGTCGGCGAAGAAATGAAGGCGGCCGCGGAAGCGTTCGGTGCCGGGGCACGGTATTACGACAATACGGCGACTCTCATTAAGGCCGTTTTGGATGAAGCTCAGACACCGGGGACGGTTTTGGTGAAGGCAAGCCACTACATGAAACTTGACGCGGTGGTGACGGCCGTGGTCGGTGAATACGGAATTTCGTCGCAGAAAAAATAATCGAAAGCGATTCTTTTATGTTGTTAGCGTTTTTTCAATGGCTGAGTCAGGACATCCGGGCTTTCAGCGTATTTAATTATTTGTCGCTGCGGGCGGTGATGGCGGCCCTGACGGCGCTTTTGATCGGTTTTTCCGCCGGTCCCTGGGTGATCCGCGAACTGCGCAAACTCAAAATCGGCCAAGCCGTCCGTACGTGCGGCCCCAAGACGCATCTCGTGAAGGACGGAACGCCGACGATGGGCGGGTCGCTCATTTTGATTTCGATCGGACTTTCGACCCTCTTGTGGATGGATCTTTCAAACCGCTTCGTGTGGGCGGTACTTTTCGTGACGTTGGGCTACGGCATCGTTGGGTGGGTGGACGACTACCGTAAGGTGGTGCACCACAATCCCAACGGCATGAGTGCTCGGGAAAAATTCGGCTGGCAGAGTTTGATCGGGGTGATTACGGCTGTGTATCTCGCGTTTGCCGTCGCCATGCCGACGGATACGCACGTCTGGTCGTTGGTGCTGCATTGGTTTGAAAACGGGTTTGTGTTGCCGGAACCGGCGAAGCTGCAGCTGACGGTACCGTTCTTTAAGCAGATTGCTTTCCCCTTCGGCATTTGGGGATTCCTAATTCTCACCTACATCGTGATCGTAGGAACCTCAAACGCCGTCAACCTCACCGACGGCTTGGACGGTCTCGCCATCCTGCCCTGCGTGATGGTGGGGTCGGCGCTGGGGATTTTTTGTTACGTCGTGGGGCGTCCCGACTACGCCAATTACCTTTATTTTTCCTATATTCCAGGGGCAGGCGAATTGGTAGTCGTGTGCGCGGCTTTGGCCGGTGCGGGGCTCGCGTTCTTGTGGTTTAACGCCTATCCCGCTCAGGTCTTCATGGGGGACGTGGGCGCCTTGGCCTTGGGCGGTTGCTTGGGAACCGTGGCCGTGATCTGCCGGCAGGAAATCGTGCTTGCGATCATGGGCGGCATTTTTGTCGTGGAAACGCTTTCCGTCATGATTCAGACGACGTATTTCCGACTGACGCACGGCAAGCGTATTTTCCTGATGGCGCCGATCCACCATCACTTTGAATTGAAGGGCTGGAAAGAAACGCAGGTCGTGGTTCGTTTCTGGATCATCACGTTTATTTTGGTATTGATCGGTTTGGCGACGCTCAAAATCCGTTGATCGGTGAAGAAAATGTCGGATGCGAAAAAAGCTTTGGTATTAGGTTGCGGTGCTTCGGGTGCCGCATGTGCGGAATTTTTGGCGGCGACGGGCTGGCAGGTTCGGATGGCGGATACGCGGGAACATCCGGCGGGCCTGGAGCAGCTCTCCGAGCGTATTCCCGGCGTGGAAATTAAGACGGGCGGCCTGCCGCTTACGCTGCTCGAGGGGTGCAACCTCCTGGTGTTTTCGCCGGGTCTGTCGCCGGAACACTCCGCTGCGACGCCTCTGACGGCGGCCGCCCGCGCGGCCGGCATCGACATCGTCGGCGAAATCGAACTCTTTGCCCGGGAATTAAACCGCTTGAAGGCGACGACGGGCTATGCCCCGCAAGTGCTTGCAATCACCGGTACGAACGGCAAGACGACTACGACCACCATTACGGGCCTCATGGCTAAGGCTGCCGGAAAGTCCGTCTGTGTGGCGGGAAATATCGGGCCCAATGCGCTTCGGGAACTCAAGAAGGCGGAAGACACCGGTGAGCTGCCGCAGGTGTGGGTGTTGGAATTGTCGAGTTTTCAGCTCGAAACGACGAAGAATCTCTTTCTCACTGCGGCGGCGTTTTTAAATCTCACGGAAGATCACATCGATTGGCACGGGTCGCTGGAAAACTATGCGGCCGCCAAGGGCAGCATTTTCCGTCATGCGGAAAATAAGATTCTCAACCGCGGTGACGACGTCGTGATGAAAAATGCCGCAGGTTCTGTGCCGGTGCGCACCTTCGGACTGACGTCGCCCGCAGAGCCCGGAGAATGGGGCGTGACGACGGACGCCGGTGTGGAGTGGTTAAGCGTCATTCCCTGCCGCGAAGGCGAAGAAGCTCGTACGAAAAAGGCGCAGTTGGCGGCGGGTGACGCGCCGCAGCTGACGCTTCTGATGCCGTCGAAAGCGTTAAAAATCCGCGGGCGCCACAATGTGATGAACGCTTTGGCGGCGCTCGCCCTCGCGGATGCCGCGCATTTTCCGTTGGCGACGAGCCTCTCGGTGTTGGCGGACTACCGCGGTGAAGCGCATCGTGTGCAGCCGGTTTTGAAGGTGGGCGCCGTTGAATTTATTGACGACAGCAAGGGAACGAACGTGGGGGCCGTGGCCGCTGCTCTGGAAGGACTCGCGGCCGAAGGCGTGAAGTCGAGCATTATTTTGGGGGGAGACGGCAAAGGGCAGGATTTTGCGCCTTTGGCGGACGTCGTCCGCCGTTGCGCGCGTCACGTCGTACTGATCGGACGGGACGGAGAGGCAATCGGCCGGGCGCTCGCGTCGGCCGGGGTTCCTATGGAAAGTGCGGGAACGAATTTTGAAAAGGCCGTGGATTTGGCGTACGCCGCCGCAGAAGACGGAGACGTCGTACTTCTGAGTCCCGCCTGCGCAAGTTGGGATATGTTCTCGAACTACGCTGAGCGTTCTGCCCGGTTCGTGGCGCGTGCCGAAGCAATTGCGGCGGCCGAGGGCAAGGCTTCGCCGTCATGAAGTGGCCGTTCGGGCGCCGGGACGAAGTCGGGCGTATTGAAGAGGATTTGGCGGGTTCCGTCGTTCTGAGGGCGGGGGCCGGGCAACGCATCCGCGCCGAGGGCGTGGATTGGGTGGTGGTGTTCCTGTCGTCGCTTCTGCTCGCCTTCGGTGCGCTGATGGTGTATTCGGCATCGATTGCCTTGGCGGACAGTCCGAAGTACGGCACGTCCTACATGTTCTTTTTTAAGCGCCATCTGATTTCGGCGGCGATTGCCGTGGCGGCGGGCGCTTTGGCCTATCGAGTACCGCTGCGGATTTGGTACCGTGTGACGCCTTGGTTGGCTGTGGCGGCTTTTTTACTGTTGATTCTCGTGCTCATACCAGGGATCGGCCACAGTGTGAACGGAGCCCGGCGTTGGGTGGGGGTAGGACCGCTGTCGATTCAAGTGACGGAAGTCGTGAAGCTCGCGGCACTTTTGGGGGCCGCCTGGTTTACCGTGCGCCGCCAGGAATACATGCATTCCTTCACCAAGGGCTTTGCACCGATGGCGCTCGTAATGGCGTTGGTCGCCTTTCTCACCAACCTGCAGCCTGATTTGGGGGCAACGGTTGTGATCGTGTGCATTGCGCTGGGGGTTCTTTTCCTGGGAGGACTCAACCTCCGGATATTTTTGGTCTGCGCGGTGGCCGTCGTCTTAGCCGTCATCATGGCGGTCTGGATGTCGCCGTGGCGCGTAGGGCGCGTGATGGCGTACCTTGATCCGTGGAGTAGCGAATACGCCTTGGACAAGGCTTATCAGCTGAGTCATTCGCTCATCGCGTTCGGACGCGGAGAGTGGTTCGGCGTCGGACTCGGCGCCTCCGTGGAAAAACTCAACTATCTGCCGGAAGCACACACGGACTTTATTCTCGCGGTCGTCGGCGAAGAATTGGGGTTCGTGGGGGTCTTCTGCGTACTCACCGTGTATTACTTTTTGGTGCGCCGGGCGTTTGCCATCGGCCGCCAGGCGATTAAGCTCGAACGGGTATATTCGGGATTGATTGCCGAAGGGGTGGGGCTCTGGATCGGCGTTCAGGTCGTCATCAACGGCGGCGTTGCTACGGGGCTTTTTCCCACTAAGGGGCTCACCCTTCCTCTGATGAGTTACGGGGGATCGTCCCTACTCGCTACAATTATTGCCATTGCCATTTTGCTGCGCGTGGATGCGGAAAACCGGATTCTGATGCGCGGCGGACGAGTTTGATATGAGTGAAGAAGCCAAACACCTTGTGATAGCGGCCGCCGGAACGGGCGGCCACGTCTTTCCGGCATTGGCCGTTGCGCGGGAACTGCTTGCGCGCGGTTGGAAAGTAACCTGGATCGGAACGAAAACCGGTATGGAAGGGGGACTCATCGCAAAGTCCGCGCCGGAAATTGATTTCGTTCCCCTTGATTTCCGCGGCGTGCGCGGCAAGGGACTTTTCGGGGCGGTGACGGGTGTCATCAAGCTCTTTAAGGCGACGGCGAAATCCAAGCAGCTCATGCGGGATCTGAAGCCTGACGTGTTTTTTACGACCGGCGGCTACATTGCCGTGCCGGTCAATAACGGTGCGAAGAAAAACCACGTGCGTACCGTCATCATGAACTGCGACGCCGACCTTTTAATGTCCACGGAAATGATTCTTCGGGATGCTTGGGCCGTCGCGTGCGGGTTTGCGGGATCGGCGCGATCTCGGGCGGCCTCAAAGGGCTACATCACCGGCAATCCCGTTCGTCGGAAAATTGAAGCGGTTCCGTCCCCCGAAGAACGCCTGGCGGGACGAAGCGGCCCCCTGAAATTGTTGGTCTTCGGCGGTAGTCTCGGTGCACAGGTTTTAAATGAAACCGTGCCGAAGGCGCTGGCGCTTTTTGAAGAGGACAAGCGGCCGCAGGTGCTTCATCAGTGCGGTGCTAAGCAGATTGAAGCTGCCAAGAAGTGTTATGCCGACGCCGGGGTGAAGGCGGACGTGGTGGGCTTTATCGACGATATGGCCGCCGCCTACCGTGACGCCGATCTGGTGATCTGCCGCTCGGGGGCGACGACGGCCGCGGAACTCTGCGCTTCCGGAAGCGCCGCCGTGATGGTGCCCTTCGTGGTGAAGACGACGCAGCATCAGATGGGGAACGCTCGCTATCTTGCAAGCCGCGGGGCCGGGATTCTCCTGGAACAGGCGCACTTGACGCCGGAACACCTCTTCGGCCTTTTGGCGAGTATCAAGAGGGAAAAGATCCTCGATATGGCGGTGAAGGCCCGGGGCTTAATGAAGCCTCATGCGGCTCAGACCGTCGCGGATTTGATTGAAACCGTGCGCGGCATGAAAGAAAAACCGGTGTAAGGAACGTATATTATGAAATTTGTTGTCAAACACCTGCACTTTGTCGGCATCGGCGGCACAGGAATGTGCGGCATTGCCGAGGTGATGGTGAACCTCGGGTATACGGTGTCCGGATCCGATCTTGCGAAAAATGCGGCGACCGAGCGTCTGGCGCGTCTCGGAGCCACGGTTTATCAGGGGCACGCCCCCGAACATATTGCCGGGGCGGACGCCGTGGTGATTTCAAGTGCCGTCCATGAAGACAATCCGGAAGTGGTGGCGGCGCGTGCCGCGCATATTCCGGTGGTACCCCGCGCGGTGATGTTGGCGGAATTGATGCGGTTGCGCCGCGGCATCGCCATTGCCGGCGCGCACGGCAAAACTACGACGACGTCGCTCACGGCGTCTTTGTTGGCGGCCGGAGGCTTGGATCCCACCTACGTTATCGGGGGACGCCTCAACAGTTCCGGCAGCAACGCGCGGTTGGGCGGCGGCGAATATATCGTGGCCGAAGCTGATGAATCCGACGCGTCATTTTTGAATCTGATGCCGGTGTTGGCGGCCGTGACCAATATTGATCAGGATCACATGGATACCTACGGGCACGATTTTGAACGTCTCAAGGACGCTTTCGTGCAGTTTTTGCTGCGACTCCCCTTTTATGGGGTGGCGGTGCTCTGCGGGGACGATGACAACGTGAAGTCCATCATTCCCAAGGTGCCGCGCCGCGTGATTGAGTACGGTCTCAATGAAAATGCCGAAGTGCGGGCGATCGATGTGACGACGGCTGGTACGCAGATGAAATTTACGATTCTGCGGCCGAATCATGCGCCGTTGCCGGTGGTTTTGAATCTCGCGGGGCTGCACAACGTCCGCAATGCGCTCGCCGCCGTCGCGATCGCGACGTTGGTCGGGGTGTCGGACGAAGCGATCGTAAAGGGGCTCGCCGAATTCACCGGGGTCGGTCGGCGCTTTGCGCGTTACGGCGCCGTACCGGTTACGGATGCCGACGGCAAAACGGTCGGAACGTTCGAACTCGTGGATGATTATGGGCATCACCCGCATGAAATGGCGGCGACGATCGCGGCCGTGCGGGGCGCTTGGCCCGATAAGCGTCTGGTGCTTGTCTTTCAGCCGCATCGTTATACCCGCACGCGCGACTGCTTTGAAGACTTGGTAAAAGTTTTGAAAGACGCCGACGTGTTGGTATTGGGTGAGGTGTATCCGGCGGGGGAAACGCCGATTGCGGGGGCCGACGGCCGGTCGCTCGCGCGTGCCGTGCGCCTTGTGGGCCGGGGTGACTTGGTGTTCTGCGACAAAATCGAAGAAATGCCGGAAGCCGTTCGGCGCGTGGTGCGCCCGGGGGATGTGGTGCTGACGATGGGCGCCGGATCCATCGGCCGAGTGCCGGGGCTGTTGGCGCACAAAGAAATTTAAAAAAGGAAAGTGATGCAGACAAAGATTGATCCGAGGTCGCTGGGGCGCGTCGTGGTGCTGATGGGCGGTATGAGTTCCGAACGGGAGGTTTCGCTCTCAAGCGGCGCCGGCGTGTTGAAGGCACTTAAAGATCGTGGGGTGGAAGCCGAAGCCTTTGACCCGGCGGAAAAGAAATTGTCCGAACTCGAAGCCGGTCACTATGACCGCGCTTTTATCGCACTGCACGGCCGCTTCGGCGAAGACGGTACGATTCAGGGCGTGCTCGAATATTTGGGGCTCCCTTACACGGGGCCCGGCGTTCAGGCGAGTGCCGTCGCCATTGATAAAAGTGCGACGCGCATCGTGTGGCAGGCGGCAGGACTCCCGGTTGCCAAGGGGCTCACCGTGACGAGCGCGGACGAAGCGGGGAGCGTCGTTCGTGAACTTGGTTCGAGCGTCGTGGTGAAGCCCGATAACGAAGGGTCTTCCATCGGGGTGACGAAGTTAAAGGACGCGACGGAAGCCGATATCCGAGAAGCGTTGGAAACGGCCTTGAAGTTGGATCGTCGGGTGCTCGTCGAAAAACGTGTGTTTGGCCGAGAATTTACGGTGGCGATTCTGAACGGAAAGGCGCAGGCCATTATTGAAATCAAGGCGCCGGAAGGGGACTACGACTACCGGAATAAGTATTTCGGCAACGCCGTGAAGTACGATTGCCCGGCGCAGTTGACGGAGGAGAAAACTCGGGAAATCCAAGCGGCCTGCGAAGCGGCTTTTGCTGTGCTCGGCGCCCGCGGTTGGGGACGGATCGACGTCATGATGGAAGACACCGGCGACTTTGTACTCTTGGAACTTAATACGAGTCCCGGCATGACGCCGCATTCCCTGGTGCCGATGGCAGCACGTGCCGCCGGTATGAGTTACGAAGATTTGGTGCTGTTCGTGGCTTCCACGGCGGCGCTTGATCGTAAAGTAACCCGCTAGCTAAAGGGCGGCAGCGCACGGGATGAAGTTCTTTTGGATCAAAGCGGCGGCGGTGCTCCTCATTGCGGGGGGCGGAACGGTCGGGACGGTGCGCTTTCTGCACAATCCCGACTTTGCCGTGCGTCGGCTCTACCTCTTGGGGGGCGTCGAAGGTTCGAGCGTAGCGGAGGTGTCGCAGGCGGTGGCCTCGGCAGTGCCGGGAAATCTCCTCTTCACCGATATCGACGCCGTGTCGGAGGCGGTCGAAGCCCTGAGTTGGGTGAAGTCGGCGCGTGTGACGCGCGTGTGGCCCGACGGTCTGCGTATCGACATCGATCGGTACCGAGCCGTGGCGATCTGGGAAGACGGGCGGCTCGTCGCTGCGGACGGCCGACTTTTTACTGCCAACGACGAGTCGATAGAACGCTTGGCGCAGATGCCGATGTTTTCCGGCGACCCCGCGTACGCAGCGCAGGCAGCAGCCTATCTGCCGGCGTTTCAGGCGGCCGTAGCTGGTTTGAAGGCGAGACTTAA